>ERZ1022724.90-NODE-90-length-22925-cov-14.685614_pt1 | contig 22925 bp, 8 predicted proteins | sample MGYA00521091_ERZ1022724 | MGnify/ENA primary metagenome ERZ1022724 (study PRJEB33162, sample SAMN09537610) | freshwater metagenome | isolation source: freshwater | place: Canada:Alberta | collected 2017-07 | study: EMG produced TPA metagenomics assembly of the... | reverse complement strand
AAATCCCAAAAGCTCGACAGGCTGCTAGTGTAGGGACCCTGATATCCACACGCAATGTCTGCGACTTGGCGGAGGCGTGAACTGGATATCAAGATCGCAGCCCGGGGTTTGGCGAGGTTGGAGCAATGGCGAGGATATCGGCACTGAAAGTGTAAGCCACGGTGGTGGCGAGGAAAGCGCTTGTCAGAACGGGAACACGGATGAGTAGAGGTGACGAGATGTTTCAAACAAGAAGTTTTGCTCTCAAGGACGATGAATTTTGAGTCGAAAATATCGTTTCGAGGCTTCGGAGATCAGTTCGCCATCCTCCACGGTGACGGCCTTGAGAGACGCGCCCGTCTCAGCAACAGCAAAAGCACCCTCAAGCTTGTGCATCGCCCGCCCGCCTGTGCTGGTGGCGATGGGAGTCCAACTCGTCAGATCGGGCGAGGCTTCGACGATGTAGTCAATGTCGGTCAGAGATGGATCGCGTTGGAAGGTTAAGGTCATGCGACCGCCGCTTGACGTTCCGAGGGTTGGCAGACCACCGGTTTGTGCAACGAGCGGCGATTGGCCGAGCGCATACTCCAGCAGGTTGTCCAACCCGTCATTGTCCGGGTCGGCCAGGTTCCCCCAAACAGTGGATTCCTTCGCGAGATTGGCGAGATCGGCGGCGGTGAAGTTGGCAATTCTCCAATTGATCAGAAGGGTTTGCCCTGCCGATGGGTCGACTTTAACGAAGAGGACGGCGTCAGCAATCACAATTCCGTTGGTTCCGGTATTTGTGATGACCACATTGCCATTCGTGCCAGAGGCAAACTGGAAAAATCCAAGTGACCTCCATTGACCTCCTCCAGTCGTCATGTCCACTGATATCGTCTCGCTATCGCCGCTGTGATTCACTGTTACAGGTACGTTAGATGCTCGGTTACTGGCGGAGCTGTAGTTGATGAACACCTCATATCGCCCCCCCGTTAGTGTGGGACGGTAGGTCGCGGACCGAAAGCCCGCCGATCCACTTGATGCAAAAAGATAATCAATACCTATGAAAGCACCTCCGCCTGCGAAGGCGCTGGGTGTCCACGACCCCGAAAAAGTTACGGAACTGGTATCGGAGTTGTCCAATATGATTTCCTCCCCGTCACCCTGCGGTGGGCCGATGGCGAGAGTCAATGAGTCCGCAGTATTGGAATAAGGAGAACTAGAAGAAGCGAGGAATGCACGCACGCGGTAAAAATACTGAGTCGAGGCGGAGAGGTCCGTACTGCTGTAGGTGGTGACGTTCGCCGCGGTCGTGCCAATCGGGTTCCAGCCACCCGTGCCCGTCAATGAACGCTCTATTGCGAATCCCTCTTCGTTGTCGGTGTTTTCTGTCCAACTCAGATTAATCTGAGTGGAAGAGGTTGCAGTCGCCGTTAGTCCGACGGGCTCCGCAAGAGGAACGTACACGAGCCTCACTGCGTCGGCGATAGTCCTGCCAGCAGAAGTGGCAAAAATCCGAACTGAACCGGTGGCACTTGCATTACCAGCAAGGAATGAATAACTGCCCAATGGCATCCAAACTCCGTCGTTCAGGGTTTGATCAACCGTCTGAGTGGAGTCGGTACCGTTGGCGTGAACGATTTCCACGGGAGCCGCGACAGGGTGGACGGTGCTGGCAGGCCATCTCATAAACACCTGATAGTTTCCAGATATCGGGATGGTGGGCGTCCATCGAGCCCAGCGGGTATCTGGATCCGCACCGGATGTCGAGTCACGACGAAAGTTGCTTCCTAGAAAGGCACCTGCAAAAGAAAATACCGACCAATCGCCAGATGTGTTCGCAATGAATCCAGCATCCGTATTATCCACGATGATATCGGGTTGAGTACTCTGGAAAATCTCGTTATCTTCTGGAGATTCTCCCAGCGCGGTATTGGCCGTTACCACATAAAAATACCTCTGAATGGGACTCAGTCCCGTGTCGGTGTAGGCCGTTTCGGTGATGCCACTGGCGATAATCTGATAAGGGCCTCCACTGGTAGTGGAACGTTTTACGTTGTAACTTACGGCACCGCGCACGGGTAACCAAGAGAGATTGATTTGGGTCAGCGAAGCCGTTGCGGTTGCCCTGAGTTGCTCCGGTGAAAAAGGCGTAGCCATGAAATTCGGGCTGGCACCGAGGGGCGAAACGCCGGCAATCAATTCAATTTCCAAAGGGGAGAGTGCTTCGGTAATCAGACGCAAATCGCGGAGATTTCCATTGAACTTGGGATCATCGGTCCTATCATTCCTTTGCCCCACGAAAAGTCGTGCGGTGCCGGTTGGAAGAGAGCTGCTGTTTTCGGTGCCTATGCGATCAAGTTGACCGTCAATGTATAGGCGCAAACGGGAACTTGCTGAGGATATGGCTCCATCGTAAACCACTGCAACATGATACCACCGATGCTCGCTTAGAGGTCGCGTGGCAATGATCGGTGTGGATGGGTTGATGTTGTCAATCTCGGCAACGATGCGCAGCTGATTGTCGAGTGCAATCCTTAGGTTGGCTTGGTTGTTCGCGCCATGCCACAGGATCGAGCCCGCTCGTCTTGCCATCCTTCCTGGACGCACCCAAAGAGATGCGGTGAGTTTGTTTCCAGCACCGAGGGAAAACTGGGCCGCTGTGTCAGAGCTGGTACTAGCCTGGCGGAGAAATGAACCCGTGGATGGGTCGGGTTCACCATTGAAGGCTGCACCATCGTCCCAACTATTCTCGCTTGAAAACACCAAGTCTCGATCTCGCCCAGATGTATCGAAGGCAGTGGCTCCCGATGTCTCGTCAAACCTCCAATGGCCGATGAGTCCCGGAGTGGCGAGCGGCTGCTTTTCAATCACAAAACCACTTAGAATTGCCTCATTACCACCAACGCCAGTTAAAGTCAGATTTAGAGCTCCATTTGTAACGGCCACGGGAAACATTCGGTCTGTGCCCTTATGGAAACCGCCAGCTTCTGCTTCAACGTTGAAGTTTGTGAGCACCCGAACACCCTGAATGTCCACATTAATGAGACGAGCCGTTGTTCGGCTATCGGGCTCAAGGAACATCAAGCGCAGATTGTAGTCGCCATTAGGAAGGGGTATCGCGTAGCTAATTGATGTTCCGAGACGATACGACCGATAAATCTCGGGATCACTCGGAGACTCCGAAGGGATCAGCTCCGGCAGCTCTTCAGTTCTTCCATCAGTGCTTCCGATGTCCGGTTCGAATGGAATGCCAGTACCGGTGGGTCTAACTCCACCACCTACATTGACCGCTGTCTGGAGGTAGCGTGTAGTTGATGCGAGGCTGGAACCCGAGGAGAAGGTGAAGTCCGCAAGGCGTCCGACAAAAAAGTCCGACTTGCCAAGCAGACTGCCATCAGTTGCAGCAACGGTGCCGTTCGGATTGGCTGAAGTTGCACTGCGCAAAGCAATGTCCATTCCTGCCATTCCTAGTCGGGGATTGTTAAAGTGAGCAGGCAAGATCGCTCCTACAGCGGTTCTAACGAGCACTCCGTTGAGCGCCAGGGACGCAACCCCTGCTCTTGGAGTGGGGGTTGCATCAGTGAGAGCAAAACGCACTTCATACCACCGATTGGCGTCTACAGGTGCGTTCATCCATTCACCGAGCCAATCCCCAGTGCCCGAGGGACTGAGTCGCCACGAACCAGCGAAGATCTGACCGCCTTGCAAGTAGATGCTAATTCCGGGTCGCCCGTCCGCACCTTGACTATAGAGGAGCTGACGGCGCTGCACATCTTCTGCTTTGAAGCGAAAGACAATCGACATGTTAGATTGGCCTACTGAGTTCAAGTTGACTCGTTCGGATCGCGGGATGATCGCGCCCTCGTCGGCGGTTCTCACTTCCATCACTGGTCCTTGTTCCGAATCATTGACGATGGTTCCGCCCCTGAGTATCGGCTCGCGCACGAATGAGGTCGATGCGTTGGGCTGAAAGCGGAAGGTCTGAAGTGCCCCGCTTTGCAAATCCGTGCCCCAAGGACCGGTCCATGAGTATATTGACCGCAGCGGCATGTCGATCACAACGCTTGGGTTTGGAGGATTCTGCCTTACCCAAATTGGTATCTGCTCGACCACGGTGGAACCATCCGCTGTCGTGGCTTCAAGCGTGATCATTCGTTCGCCAAGCGTAGCGAAGGTGTAGGTCTGGTCCACGAGTGTCGAGGCGGTTCGATCCGTCTCGCCTGGCACGCGCCAAGTGTATCCGGTAATTGCAGTGGCCGCAGGATGACGGAGTTCGGCCCTCACCGTGACCGAGGCCCCGGGAACAATGTGCCGCGCCGAAGGGGTCAGTGCAAGTTCAGCCGGGCCACCACGATGCAGCGCCGTTGCTGTGGAGCTACCTTCGTTCAGGATGAAGAAAGAGCCACTTCGTGAGATGTAATCGAGAACCACGGGACCGAGGCCGGGAACTGTCACGCGGGAGCCAGCGACTGATCCTAATGGCGCATGAGCATAAACTAAAATGCGGCGGCTCGGAGCTTCGCCCAAACTCAACGCAAGCGCATAGACTCGAAGTGGATTGTCTTTTGAGATCTGCCAGTCGGACTCAGCCGGGTTTGCATCGCTGGTGAGCAGAAACCAGCGGTCCATGTCCCGCAGCCACGGCGGCATAGACGAGGCGTTGCCGAAATAATGCTTCTGTGCGCCGAACACAGGATTGTGGACGAGTGCGCCAAACCTCCAGAACTCCGCGAGTGTTGGGTCGTTCCAGACGCGGTCCACCGAATTTGTGAGCACATCCCACGCGAGGCCGTGGAATCCGCGGAGATCATCTTCCCCGCGAAACTCACGCAATTCTCTAGGGCGTAGCATCCATAAACCAAACTGGACCATTCCTTGGTATCGATTCATGTCCCATTTCGCGTTCGGCTCGGCGTCGTCGGTAAGATAGCGGCCCGGACGACCGAAAATGTTCGACGGCATATCACCACCCCACAAGCTGGATGACCAATAGAAGTTGGGCTTCTCCGACCAGACCTTGGCGTCCTGATAAGCGATGAGGTTGCTAGCCTCCACCTGCGGGCTCCAAGGACTCCAATCACCTTTTGCCGGGGCTTGCCAATGATTATCATAGTATTCGGGTGTTCCTCCATCGTACTCCCGATGCTCCGTGAAGCCTTGATCCAGCCCCGGCAGATGCTCAAATCCAACTCTGCCGGTCGCGGCAGTTCCTGATCCAAACCTCTGCAAGGGCAGGTTATTGTAGGCGATGAATATCGTGTTCTCCCGCCAAGCGGCCTCAGTTTCCGCGTTGAAGGTGGCACGGGCCGCTGCGAACAGTGCGGCATACCGCTCTGCATATGCCTCGCGAATTTTCCTGGCTCGGAAATCGAGGCTTTGCTCACCTGGATAAAGCTCATCAAAGCGACTCATCTGAGTCGAAGGATTGGTCACATTCCCTGTCTCGTTGTTGTTAATGAAGACCACCATCGGGGGGTCTGGATAGACCTCCCGGATCTTCTTCATTACCTCGTGTCCCATCCATACACGTCCGAATTCCTCCCATCGTTCGATTGGCCCAAAGGGATCGGCAACCTTGTTTAATACTCTATTCAAGCCCGTCTCAGGATTGATCGAGATGAGTTTAGCCGAGTCAAACTGGGCGAGTTGGCCGGTGTCAGAGGGGCTCAGCGTGGGGGTGGCTCGACCGCGTCCCTCAACGCCATTTTCAACATCGACCAGAGTTGTCGCCCAGTTGAACCCGCGAATAGCGATTGGCAACTTGTGGGCCTTGGCGTATTCAAGAGCCGGGCGGTAGTATTTATCAAACAACAGGTTGAAATTTCGGGTCCCAGAGGGCCCCTGACCCGTCTCCCGCTCGAATCTGGAGGCGGGATTCGCGATTCCATTAGAAGTTAGCACATCGGTAAAAGTGATCAGAACGTGCTTACCTTGTTTTATTTCCTGAACCATACGGTCTGGCCCTGGGCCAAGAAGCGGATCAATAACGAATGATTCATGCACCGGGTCGCCAATCCTATTTCCGAGATAGAAGAGACGTGAGTAGGGATCCATACCTGTGGCCCAGCTGGCAGCGAGTGGCAGCGGGCGCCCTTCAACTGGATCGTTGCCCGCCTTCTGCGCTGCCCACGATTTGATCCGCTCAATCGTCTGAGTCTCCAGTGCGGCGGGAGCATCTCCTCCGGCAACCACCACTGTGACCTCATCGCTAACCGTGACCTCTCCGGTGGTCGTTAGCCTGAGCACATAGGTGCCAATCTGTGGAAACTGGACGGTTGTGGTGGCCGAACTGGCGCTTGAGAAAGTGGCCATGCCCGGACCGGAGACCTGACTCCACAGCGGGGTGCCTCCCGAGGAGTTGCCACTCAAGTTCGTTTGCATCGTCGGGGCGACCAACGTGATATCATTTCCAGCATTGGCGGTCACCGACACGGTGGTTGCGGTAATTGTGACATCGTCACTGGCCGAAGAACCCGCCCAAGAGCTGGTCAGGCGCAAGACATAGACTCCGATCTGAGGAAGTTGTACGATGGTTATGGCCGCACCTGGCGTCCCGAATACCACTGCTCCAGGACCGGACACCTGACTCCATTGCGGGGAGCCTCCCGCAACTGATCCGTTCAGCGTTGTTTGCAGAGAGCCCGTCAGAGTGACATCAAGACCAGCGTTGGCCGTCAACTGGACTCGAAACTCCGCCGTAAGCGTCCGGCTTGCAGTGGCGCTGAAGGTGTAGCTGCTGGCCGTGCTGACCGGATTCCCGCCCTCGGTCCAGCCAACAAACTGATACCCGGCATTGGGGGTGGCGACGACAGTTACGCTGGTTCCTTCTGAAACAGCGCCCCCGCCGGTCGTGCTTCCTCCAACACCGGGAGACGCGACCGTCGAGATAGCAACCTGGGCACTTTGAACATTCAGGTTCATACTGCCGGTGCCGGTGCCGCTCGCATTGGTCGCGCTGAGCCCCACGACAAAAGTGCCCGCCGTCGTCGGTGTTCCAGAAATCAGCCCCGTCGAGGTATTGATGGACAAGCCCGCAGGCAATCCGGTCGCATTGTAGGCACTGGGACTGTTCGTCGCGACGACCTGAAATTGAAAGGAACTGCTAATGCTGGCCGTTGCATTAAGGGATCCGCTTCTTCCAACCGTGATTCGATTGTTGCCGGAATCGGCCACGTAAACGTTGCCGGAGAAATCGACAGAAAGGGCTGATGGTGAGCTGAAACGGGCAGCTGACCCCACGCCGTCGGCGCCTCCAACCCTACCTGCGGTCCCACCAATCGTGCTCACCACCCACCCGCCCCCTGCGGGAGTGATTTTACGGATGGTATTGTTCGACGTATCGGCGACGTAGATCGAGCCACCGGCATCGACAGCAACTCCATTCGGGTTAAAAAACCGTGCGACTCCACCAGCGCCGTCAACGGATCCAGATGAGGTTGGTGAGCCAGAGCCGGCGATGTTGGATACAACTCCAGTCGCGGTGATTCTGCGAATGGTATGATTGTTTGTGTCAGCGACATAGAGCCGGCCAGTAGCATCGGATGCAATTCCATTGGGAAACCTGAATCGGGCTGCACTGCCAGTGCCATTGGTCGCTCCAATTTGTGTTGCACTGCCTGCAAGGGTGCTCGTCGTCCAGTTGGCCCCCGAGAGCGTGAGCTTCCGCACCGTTGAATTACTCAGATCCGCTACGTAGAGCGCTCCCCCGGCGTCGGAAGCAATCCCAGAGAGTCCGTTGAACCTTGCGCTGATTCCATCCGTGGAGCCATAGTTCCAAGCTGTTCCGGCGATCGTTGTGACCACTCCATCAGTGGTCACTCTCCGAATGGTCGCAGAGAGGGTGTCAGCCACGTAAAGGCTTCCATCCGGGGCGAGCGTGACGCCTTTGGGATTGCTGAACCTTGCTGCCGAACCTGTACCGTTCGTCCATTCCATGGAGCCTGCCGTGCCAGCTAGAGTAGTTACCACCCCTGCTTGGGTGATACGACGAATGGTGTGATTCGAGGAATCGGAGACATAGATCGTACCGTCGTTGGCCACAGCAATTCCCGAAGGCGATGAAAATCTGGCGTTGCGGCCAGTGCCATTTGTGGAGCCCGGAGCGGGCAATCTACCGGCTAGCGTGGTGACTACCCCACTCGGTGTCACCCTCCGGATGAGAGCATTCCCAGAGTCAGCGACGAAGATATTTCCCGATCCATCACTGGTGAGACCTCGCGGCGTTTGGAATCGCGCGGCAGGCCCGGTGGCGTTGGTGGTCCCCGTCTGCCCTGCTGTCCCTGCCAGTGTCGAACTCGTCCAAGTAGATCCTGAAAGGGTCAATTTCCGAATTGTATGGTTTGAACCTTCTGAAACGTATAGTGTGTCAGACCCAACGGCAACGATATCCCAAGGAGTTGTGAAGCGTGCGGTGATGGCGGTGCCATCCGTGGACCCAACCGAGCCTGCGCTGCCTGCGATCGTTGTAACCACGCCCGTTTGAGTCACCTGCCGAATCGTGTGGTTATTTCCGTCAGCTACAAACAGGTCACCCGCCGGATTGATGGTGATCCCATTTGGGCTGTTGAAGCGGGCGGTGCCGCCCGTCCCATTTGCTGAACCCGAGGCCCCGCTACTCCCTGCCAGGATTGAGACAATTCCTCCAGGTGTGACCTTTCGAATCACGTGATTGCGTTGATCCGCAACATAGACAGTTCCGCTTGCATCAACAGCGATACCGACAGGAGTTCCCACCCCGGTGGCCAAAGTGCTTACGACGCCGTCCGGAGTGATCTTGCGAATGGATTGCCCACTGTCCCCAACGTAGATGTTAATGCTCGAATCCACGGCAATACTCATGACCAGATTGAACCTGGCTGCGCTGCCCGTTCCATCGGTCGAACCGGAAACCCCCGCTAAACCGGCAAGAGTCGTGACAACACCCTGCGGGGTGATTTTTCGAACGGTGAAGTTTCCAAAGTCGGCCACATAGGTATTCCCTGCTGCGTCCCGTGCTACGTCATAGGGGTTGTTAAACCGCGCCTCACTGCTCAGACCGTCATCGCTGCCCACCCCTCCATGCTGACCCGCCAAACTGGTCCACGTATATTCGGAACCGTTGGAGATGACAGGTGTTTGGGAGTGAGCAGGATAGACGAAGTGTAAGAGCCCAACAAGAGTTAGGAGACGGACGAACAGTAATTTCTTGAATATGGGTTTCATCTGGAATATGTTCAAACTTTTTACCAAACTTGGCATCACTGGACCGGAGGATTGCTACCCGGAGTCCTGCTTCGGGAGCGAGGATAAGCGGGGCCACCAACACTCCAGTCGGCGGCCCCGCCTAGGGTCCGGAGTAAACCCACTAACTCCAGAAATGTTTAACGGCGGCGGCGCAGCAAAGCGAGCAATCCGAGGCCGCCAAGCAGGGCGGCACTGGGCTCGGGGATGATGGATACCTGGATGTTGTCGTAGGTGGCGGGCGCCGCTGAGCCTCCCCCCTGTCTTAGGAAGACGGTGTCGAAGGTATCGTAAACGGTGGTGGTGGTGCCTGTGACCCTGAAATGCTCGGTGATGCCGCTGGTTAGGGTGAGCAGGGTGTCCATGCCAGTCGACGTGCGGGTCACCTCGAAAAGAACCTGGTAAACCGTGTTGTTCACCGTGTTGAAATTCGTGTTGTTAGCTGGCGAAGTGATGTCGGCCACGGTGACGGTGGGATTGGAGGCATTACCCGTGCCACTGGTTGGGCCTAACGTAACCGTAGTGCCTGAACCATTCTCCCTGCGGGCGACGTTTCCGGAGTTATTGCTGTCTCGCACGAAGGTTGTGTAACCCTGCCACGCACCCAGCGTGTCGAGATTTCCCCAGCCGTGGGCGGCAATGGGGTTGGTCACGTCGTAGAGGCCGAAGCGGATGATGCTGGCCGGGCCGCTCTGGGAGTAGTCCAAAGTGAGACGGATCGTTTGGCCTACCGTGATTGTCTGCGCGGTGAACGAGCGGCCTATGACTTCTTCCATCCCGGAACCATTCTCGGTGAAGACCAGGGCATTTCCTGTGTTGGCCAAGGTGCCGTTGTTCTGTGGGTTCACGCCGCTTTCTCTGCCGCGGTACCACGCTCCCGTTCCGGAAGCGGAGAAGTCATCCGTAAAGATCACGGCGGCGTGGAGGAGTGGGGAACCGGCCAACAGGGATGCGGCCAGAGTTGTTTTTACTAATTTTGGTTTCATATTGCTTAGAGGAGATTCGTTTTGATTATGTCTGCATTTTTGTGAGGAAGTTGGAATCCCATGAACGATTTTCGGTTCTTAAGGATGAAGTTCTAAACTCATAGGGCTGTGACCCTCAGGCGGGCGAATTTCCTAGTGTCGGGTGCCTGTGGGATGCTGATGGTGATGGTGTCGGTACCGGTGACTGGCGTATCCTTTGCGACGCTAACGCCGGGAGTCGTTGAGCCTGCGGTATCCGCACCCACCGTGTAGGTATCGGGCCATGCGGTTAGGTTGGTGCCCACTTCGATGACCACGGCGGTGGAGCCGTCGATGGAATCCTGGTCGCGCTGGAAGGTGAAGAGCAGGTTGCCGCCGGATGTACTGGGGCTCGGCAGTTTGGCGAGATCGTTGGAGCTGATGGTGCCGCCGAGGACATACTCGACCGCGTTGCTCACGCCGTCGCCATCCTGGTCCTCGTCGGGATCTGTGGTTGGCGCGTTGGTGGAGGACCAAAGGGCATAACCCGACAGGCTGCCGCCGACGTTGAGGACCAACTGATTTCCCGAGACGGAGAGCGATGCGGTCCCATTCGTCCCCGAACCATTGACGGTCAGGGTGCCGGGAGTGCCGGTGACGAGGGCGCTGCCGGACTTGGCCACTAGGAGATAGTTCCCGGGAGCGAGCCGGGATGTCGTGGTGACGGTGACGGGCGCACCATTCAATCTCAGCTCACCCGCAGTGGCACCTGCAACGGTGAGCGGGGCGTTGGTGGCACTGCTGCCATTGGATCCGCCGTAGCTGGTGAAGAGCAGACCGCCAGACGAGAGTGTGAGGTTCTTTCCTGATGCGGTGGTGATCGTGCGGGTGGCGGTATTGCCACCCCCAGTGGATCTCAGCGATTGAGCTTCTCCAAGGCCGAGCGGGGTGGTGAGAGTTGAGACATCAAGTCCGGCACCGGCATTCAGGATAATCCTGGGCGTGTTGGCGAGGGAGGCTCCGCCGTCCAATTTGAGGGTACCTTCATTGATGTTGGTAAAACCGGTGTAGGTGTTGGCATTGGTCAGGACCCAGGTGCCCGGGTCGTTCTTGTTGAAGGTCACGACACCGTTGCCGCCGCCTGCGTCATTGTTGCCAATCAGAAGCGAGAAGGTATTCGCTCCGGTATTGGTGCCCGCAAGCGTGAAAGAGCGGGCCTGATTGATAGCGCCCGCGTGGAGAATGGAGCCGGTGTTTGTGAAGCTGACAGGACCTGTTCCACTCGCATCCAGGATCACTCCACCTGCGCCCCTGATGGTGAAGAGACGATCCGTACTCGCGGGCGTTGGCCCGCCGATATAGCGCAGCGTGGGGGAGGCGTTGCTATCGAACACCAAATTCGCCGCCGCGTTCGAGGACTGACCAATGCTGCTTGGCGAACCGCCGTTGGCGAGGCTGTCCACGGCGAGCACGCTATTCACGAAGTTCTGCGTAGTGCCGGTGTAGGTCTTGTTCCCCTTGAGGAACCAAGTTCCCGTGCCTCTTTTGGTAACGGAAGTCGCGCCGCCACCACTATCGACGATGTTGCCGTGGAATTCACCATTGCCTGAACCTTCGAACTGAATGACTTTGGCACCGCTACCCGTAGCGGTGAGGTCGGAGGTGAAGATCAAGCTACCACTACCAGTGACATTGTTTCGGATCAATCCGCCGAGGGTGGTTCCCGAAAGGTTGATGATCCGGTTGGTGGTCTCACCGGCACCTTCGTAAACCAAGCCGCCCGCGGAGGTTCCAGTGCTGATGTTGATCGTGGTCCCGGCTCCAAGGTTGCTGGTCGTGCTTCCCTGATTGCCGATGTTGGAGACAGTCAGAAATCCTCCTGAGATGGAGACATTACCACTGAAGGTATTGGTGTTGGACAAGACCCAAACGCCGGAAGCGCCGTTCTTGGTCAACGACACCACCGAATCGACGCCATCCGCGATGACCCCGGCGAATTCGTTGCGCAGGGTTGACCCTCCGCCGAGTTCAAATCTCTTGTTACCCGTGCCGGATACGGCCAGATTTGAAGTGAGCTTCAACAGGGCGGGGTTCGAGTTGGCAGTGATGACTCCAGCACCTGTCGTTCCTGCCAAAGAGAAAATGCGATTGGAGGTTTCACCCGCACCGCGATAGTCCAGCGTGCCAGTACTAGCCGCGCTTCCAAGAAACACCGTCGTCCCGGCACCCATCACGCTGGTCGTGCTGCCTTGGTCCCCGAGGATCTTCGTCGTGTCATTGACACGAACTATTCCATTGGCGACTGTAACGGCTCCAGTAAACGTATTGGTTCCGGATAGCGCTAGAATTCCGTTGAACCCTCCGTTAAGCGTAAGGCCAATTCCAGCATTTGCCTCTGTGATGTTCCCGGAGATCGTCGTCGTGGCGGTATGGGTGACGGACTGGGTGGAAGCGGCGGCCGCTCCCAGCTCAATGTTCGCGCTGATGGTGGCACTGCGGTTTCCCGCGATGAATCCAGTCGTATTGGTGAGGGTGAGCTTGTTGGCGGTGTTGTTGGAGCTAAGAGTATAGTTGGTGGCGGGGGTGGTGACTGGGTTGGTAAAGGACAGGCCTTGGATGGTCGTGCTGGCCGTCAACTCCGGCTGGGTCACCGGGGCGGTACTAAAAGACGCTACATCCTCCGTGCCGGGGGCCACGAGATCCGTCCAACTGTTGCCGTCATTGAAATCCGTGGCGGTATTGTTCCAAGTGATGCTGGCAGCGTGGGCGGATGCAGCCAGTCCGAAAATGGCGAATTGGGTTGCGGCGCGTGTGTTGAAGGCAAATTTTGGTTTCATGGGATTAGATGGAGTTGGATTCTTTTGGGGTAGATTGCTGGGGATTTGGAGTTTTCTGGAAGGCAAGGAATGGTGAGCCACAAGCAAGAAAATGAATCTACATTCAGGATGCCTGAATGTGGGTCTCAGTGGTATTTCCGCAGGATCAGAGGAACGTAACAAAAAAATGCATCACGTGGATTTGATTGTCCGCAGTTGGTTTCGAGCTCAGTCGAAGGGCGATCCGGATCCTGGGGAAGAGGAAGAATGAGGTTGCTCCCCTCACCGCTTGCTCAAGCATTATCTTTCGTCCGATCTCGTGGTGTTCAGGGCTTTAGGGTGGCGTGGCGTCCGAGATAGCCGAAGCCGTGGGATGCCTTAATGGTGCTGCCGGGCTTGAATTGCAGGGTCTTGTCGCCTGCGCGGGCGGCCGTGGCCGGTTGGAGTTGGATTCGTCCGGTGAAAGTTGCGGAGTTGGGTGAGTCTTCACTGACGGTGACGCGTTCCTCATCCCCTACCCCGCTGAATACGGTGATGCTGCCGGCTTCGGCCTTGCCGTAATCGAAATTGAGCGGGGCGGTGAGGCGGATGACGAGTTGGTCGCCCTTTTTCGCGAGTTCCACTTTCGACTCGCTCCAAGCGAGGTAGGAGAGAGTGATATTGTAGCAGACGTTGAACTGGATCCAGCCCTCGGTCCATCCGATGTCTCCGACTTCGGGATGGTAGGGGTAATGGGCGTTTTTCGGCGAACCGTCGATGACGAAACGGGCGTTCGCCAACCGTCCGATGCCGCCTGGATAGAACCTGAACCAGCCGTGCTCGACGCCCTCGACCTCGCGCGGTGCATCGAAGGAAAAGTGCCTACCGACGGGATTGCGTCCGTACATGGCATCGAGGTGCGACCAGACCAACTGGTCGAGGCGGACCTTAGTGGCGGAGTCGGTGATGAATTCACGGGCGGCGAGCATGGGGGCGGGCAGGCCAATGACGTTGCCGGGTTCGTTCCATTTCTGAGGGGTATCGCCCATGGGGGTCCAGTTGTCCGGCTCGTCACCGAGCTTGCGGAAGTCCCACATGTTGTCGGAGCGGCGGACGAGCACCCTGGCCCAGTCATTGAGCTGGGCGGCGAGGCCTCTGGGCGCGCGATCCGGGTATTCGCGGAGAAAATGGGCGAGTCCGGTAACGGTGAGGAACTCGCTCATGCGCTGTCCCTTAGTGACCAGAGGGTCGTTCCAATCGAGTTTCTTGATCATCCACTCTACTTGCGTGTAGGCGGCATCGAAATAGAGGTCCACATCCGGGCGGTTTTCGCGCTTCGCGACCTCATGCATCATGAGATTCGGCTCGACCGAGAAACCGGGAGGTAGTTCTCCTTTTGTGGAACCGATTTTGGTTTTGAGGGCGAGCAGGTTGTGCTCCGGGCTTTCGTCGTAGGGGTAACTGCGGTCTTTGTCCGGCTCTGCCCATGTCCGGAAGGCATAATCGTGGACGACCTGATAGTTTTGTTCCGGAAGATATGCTTTCAGCATCGGCCACGCATAAAGGAAATAGGCGAGTTGGGCTTTGAGATGTTCGTGGGCGAGGTTCTGGGTAACGATCACGTCCGCACCCCAATGGATGAGTTTGACGATGTCCGGAGCGTCCTCGGAATAAGGTTCGAGCGCGCCCCAGAGGGTTTTGTCCTTGGGTGCCTCATACTTCACCTGGCGAGGCATGCGCTCGTAGGCGGAGGGATTGGAGAGGTATTGGGGCACGAGCGAATGCAGTACCCAGCTAAAATGGTGGTCATCCCGCCAGCCAAAGGAGCCTTGGCAGACCGCACGGTCGTTGCCGACGTGGTGGCGGCTGTCGATCATGAAGTCCATGGCATCCTGATAGGAAATGCGTTCCAGCCAAAACGGGCCGATGCGGAACGGGACGGAAGTGATACCACCGGCTTCGACGACGTATTCGGCATCCCCTGCGGGATCGAACGAGGAAAAATCCCCGATGTGATTCTTGATCGTGCCCTTGGCAAGAGGGGCTCCACCCTTGGCGGGGCGGACAATGAAGGCAGTGCCATCAACGAGGGTGGGCGCGGTGAAACGCTTTGGTTTCCCGAGATTGAAGCCACTTTGGTTCAGATAGATTTCAGGGATTTCCTGCTGCAGAGAGGAACCCGCCATGGCGGCCGGACCGGCGGCTTTCGGGAGCGGCGGGAGATCGCCGACTTCGGCGGGCCAGACGACGATTTCCTTCACGCGCGCCTTGTTCTGGTGGCTGGCGGTGATCCAGAGGCGGAGCTTGTCGGTCTCCACGGCGACGGTTTGGTCAAAGGCTATGGCGAGGGCGCTCGATTTGTTGTTGGAGACATCGGCGGAGGGGATATCGATCCATTTGCCATCACTCCAGAACTGGATCTTGAAAGCGGAAATCACGTCCTGCGTGCCAAAGCCGGTGAAGAGATGGACGCCTGCGAGTTTGCGCTTTTCCCCCAGATCCAGCGCGAGCCAGGAGGGCGAGGTGGATGCCTCGCTGACCCAGCGCGAATCATCGCCGACCTTGCCGTCGATGGCCATGGAGGCCGGATTCTGTGGGAGCTGCGAACTGGCTTTGGCAGTCTTTGGATTGAGAGGCGTGGCAGCGGTCGCGGCTGTGGCGAGAGCGATGAAGGTGGCGAGTTGGGTGGATTTCATGGCGTGGCATCCAGTTCGAGCACGGCCAAGCCCGCCGGAGGAAGCTCGAGGGAGACCAGTCCGTCGATCATTTCGACCGGGCGCAACTCACCCGTGGCACTTCTAAGCTTCAGGTTTTCCGCCGTTTTGGCATGGGCGCTTCCGAAGGCCGCAGCATTGGCCGCAACCTGCGTCTCGACTGGATGTGCGCTATTGTTGAGCAATACGACGAAGGTCTTGGTCCCGTTCGTCGCTCGAGCCAGCACGTAGTCCACTGCGGGCGACCCGGTATCCAACTCGCCCCAGCGGAGTGCAGCCGGTTCTCCGAAGATTTTTCCTGCAGCGAAACCGTAGCTCGCATGTGGGCCCACCTTGGGTGTGAAAAATCCGCGTGGAAAGGAGATCGCTCCGGCCGAGCGCATTTCAGCCTCGGCCAGCAGGTAGTCCGTGATCCAGCCGATCTGCCACCACGCATGGTGCGGAAACCGACCGGGACCGTCGTTCATCGCCTTCCAATAATAAGATGCGACACTTGTCTTCGGATCCACAAAGGCGTCGCGTGCCCAGACGGCCGCGCGAGAGAGATCGCGGAAGAGCGGCTCGCCGGTAAGCCGGTGCAGGCGCAAAAACAGTCCGGCGTGACTCGCGAGCAGAATCGGCCCGCTGTGATTGACCGATCCCAGCGCCGTACCGTGCTCGTAGCTAAGGCCCTGCTGGTTGATTTCCCAGTCGGCGCGCGCGGCCTTCTTCACCGTCTTCAGCGCGGTGGACGCCATCGGATGGGTAAAGACCGAAGTGAGATAGAAGCGCCCGGCCGCGATGCCCGCTTCGCGGTATCGCTGGTCCCCTGTGGCCTCGTGAAGATCGAGCATAGCTTGTGAGATCTGCGCGGTCGCGAAATCGGGCGCGAACCGTGCGTCGCCGCAAACACCAAGAAACTTACCTGGCGAGACCGCATGCTGGATCAACCAGTCAGCACCGCGGCGAGCCGCTTCGAGATACTTCGCATCACCGAGAATCCGGTGCGCAACCAGCAAGCCGTAAAACGTGGGCCGCAGATCGCTGAGATCCGTGAACAAGGGCTTCTGGGTCGTGCGGTCATAGGCAACATCCCAACGGCCGTCGGCGTGCTGCCAGGCAAGCAGTCGCTCCGCGCCGAGGCGGAGACGCGCGCGCAACTCATCGTCTCCGGGTGCGAAGAGCAGGATATTGCCGAGATCCAGCATCGAATAATAAGTGAGTGCCGTCGGCTCGACATAATCGCCCCACTCTTCCGTGAAGCGCCGGCTCTTGGTGAGATAGTATTGACCGACGGCCGCGCCTTGGAAAAACCCAGGCTCATTCTGCTGCTGCACGAGCTTGAACGCGCGGGCGAACGGCAGCCGCCCTTCCACGAGACGAGGATCGCGACTGAGATTCGCGAGCATCCACATGGCACCGTAGTCGGAATTCTTGATCGCGTCCTTGTCCGAACCGAGCACAGGCCCGTAGTAGGCCTGCGCACCCAGAGTGACGCCACCGAATTCCTCGGTGCTCCAGAGGGAGGTCTTGTCATCGGCGACATAACCGTGCATCGCGACTAAGCGATCACTCAGCGAGCCGGTGGGCCGTTTGAGGGTAAGGAAATCATTCAGCCGATAGACATTGTAAATCGCGTGCCGTATCACGGCCAGCCAATCGTCGGCGCGGAGCGCAAACCGCACACTGAACGTGCGTGTCTCACCTGCCACAAGTTGCGAACCGGCCTCGCCGAGTACGGGATGATACAGCGTCGGCGCGAGTAAGCCGGCCCGATTCATGTGCGAAAGCCCGAGTTTCCACGTGCGGCGCGTGTCGCGGTCAAACGCCCAGGGATCGGCACCGGTGCCAGGCTCCGCAATGACCCCGACGCTCCCGCCGTCTTTCACAGAGAGGACGGAAGCCAGTGTCGAAGCGACGCGTTCACGCGCCAACACCGGCCGATCCGGGAGACCGTGGCCATAGCCAGCCGCGGCGACAAACTCCGATTCAATGGTGGCACCCTGAAAGCAGCCCGGCACAACGGCCCAGCAAAGCTCGGCGGGAGTCACGGTCGTCAGCGTAGGCGTCGCGATGGAAAACCAGCCGTCCTTTTTGGCGGTGAGCTTCATCGTGACACGCACGTCACCGGGAAATGCCGGGTCGAGCGACCATGTCGCACTAAGGTCCGACGTGTCATCGGAGTTGCTGAACGTCCATCCGCCATCGGCGGAGCGTTTAGCCGCCTTGGGAAAAAACGCGCGGGCTTCTCCGGCAAGATTCAATGCGACCGGGCTCGTCGCTTCCCGCCAGCTCAACATGTGGTCGTGATAGACCGGCTCTGGAAACGTGCCCCCGGGGCCGCGCCACGGAATCGCCACCGGAGCGGTCGCCGGGGCCGTCGCCGAATAGAGAATGGTGTACTCGCCGGAGGGAGTTCCGAGCCTGAGCTCTCCGGTCGATGTGCGAACCACGACTTCGCCAAGTTGCCAGCCTGCGGAAGTTTGCTTCCAACCGATCCGCGCACCCGCATCTTCAAGAATCGGACTAACCGGGGCTGCGGAGAGCAAGCCGCACTTAAAACAGATCAGAGCGGCAAAGATCGGACCTGAGCCTGTAGTTTGGTAAAAATGCATATTTGGAAGCAATGACGAAGGTGAATGAGTTCTCAGGTTCTGTAGCGACAATGCGCCTGTTCTTTATGAATCTCCGGGAATGGCTCTTCAGGGTTTATGCGCATGAGGAGCAAAGGAGAGCCATTCTCTAATTAGAACGTCGCTCTTCAGGGTTGATGGCAGTTGCGAAATCAAGGCTTTGTCGTTTCGGGCTCGGCAGGCGGGACGTCGAAGAAGCGGCAGATCTTGATCGGCTTGTAATCATGGGCTCCATCGAACATGAAGATATAGTTCCGTCGTCCGGGCCGATGCCCCCATTGGCTTGAATAAACCGGTTTGACCCTGCCGTCCTTCACGATGGCCATAGCGATGTCGATTTCCCCAACTTCCTTCCGCCAAGAGGCGTCCGACATCAAGGCATCTTCGCCGGATTTCACCGCCAATTTCTTTTCGCCGAAGATCACCGAAATCAGCGATCGCGAAAAGTTAAAAAAACGATAATCCCCTTCGCCGATACGGGCTCTTCCGATATCATATGCGACCAATTTGACAGTGGAATCGCCGCTTTTGAGGCAAGCCAGCAACACGCGGTCCGAATTGGCCGGTAGCGTGACCCATGCATGCGGGGCTGGCAGCGGAGGCTTCAATGAAAACTCCGCTTCAGAGGTTCGGAGTTCGAAGCGTGGCGAGCCCTTGTATTTCAGTGGTTCACCGATACCGGTGGGATTTGCTTGGAACTGGGAGACGCTTTTGCCGTTGTTAAAGAACAAGCCTGCCACCGAGTCATTGAGCGCGATGGTGACAATCTCGGTATTGACGACGGGCTCCTGAGAGAGTCCTGGAGTGGCAAGTAATCCAAGCAAGAGTCCTAGGAGTTTTTTCATGGGATGATGGTTCATATCTCGGAGCTGGAAAGCCAACGGAAGGAAACGATATTATAACGACGACCGAGTTTCTTGTTCGATTCCGAGACCAACTCGGTTGGGATTTTGTAGGCCTCATCTACCGGATCCAAGTAGTCGCTACCACGCTGGACATAGGCTTCACACCAAGCTCGAGCAATCGTTTTTCCACTTGCATCCAGAGCCTCGCCGCAGGTGCGAATCTTAAAGTAATCGGAGCGCACCTGAAGGATCGGCGCAAGCGACTGGAGCACATCGCCCTGCATCAGATAGGATGCACTTCCGACAGACTGGTTCTCATTGGTCACAGCAGCAGAGAACTGCGCACCGGGGGGTTGAACGGCGGCGTTTCCAACCGTGCTGGGCAAACCTGTATTGATGGTGCGATCCAGAGCCGCTTGTAGGGCACCTTTGAGCTGGTGTTGGGTGTTAGTGGCACTCGGGTTACGGTTTACGAATTCCGCCATTGAACGAAACGGCCCGCGCTCCCTTACTTCGGTGACGATCTGCTCGGCGAGCTGATCCAGTTCGTTGTCCGAAAGGTTGCGCCAGCCCTGCCAGAAAGGATCGTCGTCTCCCGCCCCCCCCCTTTCATAAGCTCTATCAGTAACGACGTGTCCAAATCGATTGAAGCGTATCCCGCCTGGGTTTTGCCATGAGGCCGCCCCGGTTTGCGGATTGATCACGGGCAGTTCGGACGCCCCCATAGAGGAGAGCACTGCTTTCCAGGCGACTTTAGAAGTCGAGTTCACGTTGAACGCACCTTTTACTTGGATCCGCGCGGCGATTGCCTCCGGCGCGCGATCCATGCCATCGGATAGTATCTCGTCGATTTTTGCATCGCCTGGGAGAGGTGCGAACACCATACGCGGATTGGGGAGGTTGCTTTCCCCGGACGAAAGCTTTCTGATATCAAAAAACGAGTCGAATGAGGATCCGGAACCACCGATGTAGTCCAAGCCTAGAGTGGAAAAGAAATAGGCGTCCCACAGCCTTTTATTGATATCATACGAGACATCGGTGACATTGAATCCATTGATACCGTTGAAGTTCGGATTACTGGTGGCTCCAAGCGGGATCCTTGGATTGGCGTAGGAATTTCCGACCACGAAACCCGGCTCGAAATTGTAGCGGGCAAGCTGAGCGTGCTGGAACTGGCCGAGGGAAACCAGCGGCGAGCGCGGCACATCATAAGTGATCACGTGAGTCCTGCCTCCAGCCAAGGTGTTGGCCGCACCACCGAAGCCCTGGTATCTGCCTCCGGCGGGATTCGCTTCCGGCTCGGAGGGAGCGGACCCAGCTTCGCTCAAAAGACCACGGTTGCCGCCCCGACCATCTCCCACCACTCGGGGCTTACCTGGCGCATTCCATGCCCCCACCCAGGGCGACGCAGTATGCCAACCTGTTGCCCCCCCGCTGGAGACTCTCGATCCATCCCACAACGAATTGCTCACAAGCGCACGCGGATTCGAATCTGTCCAACCTCTCAATCGCTGATTCTCGTCGGGCGCTTCGATCTGGTTGGTCGTGCGGAGGAAGAAAGACCAGGTGGCGATGTTGGGTGTCACTCTGTCACCGGCCAAATCTTCAATGCGATAAGTGGTTTTAGCTGTATTGAGTGGACCGCCCATGAAACCTGAAACAACTGGCTCTGGTACTCTAAATGGAGCATTCGCCGACGGATCGGAACCACCGCTCCAAATCTCAGTTGATCTCAACAGTATATCGTTGCCAGATTTTAGTGTAAACCAAGATGAGGAAGCACGGAGCAAGTCTAGCGAGGGAAACTTCGTTCTAATATCATTACTTTGTGTATCCTGCAGAACGATGTCGCCGAACCAAGCACGGTATCCAGCAGGCACCAAGCGAGTATTGCCCGCTTCGTCTTTCAGATCGACAATGAAGGAGCCCTTTTCGCTCCAGCCTGGTCTAAGTGTGTAGGTCTGTCCCGCGCGCATTTGAACTCGGTCCAAAACAGAAAAAAGCCTAAACTCGCCAGGCTGAAGATCGATGGGCGGAGTTTCAAGTCGCAGCCATCTACCTGTGCCAGAAGCTTCAGGAGTCGGCAGAACACTACTACCTGTCGTCCACTCTTCGCGAAGCCAGAGCCTCGTAAGCCGGCCATCAGTAAAGCCTCCTGTGCCAGTGGGTCTGGCGTAATTGAAGCGAAGATATGGATAGAGTGCCCAGTCGAAACTATAGCTAGCGGCGCGAATACTTATGTTATATGGGTTCCAGAGTCCTACCACCGGCTGGATACCGACTTGTGCCTTATACATAGGCGTTGGCGTGGGTGGATTCGTTGGTGGAAGGAGTTCCGAATTCAGACGGAAGCCCATTTGAAAAAGCGAGAGCACGGGGGTGACCGGGCTGTTAGTTTGCTGCACATCTCGACGGAAGTTACCTTGGTCATGCCTAGTGTAGGGAAGCCATGTTCTGAATCGCAGGTCCGACTCCACCAGTGGATCCGCACCAAGCAGAGGTACTTGTTGTCCGTTAACTCGTTGCCAGTGCATGGCGTAGTTCCAGAGATTTCCAAAGTTCGGCCCCGCTAGCACGCTGCCGCTTCTACTGATCGCGTCACTGAGGTAAAACTTGGTGGGAGTATTGACCCCAAATCGATAGACCGGAGCACCGTTCACGGTGGTTCTGGTTGGAGTGACACCAAAGTAAACTTGCCCGAATTTCCTAGTGAGTTGGGAGGTGTCAAAAATGAGAGAGAGATCCGCTTTCATGCCGCCGGTGACAACGTTGACTGGCAAACCATAGCCTCCGGAAGTAACATCATTGAAATACTCGGTTGCAAGCATCCTATTGGCTGTGGCTAGGGATGCTGTCTGCAAAGAAATCAAAGTTGCCTTATCAATCGTTCCATCCGGAGAGGGAGCTAAGCCGGACCAATTGCTTCCAAGCTTTGCAAAACCGCCTTCGAGTGGTGATTGCGATTGGGCCAGGCGGTCGCGATCCGTGGTGGGAGTGATTTTCGGCTTGGCGAGATCCACCCGGGCTTTGGTGCCCTCGTCACCAATCCACCAGGCGTAGCGGCCCCTATTGCTTCCCTGAGTGACATTGACCAAGGGGGCAAGCAGTTCGGTGGTCGCCGTGGGAGAGGTATTGAATGTGCCGAGCCTGAGCGCATTTCCTTGATTGAGTTGGGTGGATTTCGTCAAGATCCTGGCGGGATCTGGAACTTCGCCGCTCACAAGCCAGTTGATTTTGGAAGCCTTGGCATCGGGGGGCAGGGTGGCGGGACTGACATCGACCGCACCGGTCCAGCTCGGATTCGCGGATCCAGCACCCGATGTTAGGCCTGATGTCAATGTGACACGTTGATCGGGGCCCGTCGACTTCTGTAATTCCCCGATCGCAATCATCAATGCCATCCGGGCATTTGCCCGCGCGGTGGACTGCGCACTTTGGGCCGCAGAACTGCGTAGGCTGATGCTACTCAACGAAAGTAGGCCGATAGCAAGGATGGTCAGCAGGATCATCAGCGACAGGGTGACAACAAGCGCGAAGCCCTTATTCTTTCCGCAGGCGACCGGGCTTTGAGTTGAACGGGGTTTCATCGAATTAAAGAGGATAGTTAATGGAGATCAAGGATGCGAGTAGAGGAATGCACAAACACCCTTCTTAAGCACTCCATCTTTGCATATTTCCGCAGTGAGAGCCAAACGTAACGCCCTACTGAATATTTCTTGATTTTACAGATCAGGGCTGACAAGCTGCTGTGGATCGTATCCTACTGGTGTTGTGGAGAAATCACACTACGCGACAAAATTTAAGATATCTTAACAAATGACGGCCCAGGGTG
>ERZ1022724.89-NODE-89-length-23047-cov-20.215727_pt1 | contig 23047 bp, 27 predicted proteins | sample MGYA00521091_ERZ1022724 | MGnify/ENA primary metagenome ERZ1022724 (study PRJEB33162, sample SAMN09537610) | freshwater metagenome | isolation source: freshwater | place: Canada:Alberta | collected 2017-07 | study: EMG produced TPA metagenomics assembly of the... | reverse complement strand
TAACCAAGGTTGTGGTTCTTTGCACATCCAGCACAAATCTCATGTCACGGTTGGTGACAATTCCAACCAGCAAGCCGTCTTCATCAATTACTGGCAAGCCCGAGACTCGGAACTTGCGGCAGAGGTCATCAACTTCCTGAATTGTGGCAAGTGGGGCGATGGTTACCGGGTGGGTAATCATTCCCGCCTCAGACCTCTTTACTAGGTCTACCTGGCTGGCCTGGTCTTCCAAAGAGAGATTTCGGTGCAAGACGCCAATTCCACCCTGCCTGGCCATGGCAATTGCCAGCCTGGCCTCGGTAACGGTATCCATGGCGGAAGAAAGCAGGGGCACATTGATTTCTACTCTTTTGGTGACCTTGGTTCGGGTGTTCACCTGGGAGGGAACTACGTCTGATTCGCCCGGAAGAAGAAGTACGTCATCGTAGGTCAGACCAACTAGGCCAAAGGGGTCTGGCTGGGCCATTTTGTACCTAACTATTGGGGGTTGAAAGCTTCTAGTCCCAAGTCTAGTTTTTTTTCAGGCCTAAAGACAGTGCTATTCTTTGGTAAACCCTGAAAACTGGGGTAAATCTTAGATGAGGCATCGATGCCCAGGAATGACATGGAGGCACCTTGATCCTCTCAAAAACCCAACGAGGTTCTAGAAGCTGGATTCAGCTACTAATGCTGGCCATTGTTACCTCTATAACCTTCGGTGGACTGTTCGCCACCAGCGCTAGCGCTGACGAAGTCAACGCAGATCTGCCATTCAGCATCGTCGGAAACGTCAAAAACGAGGGAATTGCCCTTGAGGGTGTTCGAATTGTTGTTTCCGGAGGTGGTTACACCGCCGAAACAGTCACTGACGCCGAAGGTAAGTGGTACATCGGAGTTCCTGAGAAGGCCGGTTACACAGTAACCCTCGATCAAGAAACTTTGCCTGCTGGTATTGCCGTGGTTGAAGAAGGTGGAGCTGAACAGTCAGTTGAAATTGGCCCATCCGGTCGCGTCACCAAGAACTTCTTTATTGGCCAGGGAGAAAGAATTGTTGTCAGCATTTTTGACCAGCTGATTGCGCGCGTAATTTACGGCTTGAACTTTGGACTAATGCTTGGTCTTGCTGCCGTTGGTCTTTCTCTGGTATTTGGAACAACCGGTTTGTCAAACTTTGCTCACGCTGAAATGGTTACCTTCGGTGCCATCACAGCATTCTTTCTCGGTGGAGTCCTAGCGTTACCGATTTGGGTTGCGATACCAGCGGCAGTTGTCATAAGCGGTCTGATGGGTTGGGGTCTGGATTCCGGGCTTTGGCGACCGCTCAGAAAACGTGGTCTTGGACTTGTTCAGCTGATGATTGTTTCCATTGGATTGTCTCTTGCTGTTCGTTACTTGTTCCAATTCTTTGTTGGCGGAGGAACTACACAGCTTCCAGGATTTGATGCACCGAAAATCAAGCTATTTGGTGCAACGTCCTTGAGCGTTATCGATATGGCTTCGATGGTTCTGAGCTTGCTAGTGATCATCGGATTCGCCTGGTGGTTGATGAACACTCAAACCGGTAAAGCAACCCGTGCCATCTCAGATAACGCAGACCTGGCAGCCGCATCCGGTATCGATGTGGACCGCGTGATTAGGACAGTCTGGATTGTTGCAGCTGGTCTAGCCGGTCTAGCCGGTGTGCTTTGGGCCTACTTCCGCCCAGGTATCAAGTGGGACATGGGCGCTCAGATTCTGTTGTTGATCTTTGCCGCGGTTACCCTTGGTGGCCTTGGAACCGCTTTCGGTGCCCTACTTGGCGCTTTGGTAGTGGGTCTGTTGGTCGAGGTTTCAAGCCTCGTGATCCCTGCAGACCTGAAGTACGTAGGAGCGTTGGTCGTTCTGATCGTGATCTTGCTAGTAAGACCGCAGGGAATCCTGGGTCGAAAAGAACGAATAGGTTAGGGAAGCAAGCTATGGACTGGTCGTCAATTTTATCCAACACCGCTCAAGGTCTCCTGAGCCCGGCCACTATGGCCTTCGCTCTCGCGGCGCTAGGTCTTGCTATGCACTTCGGTTTCGCAGGACTGCTGAACTTTGGTATCGCCGGCTTCATGGCAGTTGGCGCATACGGTTACGCAATTTCAATCTTGAGCTTTGGCTTTGAGTGGTGGCAGGGAATTCTAGTTAGCTTGGTTGCCTCGGTAATCTTCGCGCTGATTCTTGGAATTCCAACCCTTCGACTTCGCGGTGACTACTTGGCTATCGTGACTATCGCTGCTGCGGAAATTCTTCGCTTACTATTTCTTACCAACGCGTTCGTTGATGTTACAGGTAGCGCCGATGGTCTCTCTGGTTACCACAACAGCTTCCGCGCTGCCAACCCGTTCCCAGAAGGCAACTACGGATTCGGACCATGGACTTACAACAACATCGAGTTGTGGGTTCTAGTTTTGGGTCTGATTACCCTGGCTATTTGTGCATCGCTACTTCTTCTTCTAATGAAGAGCCCTTGGGGTCGAGTCATCAAGGGTATCCGCGAAGATGAGGATGCAGTTCGAGCTCTTGGAAAGAACGTTTTTGCTTACAAGATGCAAGCACTAATCATTGGTGGAGTATTTGGATCACTAGGTGGAATCATTTACGCACTGCCTTCATCTGTGAACCCAGGTGTTTACGTAACTTCGTTGACATTCTTTGTTTGGACAGCACTGCTTCTAGGTGGAGCGGCAACCGTGTTTGGCCCGGTGCTTGGAGCAGTTATCTTCTGGGTGCTGCAGGCATTCCTGTCGAACGTCCTGCCAGCTCTGGTTTCCAGCGGCATCTTGCCTTTCATTAGCAGCATCCAGGCCTCGACCATCAGGTTCATCCTGGTGGGTGTTGGTCTGATGCTTCTTGTCATTTACCGTCCTCAAGGAATCCTTGGCGACAAAAAGGAGCTGACCTTTGTCAAGTAGTAGCGCAAAACTGCCAGGCAAGCCTGCAGCTAAGACCACCGGATTACACGTTGGGACCATCCGTCCAGGCGTGCCAAAGGTGGACCCAATTGTCACCATCGACAACGTCTCGCGTAAGTTCGGAGGTCTTGTTGCCGTTGACGTTGAGCACCTTGAGATTCCTCGCGGTGCCATCACAGCTCTGATTGGCCCTAACGGTGCAGGTAAAACCACACTTTTCAACTTGTTGACTGGCTTTGACAAGCCAGACACTGGAACCTGGAACTTCGCAGGTAAATCCCTTGCTGGAATTCCTGCCTTCAAGGTGGCTCAAATGGGTCAGGTTCGTACTTTCCAGCTAACTAAGGCCTTGAGCTTGCTTACTGTTTTGCAGAACATGAAGCTAGGCGCCAAAGACCAGCGTGGTGAGAAGCTAATGTTTTCGATCTTCCCCTTTCTTTGGAAAGCCAAAGAGCAGGAAATTGAAGACAAGGCGATGGAGCTTCTGGCGAGATTCAAGCTAGACACCAAAAAAGATGACTTTGCTGCCAGCTTGTCCGGTGGTCAGCGCAAGCTTCTTGAGATGGCTAGAGCTTTGATGACCGATCCAGTTCTAGTGATGTTGGATGAGCCAATGGCCGGAGTGAACCCAGCCCTAACCCAGTCTCTTCTTGAGCACGTGCTTGCTCTAAAGAGCGAAGGCATGACCGTTTTGTTTGTCGAGCACGACATGCACATGGTTAGACACATTGCTGACTGGGTTGTGGTTATGGCCGAAGGTCGGGTTGTTGCTGAGGGCCCACCAAATGAGGTTATGAAGAACCCGGCTGTTATCGATGCTTATCTTGGTTCTCACCAAGATACTGACCTTGGAACAGTCACCGGACGAATCACGCTTCCAACCAAGGGAAAGAAGTAAATCATGGCTAAAGTTCCAGTAATTGAAACCAAGTCATTGGTCGCAGGTTACCTACCTGGAGTAAACATTCTCAATGGAGCAAATTTCTTTGCAAACCAGGGAGAGCTTGTTGGAATCATTGGTCCTAATGGTGCGGGTAAGTCCACACTTCTAAAAGCAATCTTTGGTCTAGTCAAGGTTCGCGAGGGCGACATCTTGCTAAACGGAGAATCAATTGCCAACCTAAAGGCCAACAAGCTAGTTGCCATGGGAATCGGATTTGTTCCTCAGAACAACAACGTATTTCCTTCGCTAACCATCGAAGAGAACCTGCAGATGGGTCTTTTTCAGAACCCAAAGAGCTACTCCGAGCGTCTTGAGTTTGTGACAGGAATCTTTGCTGAGCTGGGCAAGAGACTGAAGCAGCGTGCTGGATCGCTATCTGGTGGTGAGCGTCAGATGGTTGCCATGAGTCGCGCGCTAATGATGGACCCAAAGGTACTGCTACTGGACGAGCCTTCCGCTGGTCTATCGCCAGTTAGACAGGATGAAGCGTTTATTAGGGTTTCTGAGATCAACAAGGCTGGTGTTACCACCATCATGGTTGAGCAGAACGCTCGTCGCTGCCTCCAGATCTCTGACCGTGCCTACGTGCTGGACCAGGGTAAGGATGCTGTGGTGGGAAGTGGACGAGAGCTTCTAAACGACCCGAAGGTCATTGGGCTTTACCTTGGAACCTTGGGTGAGTAACCAATAGTTTTAGCAAAAATAAAACCCCCTCGGAGAACCGAGGGGGTTTTATTGTTTAGCTAATTAGCCCTTGTAAGGAACATACTCGTTGCTGTCTTCGTAGACATAAACGCCGATGCTTGCCTCAGTTGGGTCTCCAACCTCGTTGAATGTGATTGGACCAGAAACACCATCGTAGTCAGCGACTCCGCCGCCGTTGATGATGTCAGCACACTCAGCAAAGCTGGTGCACTTGGTGCCGCCGCCAGAACCGCCAGAAACTTCCTGGAGCTTAGCTGCCATGTCAACACCCTCTACTGATCCAGCAGCTAGAGCTGCTAGAGCTAGAAGCACAACTGCGTCGTAGGACTCAGGACCGTAGGAGTAAACTCCACCTAGGTCTGGGTTACCTTCTGCTACCCAGTTGGCGTTCATGGTCTCAAGGAACGCAGGAATGGTCTCAATGTCCAAACCTGGAAGAGTTCCCTTAGCACCGGTTAGGGTGCCAGGCTCAAAGTCCTCAGAGAAGTTAGCAAGGTTTCCGTCAACGAAGTAAAGCTTGTCCGCTGGGAACTGGCTTACTAGCTGAGGGATGATTGTCTTTACTTCTTCGAAGGTGATTAGAACGATTGCATCTGGGCTGGTTGCAAGAACCTCAGAGATCTGAGCGCTGAAGTTAGTGTCACCTGTGTTGTAAGTAGGTGCAGCTAGAACTTCTCCACCGGCAGCTACGAAAGCGTCAGTGGTGAACTTTGCAAGTCCAGTTCCGTATGAGTCGTTTAGAACGATCATCGAGATCTTCTCGTGACCGTCAGCAGCGATTAGGTTACCAAGAACCTCACCCTGTAGAACGTCTGAAGGAGCGGTACGGAAGTACAGACCCTTGTCGTCATAGGTGGTCAATGCTGCAGAAGTGTTTGCAGGTGAGAACTGGATTACTCCAGCGCCAACTACCTGGTCAATGAACTGCAATGAGGTACCTGATGAAGCAGCACCGATGATTGCCTTAACGCCAGCGTTTAGAAGACGAGGAATCTCAGTCTCGTATGCCTTGTTGTCGGTGTCTCCAGAGTCTCCCCATTCAACCTCGACCTGAATACCCTTGTCAGCTTCGTTGATCTCCTTGATAGCAAGAGCAACACCAGCTTCTTCAGGTGGGCCTAGGAAGGCAAGGTTACCGGTCTGCGGAAGTGCAGTACCGATCTTTAGTGATAGTTCGCCGCCAGCAGCGCCGTCTCCGGTTGCTGCACATCCAGAAAGAACCAATGCTGCTGCTGCAAGAGTTGCAACTGCGGTAGCGGTCTTTCTGTTACGACGAGATAATGAAAATGAGCTCATTTTTCTCCTTATTAATATGGGTTTTGAACTGTTTCCTAAGAAACAGTTCAAGTTCCCAAGTATAGATTGGCTAAGTTTCGAAAACCATAGCCTTCAAGCCCCACTTCACTCTTCAGGAATCCGAAGGTTTGAAATCCGCCAAAAATAGCCAAAAAAGCCTGTATTTGTGGCACAAATGCCAAATTTGCTTCGAAATCAGTTGCCAAAAGTGGCATTTTGGCCTTTATTACAATTCGGTTTCAAAACCCAATTAGGCACCCCTCTAGGAAATCTGCGGGGTTGTTTCCTTGCCTCTGTGAGTTAGCTGCCTTAGGGCATCAAAAGACAAGATTGCTAGGGCGAGCCAAACCATGATGAAACCAAACCATCGCGCCGGGGCCATGGGCTCCTGGAAAAAGAACAAGCCAAGTAGAAACTGTAGTGTCGGCGTCAAATACTGCATGAAGCCGATGTAACTTAGCGGGACGCGCTTAGCGGCTGCTCCAAAAAGCAACAAAGGAATGGCTGTTAGGAATCCATAGGCTGCTAAACCAAGCGATGGAAACAACCCAGCCGATCCAAACTGAATCTGTGAGAAGGTAGCCAAGAACACCAGCTGTGCAATACCCAAAGGCAGCAGCATTGTTGTTTCAATGGTGAAGCTATTTAGCGCAGAAACTTTGCCACCCAAACGATTTTTGGCAAGCCCGTAGATGCCAAAAGACAATGCAAGAATCAAAGCGATGATTGGTGGTTGTCCAAGACTAAATGTCATTACCAAAACTGCAGCTGATCCCAGCCCCACCGCAATCCACTGAAAGAGATTCAGTTTCTCTTTTAGAAAGATAGTTGCGAGCGCTATCGTTACCAGCGGATTTATGAAATACCCAAGAGAGGCTTCGATTACGTGGCTGTCGGCAACAGCGTATACATAGACTTGCCAGTTGATATAAATCACAACTGCGGCGATTGATATCCACAGCAATTGTTTAGGCTGACTAAACACCGCGCGATACTCGGCAAATTTTCTAGTGACCAGGATTGCGCCAATTCCAAAAACAAATCCAAAGATTACTCGCCAGACAACTATTTCAAATGGCTCAGCAAAGGATAGGGCTGCAATGACGAGTGGGAAGGAACCCCAAATCAGGTAGGCGGAAAGACCATAGCCAATTCCTTTGCCTATAGCTTTCTCACTCACACACTAAATCTAGGGGTAAATAAAAACCCCACAAGCAAGCTAGCCTGTGGGGTTTTTATAGAAAATGATTACTTGGTTACGATCGCCAGTACATCTCTAGCGGAAAGTACTAGGTACTCCTCGTTGTTGTACTTAAGCTCAGTGCCTCCATACTTGGAGAAAATCACCATGTCGCCAACTGAAACATCAACTGGGATTCTTACTCCCTTGTCGTCAACGCGTCCTGGCCCAACGGCGATAACCTCAGCCTCTTGGGGCTTTTCCTGAGCTGTGTCAGGAATAACAAGACCTGAGGCAGTTACCTGCTCGGCAGCTACCGGACGAACAACAATACGATCTTCAAGCGGCTTGATTGAAACCGACATTATGACCTCTTCTTTGTCTAAGTTTTAGGTGGATTAGCACACTCGAGGTGAGAGTGCTAACTAAACAATAGCACGGGAAGGCAGGCCCAGCCAAGGCGGGCTTGGTAGCCTGTAGCGATGGAGCGCGAGGATTTTGTTCGGTTAGCAAGCCCTGGAGGCCAGCTATTACTTGATGAACTGGTCTACTCCTCCGATACCGATGTGCTCAAGCTGGTGGCTGACTTACGAAAAGCAGGCCATGATCCCATGACCGTGGCAGCGGCTCTAACCCAGGCCAAGCTTCGAAAAAGGGCAGTAGCCAAGTTCGGCGACTTTGCCCAGGGCATGCTCTTTACCGAAGCTGGGCTGGAGCAGGCTTCCAGGCTCAAAGTGGCGGCCCTTCACGCAGGCAGGTTCCGGGCAGCTGGCATAAAGGAGGTAGCGGATCTGGGCTGTGGAATTGGCGCCGAATCGATGGCAATGGCCGCACTAGATATAAAGGTCCGAGCCTTTGAAATTGATGAGGTAACCGCAGCCGTTGCCACCTATAACCTGGCAGCTTTTGAGAATGTCACCGTGGAGCTAGCAAACGTTGAAGATCTAGATCTATCCAAGTTCGAGGCCCTGTTTTTGGACCCAGCTCGACGAGAACTCAATGGCCCCAAAAAAGCCGAAGCTCAAAGGCATTTCGATCCGGCAAACTACTCACCAAATTTTGATTTCTGCTTGGCTGCGGCCAGGACAAAACCAACTGGAATAAAGCTGGGGCCTGGCCATGACAAGCGCCAAATTCCAAACGATGCTGAGGCGCAGTGGGTTTCAGTTGACGGCGATTTAGTTGAACTTGGATTGTGGTTTGGACCACTAAAGCGCAACAACGTTGCGCGCTCAGCACTGTTGTTGACCACCGAAGGTCAGCATGAGATTACTTCTTCAGAAGCGGATAGTCCCAACGCACCGCTTGGTGAATTGGGAAAGTATATTTACGAACCCGATAACTCGCTAATTCGTTCTAGGTTGATTTCGGATTTTGCAGCACCACTTGGTCTGAAAATAATCAGTCCCGATATTGCGTATCTAACTTCAGATGAAAAGATCAGCTCGCCTTGGGTGCGCGGTTTTGAAGTGGTAGACAACCTGGTTTTTGATCGCAAGCAACTCAAGGCTTACGTAAAGAAGAATGGAATTGGAATTCTAGAAATCAAAAAACGGGGTTCAGACATTTCGCCAGAAGAGCTAAGGCGTGAACTTGCACCTAAAGGGGAAGGCGCCGCCACTCTGGTTGTTACCAGAGTGGGCGACGCCCACCGAGTGCTAGTCACGCAACCCATCAGCTGACTAGAAGTTTTTTGTTACCAGTCCCAACCCATTCGGTTTCCCATTTCCATTCCATACCTGCTCTTGAGGTATGCTCCGGCAATTAGGAATCCGATGCTTGCCAGGAACCAGGCAGCGATTGTTACGTAGCCCACGATGACTCCTGCTAGAGCTAGACCGCGGCCGCTTTCGCCAGATTTCTTAATCTGAGTTAGGGCAACGTGGCCTGTGATGATCGCCGCTATCGCTCCGATAGAGGTTAGGGCTGTAGCGATTGAGACAACCGCAAGGGTGTTCAGCTTTGTGAAATCGAACTTCTTATCTTTGTCGGCCATTATTGGCTCCTTCAGTTGGTTTACCTGCTTCCATTTGAGCACCACAGCCTGAGGAAAGAGTCCGGTTTGGCTGTTAGTAGGCTGTGAGTAGAAAAGCCCAAGTTTTGGCCATCTGGGCCCAAACCGCCATAATTAGAGCAATTCTCGGCACATCTCAGGAGTGAAGCCATGTCAGTGATCCAAGGTGAGGTTCAGGTTGTGGACCCAATTGGGCTGCACGCTAGACCTGCGAGCCAGATTGTAAAGATAGTGAAGGACTCAGGTTTAGAGGTATTGATCGGTAAGCCAGGCGAAGAGCCGGCTAAAGCCAACTCTGCACTAAGACTTCTTGCCCTAAAGGTCTCAACTGGACAAACACTTGTCGTACACGTGCCAACCGATGATGAGCAACTCGCAAAAAAGATGATCAGTGAGATTCAAGAAATTCTAAAAGGCGAATAGTTGTCTGCCAAGCCTGGAACAATACTTAGCGGCCTAGGCGTTGGGCTTGCTCCAGCCCTTGGTGAGGTACTGGTCATTGAACACTCGCAACTTCTTCCCGAGTGGACTAAATCCACCAAATCATCCGATCAAGAAATTGAAGAACTCAAGGCAGCAATAGCATTCGTTGCGAACCAACTTGATGAGCTTGGCGCCAAAGCAGGCGGCACCAGCGCAGAAATCTTTGAAGCCCTGAAATCACTTTTGGAAGACGATGAACTGTTTGAGGTTGCAACTTCCAATATTTCAGATGGCTGGAGTGCGGCGGCGGCGTTTGGAAAAGCGGTTGACGAGTTTTCGGAATTACTCAAAGGCGACCCGACCTTCGATGAAAGAATCGCAGACTTTCAAGATCTTTCAAAAAGAGTTCAAGCGAAGTTAGCTGGGATCAAGTTGGATCTTGATCTGCCAACAACGGGAAAGATTGTGCTGGTCGGTGAAGACTTCTCCCCTGCCGATACCGCACAGTTCACCGATGCCGTGGTTGGAGTAGTGACACTAAAAGGTGGCCCCACTTCTCACACCGCAATCATCTGTCGCTCCAGAAACATCGCAGCCGTTGTTTCCTGTCCTGGCGCCAGCGAGCTGGCCACAGGCGACAAGGTCTTGGTGGACCCAGTTGGCGACAGGGTGATTGTGAGCGACGATGTATCGCTAGCTACCCAAGCCATAACCTTTGTGCCTATTGGCGCCAATTCGCTGATTCCGGTGCGGGCCAACATTGGATCGCTTGATGATGCCGAATCAGCCAGCAAGACAATGGCCGATGGAGTCGGGCTTTTTAGAACTGAGCTTTTGTATTTATCTTCTTCCCAAGAGCCATCAATTCAGCAGCAAGCAAAAAGCTACGCCGAGATCTTGAAAGCGGCCCCCGAGGGACCAATCGTGGTACGAACCATTGATGCCGGAAGCGACAAGCCGGTTCCATTTTTGAATATGCCGGCTGAGGAAAACCCATCGCTTGGAGTACGTGGGTATCGGTTACTTGCTAACCATCGTGAATTTGTTGAAGGGCAACTGAAGGCATTGGAGCTAGCACGGAAAGAATCTGGGCGTGAGGTTTGGGTTATGGCTCCGATGGTTTCAACACTCGAAGAGGCAAAGACTTTTACGGATTTAGCTCGAGCAATTGGCCAATACAAAGTTGGCATCATGATTGAGACGCCCTCGATTGCTCTTATGGTTGATCAGCTTGCTGGAATTGTGGATTTCGTTTCCGTTGGAACAAACGACTTGTCCCAGTATCTTTTTGCAGCGGATCGAATGAACCCATCCCTTGGTGCGCTTTTGAATCATTGGCAACCAGCTCTGATTAAGTCGTTGTCACTTATCGCAAGCGATGCAAAGAAGGCAGGAATCTATTCTGGTGTCTGCGGTGAAAGCGCTTCTGATCCTGCTTTTGCAATCTTGTTGGCTGGACTTGGTTTTGACTCCGTAAGTGTTTCCAGGTCTCAGGTAGATGCGGTTCACAACGCCCTTTCCTCTATAGAAATAGCAGATGCCCAGAAAGTTGCTCAAGCTGTGTTGAAATCAAGTTCTGCTGAGCAAGCCAAGGCGACCGCACTTCAAGAAATCGGCGCAAGGTAGGGCCTAAATGGAACTAGGTAACTGGGTTCTTTATCTTTTGGCAGTGACCGGCCTGACCCTTACCCCTGGCCCCAATGGCCTTTTGGCCCTTACTCACGGGGCAATTTACGGCAGAAGAAAGACCCTTGCGACCATTTTGGGCGGCTCTGTTGGCTTTGCAACAGTCATTGCCCTATCTATGTTTGGCATCGGTGCTCTTTTGGCGGCATCGGTTGAAATACTCACGGTGCTGAAATTTGTCGGCGGCGCCTATTTGATCTGGCTGGGTATCTCAGTTTGGCGCTCTCCCGCTATTGGCGCGCAAGATACTAAACCTGTTACTGACGTGAAGGGCTCATATCTTTTTAGACAAGGTGCCCTAGCAGCTCTTACCAATCCCAAAGGAATATTGTTCTTCGTTGCATTCCTGCCACAGTTTATTGATCCCAGCATTTCTCTTCTCTCGCAGTTTGCGGTGATGGCGCTAACTTTTGTGGTTATTGAATTTATCTACGAATACGTCGTTGCGTCACTTGCCAATACCTTGAAGCCAGCGTTGGCTAAATTTGGGAAGAGAGTAAATCAAGTTTTTGGTGGCGTGTTTATTGCAATCGGAATCGCTCTGCCGCTTCGCGGCTAAAAATCGATTGTTGAGTAAACCCCAAAGTCAAGATTGTTTGGCTTTATGCCAGCCATAACCATCTGGGCACCCAAAGATGCAATCATCGCGCCGTTGTCTGTGCAGAGAGACAGTTCAGGAATACGAAGTTCGATTCCAGATTCTTCACACCGTGCCGCTGCTACTTCGCGCAGTCTCGCATTGGCAACAACGCCGCCTCCAAGAATTAGTCTGGGCACATTGTTATCGAGGCAGGCGTTGATGGCTTTGGTAACCAGAACATCAACAACAGCTTCCCTAAACGAGGCAGCAACATCGGGAACAGATATTGCTTCATTCTTGGATTCAGCTAGCTCAACGTGTCTTGCGACGGCAGTTTTTAGACCGGAGAAGCTGAAGTTGTAACGGTTATGTTCCATATCCTTGGGCAGGCTAAGGCCCCTTGGGAACCGGATGGCCTTTGGATCACCTTCCTTGGCGGCTTTGTCTATCTCGGGACCACCTGGATAAGCCAGGCCAAGCACCCGAGCTACCTTGTCAAAGGCTTCGCCTGCGGCATCGTCTACTGTCTCCCCGAGCAATTCGACGTCGTTCAGAATGTCCCTAACCAGCAATAAAGAAGTGTGGCCACCGCTGACAAGTAGCGCCACTGTTGGGGTCTCTAGTTTTCCACGCTCCAGGATGTCCACTGCTACGTGGGCCACCAAATGATTCACTGCATAAATTGGTTTATCTAGCGAGACAGCTAGGGCTTTAGCAGCGCCTACTCCAACCATCAGGGCCCCGGCTAGCCCGGGTCCATTCGTTACCGCCACAGCGTCAACCTGATCAATTGAAATCTTTGCATCAATTAGCGCTTTGGCTAAAACTGACTCAAGGGCTTCGAGGTGGGCGCGCGCTGCAATCTCCGGGACAACACCACCGAATCTTGCGTGCTGATCCATGGAGGATGAAATCACATTGGCAAGTAACTTGTTGCCCTGAACAATTCCAATTCCAGTTTCATCACAGCTAGTTTCAATTCCTAGAACAATTGGACTGTTCATTTCTGACCACCCAAATCAAGACGCATCACGATGGCCGCAACACCATCAGGTTGATAATAATTCTCGCGACGGTCAATCGCCTTGAAACCCAGGGAGACATACAAACTCTGCGGTGTTGGCTTATCCTCACGCACTTCAAGAAATACTTCTTCTGCGCCTTGCTCTTTTGCAAAAGCCAACAGGGCTTCCATTAGCGCGCGTCCAACACCGTGACTTCGGTGGCTATCACTAACAGCGATTGTTTGAATGTCTGAACTTTTTGAATTCTCAATTTTGCTAAGTCCCGCATAGCCAATCAAGGAGTTACCCTCCTCGGCAACAACGTAGGTTGTGTGGGGGGCTAGGAGCTCGCTTTTCATATTTGATTTTGACCAAGCATCGTTTCCAAAACAGGCTATTTCAATCTGCATGATTTGGTCGAGGTCGGATTCTGAAGCCACTTTGATCTGATAGCTCATCCGCTGACCTTCTTAGGATTTGCGTAGGTGGCGTCGGGCTCTCTCAAGTAATTAGCCTGAATGGGGCTAGTGGGAACTCCTTCTTCGATGAGGGCTAGAGCCAGCAGGCCTATAGAAGCCGCTGAAACTGGCTTGGACACCAGTTGATACTTCTGCCCCTCAGACTGGAGCCTCGCTTCAAGCTCTGCCTGCTTACTAACCCCTGGAACAAGCAGGGCCTTAGGAATACCGTTTCCGCTCTTGCCTAGGAACAGGCCATAGTAGACCTCAGATCTTCTGGCATCGGCGATAACCAAGGTGGGCTCAGCAAGGTCTAACTCAAAGGCAATTGCATCCAAGGATCCAATGCCATGAAGAGTTGCTTTTGATCCAGCTGCAAACATTTTGGCAGCGGCGATTCCCACCCGAAGTCCCGTGAAGGGTCCAGGCCCAATCCCCACAGCAACATCGGTTACCTCTGATGGCTTTATTCCAGCTTGCTCAACACAGCTAGCAATGAGTGTTCCGATGTTTTCTGCATGACGCATCGGATTTGAGTCTGTTACCTCAGAGGCTAACTTGCCATCAACAATTAACGCAACGGAGGTTCCCTGCGAGGTGTCAAGTGCCAGAACAATTTGCTTCACTTCAAGTCACCAAACATTTCAGCCGCATTGCCAAATCTTCCTTGACCGGAAATAGTTAGCTTACGTTCTTCAGATTCTAGGAATCTTTCAATTTCAATTTCAAGAATTGATTCAGCAAGTCCCTCAGTGAATCCCTTTCCCCATTCGATAACTGAAATGGAGTTTGCGTAGTCGATGTCTAAATCGTCTAACTCTCTTGGGTTGGAAAGTCGATAAGCATCGATGTGAACAAAGGGTACTCCCTTCAGTGTCTGATGAGTTCGCGCAATCAAAAATGTTGGGGAGGAAATGCTTCCTTGCACTCCGGCACCCTCTCCGATTGCTTTGGTAAGAGTTGTCTTTCCAGCACCCAGCACACCGTTTAGAGAAATCAAATCACCTGGTTCTAAGCTGGATCCCAGTCTTCTGCCGAGTTGTTGCATTTGTTGCTCGTCCTCGATTAAAACAGTCAGGTGCGAGGAAGCACTCAACTAAAGACCCGCTTTGCTCGGCCGCCCATCTGGGTAACTATCTCGTCATTTATTGTTCCAGCCGCTTTAGCAAGCTCTTCTACCGTTGGTTCACCCTTGGTGCCATCTCCAATGATTACAACCTCGTCACCAATCTCGGCAGTGTCAGTTCCCAAATCCAAGATGAACTGGTCCATTGCCACCCGAGCGAGGACCTTGTATTTCTTGCCATTCAGGGACACTTCAGCCTTGCCGGTAGATATTCTTGGGAAACCTTCGTTATACCCAAATGGCACCAAGGCCAAAGTGGACTCACCAGTTGTTGTGTGTAGGTATCCGTAGCTAAGTGAATGACCTGACGGAACCTTCTTGACGTGAACTACCTCAGAGGTCACTCGCATTGCCGGAAGCAATCCGTACTGTCTCATGTTGGTTTCAAGTCCGGGGTCCAGGCCATAAAGCGCCGCACCGATACGGGTCATGTCCAATCTGGTGCTTGGGTATCGCAGTGCCGCCAGGCTTGCAGCAATGTGCTTAATCTTGAATGTTGCGCCAAGGCCTGCGGCTGTAGCAACCGCCTCATCGAATACGCGCAGCTGCTCAAGGTCATCTTTCTCACTGGTTCCAGAAAGGTGTGAGAAGACTCCAACTAGCTCGATAGCTCCCGCATCTGAAAACTCAACTGCTTTTTTGATAACCGCTGGCCAGTCCGCTAGAGCCGCGCCGTTTCTTCCAAGTCCCGTGTCTACCTTGAGATGAACTTTTGCAACCTTCCCCGCTTTCTTCGCGGCGGCTGCAATTCTTTCAAGCGTGGTAACGGTGGAGGCGCCAAGCTCGATGTCTTCTTTGATTGCCTCTTCAAACTCGGTTTCGTTCCCATATAGCCAAGCCATGATTGGAGATTTGATGCCTGCTTGCCTAAGAGCCATCGCCTCTTCAAGATCTGCCGTTCCCAAAATGTCAGCGTTTATGGACTCAAGTTTTTTCGAGACTTCGATCATGCCGTGGCCAAATGCGTCCGCTTTGACAATCGCCATTACGGTTCCACCGGTGATTTCTTTTAGCCTGTTGTAATTGGCCGCAATAACATCCAGGTCAATTCTTATAGTTCTCATTTGGCACCCTCGGCAACTACATAGGCAACCGCCATGTTGCCATCGTGACTAAGAGATAAATGAAGATTGTTGATACCGTGATCCAAAACGGTTTGCTTGGTCTCTCCGGTTAGCTCAAATGATGGCTTACCTTCTTTATCTTTGACCACGCTGACGCCTTGAAAAGATAACCCCTTTGCCTTGCCGACTGCCTTGACTAGGGCTTCCTTGGCTGCGAATCTAGCGGCCAGGGATTGGGTCGTTAGCTCTCGCTCGGTTTCTGTGAACAAGCGTTCTTTGAGTTTTGGGGTTTGGTTGATCGCTTTTTCGAATCTACTGATGTCAACCAAATCAACACCGATTCCTAAAATCATTACTCGACCGTCACCGATTTCGCCAAGTTCCTTGGCTGGTCAACATCTAGCCCCTTAGCGGTAGCAAGCTCCATGGCAAAGGCCTGCAAAGGAATCACAGTCAAGATAGGAGCCATCAGCCACTCGGTAGCAGGCACGTACCAAACGTTGGTTGCGTAGTTTGCGACCTCGGTGTCACCCTGAACCGCAATAGCAATTACCTCTGCGCCACGAGCCTTGATTTCTTGAATGTTGGAAACCACCTTGGGATGCAGCGGGTCAGACGGAGCCGGGAGAATAACAATCACGGGCTGACCTTGCTCAATAAGAGCGATAGGACCGTGCTTTAGTTCACCTGCGGCAAAACCTTCAGCGTGGATATACGCAAGCTCTTTGAGCTTGAGAGCTCCCTCCATGGCTACCGGGAAGCCCACGTTTCTACCGAGGAACAAAACAGTCTCAGCTTTTTCCATCTTCTTAGCTAGGTCTGCAACCTGTCCAAGCGAGGTAAGGGTTTCTTCAACCTTGGCTGGAATTTTCATGAGTTCTTTTCCAAGAGCCATTAGTTCATTGCGGTCAAGAATGGCTCGGTTGGCTGCAAGAAATAGCGCAAGCAAATACACCGCGGTCATCTGAGCTGTCAGCGCCTTGGTGGAAGCTACCGCAACCTCGGGACCGGCGTGGGTGTAAATAACCGCATCGCTCTCGCGAGCCAGAGTTGCACCCTGAGTATTACAAATTGCCAAGACCTTAGCGCCCTGCTCTTTAGCAAAGCGAGTAGCCATAAGGGTGTCCATGGTTTCGCCAGACTGGCTAACGGCAACAATCATGGTCTTTGGAGTCAGGATTGGGTCACGATATCTAAACTCGTGGGCTAATTCAACCGACACTGGGATCTTCGCCCACTTCTCGATAGCGTACTTAGCAATCTCGCCCGCGTAGCTTGCTGTGCCGCAGGCAACAACAATGATTCTTTCGATTTCATCGAAGTACTTCTTTTCTAGGGCGTCTAAGTCACTCAGGGTAACTAGGCCATCGGAATTGATTCTTCCCATCATGGTGTCTGCTACCGCTTGAGGCTGGTCGGCGATTTCCTTGGCCATAAAGGACGGCCAGCCACCCTTTGAAGCCTGGGAAGCATCCCAGTCAATTTCAAACTCTTTGCTTACTACCGGTGTGCCATCGAAGTTTGTAACAGTAACTGAAGCAGAACTTAGGCTAACAATTTCATCTTGACCCACCGAGATTGCACGCTTGGTGTGCTCAACAAAGGCTGCGACGTCGCTTCCTAGGAAGTTCTCGCCATCGCCTAGTCCAATAACTAATGGGGCATTTCTTCTGGCTGCCAAAATCAAATCAGGGAAGTCCTCGTGGATGATCAAAATCGTGAATGCACCGTGCAGGCGGTTCACCACTTGACCAAAAGCAAAGGCTAGGTCGCCAGACTTATCAAATTCCTTGGCAATCAAATGCGCCGCGACCTCGGAGTCAGTTTCACTGGCAAAGCTGGTTCCAGAAGCCAAAAGCTCTTGCTTGAGCTCAGCAAAGTTCTCAATGATTCCGTTATGAATTAGGGCAAGTTTTGAAGGAGATCCACCCAGGTGAGGGTGGGCGTTTTGATCGGTTGGGGCACCGTGGGTTGCCCACCTGGTGTGACCAATTCCAGTTCTGGAAGATTCCAGTGGGTTGGCTTCTATGTCTGCAACCAGGTTGTCTAGCTTTCCGGCTTTCTTCCTGGTCTCCAGGGTTCCAAGCGCGGTGATCACAGAAATACCCGCGGAGTCATATCCGCGGTACTCAAGACGCCGCAATCCTCCAAGAATTACATCTTTGGTTGATTTCGGTCCTACATATCCAACTATTCCGCACATACCTCTAATTTACGGCAGAATGGCTTGTTGTGAGTGCTTCCGCTTCCCCTTCTACCCCTATAAACCAGGGCGAGCTGACCCCATTTGTTGAAATATTGCGATCTGACTGGTCTCAGCTTGGAAATTCAACAAAACAGCCTTTGACTGAGACGGAAATCTCTCAAATTAGAGGTCTCGGTGATTTTCTAGACCTAACTGAAGTGTCTGAAGTTTATTTGCCACTAAGTCGATTCCTGAATTTGTACGTCACCAAGCACGCTGACATTCATAAAGCAACCAGCGAATTCTTAGGAGAGCGTGCCAAGCCCGTTCCGTTCATCATTGGTGTTGCAGGTTCTGTGGCTGTTGGTAAATCAACAGTCTCCAGGTTACTGAGAGAGCTCCTAAGCCGCTGGGAAGGAACCCCGAAGGTTGCACTGGTTACAACCGACGGATTCCTATATCCAAATGAAGAATTAGAAAAACGTTCCATCATGCACCGTAAAGGTTTTCCCGAATCCTATGATCGCCTCGCACTTCTAAAATTTGTCTCCGATATCAAGAGCGGAAAAAAGCAAGTTTCGGCACCGGTTTATTCGCACCTTACCTATGACATCATTCCGGGCGAAGAAGTAATTGTTGACTCACCAGATGTTTTGATTATTGAAGGACTAAACGTTCTCCAGGCGCCAGGTCCAGATCAAGATCTTACCTTGAGCGATTTCTTTGATTTCAAGATCTTCGTCGACGCGGAAACACAAAACATCTCCAAGTGGTTTCTAAATCGATTCCACGCGCTTCGCGAGTCTGCCTTTACTAATCCAGAAAGTTACTTCCATCGCTACGCGGAGATGCCACTGGATTCGGCACTAGCTCGTGCTACCGAAATATGGGAAACCATCAACCTACCGAACTTGACTGAGAACATCTTGCCCACAAGATCAAGGGCTACCTTGGTTTTGAAAAAAGGTGACAATCACCGAGTTGAAAGCGTGCTTCTAAGAAAGCTTTAGCTGCTTTTCAACAACTCTGGCGATTCGCTCAGCCCAGCTCTGGGCTGTTCCAACGTCTTGGGCCTCGACCATCACGCGCACCAGCGGCTCTGTTCCTGAAGCTCTAAGGAGCACTCGCCCAGTTTCACCAAGCTCGGTTTTTGCCTCTTGAACTACCTTTTGTAGCTCTTGGTCGGAATCAACCTTGGTCTTATCTACCTCTGGGACGTTGATTAGCACCTGTGGGTAAACGGTCATGGCACTGGCTAGTTCCTGCAAGCTCTTACCGGTTGAGTTCATCTGAGCCAGTAGCTGAAGACCTGTCAGGATGCCATCGCCTGTGGTGGCATGCCTTGCAAAGATAAGATGCCCAGATTGTTCGCCACCTAGGGTGTATCCGCCCTCGCGGATTACTTCTAGAACGTAGCGGTCTCCAACCTTGGTCTCAATCATTTCGATGCCAGCTTGTTTCATGGCTATTTTGAGACCTAGGTTACTCATCACGGTTGCAACCAAAGTGTTACGAGATAAGTCGCCTCGTGATTTTGCAGCAACTGCCAAGATAGCCATGATCTGATCGCCATCCACAATGGCACCGGTAGCGTCAACCGCCAAGGTCCTGTCAGCATCACCGTCGTGCGCAATTCCAACATCCGCGCCGTGCTCAACTACCGCTGCCTGCAAAGCGCTCAAATGTGTAGAGCCACAACCTAGGTTGATGTTGTAACCATCTGGTTCGTTACCGATAACAACAACTTCGGCTCCGGCGTCTTTGAATGCTTTGGGTGCAAGATCAGAGGCGGCACCATTTGCGCAGTCCACCACAACCTTGATTCCGTTCAGGCTGTTTGGAAGTGTTCCTTGAAGGTGAACCAGGTAGCGACTCTTGGCATCGGCGAAAGTCTTTACGTGACCAATCTCCGCACCGATTGGAGTGAGTGGTGGTGCTGAAAGTGCGGCCTCGATTGCATCTTCGATTGCGTCGTCCAGTTTGTGTCCGCCGCGGGAGAAAAACTTGATTCCGTTATCAGGAGCTGGGTTGTGAGAAGCGGAGATCATGACGCCAAAGTCGGCGTCTAGATCGGCTGTCAAAAAAGAGGTGGCTGGTGTTGGAATAACACCAGCGTCGAATACATCAACGCCGCTACTAGCCAAACCTGCAGAGATCGCAGCCGCTAGAAATTCACCAGAAATTCTTGGGTCGCGTCCGATAACAGCGATGGGTTTTTGTCCGCGGGCTCTGGCCTGCTCGCCCAAAACGATAGCGGCAGCTTGAGCTAGCTTTAGGGCAGATTCTGATGTGATGTCTTTATTTGCAAGACCTCGAACACCGTCGGTACCGAATAACCGGGACATGATAAGAAGGTTAGCGAAATCTTTGAAAGATTAGCGCTTGCTGAACTGAGAAGCCTTTCGAGCCTTCTTGAGTCCAGCCTTCTTACGCTCCTTGATGCGGGAGTCGCGAGATAGGAAGCCACTCTTTTTTAGAGTTGCGCGGTTGTTGTCTTTGTCGATCTCGTTTAGTGCACGAGAAATACCTAGGCGAAGAGCACCGGCTTGACCTGCAACTCCTCCACCAGAAATCTTTGCGATTACGTCGTAGCTACCGGAAAGTTCCAAAACAGTAAATGGATCCTGAACTAGCTGCTGGTGCAACTTGTTTGGGAAGTACTCAGCTAGAGCTCTTCCGTTTACCTTGATAACACCGGTTCCAGGAACCATGCGAACGCGAGCGATTGCTTCCTTGCGACGACCTAGACCTGCACCTGGAACAGTTAGCGGGGCGCGTACCTTTTTGGTTTCAGCCTTCACTGCTTCTGCAGGAGTCTCGGTTGAGTAGCTAGTAGCTTCTACTTCGGTTTCGTTTTTTGGCAAGGTGATCCTCTAGTTTTCTTATTTAGCCAGTTGTTACTGGGCTACCTGATCAATTACAAATTTGGTTGGCTTCTGTGCAGCGTGCGGGTGCTCGCTGCCCTTGTAAACCTTTAGCTTGGCTAGCTGGTCGCGACCAAGAGAGTTCTTTGGAATCATTCCGCGGATAGCTTTTTCAACTGCCTTCTCAGGAGTCTTTTCCAAAAGCTCGGAATAGGTTGTAGCGGTTAGTCCACCTGGGTAACCAGAGTGGCGGTAAGCCTTTTTCTGCAACAGCTTGGATCCGGTTAGTGCAACCTTCTCAGCGTTGATGATGATTACGAAATCGCCGTTGTCCATGTGAGGAGCAAAGGTTGGCTTGTGCTTGCCACGCAACAGGGTTGCTGCCTGGGTTGCCAAACGACCCAACACAACGTCAGTGGCGTCAATAATTAACCACTTGTTGTCTAGCTCATGAGCCTTTGGAGAATAGGTACGCACGCTAATTTGCCTTACTTTTCTTAGTCGATTTCATGTTTCCAGCCTTGGGGCTTGGATTCATTGTGCAATGGTCCTTACGAACCGCAACAAGTTACTAGTTTAGGCCCTGCCAAGTGGCTTGGTCAAACCCTAATTTTCCTCTAGAACCCTTCTTTTTCGGGTGTTTTGGGCCTGAATACCCATCCTGGAGTCCTTCGGGTAACCGACCTCAATAAGGCTCAAACCCTTAGCCGCAACCACCTTCAGCGACCCTGCCCTAGAACCTGATTTCAGTCGTTTTTGAACGTCCAAAACCGTTGCCCTGCCCCGACCAACGGCAACCAGGGCCCCAACAATAGATCGAACCATGTTGTGACAGAAGGCGTCGCCTTTAAGTTCGATCTCGATGATGCGACCCTTGCTTTGGTTCCTAGAAATCTTGATTGACCGAAGCCTGCGAATAGTTGTGGCCCCTGGTCGCGGCTTACAAAACCCCCCAAAGTCATGAAGTCCTACCAAAACCTTGGCCGCCTGTTTCATCAGCTTTAGATCAAGCTCAGGCTTCACTTCAAGTACGTATCTAACATCTAGTGGATCAACAAAGCAGTTCTTGTCGGCAACCCGATATCGATATCTTCTAAAGGTCGCCGAGTATCTAGCGTCAAATCCCTCTGGGGCAACGGCAAAGCTAAAGACGCGAATGTCTTTTGGCAGTGCTGTATTGACTCGCCCAGCAACATCTGGGTTTCTACCGATTCGCTTTAGTTGTGAAGGAGTTAGATCAAGATGAGCTACCTGGTGCTGGGCGTGCACTCCCGCATCAGTTCTTCCAGCAATTCGAAGTTTGAAATCAGCGTCATCTTTACCAAAGATGACAGCAATGGCTTTTACTAGTTCTGCTTGAACAGTTCGAAGCCCGGGCTGCTTAGCGAAGCCGCTGAAGTCTGTGCCGTCGTAGCCAAAGTCAATCCGGTAACGACAAAACCCGTCGACCGGTAGGTCAACGGGTTTAGTCATTTCTAAGAACTACTTGCTCTCTTCTTCAGAAGCTGGCGCCTCTTCAGCAGGAGCTTCTGCAGCAGCCTCGGCTACTGGCTCTTCGGTAGCAGCCTCTGCAGCTGGAGCTTCCTCGGCAGGAGTGTCAACAACTGCTTCGGTAGCCGCAGTTTCAACTACTGCTTCTTCAACTGGAGTCTCTGCTACTACTTCTTCGGCCACAACTTCTTCTGCAACAACTTCAGCCTTTGGAGCTGCCTTCACTGCGTTTTCAAGCTTTGGCTTCTTGTTCATCTTCTTAGGTGACACTGGGTCAAGCACCAATTCGATTACTGCCATAGGAGCGTTGTCGCCCTTACGGAAACCAAGCTTGGTGATGCGGGTGTAGCCACCCTGACGCTCAGCTACCTGAGGTGCGATGTTTACAAACAGCTCGTGAACAACGTTTTTGTCAGTGATCGACTGCATAACGCGTCTACGGGAGTGTAGGTCGCCACGCTTTGCGAAGGTAACTAGTCGCTCAGCAACTGGGCGAAGACGCTTTGCCTTGACCTCGGTTGTGGTGACAGATTTGTTGATGAACAGCGAGCGAGCCATGTTGGCAAGCAACATACGCTCGTGAGCTGGTCCGCCACCTAGACGTGGGCCCTTGGTTGGGGTAGGCATTTTGTTTCTCCTCTAGTATTTCTGAAAAACCAGACCTAAGCCCGGTCGTCCTCTTCGTAAGTAGAGCTGAAGTAAGCAGCGTCAAAGCCAGGTGCTGACTCTTTCAGGCTCAGTCCCATGGAAACCAACTTGTCGCGAACCTCGTCCACAGACTTGGATCCGAAGTTTCTGATGTTGATTAGCTGCTCTTCGGTTAGACCGATTAGCTCGCTAACGGTGTTGATTCCTTCGCGCTTTAGGCAGTTGTAAGAACGAACGGTTAGGTCCAGTTCCTCAATTGGCAAAGCTAGCTCTGGAGACAAAGTTGCCTCAACCGGAGCTGGGCCAATCTCGATACCCTCAGCAGCTTCGTTTAGCTCACGCGCTAGACCGAATAGCTCAACCAGGGTTGATCCAGCCGATGCAACTGCATCTCTTGGAGACATTGAGTTCTTGGTCTCAACATCAACAATTAGCTTGTCGAAGTTGGTGAACTCACCGGCACGA
>ERZ1022724.87-NODE-87-length-23530-cov-21.282002_pt1 | contig 23530 bp, 17 predicted proteins | sample MGYA00521091_ERZ1022724 | MGnify/ENA primary metagenome ERZ1022724 (study PRJEB33162, sample SAMN09537610) | freshwater metagenome | isolation source: freshwater | place: Canada:Alberta | collected 2017-07 | study: EMG produced TPA metagenomics assembly of the... | reverse complement strand
GGGGGGAAACTCGATTTTTGCCGGCCCATTCAAGTCTCGGGGGGGCGACTTATTTTGGGGGGTGTTGTGTTGCGTCGCTGTCCGCACCTCGGGGGGAAGGGTTGCTCGCGGCGACAGGAAAAGGAATAGCCCAGATTCGGCCACTGGGGAACTACGTGATCGCGGAAAGCTTGAACTTTATCGACGCCGGCCAGACCATCGCGGGCGTGTCGCCTCCGCCATCCTCCAAGCCACCCGCAGGAATCGCCTTGTTTGATCTGGACGGCACCTTGCTCGCGTGGGATTGCCAGTTGCTGTTCCGGCATTTTGTGATTCGCCAGGAGCCGTGGCGCGGGCTGTTTTTACCGGTGTTTTTGGCATTTTTACCCTTGGCGAGCTTGTTGGGCGCGGGCGGAATGAAGCGGGTTTTCCTCTGCTATCTCTGGCGGATCGACCGCGCGTCCTTGGCGGAGTATGCGCGTGGGTTTGCGGCTTCCGTGATGCCGCAGATTTACCGGGAGACGGCAGGGATGTTAGAAGAACACCGTGCAGCGGGGGATCTGTTGATCCTGGCTTCTGCCAGCCCCGAGTTTTATGTTTCGGAAATCGGCAGGGAGCTTGGGTTCGACTTGACGCTGGGCACAGCGGTCGAGTTTGGTACGTTTTTCCCCGACTTGGAGAACCACAAGGGCGCGGCGAAGGTCACGCGCTTGCAGCAGACGCTGCCGGCGGACTATTTTAGAGACGGGAAACTCGTTGGCTGCCACGGCTACACCGACAGCACGGCGGACCTACCGATGCTTGCGCTGTGTGAGCGGGCGACGGTTGTCAATCCATCGCCCGGCTTGACCGAGTTGGCGGAAAAGTCCGGCTGGACGATCATCCGGCCGGCACGACCTTGGAAATCCCGGATAGGCTTCGCGCTCAGGGTGGTCGCGCTGCTATGCGGACTGAGTCGCGGGGACTGGCCGCAGCGGTAGAACTTACGCGGCGATTTTCCATTTGCGCATCAGCAATTCCCGAAGGATCACCCATCACTACCACCCGATGCACTCCACAGAAGCCACCGTGATCCGCCTGACCCGCCTGACGGAGACCAGTCTGATCGTGCATTGGTTTTCAGAAAGCCATGGCTTGGTAAAAACGGTGGCCAAGGGTGCGAGACGTCCCAAAAGCCCTTTCGCGGGGCAGATCGACTTGTTTTTCGGCGGTGAAATCGCATTCGCCTTGGCCCGCAGCGGCGAGCTTCATTCGCTGCGCGAGGTATCCATTCGGAATTGGCGTGAGGGCCTGCGGCGGAGTTACACCAGCACCTTGCTGGCCTCTTACTGCTGCCAATTGCTGGAATCCGCGGTCGAGCCTGAACATCCTGAGCCTGGACTCCACCAATTGCTGATCCGTGCGCTCGACCACTTTGAGGCCAAACCACCGACGTTGCGGGCGCTTTACCATTTTGAGACCGAACTCGCCAAGCTTCTTGGCATTTTCCAGGCGTCGTGCCCTGCCGAGGTTTCCTTGAGGGATGCTCTCGGCACACTACCTGCTGCCCGCAGGGATCTGCTCGAAAGACTTTCCCCCGCGAGTGATTTCCGCTCGTCAGCCGAGTAAAATTCCCGATACTCCACTTGTAACCAAGAATTATGGACTCTCCCACCGCAACCCTGATCGGCATTCTTCAAGATCGCGTGGAATCATTACGCGCAGCAGGAAATCTCAGTGAAGCGCTGCATGCCGCATCCGCTGCGGTGGAAAAATCCCAACAAACCTTGGCGCCGAACCTCGATAGCATCGATGCCTTTGCCTCCGCTCTGGAACTCCGCGGGGACCTCCACCGGGAGCTCGGAAACTTCGACCTCGCCCGCGAGGACTACTGGCAGGCGATCGATCAACTCCAGGATCGACCGGACCGCTTCGATCAGATCGGACGCCTTCATGCCGGCCTCGGCGCGGCCTACGACGGACTGGGGCAGGAGGAACGTGCGGTGAGCAATTGGCAAAAGGCGATCGGTTTCTTCGAGAAAAACGAGCCCCCGCTGCTGCTGGATATCGCGGCGATGGCCAACAATCTGGGCTTCATCGCCAAGGCTGCGGGTGATCTCGACACGGCGGAATCCCACTTCCTCAGAGCCTTGGAAATCGTCCACTCCCACTACGGTCAGGAGCACGAGCAAACAGCCACGGTCTCCAGCAATCTAGGCGCGCTCTATCAGGCAGCCGGCTACCATGAACAGTCGCGGGAAATGCACATGATCGCCCTTGAGGCCCGCCGCAAGCTCCTGGGTGAGGAACACCCGGACACGGCGCAGTCCCACAACAATCTCGCGCTCGCCCTGCTCACCACCGGTGACCGGGCATGGGCACGCAGGCACTTTGAAAAAGCCCTCACCGGCTTCGAGTCCTTGGGGGCCGAGTATTCCTCCGATCTCGATGCCGTAGCTTCCAACTACTGCGACTTCCTCCGCGATGAAGGAGAGGGCACGCTCGCGGAAGTCATCGCCGGGCGGGTCCGAGAAGTCATCGGTGCCAACGCCACGCTGTGAGGGCCCGCGCGGGATCAATCCGCGACGAGTGCCAGCGGGCGGGACGCTGGATTTTTGAAATCGAGCACCTCGAAGTCGCCCTCGGCCACGATGGTGATTTCCGACTCTGCGGTGAACTGCCCGATCTCCCGGCAAGTGATGCGAGTGGCGGTGAAGTGGCTCAAGGTGCTTTCCAGATTCTCCGGGGAAATCGCCAGCAAGAACCCATAACTCGGAGAGCTCACCAGCCAGCGTTCCATTTCCACATCCATCGGGCAGGGCAGGCTTTCCAAGTCCAGCAACACGCCGACTTGCGAGAAATGGCAGAGCATCAGAAGCGCGCCGATGATGCCCCCGTGACTGATGTTCTTGCCCGCGCGGCAGAGACCTTTCTCTGCCAGTGAGGGAAGCATTTCCAGGTCCGTCTGAAGCCGCTGCGAAGGAGTGATCGTACTGGAATTCCAAAATACCCGCCCGTCCCGATAACCGCCGTGCAGGTCGATGGCGATGACCAGGTGATCGCCCGGTTTCGCATCAAAACGATTCATCAAGCGGTGGCTCGCATGACCGGTCACCGCCACGCTGAGTGAAGCACCTCCCCCACCCGAGCGCACCGTATGCCCCCCGACGATGGCGACTCCGTAGACTTGTGCCGCCGCTTGCATTCCCTGCCAGATACGAGTGGCGATTTTTTCCGAAGGGCTACAAGTCACATCCGTGATGGCAAGCGCCCGCCCGCCCATGGCTGCGATGCCCGATAGATTCACCATCACTGCCGCATACCCCGCGAACCATGGATCATCCTCGACGAGCGAGTCGCGCAGTCCTTCCGCCGAGAAAATCAGGTATCCCACACCCGCAGGATTCGGGATCACCGCACAATCCTCACCTAGCCACACATTTCCAGAAATCTCCAAGCCCTGACCGCCCGCCTCCAGACTCTTCGCCTTCTCAACGACCGTCGGGTGGGTCGAAAGGTAGTCGGCGAGCGTGGGTAGGTTCATCATCCGGGCTGGCAGGAAAGATCAACTCATGCCAAGTTCCCGAAAAAAGACCTAAGACGGGAAATTTATCCCAAGCCCTCGCCCGATCTTCACATCTAGCTCCTCACCTGGCCGTTTCCACGCACCCGGTATTGGTAACTCGTCAGCTCACGCAGCCCCATGGGTCCGCGGGCGTGGAGCTTGTCGGTGGAAATACCGATTTCCGCACCAAAGCCAAATTCCCCGCCGTCTGCAAAACGGGTGGAAACATTGTGAAACACACACGCGGAATCCACCTCACGCAGGAAGCGCTCCGCCACCGCCTCGTCCCGGGTCACGATGACGTCGGTATGGTGCGAGCCGTAGTGATTGATGTGCGCCACCGCCTCTTCTAGCGAGTCCACCAGTTTGATGGAAAGCACCAGATCCAGATACTCCATGCCCCAGTCTTCCTCGGTGGCCGGGATGGCGTCGGGTAAAATTCCCAAAGTCCGCGCACACCCGCGCAGCTCGACCCCCTTCGCCCGCAAGGCCGCAGCGACTTTCGGAAGAAAGCCAGCGGCGATCTCCCGCTGCACCAACAGCGTTTCCAGCGCATTGCACACCCCGCACTTGTGGGTCTTGGAATTGAGGGTGAGATCCACCGCCATTTCCTGGTCTGCACCGGCCTCGACGAAGAGGTGGCAGATCCCGTCATAATGCTTGATCACCGGCATCCGCGCCAGCGACACCACCGTCTCGATCAGACCCTTGCCACCGCGCGGAATGATCAGGTCCAGCCACCGGTCCATGCCTGACATCACCGCGACACTCTCCCGGTCGGTAAAGGGGATCAACTGGATCGCATGATCCGGCGCACCGGCCTCGCCAAGCGCGGCGGCGATCGCTCGGTTCGAGTGGATCGCCTCGCTACCCCCGCGCAAAATTGTGGCATTTCCGGTTTTAAAACAAAGCACCGCAGCGTCGGCCGTCACGTTCGGGCGACTTTCATAAATGATCCCGATGGTTCCGATCGGCACCCGGATCTGCTCGATGCGGATGCCATTCGGCCGCTCCCATGCATCCAAGACCTGCCCGACAGGATCTTCCAGCGTCGCCACTTGGTCGATGCCTGCCGCCATCGCCTCGATGCGTTTTTCATCAAGCATCAGCCGGTCGAGCATGGCGCTGGAGAGGCCCTTTTCGCGCCCCGCCGCCAGATCCAGCGCATTGGCAGCGAGCAACTCAGGAACCCGCTTGCGGACCGCCCCGGCCATCGCGCGCAAGATCGCGTTTTTCTCATCGCTGGAAAGTTGGGCGAGCGCGTAGGCAGCCGCACGGGCCTGACGGCCCATCTGGTGGATGGTTTCCTGAATCGTTGACATGACTGGAAGGCAGCAGGTCTTTCCAACGAATCGCCCCCTGCAAGCAAGGATGAAATTTTCCATGCCCACGCCCGGTCTCGCCATGAGGGACGGTTGCGGGACGGGTTTTGCAGCACTGGAAGAATTTTGAACCGCCAAGACGCCAGGAGCGCCAAGTTTAAAGAAAGAGCTGCCAGTAAACGATGTTCACCCATCCCAAACTTTTCTCCCTAGGCGTCTTGGCGGTGAAATCATCTTCAGTGGCTGAGGTTTTTCAGATGGGCCTCCCTCATGGGGGAGCCCTGCATGGCCCCACCGCGTCTCCCGCCATTTCTCAATCCAGACTTGGCACGCCCGATTCCCAAGACATGATCCGCGAAGTTCTTTCCTGATCACCGGTCACTGATCACTTCCTACTTTTCCCCATGTCTCCTGAACAACAACTCACCCAGCTCACCGCCGGCACCGCCAAGGTCCTTTCCGAGAAGGAACTCCTCGAAAAACTCCGCCTCGGTCGCCCCCTGCGCATCAAGCTCGGCGTAGATCCCACCGCTCCTGACATCCACCTCGGCCACACGGTCGCCCTGGAAAAGCTCCGCCAGTTCCAGCTCCTCGGCCACCAGGCCGTGCTCCTCATCGGCGACTTCACCGCCACCGTCGGAGATCCCACCGGCCGCTCGTCCACACGCCCTCCCCTCACCCGCGACGAGGTGCTCGTCAACGCCGCCACCTACACCGACCAGGCCTTCAAAATCCTCGACCGCTCGAGAACCGAAATCGTTTACAACGGCGACTGGTTCCGGAAAATGACCTACGAGGAGATCCTCAAGCTCAACGGCCGCGTCACCCTCCAACAAATGCTCCAGCGCGAGGACTTCCGCACCCGCCTCGATGCCGGCCAGGAAATCCGCCTCCACGAACTCCAATACCCGATCATGCAAGGCTGGGACTCAGTCGAAATCCGCGCCGACGTCGAAATCGGCGGCACCGACCAGCTCTTCAACATCCTCGTCGGCCGGGACCTCCAGAAAGAAGAAGGACAGCCCCAACAAGTCGTCATGGTCATGCCCTTGTTAGAAGGCCTCGACGGCGTCCGCAAAATGTCCAAATCCTACGGCAACTACGTCGGCGTGAGCGATGCCCCCCACGAAATGTTTGGCAAGCTCATGAGCGTCTCCGACGAGCTGATGGACCGCTACTACCTGCTCCTGTTAGGCGAAGCCCGCGATCCCGCCGGCCACCCGATGGATGCCAAGAAGTCCCTCGCCGAGAAAATCACCAGCCGCTACCACGGCCCCGAAGCCGGCCCTGCCGCCCGCGCGGACTGGGACACCCGCTTCTCCAAAAAAGACCTCGCCGCAGCCGAGTTGCCAGAAATTTCAATCGCGGACCTCCCTGCCGACCTCACCGTCCTCAGCCTCACCGCCCACGCCTTCCAAGCCGCCTACGGCCTGGAAAAATCCAATGGCGAGCTGAAGAAGCAATTCATCACCACAGGCTCCGTCCAGCTCAACGGCGGGAAACTCACCGACCCCACCGCCGCCATCGCCATCTCCCCTAGCGACGTCCTCAAGCTGTCGAAAAAACACGCGGTCCGCTACACCGCGTAAGCCCCTCCCCTACTGCGGGCGGCGGACGTGAAAGCGTGCGAAGCGCTTCTCGCTCGCGGACACCGGCGAGAGATCCCGCAGGATCACGCGCGCCGGACTGTCTTCCATCACGCTATCGATTCCACTCCCGCCCGGCACCGGCGCAGCGGGGCTCCATGTGGATCGATCCTTGGAAAACGGACCGCTGAACCATCCATTCCCCCGCCTCGGGACCTTGGGTGAACTCGGCTTCCAGACCACTCTGCGAGCCGGCGGGAACCCTACGGAAAACCACCGTCGCGGGACCCGAGGTGAATTGACTCGGCGATGTTCCCATGGCCATCTCCGTCAGGATCCGCATGGGGTTCCGCTTGGCCATTGTCAGCCCGCGCCGGAGTGAGCTTGTCCACCGGCGAACATCAGCCAATCCTACAAGCACCGCTCACCACCCCAGCCATGGAACTCCTCCTCAACGAAGCGATCTACCGACGGGTGATCGTCGAACTCCTGCCACAGACACGGCAGTTCCTCTGGATCGTCACCGCAGACATCAAGGACCTCCATGTTCCCAAGGGCCGCCGTTTTGTGCCGCTGTTGGAAATCCTGTCCGACCTGGTCGAGTCCGGGGTGGCAGTGCGCCTGATGCACGCCAAGGAGCCCGGCCCGCGCTTCCGTGAGGACTTCGACCGCTACCCCAACCTCATCAACAGCGACCTCTTCGAACGCATCCTCTGCCCGCGCATCCACACCAAGGCGATCATCATGGATGGCAAGCGCGCTTTCATCGGCTCAGCCAACCTCACCGGAGCCGGACTCGGCGCCAAAGGCGCGCACAAGCGCAACTTCGAGGCGGGCATGCTCACCGGGGACCCCGCCCACCTGCGCGAGATGATGGACTGGATCGACCGACTCTACCTCGGCGAGTTCTGCCAGAAGTGTCAGCGGCGTGCGGTTTGCCCGGACCCGATCGCGTGAATTCCAGGCCGGCCCGTTTCACTCCTCCGTCAGATCCCAGCGGTTGATCAGGCCCAGGAGCTTTTCACCGGCTTGTCCTTTTTCAGTGATCAACGCGGCTTCGAGAAGTCCGTTGCTCCGGAACTTTTCCTTCACCTCGACCATCGCCATTTTCCGGTCGACAAAAAGGAAGTTCTTCCTCCGCTCTTCGTTACCCACCAAATCCCTGACCCGCGCATCCGCGAAATCCACCAGCGACAGCGAAGTCACGATCTTACACGCGAGCCACCGGGTGATGCCGTTCTCCGTCAGCAAACCAACGAACTCATCGCCATCCATCACCGGGAACTGGGAAAAACCCGACTTGGCGACGAGCCGCATGACCTGCTCGAGCGAATCCTGCGGAGCCACCACCGCCACCTGTTTCCTGAATCGGGGATACACTCTTGGAGGATGGGTCATCCTGTCCCGGATCATCTCAAGTTTTGCGACGACCTCATCCGTTGGCGTCGCCATCTCCAGCGCGGGGAGAGTCCGGCGATGCACCAGCACATTCCTCAAGTCTGCTGAAGAACGCAGGAAATCCCCATCAGGCCCCAGCGGCAATCGTCTCTCGAATTCCTGGAGCACGGCTGTGAATCCGAGATCCCGTCCGAGCTTGGTAACTTTCCGCATCCATGCGTCGATTTCATTGTAGGCGGAAGTGAAGCGGTCAAACGCCGAAACGGAAGAGGCCGGAGACTTGCTAAGGTTTTGTCTTTCCATGGTCGAGGGCGGCAGACGGTCTCATCGTCAGCCAAGCATGTCGAGATCGGAGCGGTAGCGCAGACGAGTCTTCACGCTCCCGACGGGAGTTCACAGGAGCTCAAGCGCGGGTCACGGGTGTCTTGGGGGCGGAAACACCGCAACAAGGCCAAGCAGAAGCATGTGCAGCCGATGGGAATGCGCGGCCTAACGATCTACCCTTGATTGAATGAAACCGCAGAGGTTTCGACCGTGATTTATCGCTCGACAAATCGGCAATCTGGTATCGATTACCCCCGACATGAAGCTCTGCCTGTTTGGCTGCGCGTTGGTTTTTTGCCACGCGGGACACGCGCAGTCCCCGGAATCCGCCGAGGACCTCCGCGCACTTTTGAAAAATGCCGATGGCGACCTCTCCGCCCTGGTCAAAGGAGTGGCGGGTAAAAACGGTGGCAACCAGTTGTTCTACTTTCCCACCCGGGACGAGCCAAGCACTCCCGCCGCTTGGGGACTCAACTACGAATCCATCCATTTCAAATCCGCGGACCAGACACCGCTGCACGGTTGGTTCATCCCCGCGAAGGGAAAAAAACCGCAAGCCGCCAAGGGGACCGTGGTCTTCTCCCACGGCAACGCCGGATCCATCAGCTACCATCTCGGCTTCTGCACCTGGCTTGCAGAGGCAAGTTATAACGTCATCATCTACGACTACCGCGGCTTCGGAAAATCCGGCGGCACGGTGGACCGCCGCGGCATGATCGACGACGTAAAGGCGGCTTTTGCCTACGCGCTCAAGCGCCCTGATATCGACCGCAGCCGCATCATTTCCTACGGCCACAGCCTCGGCGGTGCCCAATCGGTCACCGCCCTCGGTGAGACCCCCGTCAAGGGCCTGCGGGCGATCGTCATCGACGGCGCATTCGCCTCCTATCAAGCGATGGCCGGCATCATCGGTGGCCAACTTGGTGCCAGCCTGATCACAGACGAGCTCTCACCCAAGGACTTTGTGCACAAGCTGACCCCTACGCCCCTGCTGGTCGTCCATGGCAGCCGTGATGAGGTGGTCCCCTTTTCGCAAGGCCGCCAGCTCTACGAAAGCGCCGCCGAGCCCAAGACCCTCTTCGAAGTGAAGTCCGGCCGCCACGGCACCGCGCTCTCCGACAACAACGGGGCCTACCGTAAAAAAATGATCGAATGGCTGGATAAAATCCTGAAAAGTTAGAGCCACCCGTCAAGACCCGCCGGCTTGCATCCCGATGATGCGCGCCCAAAACCCTTTGAACCTAAAATCCGCAGTTGGAACTGCGGATTTCGTCAGATCCATGGTGATCAAGCATACAAAGTCTAACGACTCACGTTTTGCAACATGAGGTTCACGTTATGGCGAAGGCCGGCGGAGAGATCGGCGCTTTTGACATTGTTGCCGGACATGCGGCTGATGAGGTCGCTGCGGAAGGCTTCCTTGCCTTCGGTGAATTTCTTCATCTCGGAGTCGAAGCGGACGAAGAGCTCGGTGATCATTTCATCAGTGGGGTTGAGACGGCGGACGGGAGCGGCTCCTTCCGCGGCTCCTTCCGCGGGTGCGGCCGCAGCGGGCGCGTCCGGGCGGCGGATCAGGCCGGTGTCGAGCGACTTGCTGCCGATGGTGCCTTTGATCTGAATGCCTTCAAGAACTCCCGCAGGCGAGAGCGTAAGGCCGATTTGGCAGATGGCCCCCTTGCCAGCGATGGAAAGCATGTCCACCTGCGTGGAGAGAAAGAGGGTGCCAGTGGGTGAATAGCTCACCGTGGGCGTGTGGGTCCGGTACTTGGCATCCGTGAACGAGTAAACGGCGGTGCGGTCTTTCCTCCAACCGTTCAGACGGGCGCCGAAGGCTTCCGTATCGAAGGAAACGGCGAAGGCGGTGGATGAAAGGGCGAGGGCGGTGAGAAGTGGGATGATGCTGGTTTTCATGATTGTTTTTCGTTAGAATGAGACCCGGGCACCGGTGTGCCAAATGGCGGCGTCGGTATCGAATTGCTCGCCTTGCTGGTCCTTGATGATGACTTGCTCGAAGCCGCTCATCAGCGTCATTTGGTTCTGATAGAGGTGGAGGTTCGCCCCGAGGTAGAAGGAGTGGAACTCATCGCCGAGGAAGAAGGGTGAGTCGTCAAACGCGAGATCCGAGGAGGTTCCAAGGGTGGAGACCAGAGATCCCGCTTCGTTGCTGCCGGCGTATTCGTAGCGGCCTACGAGCTGGACGGTGCCGGGAATGAGCCAGTAGGTCGGCGAGAGTGTTAGACCCCACGCGGTGCTGTCTCCCTTGCCAAACTTCAAGTCGCCGGCGAAAGAGAAGTCACCTTGGTCGATGGTGATTCCGGTGGAGACGAGGTGCCGGAAGGCAGGGTTCTGGGCGAGCAATTGGTTGCCATTGGCGGAACGGCGTCCGGCCAGGTTGTAGCGGGGGATGCTTTCCGAGTCCGCACCGTCGAGATTATGAATGTAGTCCAGGTGCCAGCGGGTGCGCATGACCGACTTGCCCGACGGCTCGACAAAGGTGCGGCTGAGGTTGAGCGCGAGGAAGCCGTTCCCCTCGATGCCGGGGATTTCCGTGCTGGCATCGCCCGAAAACCAGCCGAAGCCATAGTCGAGGGATTTTCCCGACTGATGGAACATGACCCCCAGGGATGGCCCCGGCGCGAGCATGTTGGTAAGCATGGAGCGGTCGGGATAGGGGCTGTAGGCGTCGTCGCCCGACTCGGGGCTGAAAGTGGGGCGGAATTTTCCGTATTGAACGGAGCTACCAGGAGTGATCTCCGTGTGCCCGCTGAGTTTTTCGATTCCGCGGTAGTTGTCTGCTCCGGCGAGTTCCACGCTGGCTTCGAGATCGGTGTTGCGGAAGGTGCGGAGCCTCGCCCCGAGGCGGGCGCGGCGGGTGCGGGAGTTGTCGAGTTCCACGGTCTTGGCCGCGGTGTCACCCACGGCCGCCACGTCTGCACTGCCATAGGATGCCTGCCAGTCAAAGATTCCCGAGATGGCGATCTGTTGGAGCCATGGGTTGGCGGCGTCCTCGAAGAGGATGGCGCGGGACCAAATGAGATCCGCAGGGCTGGGAGTCCACTCGGGTTCGAGGTAGATGAGATCTTCCCGGGCGACGGTTTCCTCCGAGCCTGCGGTGCCCGGGCTGGATTCGACGGGGGGGAGGCGGACGTCGGCGGCGTTCTTTTTCCCTTCCAGCACGTCGAGCGCCTCGTTGGCGTGGGCCTGCGATAGCAGGGAAACAAAAAGGAGCGGGCGGATCAGATTCATGATTTTTTCTTTTCCTTTTCTTCCTGGCGGTCGGAAGCACGCCGGACACGGCTCACGTATTGCTCAAGGCTTTCGCTCTTCTTGAGGGCAAGCGCGGCCTGTAAATTTGGCAGGGCCTCGGTGTAGCGGCGTTCCCTAACAAGCATTTGGCCGAGGGCGAGGTTCGCGGGGTAGGCCACGGACTCGGTCTTGAGTGCAAGCTGGTAATGGGTCTTGGCCTCCTGGACAAACTTGGCGCGGTTGTTCTCATCGGATTCCTCGCGGGCCTGGAGGTCAAGATGTCGGGCCACTTCCAGGAGGATTTCCCCGTTGGCAGGTTCAAGCTCTTGAAGCTTGGCCAGGCATTCACCCACCCGGTCATGTTCGTTTTTCGCCTGGGCCACCCGGACTTCAGTAAGAAGAAATGCGACCCGGTCCGCTTTGGCGGGATTGGCTCCGAGCTTGGGGCGGATTTTCCCGAGAAACTCAGCAGCACGGTCAGGAAAGCCATAGTCGCTGAGAATACGCGCGGACTTCAAGGCGCGGGTTACATCGAAGACGGTGGCCTTATCAATCGCTGCGAGGTAGGCATAAAGCGCCAATTGTGCCTCGCCTTGCTCCATGTAAAGATTGCCAAGAAGATTGAGATTCCCCTCATCGGCGATGCCTTTGAGCTGAAGGATCTCAAGGTTCACGGCGGCGTCCTTCTTGCGGTCGAGGGCGAGATACGCATTGGTCTGCTGAAGCCAAAGCTGCTTGTCATTCGGATTCTCCTCGATGAGTGTGGCAAGCAGGCTGGCGGACTCGGCGAAACGATCCTGCGCGGTGAGCGCTTGGGCGAGTCCGAGCTTCCAATCACGGGAAGAAGGTTCTAACAAATACGCCTGACGATAGGCGTTTTCCGCCGCGAGCGGATTCTGCTTCAGGAGGTGGCAGTATCCTAACAACCCGTAAGCACGGCTGGAAGACTCGCCGAGTTCGATGGCTTTTTGAAGAACCGGCAGGGCTTCGTTGGTTTGGTTTTTTGAGATATAGAGATAGGCAAGGTTGGTATGGGCACGGCGGAAGCGTGGGAAGCGGCGGATCGCTTCGAGAAACGCCCGGCGAGCTTCATCAGTACGGTCGGCCTGGAAATAGAGATTCCCCAACACAAAAACCATCGCCGGGCTGATTTCAGCGGGTGCCTTCTCCGGATCCGTGGGTTTTTCCGTCTCCTGAATGAAGCGCACCACCTCCGCCTCTGCCTCACGGAACTTCGAGGCCGAGAACATTTCGCCTACCTTTCCAAGCAGTGTCTGCTCAGCAGCACTGACCTTGGGTTCGACATCTGATAGAAATCCATAGCTTCCGACAAAATCGCGGACGAACTTCGGATCCCGGAAAAGATTCGCGGGCGGAATGATCGCTTGGGCGAACAGGCTGGGCGTACCTAGAAACAGTGAGAGGAGAATGACTTTGCGATACATGGGAAAACGGGGTTGGAAAATCAGGCTTTTTTAACTTCAAAATTGAAAGGAACGACACATACCGCCTTGACTGGCTTGCCCGCTTTCATGCCGGGCTTGAACTTCCATTTGTTCACGGCATTGATGGCAGCCTTGTCGAGTTCCGGGTGTCCGGAGGTTTGTTTGATCGTGGTCGAGATAACCCGGCCAGCATCATCAATGGTGCAAGTGATGAGGACCTTGCCACCGACTCCATTTTTGAGAAGAGACGTCGGGTAGGTAGGTTGGGTCTTGCTAACAGGTGATGGAGGAGAATCCAAATCGCCGCTGCCTAGGGAATCGCCACCATCACCGCCACCTCCGCCGCCTCTGCCGAAGCGCGGGATATCCATGACAAAGCCACCCGCACCGGATGAGGACACGAGATCACCAATGTCGATCCCAAGATCCATGTCCGAGGACTCCTCACTGGAATTCTCGGGACCTGCGGCCATTTCAAGGGGCTCCACAGATTCCTCGACCTCCTCAGGCTCGTCGAGCTCATCCTCTTCAGGCGGCGGGGGCGGTGGCGGCGGGATCGTCACATCGACGATTTGATATTCTTCCACTTTCTCTTTTTCGGGGCCTGCGGGGCCGCTGAAGATAAAGGACAAGACCCCACCAGTGATCACGACTAACAGCAGTCCAGCGATGAACCATCGCTGACGGGAGCTCTTCTGTGGAGGTGATGCTTGGAATGAAGGCATGGGTAGAAGTTACTTCTGCGCTTGGGTGGCAAGGCCAATTTTTTCAATCCCGAGACGACCCAGCACCGCCACCACAGCCATGACTTTTTGGTATTGGGCGGCACTATCTCCGCGGACGACCACCGGAAGATCCGGAGATGAGGCCTTGAGTGCACCAAGCTTCGATTCCAGTTCATCAAGCGTCACGGGGGTGAGATTCAGGGAAATGCTTCCCTCCGAGTTCACGGTAATTGCTTGAATCTTGGGCGCGCCGATATCGGAGGATGCCTTGCCGCTTGCTTTGGGCAGATCCACCTTCACCCCCTTGACACCGGCGGCGGTCATGACGATGAAGATGAGCAGCAGGACCAGATAAAGGTCCACCATGGGGGTGACGTTGATGTCGTCGTAGTTTTCTGAAGCCATGATGAATGATTGTTAGAGCTGCTTGGGAGTGTTTGCCGAAGTCTCACCTGCGCTTGGGTAGAACTCGGCCATTTTGGCAACAAACTCGTCAATGAAGACCTGGATCTCCGCCGTGGTATTCTTGATACGTCCGTTCAAATACGAATAAACGAAGAGCGCGGGAATCGCCACGATCAGACCTGCCACCGTCGCAAGTAGCGCCGAGGCGATACCGGGGGCGATGGCGTTGACATTCACTTCGCCTTCTTTTGAGATAATGGCGAAGGTGATCATCACCCCGACAACCGTTCCTAACAAACCGACGTAAGGGCCACCGGCGATGCTGATGGTAAGATAGACAAGACCATCGGTGAGCTTGTGGTGGATCTGGACAAGCCCTGCATCAAGCGAGGCGCGGATCGCCTGGATCGAGCGGGCAGTAAGCCCTTTGGATTGATCGGCATCAGACGAGAGGCGATGGCTGATTTCCTCGGAGCCAATATGATAGATTTCGTAGAAGGGTGATTTCCGGATGAGTGCCTGCGCGGCTGGGTCAGCGTTCCCGCCGAAGCTGCGAATGCTATTGTCGTCAGCGTGGTCGATGGCAGTGAGGTCGGAGGAAAGCAGGCGCCACTGACGAAGAAACTCGTGACTACCTTTATGGATGGAATTGAGGTAGAGAATCTTCTTCACCGCAACCGACCAGCCGACGGCAATCATGAGAATACAAACCCCGATGGCAATCCAGCCGTCGAACATCATGTTCTTGGCAATGTCACCGAAAAGCATCACGTGCTCCATGGCCTTGTTCTGTCCACCGGGATTCTTTACCTCCGCCTGGATGGCCTTGCCCATGGTGCCATCAAACGGCAGATCCCCCTTCCCTGCGGCGATGGTCTGCGCGATAGTTCCGTTAGACTTGTTGATTGAAACGACAGCTGGCAGCCCGGAGCCCGTGTCCGCCGGCGGAGAAATACCCTCGATGGATTTATCTGCGGCAGCAAAGAACACGGAAGGACCGGCGACGAGGATGGTGCCGGGAATCGAGCGGCCTGCGAAGCCAAGAGCCTTGCCTTCGAAGCGGTGCCCACCCGCGATCAGACCGAGGCGAGCGATACCCTTTTCGAGGATCTTCAAGCGCTCAACCATTTCGGCTTTCGGGTCGCCCGTGAGCTTGGATGCCGCTTGGTCAATCTCGGAGATACTTTGCGAGTATAGCTGATATTCCGCTGGATGAATGCGAGTGATCACAGCTTTGGCATATTGGCTCAGGACACCGGAAGTATAGGTAAATCCGCTTTTACGGGTGTCCAGATCACGCTCCAGCACTTTGATTTTAGAGGTGCGAAGTTCCTCCTCACGTTCGAGTGTTCTGAGTTCTTTAACGAGATTGAGAGCCTCGTCATCCAGGCGATTTACGTCATTATAAAGCGCACGACGGAGATCGGCGTATTCCTTCTGGGTATTTTGGAGCTCGCTCACTGCCTTCGCGAGCGAGGCTTTTGCGTTCTCCGTTGGGCTTGGGGAACTGGCGGCATGCAGCGTGTGAAGCCCGAGCAAGGCGCTGGTGATAAAGATACGGTGGATCATGGCTGGATGAGTGGAAGGTTGGTGAAGGAGATGTCTTTATCGCTGGTTGCGGTGACGAGGAGCTTTTGAATCTGCGGGGCGAGGTCGTTGCGCTCTTGGAATTTCCAACCGTCTTGCGCCGGGCGGCCTGCAAGGGCGAAGCTGTTATCCTCATTGACCGCAAAGGCGAGTCCGAGCCCGAAATAGATCACCTGCATGTTGTATTCATTGCCCTTGGCGTCTTTGTGAAGTTCCGAGTAAACCTGCACGGATTGCTGGAATTTCTCGATATCTGCGAGGAGTTCCGTAACGTTGGTGAGGCGCTTGCCGACATCGTCGGTTTGCTTGTCAGCCGCGGGTTGGAGATTCCGGTTGAGCGCTTCGATTGCGACACTGACTTTGGCAACCTTCTTGAAGGATTCAGGGAGAAGCGGCAATTTGGCTGCCAGAGCCTCTTCCATGATGCGTATTTGACGGGTGAGTTCCTCTTGCGCAGTCACGAGGCGATCACGCTCGGCTACTTTATCGAGGGATTGCTGGTCACCGCCTTCCTTGCGGGTCTTTGCAGCGGCGATTTGCTCCTTGAGGTCGGCGATTTCCTTTTCGAGGCCTTCTTTGTAGTTCTTGAGAACCTCTTGATCGCGGGACCAGTCGTTTTCTTCCTGTTGGATTTTCCGCATGGTTTCGACCCACTCGCTGACTTGGGTGCGGAGTTCTTCGGTAGGGCTTACAGGGACGGTCTGCGCGTAAAGCGGCAGGGCCGAAATGAGGGCGATGATGGGTATAAGTGGACGCATGGCGACTGGCTGGAGAGATGAAAGGGGGGCCGCCAGCATTTGCCGACGGCCCCTTTGTGACAATTTCGTCAGATTCGGAGGTGATTGCTCAATTCCGCTGACCTAGTCTGGATTATGGATTCGGTGCGTTGGAGCTGAGGTTCACACGGAAGAACTGCTTGCCGGGCGGTGTGGCCACGGTGGCAGTCGCATTGCCCGCAGGCGTCCAGGTCGTCAGGTCCGGGGAACTGAAGAGTGGCAGCGTCAGGGTTGCATTGCCACCTGGGGTGACAGGCCCGATCATCATGCCCGTGCCACGCAAATCCTGGATGGAGCTGGCGGTGTAGAGGCTGAAGGCACTCGGGTTGCTGGTCACGCTGGTTTGTCCGGCGGTGAAGTTCGAATTGAACTCCGCCGTTGTCTTGAGGCTTGGCAAGACCGTTGCGGCGTCGCTCACTGCGGGGTTCAGGCCGAGTGCGGCGTTGGCGGTTTCAAGGGCATCGGAGATTCCGTCACCATCGGTGTCGCCGCTAAGCTGGTTACCCACAGGTCCTGGAGTGATGTTTTTCTCAGCGAGGTAGGTCCAGTCGGCAAGCCAATTGCCTGTTCCGAACGCACCCACATAGTTCACCTCCGAGATGTCCTCAGCGAGGGCGGCAGGGATTGCGGAACGGGTGTGGGTCAGGGGAGTCGCTCCAGCCAGAGGACGCGGGTCGAGCAATCCATTGGCCGTGCGGCTGATGGAGCGCAGGATCTGGGTGCCTGCAGGAGCAAGGTTGGTCGCACCGCCAGTGGCGATGGTGTTCGAGTTGGTGGTCGAAGTACTTGTTGATGTCTTGAAAGTCCCAACACCGGTGGTGATGATGTTTCCAAAGATGCTGTTGCTAAGGGTCGGCAAGTCGCCAGTGATGAGCGACGAGTCGCCACGAAGGCTGACGCCGAAGTCCGTCATGAACCCGTTGTGCAGTTTGCCCTTGAAGGCATCCCGCAGTCGCAGGGCCATGCTGCCTGTATCAGTGACCCCTTTTCCAATCAACGTGAAGTTGTAGATGTCCGGGGTGGTGAATGGAGCATTGTTATTTGTTTGGTCGACACCGCCAGATGCTGGCGTAAATCCACCATCGAGTTCCATGCCGTTGTCACCGAACACCGCCGTGGTGGTGTTGTTTTGCAAGGCGAACCAGAACTGGTGTTTTCCTTGGTGGCCTTCGTCGATGTCGAAGCTGTCATCCTTGTTGAAGGCGGAAACGAGGTATTTGGTGTTTACCGTGCCGCCGAAGAATTCGAAGCCGTCGTCGTTGTTGGAAACCACTTCGATGTGCTCGACCGTGGTGCCACGTCCGACACCGGCGAGGGTGAGGCCGTTGATTTCGCTACCGGATGCGAACTCATAGCCGCCGAAGCGGAGGGACATGTAGCGGAGGGTTCCGGAGGAATCGTCTGCGACCCAGGCAGCCGCATTGACCGCGCCGTATTTGAGGTCGTCCACGTTGGCGACGGGGAAGCCTTCGATGACTTTCTCGAAGTTCTGGGTTCCGGCGATTTCATAGAAGTTGATGGGCGCGCGGCCGAGAACAATCACACCGCCCCAAAGGCCACCGGATTTGAGGGGAGATCCGCTGGTTGCAGGAGTTGCGCCGAAGTTCGGGTTTTCTGCGGTTCCTGTGCCGTTGCTGTTGGTGTTCTGGAGTGCAGGGAAGCCACGGGTGGCCAGTGGCAAGCTCCGCGGACCGCTTGGTCCGGTGTTACGACCATTGTTGTCGAAGCCATATACCGACGCATAAGCATCGAAGATGATGGGCTTGGTGGGCGTGCCTTCCGCGATGAGCTTGGCGGTTCTGGCGATGACGAGGGAGCCGTATTCATCATCGGCGCGATCCGAGGTGGCCTTGTTGTCACCCACGCCGAGGACCAGAGTGCCTGGCTCGATGGTGAGTGTGACACCTGGCTTCACAACGACAGGGCGGGTGATGACATAGACATTGTCCGCAGTCCATTTTTCCGAAACCGTGATGTCGGCACTCTTGATCACATTCGGTCTGGCGTTGACGGGTGCCTGGTTTTCCTGCGGAAGGTAGCCTTTCTCAGAAAGGAAGGTCCAATTGCGGATCCAAAGGCTATCACCGAAGGCACCCACATAGTTTACTTCCGAGATGTCCTCAGCGAGGGCGGCAGGGATTGCGGAACGGGTGTGAGTGAGGGGGGTCGCTCCAGCAAGAGGACGCGGGTCGAGCAATCCATTGGCCGTGCGGCTGATGGAGCGCAGGATCTGGGTGCCTGCAGGAGCAAGGTTGGTCGCACCGCCAGTGGCGATGGTGTTCGAGTTGGTGGTCGAAGTACTTGTTGATGTCTTGAAAGTCCCAACACCGGTGGTGATGATGTTTCCAAAGATGCTGTTGCTAAGGGTCGGCAAGTCGCCAGTGATGAGCGACGAGTCGCCACGAAGGCTGACGCCGAAGTCCGTCATGAACCCGTTGTGCAGTTTGCCCTTGAAGGCATCCCGCAGTCGCAGGGCCATGCTGCCTGTATCAGTGACCCCTTTTCCAATCAACGTGAAGTTGTAGATGTCCGGGGTGGTGAATGGAGCATTGTTATTTGTTTGGTCGACACCGCCAGATGCTGGCGTAAATCCACCATCGAGTTCCATGCCGTTGTCACCGAACACCGCCGTGGTGGTGTTGTTTTGCAAGGCGAACCAGAACTGGTGTTTTCCTTGGTGGCCTTCGTCGATGTCGAAGCTGTCATCCTTGTTGAAGGCGGAAACGAGGTATTTGGTGTTTACCGTGCCGCCGAAGAATTCGAAGCCGTCGTCGTTGTTGGAAACCACTTCGATGTGCTCGACCGTGGTGCCACGTCCGACACCGGCGAGGGTGAGGCCGTTGATTTCGCTACCGGATGCGAACTCATAGCCGCCGAAGCGGAGGGACATGTAGCGGAGGGTTCCGGAGGAATCGTCTGCGACCCAGGCAGCCGCATTGACCGCGCCGTATTTGAGGTCGTCCACGTTGGCGACGGGGAAGCCTTCGATGACTTTCTCGAAGTTCTGGGTTCCGGCGATTTCATAGAAGTTGATGGGCGCGCGGCCGAGAACAATCACACCGCCCCAAAGGCCACCGGATTTGAGGGGAGATCCGCTGGTTGCAGGAGTTGCGCCGAAGTTCGGGTTTTCTGCGGTTCCTGTGCCGTTGCTGTTGGTGTTCTGGAGTGCAGGGAAGCCACGGGTGGCCAGTGGCAAGCTCCGCGGACCGCTTGGTCCGGTGTTACGACCATTGTTGTCGAAGCCATATACCGACGCATAAGCATCGAAGATGATGGGCTTGGTGGGCGTGCCTTCCGCGATGAGCTTGGCGGTTCTGGCGATGACGAGGGAGCCGTATTCATCATCGGCGCGATCCGAGGTGGCCTTGTTGTCACCCACGCCGAGGACCAGAGTGCCTGGCTCGATGGTGAGTGTGACACCTGGCTTCACAACGACAGGGCGGGTGATGATATAGACATTGTCCGCAGTCCATGTTTCGGAGGCGGTGATGTCCGCGCTTTTGACGATATCGGCAGCATGAGAGCCCGCCGAGGTGATAATGGTGACAGCTGATAACAGCTGGAACATGCGTTTGCTTTTTGGTTTCATGATATAATCCTTGGTATCGGTATTTTGAGACTGAATTACCGTTAGAAATTAACCTCGCAGGAGACCGAAAAGATTCTTCCGGGCTTTCCCTGACGGAACGTAATTTCAGTTCCATCAAAGACCTGGCTTCTGGTGCTATCAAGAATATTACGAACACCCAAGGTGACCTTTCCGTCACACTCCCAAGTTCGAAAAGACTTTTGAAAAATGAAATCCAGAGTTTGAAACGCCTCTTCTACAATACCCGGGACATTGGGATCTGCGGGTGCGGCGCTAAGGAAGGATCCGGTAAAGTTATAGATCAGATTCGCGGAAACGCCCTGCTCGCTGTTCTCATAGCCGGTGAACAAATTGAAGATATGTGATGGCTGCCCGGTGAATCCTGTATTCAACGGAATACCCCTGAGAGTGTATTGCAGGGATGAATCGATATAGGTATAGTTACCACCGATTCTCCATCGATCCAGCAAGAGCGTGTTTGCCTCAAGTTCCACTCCATTGAGAACCCCTGAATCCCCGTTGATCCATGATTGCGCGTTGAGCACCGGATCAAAGGCATCCACGATCGGATTTTCGACAAACTTGGAAAACAATCCAGCGCCCACATTGGTCTTCTGACTTGCTTTCCAATCCGCACGGAGGTCGAAGTTGCTGATTGATGAGTTCACGAGGCCCGGGTTGCCGCGGGTGACATCCCCCGTGGCCTGATCGACGACAAAGGCGGGAGCGAATTCATAGAAGGTTGGCCTGGCGATCGTTCTGGACCAGCCGGCCGTCAGCATGACCGCATCATCGGTTCCCATGGGTTTGGTGATGACGACGCCGGGAAGGATCGAGTCCTCGGCCACGACCACGGGTCTTGGGTCCGCGATGATCGCAGGATTGAGTCCCGGAAGGATCTGATAAGAACGCTCTTCGCTTTCCAGCCGGGCACCGCCGGAAATCGTCCAGCCTCCCAGTGAAACATCACCGCCGATGTAGGTGGATTCAATCCGGGTCCCGGCGTCGATGTTCCGGACGGTCGAGCCGTTACCACTGAAATCGTTGATCGTGATATCATTACTTCCGAAAATCGGCTTGTCCGGGCGATCCGGAAAAAATGCTGAGTTGAAATTCTGATGAAACAGATTTCCATAGGATCCTTGATAGGTTCCCTCGCTATTCTCAATGAGAAGCCGATCATTGATGCGGTTGAAATCGTAGGTGTAAAACCGTCCTCTGACCTGTCTGTCGCGCTGGCTTTGATTATATCCAAAGCGAATCCCGACGCGGTCATCGGAATCTTCTTTGAAATAATAAGGCAATGAAACGTCCGCGCGCTGGTTCTCACCAATGTCGACTGTTTCGAGGGATTCCCTGTTGATGGTTACCACAGGGAAACCGCTCAAGAGCACAGGGTCTCCGGCACCTTCGTAGATCGGGTAATCGGGTCGGTATTGACCGGGTGCGAATGTGAAGTTCTGGATGGCGGGATCCGAGAAATCAAGGGGTGTGTAATTATAGGTTCGCGAATGCGGGCGGGCTTCGATGGCTGTTGCTTTGGAAGCCAGCCAGCTAAAGCTGCCGCCGCGCTCCTTGTCGCCGTAGAGGACGTGCCTGCCGTTGAATTGATCGACATCCAGGGATCGTTGGAGAGGCTCGAAATAGTCCGCCGCCCCGATCGGCATGGCGAATACGCGGACAATTTCGCCGGTGAGAGGATCACGTTCGTCATAGGGGTTGGCGGTGAATACCGGCTCGGCATTGATGGTTCTGGAGTTGGTGGTTCGGAAGTAGTTGTTTCCGAACGCCTCGTTATAGAACTTGGTATAGCCGATGTCATTCCGCTCTCCCAGTTCGAGGGTGGCGCCTGCCATATAGCCGAAGGTGAGTTCTCGGGTGAAGACCTCGTTCCGACGGGTGTTGATGACATTGGGATCAATGCCCGGAGTGTTCGGGTTGTTCGATCGGTATCCACGGCCGAGTGACCGGTCCTCATAGGTGTTCCGGTTATCCCGGGTGAGGGCGAAGACCGTGCCGAGGCGAATTCCATCATAGAGCTTGAAGGTATTCCCGAGGACTAATGACAGAGAAAGCGCTTGATCATCTTCTACGGCCGAGGGTCTCATCACGGCGCTTTCGTGGAGAGCGACCGAATCGACGACCGAGCCGGTGAATCCGTTGGGTTGATCGAAGCCCTCCGGCAGCGTGGGGTATTCGATTTCATCGAATTTCGTATTGGTGAAAGGGTCCCCAAGAAAGTCACCATCCGGGCGCTCGGAGAACCACCTTGTGCCGATCGAGACTTCGGCGATCGGTTTTTCAGGGAGCCTCAAGGTCTGAATCTGGACGGTTCCCCCGGCAAATTCAGCAGGAAGCTCCGGCAGGAAAAGCTTGGTGATGGCGACGGATTCGATGAGATCTGTTGGGAAAAGATCGAGTTGAACCGCTTTGCGGGTGGGGTCGGCAGAGGGGATCAAGGCCCCATTGAAGAGAGTGTTGGAGTAGCGGTCGCCAAGTCCGCGCACGACGGCATATCTTCCGCCGACGATGTTTGCGCCTGCGATTTTAGAGACAGCGGCACCTGCATCGCCGACGCCGGTGCGCGAGAAATCATCCTTGCTCAGCCCGGCACTGATGTTAGGCGAGTCAACCGCGAGATCGAGATTGAAGTCCCCTTGGCCCTCCCCTTGATATTCGCCGACGATGGTCTCCTCCTCGAGGGTGGTCTCTGCGGTGCTGTCATCGGTGGGCTTGAGGCGGAGGCCGAAGCGGGCTTCTGTGGGTTGAGCTTCGATGGCGGTGATGACGAGGGTTTCTGAAAAGTAGCCGAGTTTTGCGGCTTCGAGCGTGTAAGTGCCGGGTGGCAGGCCCTCGATGCGGAATTTGCCGGAAGCGTCCGACTCGGCCGAGCGACCGGTCCCCACGGCGTCGATGATGGCACCGGAAACGGGGTTGAGGGAGGATGAGTCCGAGACTTCACCGGCGATGATGCAATTGCCGGCTTCCAGCGGCATTCCCGGCTGCGCCTGGGGGGTGGCGGCGAGAGGAAACGGGGACTGGGTCGGCATTCCGTCTGGCAATGGAATCTCGCCGTCGAGGGGAGCTTGGCTGGGGGACCATGGGATCCCAGCCCCACTTGGATGAGGGGAGAAAGTGCTGCCCGGGCGGCGCTGCGGCAGCTTCCACGTGCTGGCGAATTCATCGTGAAAGCCTGGCGTTTTGCCAGGCTTGGGGAGGAGCTTGGGGCTTGGAATCCAATGGCTTACGGGTGGCCAGGCAAAGGGGTTCGGTGAGGGCTTGGGCGCGGGCGCAAAGGCGGCCAAGGGCAACATTTTGGACGGGGCGGAATAGGCGGCGCCCGGCGGAACGAGCATGGAAATGATGAGCAGCGCCGAGACGAATTTCTGGAAAGACGTGACGAGCGGCGCATCCGCAGAGCTCGGATCGTCGATGGAATGGGGATGAAAAACGGGCGAAACCATGGCAAAGACTGAAAGGACCGCACGGGTTGGTGCGGTCGCAGCGTCTTGGTAGAAGGAGGACGCGCTCGCCAGAAGTGACGCTTGGTGACGATTTCGTAACCTAAAAGTTCGGGAGGCCCGGCGGAGGGTCGGGCTGGGAG
>ERZ1022724.86-NODE-86-length-23545-cov-5.269051_pt1 | contig 23545 bp, 26 predicted proteins | sample MGYA00521091_ERZ1022724 | MGnify/ENA primary metagenome ERZ1022724 (study PRJEB33162, sample SAMN09537610) | freshwater metagenome | isolation source: freshwater | place: Canada:Alberta | collected 2017-07 | study: EMG produced TPA metagenomics assembly of the... | reverse complement strand
CGAGATTTCTGCCTGTCTCGTGGGCTCGGAGATGTGTATAAGAGACAGGGATCAAGGTGGGTGCTGTGTACAAAATAGTTACGCCATACTTTTCAACTAATTCAAAGATGCGCCCCTTATGCGGTGTATCAGGTGTTCCCTCATACATCACCTGCGTTGCACCATTCATTAATGGGCCATAAACAATGTAACTATGGCCAGTAATCCAACCAACATCTGCGGTGCACCAGTAGACATCTGTTTCTGGCTTGATATCAAAGACAACCCGATGGGTATAAGCAGCCTGGGTTAAGTACCCACCTGTTGTATGAAAGATTCCCTTTGGCTTTGCGGTGGTTCCAGATGTGTACAAAATGAATAATGGATGCTCAGAATCAAAGCCTTGCGCTGTGTGTTCAGCTGATTGACGATCGACAATATCGTGCCACCAGATATCTGTTGCAGCATTCCATGCAGTCTCTTGCTTGGTGCGTTGAACAACTAAAACCTTCTTAACATTGTGCTGGCCCTTAAGCGCTTCATCAACAGCAGGCTTTAGTGCAAAGGCTGCACCCTTTCTAAAGCCACCATCTGCGGTAATCACCAACTGTGCATCTGCATCTTGAATACGCGATAACAGGGCATCTGCAGAAAATCCACCAAAGACAACGGAGTGCGCTGCACCGATTCGAGCACATGCCAACATTGCAATCGCGGCCTCTGGAATCATTGGCATATAAATCGCAACACGATCTTTAGCCTGAATTCCTAATTCGATTAGCGCATTTGCAGTTTTCTTAACCTCAGTTAGTAACTGCGCGTAAGTAATTGTTCGGGTATCGCCAGGTTCACCTTCAAAGTGAAAAGCAACTCGATCACCACGACCTTCAAGAACATGTCGATCTAGAGCATTAAATGAAGCATTGATCTTGCCGCCAACAAACCATTGTGCATATGGAGCATCCCATTGCAGAGTTTGGGTCCAGGGAGTTTCCCAACTCAGCGCCTTTGCTTGTTCATCCCAGAAGGCCAACCGATCCTTTTCAGCTAGATCATAAAGAGCAGCTGTGGCATTTGCTTGCGCCGCAAACTCGGCGCTAGGAGGAAATAAGCGATCCTCACTCAGCAAGTTCTCTAGGGATTCATGATCTTGGCTCATAGCGCTAGAGGTTACCTGCTGATGATTGTTATCAACAGCGAATTGGCGATGAAATTTTTATTCATGGGCGGCATTGAAGATGCCCCAACTGAAAGGAGACACAATGCTGACCTCATTTATTCTGGCGCTCATAAAGCTATTGAGTAACCCGGTGTTAGTGGCGGCCCTGGCTAAGTTCTTAGCCAACGCCCTAAAAACGGTGAGTTAACTCGGTGAATTCCACGCATAAAGACCCTCCCATTAACGCTGCGGAGGGTCTTTTTGTGCCATTAGGGCGAAGGTGAGAGGATTGGTCGTAAGCCTCTAGACGACTCAACGAAGCGCTCAGTCTAAAGATTTACAACGAGCAAATAGGAGTCACACTATGCCAATTGCAACCCCCGAAATTTATGCTGACATGTTGGATCGCGCCAAAAAAGGTGCCTTCGCATATCCAGCGATCAATGTTTCATCATCACAAACCCTGACAGCTGCTATTCGTGGTTTCGCCGAAGCAGAGTCAGATGGAATTATTCAATTCTCATGGGGTGGCGCAGAGTACGCATCTGGTTCAACAGTAAAGAACATGGTTGATGGTGCAGTTGCGCTCGCAGAGTACGCACATGTTGTTGCAAAGAACTACAAGGTAAACATTGGAATTCACACAGATCACTGCCCAGCTGAAAAGCTAGATGGCTTCATGCGTCCACTTCTTGCATTTGGCGCAGATCGCATCAAGTCAGGTAAGGCTCCATTGTTCAACTCACATATGTGGGATGGATCAGCGGTAGATATGAATGAGAACATGAAGGTCGCTAAGGAAATGTTGGCGATGTCTGTTGCGGCAAAGACAATTCTTGAAATCGAAATCGGTGTTGTTGGCGGAGAAGAAGATGGAATTGAAGCCAAGCACGATGCAAAGCTTTATTCGACTCCAGAAGATGCACTCATGACTATTGAAACCCTTGGAACAGATGCAAATGCTCGCTACATGGTTGCAGCAACATTTGGAAATGTTCACGGCGTTTACAAGCCAGGAAATGTTGTCTTGCAGCCAAAGATCCTTGCAACCTTGCAAGAGGCGGTTTCTGCAAAGCTTGGTCTTCCAGCAGGAAGCAAGCCAATGGATTTGGTATTCCACGGTGGTTCTGGCTCACTTTTGTCAGAGATCCGTGAATCACTTGATTACGGTGTAATCAAGATGAATGTTGATACAGATACTCAGTATGCATTTACACGTCCAGTTGTTGATCACATGCTCAAGAACTACGACGGCGTGCTTAAGATCGATGGCGAAGTTGGAAACAAGAAGGCTTACGATCCACGCGCTTGGGGCAAGCTTGCTGAAGCGGGAATGGCTGCTCGTGTAGTCCGTGCCTGCGAAGATCTACGTTCAAACGGAACTACTTCACTAAAGTAATTAACAACTAGTCGGAAAGGCTTTATCCATGCCTGCATTGGTATTACTAGGCGCTCAGTGGGGCGATGAAGGCAAGGGTAAAGCTACCGACCTGTTGGGCGATCGCGTTGATTACGTAGTTCGCTACCAAGGTGGTAACAACGCAGGTCACACCGTTGTAATCGGTGATCAAAAGTATGCACTTCACCTGCTGCCATCAGGAATTCTTTCACCTAATGTGATTCCGGTAATCGGCAATGGTGTTGTAATTGATCCAAGTGTTTTACTTGAAGAGATCCGTGGCTTAAATGAACGCGGTATCGACACAAGCAAGTTGCTGATTTCAACTAATGCTCACTTAATTACTCCTTATCACCGCACCATCGACAAGGTTTCAGAGCGTTTCTTAGGTAAGTCAAAGATTGGTACAACTGGCCGCGGAATTGGACCAGCGTATGCAGACAAGATCAACCGAATCGGAATCCGTGTGCAGGATCTATTTGATCCATCAATTCTTCGCCAGAAGCTCGAAGGTGCGCTACGCGATAAGAATCAGATTCTTATTAAGGTTTTCAACCGTAAGAACATCGAAGTTGATGAGGTTCTTGAAGAGTATTTGAAGTACGCAGATATCTTGCGTCCATATGTTGCAGATACTGTTTTGATTTTAGATGAAGCGCTCAAAGCTGGAAAGCGAGTACTTCTAGAAGGATCACAAGGAACACTGCTCGATGTTGATCACGGAACATATCCATTTGTAACTTCAAGTAATCCAACTGCAGGTGGTGCTTGCACCGGTTCAGGTATTGGACCAACAAAGATCGACAGTGTTATTGGAATTGTGAAGGCTTACACAACTCGTGTGGGTAGCGGGCCTTTCCCTACAGAGCTATTTGATGAGGATGGCGAGGCGCTTCGCCGCATTGGTGGCGAAATCGGCGTAACTACAGGCCGCGCACGTCGTTGTGGCTGGTATGACGCGCCAATCGCTCGTTATGCGGTGCGCGTCAATGGTCTAACTGATTTCTTCCTGACCAAGCTAGATGTACTAACTGGCTGGGAAAAGATTCCAGTTTGTGTTGCATACGAGATCGATGGAAAGCGGGTTGAAGAGTTACCTGCTTCGCAAACAGATTTCCACCACGCAAAGCCAATCTACGAGTACTTGGCTGGCTGGACTGAGGATATTTCAGGTGCGCGCAAGCTCTCTGACCTTCCAAAGAACGCTCAAGATTATGTTGCATTCCTTGAAAAGATCTCGGGTGCACCAATGAGCGCAATCGGTGTAGGCCCAGGGCGAGATCAAACAATCGTTGTAAAGGATTTTATTTAATGAGTTTGCTCGCAGATCGCTACGCATCGGCTGCGATGCGCGAAATCTTTTCGCCAGAGGCAAAGATTGTCCTAGAACGTAAGTTATGGATTGCGGTTATGCGAGCTCAATCAGAGCTTGGACATCTCATTAACAAAGATGTAATTACAGATTACGAAAATGTAATTACAAAGGTTGATCTTGCATCAATCGATAAGCGCGAAAAAGTTACTCGCCACGATGTGAAGGCTCGCATTGAAGAGTTCAATGCTTTGGCTGGGCACGAGGCGATTCACGCCGGAATGACAAGCCGCGATGTAACTGAAAACATCGAAGCGCTGCAGATTCGTAATGGTTTAGATGTGGCGCACACCAAGGTTGTGGCACTTCTTGCACGTCTTGCAGAGGCCGCTGTTAAGTACGCAGATCAACCGATTGCTGGTCGATCACACAATGTTCCTGCACAGGTGACAACACTAGGAAAGCGTTTTGCAACCATTGCCGAAGAGCTTCTCTTTGCTTATGAGCGTTTAACCGCACTTCAAGAGCGTTATCCAATGCGTGGCATTAAGGGCCCAGTCGGAACAGCCCAAGATTCCATAGATTTATTAGGTAGTTCAGCGGCCCACCAAGCCCTAGAGCAGGCAATTGCAAAGGAGCTTGGCTTTAGCAATCTGCTTGATTCAACTGGTCAGATTTATCCACGTTCCCTTGATTACGATGTTTTAACCACCTTAGTTCAACTGGCATCAGCCCCATCTAACTTGGCTACTGCAATTCGCTTAATGGCTGGTGCTGAATTAGTAACTGAAGGTTTTAAAGCCGGACAAGTAGGCAGCAGCGCGATGCCACACAAGATGAACACCCGCTCCTGCGAACGAGTAAATGGTTTAGCGGTTGTTCTGCGTGGCTACGCATCGATGATCAGTGAACTTTCTGGTAATCAATGGAATGAAGGCGATGTTTCCTGCAGCGTTGTTCGTCGTGTTGCAATTGCAGATGCCTTCTATGCATTTGATGGATTAATGGAAACAATTTTGACGGTCTTAGATGAGTTTGGAACTTTTCCTGCATTGATAAGTGCAGAGCTAGAACGCCAACTACCTTTCCTTGCAACAACAAAGATTTTGATGGCAGCGGTTAAAGCTGGAGTCGGACGCGAAGTTGCACATGAAGCAATCAAAGAACATGCGGTTAAGGCAACAATTGCAACTCGCGAAGGTAAGGCAAATACTTTTTTTGATGAGTTAGCAGCAGATGATCGAATTCCATTAGATCGTTCAGCGCTGGATCAATTAATTGGCAAGCCTTTAGATTTTGCAGGAGATGCCGGACAACAGATTAGCCGTGTTGTTGCACGAGTAAATCTGATCACCAATAAGTTTCAAGATGCTTCACAGTACTCAGCTGCAGCAATTCGTTAATCGAGTTTAATTGTGCGCGATCCTGTTGTTTTAGAGCAAGTAAAGAGCACTTTAAATGCACTCACCGTAAAGGCTCCAGGTCGTGCGATAGAGGTTCGAGTTCCACCATATGCGGCGGTTCAATGCGGTGAAGGTCCAACTCATACCCGTGGAACCCCGCCCAACACCATCGAGATGGATGCCCAGACCTGGCTAGCCCTGGCCTCTGGCGAGCTCTCCTGGGATCAAGCGGTGGCCAGCGGGGCGGTTCTCGCCTCTGGATCAAGGGCTGATCTGGCTCAATTCCTACCTCTTTAGCGGGTGGGATAGAGCTTTTTGAGAGAAAAGGCCGGTGGAAGGTAGTTGCTAAGCGCGATAACCTACCTCCCTGACGCATAGCAATTAGTGAAGGAGGTCGCCCATGGGTCGCGGCCGCGCAAAAGCAAAGCAAACTAAGGTTGCACGCGATTTGAAGTACAACGCGCAAGATATGGATCTCGATCGTCTTGCCAAAGAGCTTCATGGTGAACTTGATACAACCCCACGCAAGGATGATGATGATCCTTTTGCTGAGGGCAACTACATTCCACGTGCGTGAGACCTACACCGTACGTAGCTTCACTTCGGGTTTACGAACCTCTATCTGCATTTGATCCCGCCGATCGTTTACGTTGGCAGAGTTTAGAGATTGATCCCTTTTCATTTAATAAAGAGGAAGAGCTAGCGTTACATCGCGTTGTTCAACCTGAACCACCAGCTGGCCGACCAGATGGAGTTCACATCCTTGATCGCGATGGAGTTCGTTACGTTGCACCGTGGGCAACCGCTACACGTTGTTGGGCAGCACTTGATAACTTTAAGGACTCACTTCCAAGCACGGTAGTTCCATACTTTGTTTCACCTGCAATGGAAGAGGTAATTACTGCAGGTGTTGATCTGCTTGAAGATAAAGTCCCACACATTTTAAATGAGACATGGATTATTCCTCCGCGTTGGTTTATTTTGTTTTCACCTGAGGAACGAGTTCGCGGTACAGGTGCAGATGGTTTGTACTCGCGCGCATTGACCAATATCGCAAATGCAAAGCAGCGCTGCGATGGCGCACACGATGCGGTTGTTAACGCTTTTGGCGAAGGACCCGTTGAGCAAGAGTTAGAAAACCTTCTTGCATGGCTAGAAATGTTTCATCCAGAATCATTGGTAGAGCTAGATTACGGTGGCTTAGCAAATTACATGGATAGAGCGTTACGTGATTCTGGTGAAGAAGGTCTTGAATCAGATTCATCAATCGAAGATGTCACACACTCTGTTGAAGGACTTGCAGCCTCAGATGGAATGGCTGCGGGCATTGGTTACCAACGATTAATGTCTCGTTGGCGCTTAGTTCAAAGCTACGAGCAGGCCTCCTAGGTATTGCCACAGGCTCAATTACTCGCAATACTTCACCCCAATACAGCCCAAAACGGACAGGCCACAATGAAGGAGTCACCATGAACCGCATCCCTGATGCCGAAGTTCTCTTGACCCCTAAAGAGGTTGCACAACGTTTCCATGTAAATCCAAAGACGGTTACACGCTGGGCAAAAGCTGGAAAGTTAACTGCGATCCGCACATTAGGTGGACATCGCCGCTATCGCGAATCTGAAGTTCTTGAGAGATTACGCGAATACAAGGAATCAAGCTCTTAGCAGTAGGATTAACTCATGGCCGATAAGAATGATGACATGAAAGCAAGAATGCTTGCTGCCCTTGAAGCTAAGAAGAACAAGCCAGGTGCACCAGGTACTCAAAACCATTCTGAAACCGGATCAAAGATTCGCGGTGGACAACGTAGCGGTGGTGCACCACAGGTGCAGCGCAAGGCTGGTCCTTCAGGTTCAGGTTCTGCAGGCTAGCCACCTGCTTTGTAACTTCTCTCGAAGTTAATTGTTACAGCAAACCTCGGCGCTTTAACAGTGGTTCGATCTTTGAATCACGACCGCGGAAGTTGCGGAACATCTGCATCGAATCAATTGATCCACCACGTCCAAGAAGTGTGTTCTTAAAGTGCTCACCATTCTCGCGCTTTAATCCACCATTTTCTTTAAACCAATCAACGGTATCTGCATCCAATACCTCAGACCAGATGTAGCCGTAATACCCGGCAGCGTAACCACCAGCAAAGATGTGGCTGAAGTAAGTTGAACGGTAACGTGTTGGAACAGGTGAGAAATCAAGTCCGTAATCCTTGATCGCCTGCGCTTCAAAGGCTTCAACATCAGTGATCTTTGCCGCCTCTTCTACATTTAGTGAGTGCCAAGCAAGATCAAGAATTGCAGCAGCTAAGTAACTAGTTGTCGCGTGACCTTCATTAAAGGTGCTCGCCTCATCCAGGCTATCGATCCACTCCTGCGGCAACTTTTCACCTGTTTCATGGTGACGGGCGTAGTTTTCAACTACCTCAGGCCACAAGATCCACATCTCATTTACTTGTGAAGGGAACTCAACAAAGTCACGCTGCACACTTGTTCCAGATACACGTGGGTACTTAACCTGCGAAAGGAAGCCATGGATTGCATGTCCAAACTCGTGGAACAAGGTAGTTGTCTCGGCAAAGGTAAGCAGAGTTGGCTTTCCTGCTGGCGGCTTTGGAATATTCAAGTTGTTTACAACAACTGGTAGCTGATCAAACAGGAAGTTTTGATTAACCAAACTGTTCATCCATGCTCCACCACGCTTTGAATCACGTGTGTAGAAATCTCCAATAAAGAGACCAACCTTTGATCCATCTGCATTGTTTACTTCAAATGCTCGAGCTTCAGGATGGTAAGTAACTAAATCTGGACGCTCTTTAAATGTGATTCCAAACAATTTGTTTGCTGCAAAGAAGACACCATCATGAAGAACGCGCTCAAGCTCAAAGTAAGGACGCATCTTTGTTGTATCGATGTTGTACTTTTCTACACGTACCTTTTCTGTGTAGTAGCCCCAATCCCAACTTTCGATATCTGTTCCAGCGGATTTTTTAAGATCCTCTGCCTCAGCCTTGGCGTTTCGAGCAGCAGCAGGTGCAATCTTGCGAAGCATCGCATGCACATTGTCTGGATGCTCAGCGGTTTGTACTGCAATCACATGCTCAGCATGAGTTTCCTTGCCAAATAATCTTGCACGCTCTGCGCGCAGCTTTACCATCTTAAGCAGAACTGGCTTATTGTCATTCTCATTGGAACGGTTTGCCTTCAATAATGAAGCCTGCATAATCTTCTTACGAAGCTCGCGGTTAGTTAGCGAATCTAACTTTGGATTACCGGTGAAGTTCACCATTCCGATTAGCCACTTACCATCATGCCCGCGATCCTTGGCGGCAGCGGCAGCGGCCGCTATTTCATTCTCACTTAAGCCATCTAGCTCTTCAACGGTCTCAACCAAAACTGCGAGATCATTTGTATCTGCCAAGACATTTTTTGAGAACTGTGTTTGAAGAGATGAAAGCTCCTCATTTAGCTCCTTTAGGCGAGATCACTGGCTCTCAGTTAAGTGAGCACCTTTATGAATCAAGTCCTTGTAGTAACGCTCAAGCAACCAAGCATCTTCACTGTTTAGTCCCAAAGATTCACGAGCATCGTAGAGATCCTTAATGCGCTTAAAGAGCACAGGATTCAAGGCGATTGCATCTTGATGTGCAGCAAGCTTTGGTGCGATCTCTTGATCAATCGCATCAAGTGCGTCATTAGTATCACTTGAAGATTTGTTATAGAAAACGCGCAACATGCGCCCTAAGTACTGTCCGCTCTTTTCCAGAGCAACGATTGTGTTTTCAAATGTTGCTGCACCTGGGGTATCAAGAATCGCCTGAACTTCAGCTAACTGCTCTGCACAGCCTTCGTAAAAGGCGGGCAGGTAGTGCTCCTCTGTGATCTGAGCAAATGGAGGCAGCTCATATTCAAGGGTGCTTCGTTGGGCAAATGGATTCGCGTTAGTCATAACGCGAAACCTATCAACTAAAGAGTGTTTTAACGAGGGCGACGACGACGTTGACTTGAGTTAGGACGTGGACGCTTTCCGCCGCTACGTACTGACTTTTCGACGATAGGCACAACATAAGGAATGCCTGATGGCTCCTGTGCACCCGTGATCTTCATTAGCTCTGTGCTCAGCGGTGTAACTCCAACAAACTTAGGGGTTACTCCTGCACGCTGTGTAAGACCACCGATCGACTTCTGCTGACGAGTAGTTGCAAGTGTTACAACTGTTCCCGCCTCACCCGCACGCGCTGTACGACCTGCACGGTGTAGGTAATCCTTGTGATCTGTTGGCGCATCAACATGCACAACAAGTGAGATTCCATCAACGTGAATTCCGCGGGCAGCGACATCTGTTGCAACTAGCGCAGCGTTTGGAGTCTCCTTAAAGAGCGCCAATGTGCGTGTACGAACAGCCTGTGACTTACCACCGTGCAGCGCACCAACTGGAACACCTGCATGAGCAAGCTTGTCAGCTAAACGATCTGCACCGCGCTGAGTCTTTACGAACAAGATTGTCTTACCGTTACGAGCTGCAACCTGGTTGGTAATGTCATCCTTGTCAGATGGGTTCATAACCAATACGTAGTGCTCCATTGTTGAAACAGATGCACGATCGTTTTGAAGTGAGTGAGTCTTAGGGTTCTTCAAGTACTGACGAACCAATGAGTCAACACCACGATCTAGCGTTGCAGAGAACAGCAGACGCTGACCATCAAGCTTGGCCTGATCAAGAATTTCCTTAACAACAGGCAAGAAGCCCATATCTGCCATCTGATCTGCTTCATCAAGAACGGTAATTTGTAGCTGATCTAGTTGGACCTCACCCTTGTTAAGTAGGTCGATCAAACGACCAGGTGTTGCAACCAAGATTGCTGTTCCGCGACGCATTGCAGTGATCTGCTTTGAGTACGACATTCCACCAGCAACAACAACTGATTCGTGACCAATTGAACGTGCAAGAGGCATCAAAACTTCATCAATCTGCTGCGCAAGTTCACGGGTTGGAGTCAAAACAAGTGCCAATGGCTTATGAGGCTTTGCAACCTTGCCATTTAGATTGTTAAGAAGTGCCAAACCAAATGCAAGTGTCTTTCCTGAACCAGTTTGTCCACGACCCAAGATGTCATGACCTGCAAGAGCATCTGGAAGTGTTGCAATCTGGATTGGGAATGGATTCATGATTCCCTGCTTGCTTAGCGCGTTTACGAGCGGCGCTGCAATACCGAGATCAGCAAATGTTGTTGTGATCTCAGTTAGGGGAGTTGCATCAACAAGGTTTGCATCTGCAAGGTTAGCTGAAATGTAGTTGTCATCTGCACCGAAATCGACGGCAGCATTTGAATGCGTCTTTGCTTGCTTCTTGAAATCATCACGAGCATAAGCTGGTGAATCATTGCGGCGATCGCGAACTGGACGCTCTGCGCGGAAGTTAGCTGCACGTGTATCTGGTGCAACGCTGCTCTTCTTTGGACGGGTTGGATCAAACTTTTCGCGCTTACGTGGATCAAAGTTTGGACGACCATCATCGGTGCGTGCAATCTTCGCCTTCGCAGCATCGCGACGTGTTGTTGGACGAGTGTCAGACTCTTTCTTGAAAGCTGGACGTTCTGGACGCTCTGCCTTCTTGTATGTCTTCTTAAACTCTGGACGTGAATCATCACGCTTAAAAGCTGGGCGTTCAGTGCGCTCTGCACGTGGTGCAGATTCGCGAACCTCGCGCTCCTTAACAAACTTCTTTGCACGAGAATCTGGACGTCGTGAATTTTCAATACGTGCCTTGCGCTCTTCAGGAGCCTCTGTCGGACGTGGCTTAGAAGCGGTTTGTTCTTGGTAACGCTTTGCACGCAACTTTGAACGCTCTACCAAGCGAACTTCCTTCTTTGAAACAGCAGATGTATCAACATCTGAATAACGACGAGTTGAAGGCTTGCCTGTTACAGGCTTTGCTGCTGCACCTTTACGTGCTGCCTTTTGTGCAGTTGTGTGACGCGCCTTTGGAGCTGCTTCTTTAAACTCTGCAGCTTTCTTTGTGCGCTTTGGCTTTCCTGCTGATGCTGCGCGACGAGCTTTTCCGGGCGCGCTAATACGTGGTTGTAGAGACATAGAAATGCATACCAATCGAGACGACAAGCGCGTCTCGGGTATAGCTCGCACATTTGGCGGCTAGGGCGAAAATAAGACTCGCATGTAGTGCTGCATGTGCAGCACTTGGGGGAAGTGCATTGATGCGGTCGCACCAACGGGTTAATTCTACCGTGGATTATTGAATGGAAAAACCAACCGGCAATTCAAGACGATTAGCTTCCAGTAACGCTGAATCAGTCAGAATTGCATGCGTAGAACCATCGGCAACGATGACTCCACCCTTCAAAATTACTGAGCGAGCACATAGTTCATAGGCATATGGAAGATCATGGGTAACCATCACCATCGTGATGTCCAATGAGCGCAAAATATCGGCTAATTCGCGACGGCTCGCAGGATCCAGGTTTGATGAAGGCTCATCTAAAACAAGGATTTCAGGCTTCATCGCAAGCACCGTTGCAACAGCTACACGTCGACGTTGTCCAAAGGAAAGGTGGTGTGGCGGGCGATCTTTGTACTCAGACATATGAACTAGCGCCAACGCCTCATCTACAGCTGCATCAAGTTCGGCGCCGCGAAGACCCATGTTGTAAGGCCCAAATGCAATATCTTCACCAACTGTTGGCATAAACAATTGATCATCAGGATCTTGAAATACAACACCCACCTTGCCGCGAATTCTGCGCAAGAGTTCTTTATCTTGGGTATCGATTACCTCGCCAGCAACGCTGACGCTGCCATGTTCTGCAGGATGAATTCCATTCATATGCATAACCAATGTGGTTTTTCCTGCACCGTTAGGACCCAGCAGCGCTACACGTTCTCCACGTTCAACCCGAAGGTTTACGCCAAAGAGGGCTTGATTGCCATCAGGATAGGCAAATGCCAACTCTTGAATCAAAAGGCTTGGAGCATTGGTCATCATTTATCCGATCACAGTTGTAGAGATAAGTATAGAAAGTGCAAAGAGCGGAAGCGCCATTCCTTGCAGCCACGCCTTCAAAGGTGCCGCCTTGGTGTAATCCTCCGGCAAATTACCGGTATATCCACGAGAGAGCATTGCAAGATGAACACGTTCACCACGTTCATATGAGCGAATAAAGAGAGCAGAAGCGGCGGTAGCTAACACCTTCCAATCCTTTAAGCCCGTAGCAATAAAGCCACGTGACTCTCTCGCAATTTTCATTCTATTCATCTCATCGCTGATGACATTTACATAGCGCAACATGAAGGTAGCGATCTGCACCATCAACTTAGGCAGGCGAAGCTTTTCAAGTCCGCGCAAAAGTTCGCGTGCCGTTGTCGTTGTTGAAAGCACCACGGCGCTTAGAACACCTAAGGTTCCCTTAAGAACAATTCCTGCCGCTGCCAAAAGGCTCTCGCGGTAAAGATTAAGCGGGCCTATTTCAAATCGCTCACCTGTTCCAAAAAAAGGCATCAGAATTGCAAAGAAGATAAATGGAATCTCAATCAGCGACCGCACAAGCAAAGTCGGTGTCGGAATCTTTGCAATCAAAGAAACGATGAAAATCGCCAAAAAGTAGGCGATAAATGCCTGCCATTGGGTAATCGGAGTTGAGACTGAGACGATGATGAAGGCCAGCACCGCCATGATCTTTACATGTGATGGCAGGCGATGAACTATCGAATGGCGATGAAGGTATAGGCGCTCACCAACATCATGTCCATGATGATGTTGGTGCTCTACCTCTGTCTTTACGACTTACTCTTTCCAAATCTACGCATGCCATAAAAGATGACAAATGAGACTGCAGCTGTTGTTGTCACGCCAATGACACCGGCAAGTGCGCCAGACAGACGCTCATTCTCGACGCCCGCAACACCATATTCAGCTAGTGGGCTATCTTTTAGCGGACTTTCTTCTGCTTTATCTAAGAAACCGATTTCGCCGGCAGCTTTTTCAAAGCCATCGGGGTGTGATGATGCGTAGAAAGAAACCCCAGCTGCAAGGAAAAGTGACAATACAAGGCCAGCAACGACTAATGGATTTTTCATGTTACGCCTTTCGAATCTCTAGTTGTTGTTTCGCGCCGCGATATCCGTACACCAGATCAGGACGGCTGGCTAAGACTGCAGTTACTGATAGCGCTGTAATGATGGCCTCGCCGATTCCAATAACAACATGCGCGCTCATCATTCCGGTAAATACTGCAGCAACCGAAATTGTTGCGGTTGCACCGATTGCGTATTGAAATACAAAGCCAAGAACCGCAGCTGGAACAGATATAAATGCTGCCACAGCCGCTGCTGTTGTGATCGAAGATTTATTTTTTGGTAGCAACTTCTTTACTAAAACAAATACGCCGTATCCAACCCACACACCAATAATGGAGAGGTTAAAGACATTTAAACCTGCTGCAGTTAATCCACCATCTGCAAAGAGCAGGGCTTGCAACAACAACACAACGGTCAGCGCAAGGGTGGCTACATAGGGCCCCACTAAGACCGCGGCGAGAACACCACCAAAGAGGTGGCCACTTGTTCCAGCGGCTACAGGAAAGTTAAGCATCTGCACCGCGAAGATAAATGTTGCGGTTAGCCCTGCAAGGGGCGCGGTCTTCTCATCAAGAGATTTAGCTGCTCCTTTGAGACTTGCCCCAACTCCGACAGCGGCGAGAGCGGCAAAGGCGGTTGAGGTAGGGATATCAATAAATCCATCAGGAATATGCATGAGAGAAGGTTAATGCAAATGATTTGCATCTGCGACTTTCAGGCAGGTGAGCGTGGCCTAGGGTATGCCAATGCGTAAATTCCTGGTGCTGGTGATGATTGCTGGCCTACTAACGCCGCTTTCAGCCGCCGCCACGGGGTGCCGATGGGATCAATCAGCCGGGTGGATTGCCCGTGAGAATCAAAAAGCTGGCGACAAAAAGTGGAGCGAGGGAGTTCCACTGCGTTTCAGCGCTGACTTTTCGCGACGCAAAGATATTCCGCGACTTGAAGGGTATTTAAGTGCCGCCAGTGCTACCTGCGGAGAAAAGTTAACTCTCACAACAGTTGGTTCAAAGAAATTTACCGCATCTGTTTATCGAATGGGTTACTACAACAACACCGGCGCTCGCCTTGTAAAAACTTTAAAATCTCCAAAACATATTGCTATCGATGCAAAGACTCCGCCCGGTCAGTATCTAATTAAAATCTCAAACAGGTTAAGAGCTGCAACCTTTGTGCCATTTTTAGTTTATGGAGATTCGCAAAGTGATCTGACATTTATTTCATCGGTCTTAACCTGGCAAAGCTACAACCAATGGGGCGGCTGGTCTTTGTACAAAGGCCCCGATGGTAAACGTGAAACTATGGCAAAGAGCGTTACCTTTAACCGTCCATACGATGGCGATGGTTCAGGCCAGTTTAGATACATGGAACAGCCATTAGTAAACTTGATGGAACAACTTGGCCTAGATATCAACTACACAACTGATTTTGAAGTTGATCGAAACCCAGAAGTTTTTGATGCAACAAAAGGAATCATTGTTGGCGGTCACAGCGAGTACTGGACGCTTCAGATGCGCCAGCGCATCGAAGCAGCGGTTGCTAACGGAAAACATCTTTTAGTATTTGGTGGAAACACCGCGTACGCAATTACTGAAATTAATGGACGAGATATTTCAGGACGTAAACCATTTAGAGAGATCAATCAACCAGAATCAACCCTTCTTGGTTCTCAATACTTTGCACTTGCCATCAAAAAAGATCTCGTTTCAAATAATGTTTGGCCATTTTCTGTCTTGGGTCCAGATGCGGTAATTAAAGGTTTGTATGGATACGAAGCAGATACCGCGTTAGGAACTATTGGCCCAGGGGTTCAAGTCGTTGCGCGTTCTGCAATTAGCCCTACAGAAAAGGGATATGTTGCGATGTCCACTTATTACAACGCCCCTAGCGGTGCTTCGGTTTTGAATGTGGGTACAAATGGCTGGGTTTGTGCGATGAGTAACCGCTGCCCATGGGGCCACTCCTTTGATGCTTTTGCTCAGCAACAGCTCAATTTGGTCACTACTGAGGTGCTTATGGCGGCCAAAACTTCAAAATGGCCGGTGGCTCAGATTGATTTTCCCAGCCGCCCCTAACCAGATGCGTATAAGGTCTCATACATGAGTGAAGACGAAGGCATGGAAGAGCTCGTCACTGAAGAGATGCTCTGGGATCGAATTCCAGAGGTTGAAGGTGAAGAACGTGCCAGTACTTACTACGAATTAAGTGCGCGAATTTATGCACGTGGTCAATACGATGAAGCTTTAGCTCTTGCTGAAACCGCACGTGATATTTACTCACAACTGGGTGCATCGGTTTCTTCCGAAGGATTGGCGCAAGCGTATTCAGCGATTGGTTACAACTTAAATCAACTCAAGCGTATGGATGAAGCGGCAACGGCTATGAGCAAAGCTGTCGAAATCTTGCGTGAGAACAAATCACCTATTGCGCTCGAACTTGCCTGCACACTTGGTGAATGGTGGTACTCATCAAAGAATTATGACAAGGTAGTTGAAACAATGAATGAGTGTGCACAAGAGCACTTGGTTGACGGAAATGAAATTGGCGCAGCAAATGATTTACATCTAATCGGCTGTGCAGAACGTGAATTAAAGAATTACGAAAAAGCAATCGAGGCTTTTAAAGAGGCCCGTTCTCTCTTCAAGCGCAACAAAGAGGTAATTCATGTTGCTCGCTGTGATCAGAAGATGGCCTCCTGCCTCATTGAGTTAGGTGAAGGCGAACTTGCACTGGAGACCGCCCGCAAGGCTGTTGATGTATTTGAGACAGGACATGATCACCGCCGCGAGACCTTTGCATCCTTTGAGTTTGGCAAGGCGCAAATCTTGCTTGAAAAATATGATGAAGGGCTTGCAACACTAGAAAATGTATTGGCTGTTGTCAGCGAAGATGAACCAAAGGATTTTGAGTTCATCGTAGATATCGAATCTCGGATCGCAAAGATATTGCGCATGCAGGGACGCGTGGATGAAGCTGATGAGATTGAGCGACGTCTAAAGTCGGTTCAAGAGGCGTTGGAGGATGAACCTGAGCGTGATCTCCTCAATTAAAGGCAAAGATCAGCTCAGCATCACAATGGTGTGCCTTGGCAATATCTGTCGTTCACCTATGGCTGCTGCTGTCTTGGCCAACAAAAAGGCAGCTATTCAATCGCCGGTGATCTCTGTAGATAGCGCAGGAACAGGACCATGGCACATAGGTCAAGGTCCCCATCCATCCTCAAAAAAGATTTGGGAAAAAGCGGGATACAAGCATGAACACACCGCAAAGCAGTTTACGAGCAATGATTTCTATCTTCATGATTTGATTTTGGTAATGGATTCAAGCAATTACCACAACGTTGTTTCACTAGCTGAAAATGAAGAGCATCGTTCAAAGGTTTTCTACTTAAGAAGCTTTGATCCCGAATTAAAGGGTATCGATCCAAACTCCGCTGATTACTTTAAGTTAGAAGTACCAGATCCTTACAACCAAAGTGATGAAGCGTATGAAACAACCTTAGCTATGGTCGAACGTGCAGTAGATGGCTTAATCGCCGAATTAACCTCTTAACGAGGTAAGTGTTGCAAAGCCCAGTGATACATCGCAATTGCGCCTGCGGCTGAAGCGTTCATCGAACGTGTAGAACCATACTGATTGATCTCGTACAGAACCTCACACACAGCAATTCCCTCATCTGACATGCCAGCGCCTTCTTGGCCAAATAAAAGGACACAACTTTCTGGCAAGGTTGCAGACTCTAATTGCTTAGAACCCGGAACGTTATCAATTCCAATGATTGGTAAATCTTGTTCTTTGCAGTACTTGGCAAACTCTTCAATCGTTGGGTGATGCATAACCGTCAGATATCTATCAGTCACCATTGCACCACGTTTATTCCAGTCGCGCTTACCGACGATATGAACACCTGAAACATTAAAGGCGTTTGCAGTTCGAACGATTGATCCAATATTTAGATCATGCTGCCAATTCTCAATTGCAATCTGTAGTTTGTGGCGCTTGGTGTTCAAATCAGCAACAATCGCCTCGACCGTCCAATATCGATAGTGATCTAAGACATTTCTACGATCACCATTCAGCAATAGTTCAGGATCGTATTGATCTCCTGCTGGCCAAGGCTTTTCGTGAGGTCCAACACCTACAACAGGGAAAAATTCACCTGGGCCAATACTGGCGGGTGTAGTTGGAGAAGACATGTATGCACTCTAAACTGAATCCATGTCAGCTATCAACACAGTCTTTTATGTAATCCACCTACTGTCTGTTTTGGGGATTCTTGCCCTGTTACTGCTTCAGTCGAAGAAAACTCCACGCACGCTAAATCCAGGTGTGCTTCATGCAAGCCTTACAGCGCTGCTAGCCGGAATTGTTTTAGTCGGTCTTCATAATGTGGTTAAGCCTGATGAAGAGCTAAATCACATGAAGGTTGGAATCAAATTTATTATTCTTCTTGTGATTCTGGTTCTTGGTTATACAAACCTAAAGAAGCCAGAGCTTCCAAAGAAGGTATGGCTAACGATGCTTGGACTTACCCTTACAAATATCGTTATTGCTTCCTGGCGCTAGAAAGTACCCATGCGTTTTTTGTACCGTTTAATTGCGATAGGCCTTGCCTTAACCTTTTCGGTACTTCCTGCACATGCGGTTTTAGGACCAGAATCTATTCCTCCTGCATTTGATGAACTGCTAAAGAATCAATCACTTGCAAACCCAGCCATGATCATTATTGATGGCAATACGGGTGAGGTGATTTATGAGAAGAACGCTTACTCACAACGCAAGCCGGCATCGGTGATGAAGATTTTGACAGGTGCTGTCGTTCTAGATCATCTTGATCCCTCATCTACATTTAGTACAACGGTTAACATCAACCCTGATTTAAAAACTGTAATTGTTCGAGGCTCTTACGATCCCTGGATCAGCTTGGACCACAACACAGCACGAAAAATGAATCGTGCCTCGCTTCCTTACATCGGATTTCGCACGATGAGTTATGTGAAAGAGTTCAACGGTGGCTCACTCAAGAATTACAAGGTTATCTACAGTGGCCTTTACTCAAAGGATGTTTCAAACCTAAAGGCCTTCTGGGCTAAGCGAAACTTCAAGCCGGTCATGAAGTCAGTTACCGATGAAGAAGCATTTATGGCACTTGGTGAGCAGGTAGTGGCTGAGAATTCACCGACAGTTGGAGCGTTGCTGGACTGGATCTTGCTCTGGAGCGACAATCTTATTTCAGAGCGTTTAGCTCTTTTGTCGGCAAAGGCAGCTGGTTATGGCATGAATGAAAAAGGCGTCGAGACAGTCTTTAGGGATTTCTTGGCGAATTTAGAGATTGATGGATCAAAACTTGTTGTTGCAGATGCAAGTGGTTTGTCCCGGAAAAATAAAATCACTGCAAAGTTAATGGGTGAGGTGCTGTTCAAGATTCGCAAGGATGAGAAGTACGCCCTGATGTATGCCGGACTTCCTATTGGTGGAGTTTCCGGAACTCTACGTACCCGATTCCTTACAACCGCACCAGGAGCAGTTGGTTTAGTCAGGGCAAAAACTGGAACGCTCAATGGAACCGCAACACTTGCAGGTTACGTTCAATCTGCTGACAGAGAGTATGTTTTTGTCACCCTTGCAGATGAGATTCCTAAAGGAAATTCAGCTCTTAATAGAGCTCGCGCTGCAATAGATCGAGTGTTAGGAAGAATCGCTGCTCCAAATATCCCAGCAGAGATTTCTCCAGCACCTTAGTTATTTGAGTAAATCTTTATCTGCCCCTTGTAACAAGCAACCCAGGTGTTTCCAGTTGGAACATCGTAAGTAATACCAATCGGCTCATTACAAACCTTGATGTTCTGGGTCACTTTCATATCACTTGTTCTAACGCGAGACATGGTGTCGCTCTTGTAGTTCACAACGTATAAAACTGAGCCATCTGCTGAGATAGCAAGACTTCGCGCAGCTTCACCGGTCCTTACAGATTTACCTGCCTTGTTACTTACAAGATCCCACGAGGCAACTCGCCCCGAAAGATTCATGGTGACATACATCTTTGAGTTATCAGGGGATAAAGCAATTGCCCGAGGATTACTTCCGATTGGAATGAATGAGGTTGAGAAGTCCTGCAAATTAATCACATGGATTCGATTCCCGCCCATTTCTGCAACGTAAGCCTTTGAGGAGTCGTTGGAAATAGCTATTCCACGTGGATAACGTCCGATCTTCACAGTTTTTACTACCTTATTGCGTTCAATTGAGATGATTGACACTGTGTATGAGCACCAATTTGCAACCAATAAGTACTTATTGTCTGGAGTTATCTCAACAACCTTTGGTACCGAGCCAACTGGATAAACGGAATCTATTTGGTAGTTGCTGCGATTAATTCTGTAAACGAAGCTCTTGTCATAGCCATCGGCAGGCGAACAGGTGTCTGTTCCTTCTTTGTTGAATCCCTTGCCGTACATGGCGTAGTTGCTAACGTATAAATACTTTCCATCTGGTGAAAAGGTTCCTTCTACAGGTGAGCCTTTATAGCTTCCAGCGCTTTTACTAAATCCAAAATCCTTTAGCGAAACCGAGTCAGAGACTGTGTGAAGCAATTCAAAACTCTTCGCATCATAAACAGTAACTGAATGTCGATACATCATGTTGTGTGCGCTCACAACGCCATCACCTGAAGTTCGCACAGATTTAGGAGCGATTGATCCATTGATTGTGTGAATCAACTTCATTGTTGGTGAGATAACTTCGGCATGTGCGGGTGTTCCAGCAAGACATAGAGATGCCAGTGCAGAGAAGATAAAAAACTTGGAGCGCATTTTCTTACTGTACTAGTTAGTCGTCGTCGCCTTCACCCTCATCTTCATCTTCATACTCATCTTCGTCATGATCGCGACCATGGTCATCCTCTTCATCTCCACCGCCAACCGGTAGCTGGGAGATAGATGGATTAACTAACTTATTGGCTGTAGTAGCGGTCACAACCGCTGCAGTAGTAGCGGTAGTGCTAGGTGTTTGGATCAACTGTGATGAAACTGGAAGGGGTGTATTTTCAAGCTGAGTTTGCCCCACAACAACACCTGCTCCAAGAATCAAGGCTGCAACAAGTACAGCGCTCACAGGAAGGGATTTTGAAACCTTGCGCAGCTCCGCCTTCTCATCTTTTTCGATGATTTCAAACCATTCGGGCTTGTTGTTCTTACTCATAGAACGACCCTTCTTTCTTCATTGGCGGCTTGCCGTTGAGAGCAAGGTAACTATTATCCCTGTGAGAGGTCTGGGAGGCGTACATCTAAAGGCTGGGTAATCTTGGCGCGTGAGCAGCGCTATGCGGGGATACCTCGATCTGATGAAGTTAAGAGTGGTAGAGCTCTTACTTGTTTCAACCTTACCCGCGATGGTTCTAGCTGCCAAAGGATTACCAGAGTTTGGATTAACAGTTGCAACAATTTTTGCAGGCACATTAGCTGCAGGAAGTGCAAACGCTTTTAACATGGTGATTGAAAGTGATCTCGATAAGTTAATGGCGCGCACAGCAAAGCGACCAATTGTTACCGGACAGATCTCTAAGAGCAATGCAACTGTTTTTGCAACTCTTATTGGAGTTCTTGCTTTAACTATTTTTTGGATATTCACAACTCCATTAGCAACACTGCTTGCATTCATTGCAATCCTTTTTTATGTTGTTGTTTACACAATGGCTCTAAAGCAACGCACCTCACAAAATATTGTGTGGGGAGGTGCAGCAGGTTGTATGCCGGTGTTGATTGGTTGGGCTGCAGTAACTAACTCTTTGTCAGCAACTGCATGGGCCTTCTTCTTTGTAATCTTCTTTTGGACACCACCACATTTCTGGGCTCTAGCAATTAAGTACAAAGATGATTACGCGGCTGCCGGAACTCCAATGCTTCCAGTCGTAGCCACAAAGGGACGCGTACACAAGGAGATGTGGTTTCACACCATCCTGATGATTGCATCTTCAGTGTGGTTGATTACTGCAGCTGAATTACCATTGTGGTCTTTGATTATTACGCTCACCCTAGGCTTAGTCTTTGCAGTCCAACTTGTTTCACTTAAAGAAGGTTCTTCAGAGTATGCAAAGGTTGCTGGAAAGATCTTCCAGTGGTCGATTACCTACTTAAGCTTGCTATCTGTATTACTAGTTGTTGCACAACTACTTAGCTAAAGCCTGCTGCAAATCCTTTATCAAATCACTTGAGTGTTCTAATCCCACAGATAAGCGCAAGACAGATGGTGTAATTCCCATATCTGCCTGAACCTCTGGTGACAAACGGCGATGTGTAGTTGATGAAGGATGAGTAATTAATGACTTGCTATCGCCTAAATTGTTAGAGATATCAATGACCTTAAGCTTGTTCATAAAGGCAAAAACCTCAGCTTGCGCACCATTGAACTCAATACCAATTGTGGAGCCACCACCATTATTCATCTGCTTCATTGCTAATTCATGCCCTGGATGAGATTTCAAACCTGGGTATCGCACCGATTTAATCGCAGGTTGTAGTTCAAGGAACTCAGCAACTTTTTGTGCATTTGAAACCATGCTCTCTACTCGCATGTGCATTGTCTCTAAGGATTTAACTAGCACCCAAGCATTAAATGCGCTGAGGGCAGGACCTGTGTGCCGCACAAATGGCAGAAGCTTTTCTTGGATGTATGAAGCAGACCCCAGCAAAGCACCGGCAAGTACTCGACCTTGTCCATCAATGTGTTTAGTCGCAGAGTACATAACAACATCTGCACCCAGTGATAACGGCTTTTGTAAAACTGGAGATGCCATCACATTGTCTACAATCACAGTCGCACCAACTTTATGAGCAAGTTCGCTCACCATTGCGATATCAACGATCTCAAGCAATGGATTACTTGGTGTTTCAATAAAGACTGCCCTTGTTGGCTTACTTAGCGCCTTAGCCCAAGCGGCGGGATCATTACCCTTTACTAGTTCAAAGGTAACGCCCCACTTAGGTAAAAACTCTGTAATTACTACATGGCATGAAGAGAACATCGCCGCTGATGCAACTACATGGTCGCCTTGTTCAACTAAACAAGCAAGTGATGCAAACATGGCAGACATTCCTGAACCTGTTGCCACGCACATTTCAGCACCCTCAATTGCGGCCAATCGCTGTTCAAACATTGCGATGGTTGGGTTGTGGAAACGGCTATATAGATAGTGATCTGTCTCTTCTGCAAATGAATCAAATGCTTCTTCAGCAGAGGTATATGTAAAACCACTATTGAGAAAAAGAGCTTCAGATGTCTCCCCAAAACCTGTGCGAGCAAGACCTGCACGAACTGAATGTGTTTGAGGGTGTAGCTCCCAGTCCGGTCCCAGAGTTTCTGGACGAGGCTGATACCCCCAAGGTCGTTTACTCATGGCTCAATTGTGGCAGAGTAAGGGCATGACTAATACTGCTATTTCAGTCTCAGATCTATCCAAAAAGTACGATGATCGCTTAGCGGTCTCGCATATCAACTTCGAGGTACCTCTCGGTTCGGTATGTGGCTTCGTAGGACCAAATGGTTCAGGCAAGACAACGACAATGCGAATGCTTCTTGGACTCATTACTCCAACCACAGGAAAAGGCCACATTCTTGGTGAACCAATTGAGCATCCTGAAAAGTATTTAAGTCGAGTTGGAGCAATGATCGAAGGTCCAGCTTTTTATCCAGCTTTGTCAGGACATGAAAATCTGATGGTGCTTGCACGTCTTGGTGGTTTTCCTGCTGAGCGAGTCCAAACTCTTCTAGAAAAGGTTGGTCTCGGAGAACGTGGTAAATCAAAGTACAAGACTTACTCACTCGGAATGAAGCAACGGCTAGGAATTGCAGCGGCGCTTTTGCCAAATCCAAAGTTACTTATGTTGGATGAACCAACAAATGGTTTAGATCCAGAAGGTATTCAAGAGGTTCGCGCATTACTTCGTGATCTTGCAAATGAGGGAACCACGGTTTTCGTCTCATCTCACTTACTTTCCGAGCTTGAAATCATCAGCGATTACATTGTCATGCTTCGAAAAGGTGAGATTGTTTTTGCTGGCCCAATCGGCGATCTCATGACAAAGCAACAACCAACGATTATTGCAAAATCACATCACAACAATGACCTTGCAAAGATTGCTCAGATTGCAGAAAAAGCTGGTCACCATGCTGTGATTCGAAATGATTCTGTTCATATCTTGGCTCCAATGG
>ERZ1022724.85-NODE-85-length-23690-cov-21.701417_pt1 | contig 23690 bp, 24 predicted proteins | sample MGYA00521091_ERZ1022724 | MGnify/ENA primary metagenome ERZ1022724 (study PRJEB33162, sample SAMN09537610) | freshwater metagenome | isolation source: freshwater | place: Canada:Alberta | collected 2017-07 | study: EMG produced TPA metagenomics assembly of the... | reverse complement strand
GGGAGCCGCGGCGGCGGGGATGATCTGGAGTGTGAGGGATCTGCGCAAGGAGGTCTGTTGAATCCGTAAAATAGAGTCTATGCGGCAAGAGATCCCTGATCTCGGGTGATATTTGAGGTGTTTTTCAAACGATGAAATGGGTCTTTGATGGGGGTTTCAAACCTCGTTTTGGCCAATTTGACGCGTGACTCAGTCACCCATTCGTTCGAGCCATGACTCGATTTAGAAGCCCTCGAAAATCTTCGATTCGGACAAGAGGGAAATCTAACAATTGCGGTTACCTGCTATCGTGTTAAAGATACAGCGAGAGTTTGATTTCAGCCGAAGCACCGTAGCCATAGCACCGGATTCATGTGGATTGTTCTTTTTGCCCTACGTTACAAATACACCATTGGTGTTTTGGCGATTTTGATGGTGCTTTTCGGGATGCTATCAGGGCGTCGGATGTCGACAGACATTTTGCCACGGGTGGAGAGTCCGGAGATTACATTGGTGTGGACTTATGCCGGCCTCAATGCAGCGGAAATGGCATCAAAAATTTCTTCGTTTTCAGAAATTGCCACTCTCAATAATGTCGATGATCTGCGCGAAGTACGGTCCGAGACGTCAAATGGCATCGCTTTGGTAAAACTGAAATTTCAGCCGTATGTGGACATCAACACCGCGATGTCTCAGGCTACCGGGGTATCCCAAACCATCTTGAGGCGCATGCCCACGGGGACCACCCCGCCTCTGGTGGTGAGGACGAGCCCTTCGGGCGTTCCGATCGTGCAGTTGGTGATGGCGTCAGACACCATGACGAGTGGCCAGCTTTTCGACTACTCGCGACTGGTGCTCCGCGCGCAGTTGCAGAGCATTCCGGGGATGCGAATTTCACTGCCTTATGGCGGCGCATCCCGGCAAGTGATGGTGGACCTTGATCCTGATGCCCTCAATACCTATGCGATCTCAGCAGCTGAAGTGAGCGCAGCGATCAGCAGGCAAAACCTCACGCTTCCCGCAGGCTCCTTGCGCGAAGGTGGACGGGAGTTGCCGGTCGAAATCAATGCAAGTCCTGAGAACATTCAGGGATTCCTGGATCTGCCGTTGCGTTCGGTCGATGGCAAGATCGTCCTGCTGCGAGATGTCGCCAATGTGCGTGATGGTGAAGCCATCAGCAGTAACATCGCCCGTTTGAATGGTCGTAATGCGGTGATGGTTTCCATTCTCAAACTGGGCAGCGCATCCACGGTGGATATCGTTGACGAAATTCGCGATCGTCTGCCGGAGATTCGTTCCTCGGCTCCGCCGGGCATGAGTATCGAACCGATTTTCGATCAATCCATTTTCGTCAGAGCAGCGGTAGTCGGAGTGAAAAATGAGATTCTGCTCGTAGCTGGGTTGGTGGCGGCCGTGGTTTTGTTGTTTCTCGGGTCTTGGCGCTCGACGCTGATTGTTCTTACTTCCATACCGCTGGCCTTGCTGTGCTCCATCATCGGGCTGAGCTTGATCGGAGCTACATTCAACCTCATGACACTGGGTGGGCTTGCGCTCGCGATTGGCATTCTTGTGGACAATTCCTTGGTCGAAATCGAGAATATCAAGCGCCAGATCGCGCTTGGCAAGGATGTGCAGCAGGCGATCATCGATGGTGCGCGTGAGGTGGCGTTTCCAGAGTTTGTCTCCACACTGTCGATTTGTATTGTTTTTCTGCCGATTTTTTTGCTCAGCGGTACATCGTCCTTTGTCTTCAGGCCCATGGCGCTTGCGGTGGTGTTTGCGATGATTGCGAGCTATCTGTTAGCAAGGACCTTGGTTCCTACCTTGGCCTCGATCATCCTACCGGCCGAGGTTCGTGCGGAGGCTCATCACGTTGGGAAGAAGCCGGGTATCTTGGTAAGGTTTCATCATGGGATCGAGCATGGGATGGATCGCATCGCGGCGGTGCAAGGGACCATCTTACATTCTTTCATGAGGCGTCCATGGTTGGTATTGATCCCTGTGGCGACGGTGCTGGGGCTGGGAGTTTTTTCCACGTTTCAATCCGGGCAGGAGTTTTTTCCCAAGACTGATGCAGGTCTGCTTCGTTTGTTTGTGCGGATTCCCAGTGGCACCCGGATTGATGATACCGCGCAGGTGATGGCGGAGATGCAGCGTGAAATCCTTAGGATCATTCCCGCGGATGAATTGCAGTTTGTGGTGGAGAATATCGGCACTCCGAGTTCCGTCAATCAGGCTTGGGTGGAGACAACGGCGATCACATCAGCCGATGGTGAGATTCTTGTGCAGCTTGCACAGGGTCATGCACCGAGTGAAGAATACGTGGAACAGATCCGAAGCATGTTGGCTGAAAAATTTCCAGGTGTTCAATCGTTTTTAAGGCCTGCGGACGCCACCAGTCAGACGTTGGCATCTGGCGCACCGACGACCTTTGAGGTTCGGATCATGGGGCGTGATGTTTCGGGGAATCTCGCATTTGCCAGGAATCTGCGCGAGCGGTTTGCGAGAATTCCTGGGGCGGCCGATGTCACGCTGCGAGAAGTGTTAGATCAGCCGGGTTATGCGATCCGAATCGACCGGTCACGCGCCGCGAATTTGGGCGTGAATGCGCAAGATGCAGCGAACGCCTTGCTTGCGGCGCTTGGAAGTGGCGGTTCGGTGGCTCCAAATTACTGGTCGGATCCTGCGACAGGTGCGGCCTATGACGTGCAGGTCATCGCCCCGCCGGATGCCTTGAAGTCGGTCGAGCAATTGCTCAACCTTCCGGTCCGTCCATCCGCGGGTGGGGGTGCTCCGGTTCCGTTGCGTTCGTTTGCGACGGTTTTCGAGAAACGTGCGCCGGCAAGTATCAGCCGGACCTCGTTACAGCCTACCTATACCGTGGTGGCGAATGCTTCGGGAAGGGACATCGGTGGCATCACGAGAGATCTTGAGGTGATTCTATCAGAAATCCGCAGCAAGCTCAAACCCGGCAACAAGATCGAGTTGGCGGGTCAGGCCGCGTTGATGAAAACGTCGTATGGGGAGTTGCTTGGGGGTCTTGGTTTGGCTTCGGTGTTGGTTTTCTTGGTGATGGTGGTCAATTTCCAATCATGGACTTTGCCTTTGGTCGCGATTGCCGGATTGCCGGTTTCGATATCGGGAGCGCTTTTTGCGCTTTGGCTCACGGGGACACCGCTTAGCGTGCCTGCCTTGATGGGGATCATCATGGTTGTCGGGGTTTCCACGGCGAACAGCGTGTTGGTGAGTAGTTTTGCGCGGGATCGATTTGATCAGGGAGAAACCGCGACCGCTGCTGCGATCGAAGCCGCCACCACCCGACTGCGGCCCGTGATCATGACGGCGTTGGCGATGATCCTTGGGGTGATTCCCATGGCCCTGGGACATGCCGAGGGTGGCGAACAAAATGCGCCGCTTGGCAGGGCGGTGATTGGTGGCTTGTTGTTCGGCACTTTCGCTTCGTTGTTTCTTGTGCCGATCGTGTTTGCCGTGGTTCGAGGTTTCACCCACCGGCGTCAGCTTCGTTTGTTAGAAAAGGAAACTGCCATGCAAGCCCTCATTCATCCATGATCTCTGATTTATCTATGAAACGACCGACCATCATCCTCACGATCCTCGGGTGGGCTGTGGTGCCCTTCAAGCTGCTTGCGCAGGATCCGGAACCCGTTGCTGTCAGCACCGTGCTTCCAGCCTTGAGCCGTGCGGCTGGAGCTTATGAATTGCCGGGTCGTACGGAGCCGCTGGAGCAGGCCACGATTTTCACCCGTGCCACCGGGATCGTGAGTGAGCGGAAGTTCGACATTGGGGATCAGGTTCAGGCGGGAGAGGTTCTGGCAGTCATTGAAGTTCCGGAAATCGACCGCGAAGTGGAATCAGCCAAGGCGGCGGTGGATCAGGCTGAGTCGCGTGCGGCGAATGCGCGGTTGATTGCGGAGCGGGCGGAGGAATTGATAGAATCGAAGGCGATTTCTCAGGAAGATTCCGAGTTGCGGACAAGCAGCTCCGAGATGGCGGAGGCAGCGTTGCGGCTGGCGAAGTCTGAGCTCAACCGGGTCGGGGAATTGCAGAAATTCGCGACCGTTACGGCACCCTTCAGTGGGACTGTTACCGCGCGGAACTTTGATCGTGGAGACCGGATGCGGGGGGACTCCTCGACGGCAGAGGGATGGCTCTATCGATTGGCGCGCCTTGAGACCTTGCGGTTTGTGATCGGTGCCACGCCGGATCTTGCTTTCCGGCTATCCAAGGAGAACGAGGCGGTGGTTCGTTTCAACGAACTTCCCGGGCGGACGTTTGTCGCGCAGATTTCCCGGACGAGTAAAGTATTCGACACGGTTTCCGGCACCATGCGTGTGGAGTTTTTGATTGAGAATAAGGATTTGCAGCTTCCTGCGGGTCTATCGGGGACAGCCGCCTTGAAGTTGCCGCCGATGGATGGTACGTTCATTCTACCTAACAACACATTCGTCATTCGCCAGGGAAAACCGCTGGTTGCGGTGGTGGATGCGGGAAAAGTGGTGTTTCTCGAGGTGACGCCTGGAAGGAATCACGGGGCCACCGTGGAGGTCACCTCGTCGGCGCTTACCGGGGAGACGCCCGTCATTATCAACCCGAATGCCATGCTCAAGGAGGGTGATCGTGTGAAAGCCACCGCCGTGGTGACGGGTAAGGCCGGCAAGTGAGGGTTCTGTATTCTATGGCAAGCTGCTTGTTTATTTCCGGAAAACCGCCATGAATTCGTGCGTCATTCATGAAAGTCGCCTACACCACTCATTTTTCTGCTGACAACCTGCATGCTTGGTCGGGGTTGATCTACTATATCCGCGAGTCCTTGAGAGAAGCGGGTTGTGAAATCCAGACGATTGATGGACTTCGGGAAGTTGGTAAAATCTCTGGCAAGTTGAAGGAGATGGCCTACAAGCGCTTGTTAGGAACGACCTTCCTGAGGTACCGGCGGCCATCCACCCTGGATGCGTATGCAAGGCAGGTTGAGACGGCTCTGTTAGGCAATCATGCGGATGTGATTTTCAGTCCGAGCACCATCCCGATCGCCCACATCAAGCCGGGAATCCCGACGGTGTTTTGGTCGGATGCGTGTTTTGCGGGATTGATAGATTTTTACCCGTATGCGACGAATCTTTGCAAACAGACTTTGCGGGATGCGAAGGTGACGGAACAAAATGCGTTAGACCGTTGTTCCCTGGCGATTTATTCTTCGGAATGGGCTGCTGAATCCGCGCTTGAGAATTACCGTTTGGATCCGGCAAAGGTGAAGGTGGTTCCGTATGGGGCGAATGTAGAAGTAGCCAAGTCACGTGGGCAGGTGGAGGCAAGTTTGGACATGCGTCCCCGTGAGCGTTGTGAACTGCTGTTCATCGGCGTCGAGTGGGAACGCAAGGGGGCGGATATCGCCTTAGAGGCGGCGGTCGAGTTGAACCGTCGGGGGATTCCGACCCGGCTTCATGTGGTGGGTTGCGAGCCACCCGGAGGGGTGCCGGACTGGGTGACTTTGCATGGATTTGTTTCCAAGAAAACGCCGGAAGGCAGAGCCAAGATGGAAGCGCTTCTTGCGGGTTCGAATTTCCTCATCGTGCCATCTCGGGCGGAGTGTTACGGGTTGGTGTTTGCCGAGGCGAGTTCATTCGGCCTCCCATCACTGGCGGCAGATGTGGGCGGGATACCGTCGGTGATCCGGAGTGGAGTCAATGGCCAGCTTTTCCCGTTGAGCGCGCGTGGCGAGGTGTATGCGGATGAAGTGGTGAGGTTGATGGAAGACCCCGCGAGGTATCGGAAAATGGCGCTGGATGCCTTCGCGGAGTATGAAACCCGGCTGAACTGGCGGGTGGCAGGCGCGACGGTGGTCGAGCTACTCAAGCAACTTTAGCGTACCACCCGGGCACCGCCGCCGCTGATTTGTTTTTCGACTTCCTTGCGAGTGGCCATGGAGGTGTCGCCGGGTGTGGTTGACGCGAGTGCGCCGTGGGCAGCTCCGTAATCCACCGCCTTTTGGGCGTCGTTGAACTCCAGGAAGCCGAATTGCAAGCCGCTTGCAAAGCTGTCCCCCCCGCCGACGCGGTCGAGGATCTCGAGGCCGGGATATTTGCGGCTTTCGTGAAACTTTCCGTCATGCCAGAGGATCGCAGACCAATCATTGACCGTCGCGGAAATCACTGCACGCAGGGTGGTGGCAGCGACCTTGAAGTTGGGGAAGGCCTTCACCGCCGTCTCGATCATCGCCTTGAAAGCATCCAATTCAATCGATGAAATGTTATGATCCACGCCTTCCACTTCGAAGCCGAGGGAGGCGGTGAAGTCCTCTTCGTTGCCGATCATGACGTCGACGTATTTGGCGATTTCCTGATTGACCTCCTGGGCTTTGGCAAGGCCGCCGATGGTTTTCCAGAGTGAGGGACGGTAGTTAAGATCGTAGGAGACGATCGTGCCGTATTTGTTCGCTGCCTTGACGGCTTCGACGGTGAGAGCTGCTGTCGATTCCGAGAGCGCGGCGTAGATGCCACCGGTGTGGAACCAGCGGACGCCGAGCTTGCCAAAGATGTGGTCCCAGTCGATATCGCCAGGCTTGAGCTGTGAGGCCGCGGTGTTGCCGCGGTCAGGATTTCCAACCGCACCGCGCACGCCGAAGCCGCGTTCGGTGAAGTTGAGGCCATTTCTCACGGTTCTGCCGATGCCGTCATCCTCGCGCCATTGGATGAAATCGGTGGCGACACCGCCTTGCATGATGAAATCCTCGATGAGGTGTCCGACCTCGTTATCGACGAAGGCCGTTACCACGGCGGTCTTGTAGCCGAAGCATTTTCTCAGTCCCCGAGAGGTGTTGTATTCACCGCCGCCTTCCCAGGCTTGGAAATGGCGGGCAGTGCGGATCCGGCCTTCACCGGGATCGAGACGGAGCATGACTTCACCCATGGAAAGTTGATCAAAGGTGCATTCGGATTTGGGTTTGATGGCTAGAGGCATGGTTTTGAAAAGTGGTGAGGGCCACTAAAATCCGTGGGCTTCCCGGTGTAAAGCATTCATGAATTTAGGTTGGTTGGCCGGAGTCGGTGCCGTAAGGGTACTCGAATCCTGGAAATTGCGCCATTTGTTTGAAATCATGAGCGTTGACGGGCTCGGATTTTCATTCATCCTGTCTCTGTTACCCCGTTTTTTTAGAACCTCAAAACACTTATCAAATGACCCTCATTCGTCGTTTTCTTGCAGTCGCGCTCGCGGCTTCATTCACCACCATGGCCTTCGCGGCGGAAGGCAAGCTCAACATCGCCACTGTGGATATGCAGGAGCTTTTCAAGCAGTATTACCGGACCAACGAGGCGCAAAAGCAGATCAACGTCGAGCGCGCCCGGATCCAGAAGGATAACAACGAGCGCCTTGCCCGGATTCGCGAGCTTGAGGATAATCTCGGGAAGCTCCGTAAGCAGCTTGAGGACCCTTCGCTCAACGACTCTAAAAAGCAGACTCTCTTCAAAGAGTGGCAGGTGCAGCAGCAGGAAGGCATCGCCCTTGACCGCGAGCGTCGTGAGTTCCTTCAGCGCCGTAACCAGGCACTCAACGAGAAAATGGTGCAACGGATGAAGGGCATCCTCGAAGAAATCCGCAAGCTGGTGGAAGAAAAAGCGAAGTTGGATAACTACGACTACGTTTTCGACAAGTCCGGTCTGAGCACCTCGCAGGTTCCATTTCTCCTTTACACCAAGGATGCCACGGACATCACCGCCGGCTTGCTGAAGGACTTGAACAAGGACGCGCCAGCCGAGTCGCTGCCATCGGCCGGTGATCCAGCGCCGGAGATCCCCGCACCAGCTCCTGCACCGACGGGTGCTGAGTGATACCACTCAATCCTTCACTTTTCCTGAGTTGGCCGTAGCCCTCACGCTTTCCGAGCTCGCCCGATGGGTCGATGGTGACATCGTCCGGGGCGAGCTCGATTTGTCTCTGACAGGAATGGCGGCGCTAGATGCCGCCGGTCCCGGCGATGTGAGCTTCCTCGGGAATGAGAAATATCACGGGCAGTTTCTGGTCACCAAGGCGGCAGCGGTCATCGTTCCGCGCGGACTCAGGGATGGTCCGGAGCATGTTGCGTTGGTCGCCGTGGAGAATCCGTCTCTTGCATTCGCGACCGTGGTGAAGCACTTCGCCAGCGCGGCGCAAAGTTTCGTCCCCGGGGTGCACCCCCGCGCTTTTGTGGATCCCACGGTGCGGATGGATGCGAGTAAGGTCCGTATCCAAGCGGGCGCTGTGGTCATGGCTCATGCAAGTATCGGCGATGGATCTGACATCGGGCCTAACAGCGTCATCGCGGAAGATGTCCACATCGGCAAGAATTGCCGGATCATGGGTAATGTTTCCGTGTATGAGCGCTGTGTGCTTGGCGATCGCGTAATCCTACATTCCGGGGCTGTAATCGGGTCGGATGGCTATGGCTATGAATTTTCCGGTGGCCGTCACGTTAAGATCGATCAGGTGGGAATCGTCGAAATCGGCGATGACGTGGAAATCGGCGCCAACTCTACGATTGACCGGGCACGCTTTGGTAAAACCGTGATTGGCGAAGGAACCAAGATTGATAATCTCGTGCAGATCGGACACAATTGCACGATTGGCAAACACTGTCTCATCGTCGCCCTTACGGGGATTGCAGGGAGTTCTCGCGTGGAGGATTACGTGACGCTCGCCGGGCAGGTGGGTGTTGCCGGACATGTCACCATCGGGTCGAAGGCGATTCTCAGCGCCCGGACGGGCGTTACGAAGAGCATCCCGGGCGGACAAGTCTATGCGGGAAATCCAGCCCAACCCATCCGCGAGGATATGAAATTTCATGCAATGCTCCGGCGCTTGCCAAAACTCGTGGAACGGGTGAAGGATCTTGAGGAGTCGGTGCGGAACTCCGGTCCGCAGAGCTGAACGATTTTCAACCAAAAAACTTCTTTAAACCATGGGCAAACCACCACTTTCCGCGTATCAGGAAACACTCGGCATGATTTACTTCGCCAGGATGCTGGATAAAATCCGGCTCAATGCGAAGGGCGAGCTCGCGGAGGATTTCCGAGCGAATCTAGGAGCGGGTTTTGACGAGCGCTGCGTCGATTACCTGCGGGTTTCCTATCCTGAATTGCAGCAGCAAACCTTACAAGGCGGCTCGGATGAGGATCTTCTCCGCTGGTGTTTCGAAAACGGCCGCCAGCTTTCAGAAGGTGATCTTCTGATATGGAATCAATTTCTATCAAAGCGTGGCTGGAATGACGAAGTCAGCGAGATTCTGACCCGGCGTAAAAAGGAAAGCGGGCTCGAAGCGCGGGATGAAATCCAGACCATGATCGAATACTTTGAGTACGACGAAGGTCGTAAGTCTTAGTTCTTCCGAAGCAGGCACTGTTTCAGGGGCGAGGGCGACAGGTCATCTTGCGGGGAGTTCCGCAGCGCCGAGATGGTGGCGGTGGGATCGAGCCGATTGAGGGGGAACATGGTATAACCCGCGCCGATGTCCACCCCGTCGCTGGTGCGCATTTCGAAATGCAAGTGCGCGGGATAATATCCATTGGCCGTGCCCACGGTGCCCACTTTACCTCCGCGCGCCACCAAGGATCCAAGCGTCACATCGATTTGATGCAGGTGGGCGTACATCGAGTGCAGCGGCCGGCCGTCGGCGCTGGTGTGGGCGATGACCACCAGCTTGCCCCACCCGGGAGAAGGCTCGCCTGCATAAATCACCAACCCGTCAGCGGTGCTGAAAACGGGGTCACCCAAGTCCGTATTCATTCCGCCGATGCCGTTCAAATCGTCGCCGGTGTGATGCCCGCCGCGGCGTTCGTTCATTTCCCAGAATTTTTGGGCGTTATAAACGAGTCCCGCATGATCCGAGCCCATCGGCGGATCAAAGCGCAGCGCGCGTGGGACCTGCACCGCTTGCCACGGCGATAGAACATGAAAGCGGTGGTCCACTTCACCGCTTACCGGCATTTCCAGCGGGGCATCGCTCATGGATTTGGAAGCTCGTTGCTGATCCACCCAAACCACCGCCGCGACCATGGTCGCGACGCCGAGGAGCAACAGCAGATTGAAGGAGCGCAGACTCACGGGGGTGAGCTTGATCCCATTTGCCGGATCATTCAAGGTCAGGCTTGGCATTTGCCCGCAGGATCCGGGACGGCGTGTGATTCAAGGAATAAAGAGCCTTGCCCGGGGCTCATCCGTGTGAATGAGTAAGCTCATGAATATGAAGCTGATTTACACCATCCCGCTCCTCGCGATTGCTGCGGGGATCTTCGCTTTCACTGTGGCCAAGGGCGAAGACACGCCTACCCAGATCGAGCTAAAAAAAAGGCTGACAGCCATGCAGTATAAAGTGACTCAGGAAAATGGCACCGAGCCCCCTTTCCAAAACGAGTATTATAACAACCACCAGCCGGGAATCTACGTTTGCATCATCAGCGGGGAACCGCTTTTCAGCTCGCAGGACAAGTTCGACTCCGGCACCGGCTGGCCGAGTTTTACCAAACCGATATCACCCACGGTCCTGAAAAAAGAGTCGGATACCTCCGCGGGGATGACTCGTGATGAAGTGCGCTCCGCCAAGTCGAATTCCCACCTGGGTCATGTGTTCGACGATGGCCCGGCTCCCACCGGGCTCCGCTACTGCATCAACTCCGCCTCCTTGAAATTCATCCCCGCGGAAAAACTCGTTGAAGCCGGATTTCCCGAACTCGCCAAGACCTTCACCCCGAAAGACCCCGCCAAATGAAATGCTTGTCAATCGCCCTAACAGCAACGTTGCTTTTTACAGCGGGCCTCCATGCCGTGGAACTGAAAAAGGCCACCTTTGCAGCGGGCTGCTTCTGGTGTGTCGAGGCGATTTTCGAGCGGGTCCCAGGCGTGACCGACGTCATTTCCGGCTACACCGGTGGTAAGGAGAAAGATCCGACATACGAGCAAGTTGGCGGCGGCAACACCGGACATTGCGAAGCGGTTGAAATCACCTACGACGCGGAAATCACCAGCTACTCCAAGCTTCTCGATGTCTTCTGGAAAAGCCACGACCCCACCGACGCACGCGGGGTCGCACCCGACTTTGGCAAACAATACCGCTCGGCCTTGTTCTACCGCAGTCCGGAAGAAAAGGCCGTCATCGAGGCCTCGAAAACGGCTTTGGAAAAGAAGTTGGGCAAAAAAATCGCCACCGAAATCAGCGCGTTTGAAAAATTCTACCCCGCGGAAGCATACCACCAAAACTACGTGAAGCTTAATCCCAAGAATCCATACGTCAGAAACGTCTCGATCCCCCGCTTGATCGAAGCCGGTTTCAAGGAGTAAGCCGGGCCCCGGCGGTTTTTAGCAGCCGTGAAGCCTCAAGCTCTCCAGATCGATGAATTCCAAGGCGGATTCATGCGTCGCCTCTAGCACCACGGTCGGTGCGCAGCCCGCCTCGAAAGCCTCCTGCCAGCGTGCCGCGCAGAGGCACCACTGGTCACCCGGATTGAGGCCTGGAAAACCGAACTCTGGCCGCGGGGTTGTCAGGTCATTGCCGCGGCGTTTTGAGAAGTCGAGAAACTGGGCCGTCACCCGGGCACACACGACATGCACGCCATGATCACCCGCGCCCGTGCGGCAGCAGCCGTCCCGGTGCCAACCCGTGAGCGGTGCGAGTGAGCAGGGCTGCAGGACGGATCCAAGAACATTGCGGGTTTCGATGGCCATGCGCGGAGTATACGCCCGGTTTCCGTTTCCTCCAACCCAAGAATTCCAGCCAACCCTCAAGCCGCCGGTTTGAGAAGCCGGAAAAGCCAGAGGCTGGCGATGCTCACGCCGATGGCAAGCCAGCCGAGGCGATCAAAATGCAGGATTTGCCCTTTCGCCCCCTCGACGACGACGTGGCCGCCGATCGCGGTGGTGATGCCTGATGCAAGGTCGCGCGAGCAGGCGACCAAGCTCATGTAAGCACCCCGTTTGTTCGGTGGAACCGCCATCGAGATCACCGCCTGACCCGGGATGAACCTCCCGCTGGCAAACGCGAAAAACAACCCTGCGAGAATCAGGCAGTGCCAAACCGGTAGTGGACCGCTGGAAGTGAGAAGCCGGATCACCACGCAGGCCCCGGCGACCAGGATCGCATAAAGCAGAAAACGGCCATGCCGATCCGCCATTTTCCCGATGAAGGGACCTGTGAAAATCGTTACCAAGCCCCCGGTGAGATAGACCAGGAACAAGCTTTTCTCCGGCAGTCCCACATTCCCGACCAGAAATGGCGACAAATAAGGGATGACGGTGAAGTGACCGAAGACCATGGCCATCATCAAGCTCAGTCCGACCCACGCATTCCGATTTCCCAGCAAGTCCAGAAAGTCCCGGCCCGACTTGATTTCACCACCCGTAAGATGCCCCCGCACCGAGGGAAGGATCCGGTAAAGGCCTACCCAAACCATCGCCGCGATCGCAGCGACGACGAAAAATGGCGCTTCCCACTTCCACATTTGCGCGAGTTTCAGCCCGAAGGGGACTCCCAACGCGGCCGCTGCGGAAAAGGCGGTCATCACGATGCCCATGCCCCGGGCCCTTCGCTCGGAGGGCACCACATCCGCGATGATGGCCATGATCGTGGCTCCCCCTACCCCGCCGAAGGCCCCGCAGATGCCTCGCGCCCACAGCAGAGTCGCACCGCTATTCGCAAGCCCGCACGCCAACGTGCCAAGCGTGAATCCGGCATAGCAAATAAGCAGTAGCTTCCGCCGGTCGAAGCGATCCGTGAATGGGGCCATCGCCAGACCGACAAGCCCCGCAGTAAGGGCGAAGGACGAGATCAGCCCGCCGAACTGCTGCGCAGTGATGCCCAACTCCCGCATCAATTGCGGACCCAGCGGCATCATGATCATGAAGTCCATGATGTGGGTGAACTGGACTGCTGCGAGGAGCAACAGAAGATTGCGTTCTGAAATGGCGGTTTGTCTCACAAGGGAAATGAGATGAACCATAGGATCAGGCGTTGATCAATGCTAAGAAAATGGATCGGTGCCGCAGCGCCACGCGCTTTGACCACCCCCGAGGGAATCAATCATCAAGCCCCGCAAGACGGATCTTTAAAATTTGACGGGCACGATAAATGCGGGTTTCCACAGCCTTTGGCGTGCACCCAACGACTTGTGCGATTTCGCGGTAACTCAGTCCTTCGTCCACGAACAGCGTGATCGCTTCCCGCAAATCCACAGGCAGCGAAAACATGGCCCCCAGGATGGTTCGAAGGGCTTCATTCGTCTCAAGGGATCCACGCGGATCGCCCAGATGGCTCGCGATGAAAGCAGGATTTTCCCGAGTATCGAAATCAGGATCGTCCAAAGAAACGGTGGGATGGCGCATTTGCCACCGGCGGTGATTTTTCACCAGATTCGCAGCGATGCCGAACAAGTAGCCACTGAAAGAACCCTTCGCTTCGTAACGCGTTCTCGCCTGATAGAGTTTCACAAAGGTCTCCTGCGCAAGTTCGTTCGCAAGAGCGTGGCTGCCTGTCATTTTGAAAACAAACGACGCCACCCGACTTGACCAGCGGTCCATGATGATGTTGAGCGCGAGATCATCGGTTTTGAGTTGTTGCATCGAGCGGGCATCAAGATCCGGTGTGGATTCACTGCCCGTTGGATCAGCGGTCATGACAGGAATCCGGTTCATCACCATGGTAGCCACCGAGGGCGGCTGGCAAGGTGGCTTTGAGAAAGAGCTCTGCTTTTTCCTGCCTCAGGACCGCTGCGGTTGCGTAGAGATGTTGTAACATCGCCCGTTGGCAATCCGCTTGGACTCTCGCGTGTTCTTGCACGGCTTGCTCGAGACCTGGATTCCATTCCCGCTGCGCTTGCGCCGCTTCCTGCAACTTCTGCCGCGCCTCGGCGATGCCCCTGCACATTTCCAAACATTTCGGACGATAGGCCAGATGGAGCGCTTTGACCTTCGCAAGTTCCTCGTCACTGAGGTGAATTTCGGATTTCAGCCAGGCAAGTTCGGGAAGTTGATCCACGACCAACGCGCTCCTCTTGTTTTCGAGCGTCAGACCGCGCGTCGCGAAAAATGCCAGCAAACCCGCCAACAACGCGAGTCCAAGTCCGGACAATCGCTTTTTCATCGCGCCTCAGGGTGGATGAAAGGACTGATGGACTCAACATAAGAAAGCCGCGCGTCCGCAGGTTCGGGAACGGTGACCGCACCCAAAAACAGTCCAATCACAGCCATCGCGGCTACCCCGGTGGCCATGCCGAGCGGCCAAGTCACCCATTCCAAGAACCCTCGAAGGAACCTGGATTCCGAGGACTCAGCCTCGATCCGCGACCAGACGCTGTGCTGAAAACCATCGGCGACCTGAAAATCGACACGGGCCGAGCGCAATATCACATCCACTTTTTCATCGTTCATAGCATCTGATCGTTTTACAAACGGCCTGTTGATTTTTACTTCGCGCATTTGCCTTTGCAACCTTCGCAAACGCACTTTTTGCTGCCATCGCAACAGCCGTCGCACTTACACGATTTCGCTTCGCAACAGCAACACTTTTTAGGAGCCTTAGTTTCGGCAATTCCCATTGGAGCGAGTGACGCAATGAGCAAGGCCGCTGCACTGGTGATTTGAATGAATTTTGTTTTCATGGTTCTGCGTTTCTTGGATTGGCGGGATGATCTGCACGACACAGAATCTCCACTCACCTGGTAGAACACCCGGCAAGCCCCAAACCCTTGAAAAAATAATCCATCACGGCGAATCCCGGTGCGCACACTTCGGATCATTGGAAACATTGTCCAATCTTCCATTCCATGCGGGCTTGCACCCACCGCTTGGAAGAATTAGCCTGACGGTGTGATACGAACCTTCTGTGGGCTGTTTACCACGATTTTAACCCTGGCATCCGGGATGCCCTTGGTCGCGGATGACGCCATGGTTTCGCGATTACAAACCTCCGCGAAAGTGGTGGTGATTCCGATCCGTGCCCAAATCGCAAAGCCCGAACTCTTCATCCTGCGGCGCGGACTCAAAGAAGCCATCGAACAAAACGTGGACACCATCGTGCTCGACATGGAAACTCCGGGCGGCGCTCTGGATGTTACTTTTGAAATGCTCAAGGCTCTCGAAAAATTTCCCGGCAAGACCGTCACCTACGTCAACAGCGAGGCCATTTCCGCAGGAGCCCTGATCGCCGCCGGCACGGATGAAATCTATTTCGCCCCCGGTGGCCTGATCGGCGCGGCCGCTCCGGTGTCAGCCTCGGGCTCGGAAATCGACCCGATGATGCGGGAAAAAATCGTCAGTTACCTCAAAGCCCGGGTCCGCAGCATCTCCGAGGGAAAGGGATACCGCGGCGATGTGATATCCGCCATGATCGACTTGGATTCCGAGTTTAAAATCGGCGACAAAATCATCAAGGAAAAGGGGGAACTGCTTTCCCTGACCGCCACGGAAGCGGTGAAATCTTTCGGCGAACCCGCCTTCCCGCTTCTGGGAAACGGCATCGCCACGGACATGGATGACCTCCTCAACAAGCTTCATGGGGCCGGAAACTACTCGGTCCGGAATCTGCAGGTGACATGGTCGGAACAAGTCGCGCAATACCTCACAAGCATCGCACCCATTCTGATGGGCATCGGTCTGGTCTTGCTTTTCATCGAGTTCAAAACCCCCGGATTCGGCATGTTCGGTGTGGGTGGGTTGGCGATGCTTGCGGTGGTGTTCTTGAGTCAGTTTGTCGCCGGGCTCTCGGGTCATGAGCCGATGTTGTTTTTCCTGTTAGGCGTTGTCCTGCTGGCTTTGGAGATCTTCTTTTTCCCCGGCGTGATGGTCCTGGGCCTGGCAGGAGGGACCTTGATGTTAGGCTCGCTGATTTGGTCGATGGCCGATCTCTGGCCGAACGAGCCGATTTCATTTTCCGGCGAGGTTTTCGTCGGACCGCTTTACAGCGTCCTGGCGGGAGTCTTGCTTGCCGTCGTGTTGTTTTTGGCGATTTTACGTTACCTTCCGCGCGGTGGGCTGTGGGGCAAGATGGTGCTGGATACGGCGCTTGCCGGAGTCCCTGATTTCACGCCGAGTCTGTGCGGTACGCCCTCGGAGGCGGATCTTGTCGGCCTCACGGGACATGCGGTGACTCCGTTGTTTCCGAGCGGGCAGGTGGAAATCGCGGGCAGTCGCTACGAGGCCCGCCTGGAAATGGGTTCTGCCGCTGCAGGGGCCCGGGTGAGGGTGGTCAAAAACAACCGCATGTCTCTAACCGTGGAGGTGCTGTCATGACGCCCATGCTGTTGTTGTTTGCCGTCGGCATCGTTTTCCTTGCGGTGGAGGTCATCGTTCCGGGTGCGATTCTCGGTTCGATCGGGGCCTTGCTGATGTTGGGCGGCTGCGTGCTCGCGTTCATGGATTACGGCACCGGCGGTGGAATCATCGCGCTGCTCGGTTGTGCCGCTTTGGCTGCCTTGGTGTTCTATTTCGAATTCAAGATTCTCCCCCAAACGAAGCTCGGCAAACGCGCGTTTCTCACCACGGAAATCACCGGAGTGGCCGCTGCCCTCGGAGATGAAGCGCTTGCGTTGGTGGGCAAATCGGCCCAAGCTCTCACCATGCTCTCTCCCAGCGGCTACATCCTTGTCGATGGCCGGCGCTATGAAGCTTTCTGCCAATCCGGCCAAGTCGCCGCCGGATCCGACCTCCAGGTCGTGGGCGCTGATAATTTCCGCCTGATCGTTACTCACACCACTCCTCACTAACTACCACCATGCCTGATATCTCCACCATCATCCTCGTCGTCATCGTCATTCTTGGATTGTTGCTTTTCGGCATCATTCTTTCCTTCTTCAACGTCTGGCTCCGCGCCTGGCTTGCCGGGGCCTATGTCGGGTTCACGGAACTCGTGGCCATGCGTCTCCGCCAGGTGCCCTACGGCATGGTGGTGGACGCGCGGATCACCGCGAAGAAGGCCGGGCTGGAGATCCCGATCAATGATATCGAGGCGCACTTCCTCGCAGGTGGTAATGTCATCCCATCCATCCAGGCACTCATCGCCGCGCACAAGGCGGGCATCACGCTGGATTGGAACCGCACCTGCGCGATCGATCTGGCGACCAAGGGCTCCGGAAAAAGCGTGGTCGAGGCGGTCCGCACTTCGGTCGATCCCAAGGTGATCGATTGCCCGAATCCGGCAACCGGCCGCACTACGATTGACGGCGTGGCCAAGGACGGCATTCAAGTGAAGGTGCGTGCCCGCGTGACGGTCCGCACCAATCTCGATCGCTTCGTCGGGGGTGCCAAAGAAGAAACCATCATCGCACGGGTGGGTGAAGGTATCGTGACCACCATCGGCTCGGCAGAGTCCTACAAGAGCGTGCTGGAGTCGCCCGATAGCATTTCGAAGGTGGTCCTCCATCGTGGCCTGGACGTGGGAACGGCGTTTGAGATTCTCTCCATCGACATCGCGGATGTGGACGTGGGTGAAAACGTCGGTGCCCAGCTCCAAGAAGCACAGGCCGAGGCGAACAAGAACATGGCTCAAGCCCAAGCGGAAATCCGCCGTGCGGCTGCTGTCGCGCTCGAACAGGAAATGGTCGCCCGCGTCGCCGAAATGAAAGCCAAGGTCGTGGAGGCAGAAGCGCAGGTCCCACTCGCCCTCGCAGAAGCCTTCCGCAGCGGCCGCCTCGGAGTGATGGACTACTACAAAATGGAGAACGTCAAGGCGGACACCCAAATGCGCAGCAGCATCTCCAAGCCGGAAGCCACGTAATTCTAACAAACGTTTCCCATGGATTGGATTTTCGATCACCTCAACGTCGTCTTGTTCGTTGTCATCGGGATTGTCTCGGTTTTTAAATCGATCCTCGATTCCAAGGCGCAGAAAAAGGCCGAAGAGCAGGAAACTTCCTACCCGGAGGAGCCCTTCGAGCCTGAAGAGGAGGAAATCTATCCGCAGCGACCGCAGCCGTCCGTCCCGCCTCCCTTGACATCGGGTGGCGCCAGTGGACCACCACCCTTGCGCCAGGCGGGCTATGAAGCCGCCGCTGCGGAAGAGGCTGCCCGCGCACTGAAACATCAACAAGATCTCGCTCAGCGCTTGCAGCAGATCCGTGAAACCAAGGCGACTACCACCGGCGGTGCCGCCGCGACCCGGGCGCGGGTCGAGCGCCGGGGCTCCGCCAAGGTTGCCTCCCCTGCCCCGGCAAGCATTCGCGCCCGCTTGAAAGATCGCGGCGAGTTGAGGCGGGCCTTCATCATGCGCGAGATTCTTGATCCGCCAGTCGGACTCCGCTGAAATTTTGAAAATTTTAATGAACTTGCCTGAATGTCTGGATTCGCTAAGGTTCTGCTGTTCCCTCACCGCCCATGTCGATCATTGCCACCACCCTGCAAGTCATCCTGCTGATCGTCGTCGTTCTGACGATTTTCAATATCATCATCTTTGTTCACGAACTCGGCCACTTCCTCGCAGCCAAGTGGCGTGGCTTGCGGATTGATCGTTTCCAAATCTGGTTCGGCACGCCGATTTGGAAAAAGGAAATCAATGGGGTGCAATACGGCCTCGGCTGGATTCCCGCGGGCGGCTTCGTGGCCCTGCCACAGATGGCCCCCATGGAAGCGCTCGAAGGCGGCACCAAGGATGAAAAACCGCTGGATCCGATCACTCCGCTCGATAAAATCATCGTCGCCTTCGCGGGCCCGCTTTTCTCGATGTTGCTTGCCTTGCTGGCCGCCGTGGTGGTCTGGGGTGTCGGCAAACCCGCGGATTTTATTGCAAATACCCAGATCGGTTTTCTTGAAGCGGACAGCCCTGCCCAAAAGGCCGGGCTCCAGATCGGCGATAAAATCACCGCCATCAACGGCACGCCGGTCAATGGATTTGCCGGCACTCTCAACTCGATCAGCGAGCGCATCATCCTCAGCCGGGGTGAGCAAATCAGTTACACCGTGGAGCGCCCGGGAGTCGCCGAACCCATCACCCTCAAATCCGGATTTGAAACCGAGAAAACCCACTGGTTCCAGCGCCGCGGCCTCCGCCAAGTCGGAATCGAACCGGCCGGCGACGCCATCGTGGGCGATGTCAGCCCCAAGAGCCCGGCCGCCGATGCCGGCATCGTCAAGGGCGAGCGAATCGTCTCGATCGATGGGATCAAGCTCTACAGCTTGCAGCAATTTTCCCAATACCTGCGCGACCAGAAATGGAAGCCGGTCCGCCTGAGCGTGGAAAACTCCTCCAAGCAGCTGCGCGAGGTGGAGGTCACTCCGGAAGTGCCGCTGAAGCCCGCTGGCTCGGATCCCAAAGTCGGAATTCTGTGGGACAGCAAGAGCGAGGTGGACATCCGCATCGTCCATCCCGGTCCGATCCAGCAGGTCAAAGACAGCCTGCACATGATGTGGGTGACGATCACCAGCGTGGCCGCCCCGGATTCCAACATTGGTGTGGATCATCTGAGCGGCCCGGTGGGCATTGCCAAGATGCAGTATCAACTCCTCCAAACGGAGAACGGCTGGCGGCGGATTCTGGCGTTCATGGTGCTCTTCAATGTGAACCTCGCCGTGCTCAACATGATGCCTTTCCCGGTGCTCGACGGCGGCCATATCACCCTCGCCATTCTGGAAAAAATCTTCGGTCGTCCGGTGAAGGCAAGGCCCTTGGAAATCCTCCAAACCGTCTGTGCGCTTGTGTTGATTTCCCTGATGCTCTTTGTGACCAGCAAGGATATTGGAGACAGCTTCGGCCGGGGCAAGGATAAGACCCAACACGAGACCGTCTTCCCGTGATGACGGTGATGCTCGCGCTCTGGCACCTGTGAAAAAAAACCGCCGCCGCCTGCTGGTATTCCTGATCATCGCCGGGGCGCTGGTCGGCTTCGCATGGAGCTTGCGGACTCGTGCGCTCGTTCGAGAAGCCGCTGCACGGCCCCAGCCCGATCCACAGGCCTATCAAGCCCTCACCCGGGATCTGGAGCATCGCAGAGGCGGTCTGGCCGAGCGCTATTCCAAGGCAAAAACCGCTGAGGAGAAGGGCGCGCTGGAAAATGACGCCCGAATCCTGTTAGAGCACTACCTCCCTGAGTTCATGCGTTGTTGGCTGGGAACGCCATGGGATTTCAACGGCACGGCCAAAGCCCCCGGCGCTGGGAAGATCGCTTGCGGTTACTTCGTCGCGACCCTCCTCAAGGACGCGGGATTCCAGGTGGATCGTTATCAACTCGCCCAACAGCCCTCGAGCAACATCCTCCACACGTTCTTGCCTAAGGCCTCCTGTTCACTAACCACGGGTGAAGACTACCAGGCGTTTTGTTCACGGGTGGGCCTGCTGGAGCCGGGAGTTTACCTTGTCGGCCTGGACACTCATGTGGCCTTCATCGTAGTGGGCCGTGGCGACTTTCGTTTTGTGCATTCATCCGGATCCAAGCCATGGTGTGTGGTGGACGAAGACGCGGCCCGGGCGGTGGTGCTGCAAAAATCCAGCTGGCGGATGTTGGGAAATCTAACGGCAGACCCCACCGTGCTCAGCCGCTGGTTACAGGGGGACAAGATCCTGGTCAAAGGCAGCTGAGATCACGAAAAACAAAAACGCCCGTCTCCCAAGGCGGGAGACGGGCGATTTGGAATTCAGAAACCGGATCTTATTCGCCAAGCCCGAAGCGGACGAAGCGAGTCACGGTGAGGGTATCACCCAGCTCCTTGCCCTTGGCTTCGAGCAGAGCGGAGACCTTGATGTCGGAGTCCTTCACGAAGCCTTGCTCCAGGAAGCAGCTCTCCGCGAAAAACTTGCCGATTTGACCCTTGAGGATGTTTTCGATGATGTTGGCAGGTTTCCCTTCCGCGATGAGACGGGTGCGGAAGATGTCCAACTCGTTGTCCACCACGGATTGTGGGATGTCCTCGCGGGAAAGTCCCTTGGGAGCGCACGCGGCGATGTGCAGAGTGAGATCCTTGATGAGCTCTTTGAAAGTGTCGGTGCCCGCGGACTCCGGCTTGGTCGTGCCGACTTCGATAAGAACCCCAACCTTGCCACCAAGGTGAATGTAAGAAGCGACCACGCCGCCCGGGGCTGCGTCGAAGCGGACAAACTTGCGGAACTGAAGGTTTTCTCCGACTTCCCCGACCTTGGCCTTGATGGTGTCCTCGATGCTTTGCTCACCGTGTGGATGCGCGAGGGCGGCTTCGTGGTCAGCGGCAGCGGATGCCGCCAGAGCGTCGGCGATTTCACCGACGAAGGCTTGGAAGCTTTCGTTTTTCGAAACGAAGTCGGTTTCACAGTTCACCTCGATGAGGAGCCCGGAGGTGGCTTCGGCATTGACGCGGGCGGTGATGACACCCTCGTTGGCGGCACGGTCGCTCATTTTGGCGGATTTCATGATGCCCCGCTCACGGAGGAGCTTGATGGAGGCTTCGAGGTCGCCGTTGGTTTCAGTGAGGACTTTTTTGCAGTCCATCATCGGGGCACTCGTCTTGTCGCGAAGTTCTTTTACAATTGCTGCGGTGATCATTGGGAAAGTGGGTAGAAAGTGGTAGAGAGGAAAAACGGGCGGCCCGTCAAAAGACAGGACGCCCGTGTGACAGAATGGTTAGTTTTTGCGGCTTGCCACCATGGCATCCACCAGGTTCTGGAGGATGAGGCGGATCGAGCGGATCGCGTCGTCATTTCCGGGAATCGGGAACTGAACGAGGGCTGGGTCGGCATTCGTATCCACCAGCGCGATGATCGGGATGTTCAAGCGGCGGGCTTCTGCCACGGCGATGGTCTCACGAGCGGAGTCCACGATGACCACGGCGTCGGGCTTCTTGTCCATATCACGCACACCGCGAAGGTTGCGGAGGAGCTTTTCGCGCTCACGGCCGAGGGCGGCGAGTTCCTTCTTGGACATGGCCTTGAATTCCGGCTGCTTCTCGATGTTTTCGAGATACTTGAGGCGCTCGACCGACTTGCGCACGGTGAGGCTGTTGGTGAGCATCCCACCCAACCAGCGGTGATTGACGTAGTGTTGACCCGTGGCCTCGGCAGCCTCGCGGATCGCATCCTGTGCCTGGCGCTTGCAACCCACGAAGAGCACCTTCTTGCCCTTGCCGACGAGGTCGGCGAGGAAATCCGAGGCTTTATCGAGCTGCTGGACGGTTTTTTCCAGGTCGATGATGTAGATCCCGCCTTTGTCCTTCATGAGGAAGGGCTTCATGCGCGGATTCCATTTTTTCGTTTGGTGGCCGTAGTGGACGCCGGCGTCCACCATTTCGTTGATGAGTTCGTTGATCATGTTTTGTTTGGTTTCCCGCCTTGAATCAGGACGGGCGATGCTTGAAGACTTGCTGCGCGCGGAATCCCTCCGGGTCTTCGTTGGTGAATCAGGCAGCTTGAAGAGGGGCGGGGAAACTGGGGAAATTGGCTTCACTTGGCAAGGGAATTCCTGTGCGAATGCTAAAATTTCCTGACGCCGGGACGCGAGCAGGGCGCCTGAACGACGGCCCACGAAAAAACGGGCACCCGCGAGCCGAGCTTGTTTCCGGTCCTGAAATCACAATCATCTCCCTGAACCTTCCCGTCCCGCAGCACCATGACCTCCAACCATTCCAACAGCATCGCCTTGCTCATCGACGCCGACAACGCGCCTGCCGGGAAAATCGACTTCATCCTCTCCGAACTTGCCGCCCACGGCGTGGTCAACATCCGCCGTGCTTACGGAAACTGGACCAAGCCTGATCTCGGCGGGTGGATCAAAGTGCTGCACGAAAACTCGATCCAACCGATGCAGTCTTTTGATCTCATCAAAGGCAAGAACGCCACCGACATGGCGCTCGTGATCGATGCGATGGACCTGCTCTACACCAAGAAACTCAGCACCTTCTGCCTCGTCTCGTCGGACAGTGATTTCACCCCGCTCATCCAGCGCCTTCGGGCGGATGGCAAGGAGGTCTTTGGATTCGGTGAGCAGAAAACTCCGACTCCCTTCATCAACGCCTGCACCCGCTTCATCTACCTGGAGGAACCCAGGCCCGCGAAACCCGCTACCAAACAAAAAACCGGCCAAACCAAGCCGGACACCAAGCTCCAGACGGTTCAGAATCTCAAGAACAACACCAAGCTCATCACAACCCTCCGTAATGCCGTCAGCGCATCTGCCGATGAAGAAGGCTGGGCCAATCTTTCCAATATCACCAATCGCATCAACAATGAGAGCCCGATCGATCACCGCACCTATGGCTTCAAGAAACTCGTCGATTTGTTCGAAGCCATCGATTTGTTCGAGGTGAAAAGGGCAAATTCCGTGATCCTCGTCCGCATCGCCAAAGTCGGCGGGAAAAAAATACAACCCAGACCCGTGGTGAAGGAATCCTTTTACGAGGATTTCAATGACAATGAGGTCGACGATGACGATGAGATCCCGTTTTGAGTTGCGGAACATCGGCACCTATGCAAATTCTAGCCAGACTAGCTAGACTAGCCAGGCTGGCTACATCCGCAGTTGGAACGCGGATGGGGGCTGAATGGATGTCAGGTCACTGCTGACCGGGTTGCTTGCCTGAGTTGGGTCGAAGAGCAGCCCGGGAAGTGGTTTGCCCATGCTCAGGCTCAAGCCACTGGTAGGCCTGTTTGAGAAAGCTCATGAGAGGACCGGAGCACGGGGAAATGGGGGCTACCAGGCAGGAAACAGCGAAAGCTTGTAGGGGCGCGTCTATGACCGCCCAAGTGACTGAACAAGCGCCTCCCTCTTCAGCTCATGCGA
>ERZ1022724.84-NODE-84-length-23744-cov-21.120225_pt1 | contig 23744 bp, 17 predicted proteins | sample MGYA00521091_ERZ1022724 | MGnify/ENA primary metagenome ERZ1022724 (study PRJEB33162, sample SAMN09537610) | freshwater metagenome | isolation source: freshwater | place: Canada:Alberta | collected 2017-07 | study: EMG produced TPA metagenomics assembly of the... | reverse complement strand
AGGGAACCGCCTCTTCAGTCGCATCGGCGGTCATAGACACGCCGCTACAAGCTTTTCCATTCGCCTACCGCGCTTGAGTCGCTTGTAGGGGCGTCTCTGTGAGCGCCCAAGCGAATGAACAAAGAGGGAACCGCCTCTTCAGTCGCATCGGCGGTCATAGACACGCCGCTACAAGCTTTTCCATTCGCCTACCGCGCCTGGGTCGCTTGTAGGGGCGTCTCTATGAGCGCCCAAGCCAATGAGCAAAGCGGGAACCACCTCTTCAATCACACCGGCTACAAGCATCCACGGAACGGGTTCTCTCAGGGAAGGTTGGCAGGTTCGTTTGAAAGACTGATCTGCCAAGAACGTATTGGATCGGCCTTCATGATCACCATCCAAACATCTGCCAGCGTCATGGCTGTCATCCTTCTCAGCTCGGGATCCGCTCAAGCGGATGAAGGAGCGTTCCATCGTGATATGAGAAATTCCGGAGCAAAAATGCTTTTCCCGGAGAGTGTCGTCGCAGGTCCTGAAAAGAAATTGCCTGATTTCGTGATCGCGCAAGCCGCTGGGGAGGTCGATATCGAGCGCCACGCTCCGCGAGACTTACCTGCCGCCGCCACGACCGCCAGATCGCAGGCCGTTGCGCCACCCACCTCCGGAGAAAGGCTTGTTTTCATCGGGAACGGCCTCGCGGAGCGAGACGTGTATTACAGTCGTTGGGAGACCGAGTTCCATCTCCGTAATCCTGACAAGCAACTGGTGATCCGTAACATGGGCCGACCGGGTGACACCCCCGGCTTCCGCCCGCATCCTGCGCGGAAATCCCAGTGGGCATTTCCCGGTGCGGAGAAATTCAACCCGGACTACTCCAAACACTCGGGCGAAGGATTTTTCCCCACCCCCGACCAATGGCTCACCCACCTGAAGGCAGATACCATCGTCGCGTTTTTCGGCTACAATGAGTCGTTCAAAGGCCAACAAGGTGTGGCAAACTTCGAGGCGGAACTGGATGCCCTCGCCACCCACACGCTCAGCAAGGCCTACAACGGCACCGCCGCCCCGCGATTGGTCCTCGTCTCGCCGATCGCCTACGAAAACCAATCGAAAACCAAGGATCTCCCCGACGGCACGATTGAGAACGCGAATTTAAAACTCTACAGCGACACCATCGCCCGCGTTGCCAAAAAGCATTCGCTCACCTTTGTGGATCTTTTCACGCCGTCCCAAGCTCTGTATCTCAAGGCCAAGGTCCCGCTCACCACCTCGGGCTTCATTCCCACCGAAGACGGCTATCAACAGCTTGCAGGAATCCTCGCCGACGGGATCTATGGTCCCCAGCCACGCAGCACCCGCGCCGAACCCGGGAAGATCCTCTCCGCGGTCAAGCAGAAGAACTGGTTCTGGCAGAACGACTACCATATTCTCAATGGCGTCCATGTCTACGGCGGCCGCTACAAGCCCTATGGCCCGCAAAACTATCCGGATGAAGTTAAGAAAACCCGCGAAATGATGCTTCTGCGCGACCGACTCACCCACGCGGTTGCCTCCGGGAGGACAAGCACCGTGAGTGTCGATGACTCAAAAACCCACCCGCTGCCGCCTGTCCCGAGCAACTACAAGCCGAGCAAGAAGAACGGCGACCCGAACTATCTCTATGGCAGGGAAGCCGAGAAATCCCTCACCGTGCCCAACGGTTACAAGGTGGAACTGTTCGCCTCGGAGAAGGAGTTTCCCAACCTTGCCAACCCCATGCAGATGTCCTTCGACGACAGGGGGCGGCTCTGGATTGCCACCATGCCGACTTATCCCGCCTACCGCCCGGGTGATCGCCTTCCCAACGATAAAATCCTGATCTACGAAGACACCAACAACGACGGCCGTGCCGACCGGGAAATCGTCTTCGCGGACCGGCTTCACCTGCCGATTGGTTTTGAGTTCACCACCGAGGGCGTCTATGTCTCACAGGAGCCGAATCTTGTCCTCCTCCGTGACACCGATGGGGACGACAGGGCCGACGTTCGGGAAATCGTGCTGGGTGGTTTCGACACCCACGACACCCACCACGCCATCAGCGCCTACTGCGCCGATCCATCCGGCGCATTTCTCATGGGCGAGGGCGTGTTCCTGCACTCGAATGTCGAGACCGCCTACGGCCCTGTGCGTGCCATGGACGGCGGCTTTTTCCGCTACAATTCGACACGCAGCCACCTCGAACGCACCGCCCAGCTAAGTATCCCGAACCCCTGGGGCATCGCCTTTGACGATTGGGGTCAGGACTTCTTCCTCCACACCTCCAGCACGGGCATCAGCTGGATGCTCCCCGCATCCTCCCGCCCCACCTATGGCAGCCAGTCACCCTCATCCCCTGATCTGGCCCCGCAAGGTCATGCCGTCCGCCCGACTTCCGGTCTCGAATTCGTCTCATCCCGCCATTTCCCTGATGAAATCCAAGGCGACATGCTGCTCGGTAACACCATCGGCTTCCTCGGCGTCAAGCAACACTCCATCACCGATGATGGCACAGGTTACAAGACGGCATTCCGCCAGGACTTGCTGCAATCATCGGATGGAAATTTCCGCCCGGTCGATCTCGAGTTCGCGCCAGACGGCTCGCTCTACGTGGTCGATTGGCATAACGTCCTCATCGGCCACATGCAGCACAACGCCCGCGATCCGCTCCGCGACCATGTCCACGGGCGGATCTACCGGATCACCTATCCGTCCCGCCCGCTGGTGAAGCCGGCGCAGATCGAGAAAGCACCCATCGCCACCTTGTTGGAAAATCTCAAACTCCCGGAATACCGGACCCGTTACCGCACCCGCCGCGAACTCCGCTCCCTGCCTGCCGGTCAAGTCCTGCCCGCTCTGAAAAACTGGGTGGCCAAACTCGATCCCAAGGACCCACGCCACGAGCATCACCTGCTCGAAGCACTCTGGACCACTTGGGGCCTCAATCAAGTCGATGAACCCATCCTCCGGCAGGTGCTCGAGGCGAAGGACCACCGCGCACGCGCCGCTGCCGTCCGCGTTCTTCGATACAATACCCACCGCATCGCATCACACGCCGAACTCTTGGAAAAGGCCGCCGCAGATCCTCACGGCCGCGTGCGCCTCGAGGCCATCATCGCCGGCTCATGGATGAACAACGCCAAGGGCAAAAACATCGTCGCCATCGCCTCAAAGCTCCCTCTGGACGAGTGGAACAAAAACGCCGCCAAGACCGCCATGTCCCGCCTTGAGGGCGTGCAGGATGCCGTCGTCGATGAGCACCCGCTGCCGCCCATCCCCACCCATCTCACCCCGCCCGAGCAGAAACAATTCGCCGCCGGGCATGAAGTGTATTTCCGCGACGCACACTGCGCGACCTGCCACCAACCGGACGGCAAGGGCCTTGATCCGGCATTTCCCCCGCTCAACGGCAGCGGCTGGGTCACGGGCGACCCCCAGCGCCTCATCAAGCTGACCTTGCACGGCATGATGGGCCCCTTCGAGCTCAACGGGAAAAAATACGCCGGCCTGGTCCCGATGACCCCCTTTGGCAGCATGCTCAAGGATGACGAGGTCGCCGCCGTCCTCACCTACGTGCGTAACAGTTTCGGTAACAAAGCCCCCGCCATCCAGCCGGGCCAGGTCTCCGCCGTCCGGGAGGCCACCAAGGGCCAGCAAGGCTTTTACATGGCGGAGGACCTGCTCAAGGAGCACCCCATGGAGTGACTTTCCAGATCGAGTAGAAACCGTTTGCGCTCCAAGCCACCGCTGTAGCCCGTGAGCAGCCCGTTTTTCCCGACCACCCGGTGGCACGGGATCACGATCGGCAGCGGGTTCCGGCCATTTGCCAGGCCGATCGCCCGCACCGCCCGCGGCTGCCCGATCGCCAGCGCCTGCGCGCTATAGCTGCACGTTTGCCCGTAGGGAATCTCCATCAGCGCCCGCCAGGCCCGCAGCTGAAACGCCGTGCCTCGCAAGTCCAGCGGGATCTCAAACCGCCGCAATCTCCCGTCAAAATACTCCCGGAGCTGATGGATCACCGCAGAAAAACGGCTCGCGTCATCCACCGATCCGGAATCTAAAAAAGGTCGCCCGTCCTCATCCTCCATCGCAAGCCCACTCAGACCTCGTGCGGTCCCCAGCAGTCGCAGCCGCCCCAGTGGCGAGGGTATGACGCAATGATAAACTTCCATTTCTGTAAGGCGTTTCGCCGGCATTACCATCCATCACCCCAGGCATCCGGCGGAAAACATCTTGCCCGATGAATGCCAGCTTGTCACGTTCTCCCTAGATGATTCAATGGAAGATGCAAAAACTGGTGCTTGTGGTCATTTGGGTAACTTGTGGATTGATGCTGAGCCAGCCCTTGCACGCAGCGCAGGATCTCACCCCTGTTCCATCCTTCGATCAGAAGGTGGACGCCTGGTTCGGTGAAGTAACCAAGCCCTTCGTTGACTTGATTTTCTTCAAGGTGAAAATCGGTGATTTTGAGACTTTTGCGGTGATCTTCTGGCTTGCCGCGGCAGGGGTGATTCTAACGATCGCTTTCAAGTTCATCAACATCCGGGCCTTTGGCCTGGCCATGCGCACCGTCCGGGGCAAGTATAGCAGCCCCACGGACCCGGGTGAAGTAACTCATTTCCAAGCACTTAGCGCCGCAGTCTCGGGGACGGTAGGCCTCGGCAACATCGCAGGTGTCGCCATCGGTATCCAGAATGGTGGCCCGGGCGTCGCCTTCTGGCTTTTTGTGAGCGGCTTCATCGGCATGTCCACCAAGTTCGCGGAGTGTACCTTGGGCGTGAAATACCGCGAGTTCGACGCCGCCGGAAGAGTCCATGGCGGCGCGATGTATTACCTCAGAAAAGGCCTCGCCGAGCGCGGCCTCAAAAACGTCGGCCTGGTCCTCGCAGGATTGTTCGCGGTGATGTGTGTGTTCGCTTCTTTCGGCGGCGGCAATGTTTTCCAAGTCAATCAGGTCACCGCCCAGCTCATCAACATCACCGGTGGGGATCAATCGTTCTTCGCTGATAAACAATGGGTCTTCGGAACCATTCTCGCAGCCATGACCGCCATGGTGATCATCGGCGGCATCAAGGGAATCGCCAAGGTCACCGATAAACTCGTGCCGCTGATGTGCTTGGTTTATGTGCTTAGCTGCCTGACCGTTCTGATCGTCAACGCAGGAAGCATCATCCCGGCACTCGGAATGATCATCAGCGAGGCATTCCAGCCGCGCGCTGCCATCATCGGCGGGGTCCTGTCCGCATTCATCTGGGGCATGCGGCGGGCGACCTTCTCCAACGAAGCCGGCATCGGATCCGCGCCCATCGCTCATGCCGCCGCGAAAACCAAGCGCCCCGCATCAGAAGGTGTGGTCGCACTCCTCGAACCGTTTCTCGATACCGTGGTGATCTGCACCATGACGGCCTTGGTGCTCTGCGTGACCATGCACTTCGACGGTGCCAGCGCGAACTTCACCATCAAAGACCACCCCTTCGTGCTCGGCCAAGTCGCTGGCGACGGCACCAAATTCGGGATCGAAATGACCTCGCTCGCCTTTGAAACGGTCCACTCGACATTCAAATACGTCCTCTTCGCCTGTGTCTTTCTTTTCGCATTCTCCACGCTGGTCACCTGGAGCTACTACGGCCTCCAAGCCTGGCAATACCTCTTTGGAAAAAAGGAAATCACCGCCTGGATCTACAAGCTGATCTTCTGCATGATCATCGTCGTCGGCTCATCCGCCTCCATGGCGAATGCCACCGACTTCTCGGACGCATCACTCTTCGGAATGAGTATCCCGAACCTGCTCGGCGTCTATTTACTCCTTCCCGTCGTCCGAAAAGAACTGGCACGCTACATCGCCTTCACCAAACGCGTTGACGCCGGCGAATCCATCGAAGACGCCGAGCGCAACGAACGCCTCGAATCCGGATCCTGAACCACCCGTCCCACACGGGTGAATAATAATTGGAATAATTCTTGATATTGGTCGAGCGGCGCTTAGGTTGCCGCCGCCATGGTCTATAAAACCTCAGAAGTTCCTGCTGACATCGAGATTCCAGAGGAAATCTCGGGCCTCCGCATGACTCGCCAGCGCCAGGAGGTTTACCGAACCCTCATGCAGGAACGGAACCACCCCACCGCAAACGACGTCTTCATGCGCGTCAAGGACCGCCTGCCGAACATTTCCCTCGCCACCGTTTACAACTGCCTCGAAGCCCTCGTCCAGCATGGCATCATCCGCCAGGTCAACTTCGAGCGCGAATCCTCCCGCTACTGCCCGAACCTCAGCGAGCACGGCCATTTCCATGACGAGACCACCGGAGTCATCCACGACATCGACTTCAAACCCGGTGTCCACCTCGCCGATCTCCTCAACCTCCCGCCCGGCGCCGTCATCGAAGACGTCGAAATCACCCTCCGTGGCAAACTCCTCACCGCCTGATCTCAAATCTCACATCTCAAATCTCAAATCTCAAATTTTTCCCCACATGAGCCTACAAATCACCAACCTCCACGCCACTCTCGAAGACGGCACCGAAATCCTCAAAGGCGTCAACCTCACCATCCCCAAAGGGGAAATCCACGCCATCATGGGACCCAACGGATCCGGTAAATCCACCCTTTCCAAGGTCATCTCCGGTCACGAAAGCTACATCGTCACCGCAGGCTCCGTCACTCAAGACGGCGAGGAAATCCTCGACAAATCCATCGACGAGCGCTCACGCGGCGGCATCTTCCTCGCCTTCCAATACCCCTCGGAAGTCCCCGGCGTCTCCAATGCCAACTTCATCCGCGCCGCCCTCCAGGCCCGCCTCCCCAAGGGCCAGGAAATCGACGCCGTCGCCTATTACAAGGACCTCTACTCCAAGATGGACCTCCTCGAAATGGATCGCAAATTCACCGCCCGCGCCGTCAACGAAGGCTTCTCCGGCGGTGAGAAAAAACGCAACGAGATCCTCCAGATGATGATGCTCGAGCCCGAATACTGCATCCTCGACGAGACCGACTCCGGCCTCGACATCGACGCCCTCAAAATCGTCGCCAAGGGCGTCAACGCCATGCGCTCGGAAAACCGCGGCATGCTCCTCATCACCCACTACCAACGCCTGCTCGACTATATCAAGCCGGACTACGTCCACGTCATGGCTGAGGGGAAAATCGTCCGCTCCGGCGGCCCGGAACTCGCCCACGAACTGGAAAAAGACGGCTACGAGTTCCTCAAGGAACCCGCACTCGCCTAACGGAATGTTAGACCTTAAATCTCAAATCTGAAATCAAAATGTCCTACGATACCTCCGACGTGCTTGACGCAGACACCCGCGAAGCGATCGACATCGACCGCGCCAAGGGCGACTTCACCTTCCCGGAACGCAATAAGTTCGACGCCGGACGTGGTCTCACCTCCGCGACCATCGACTACATCTCCGACGTCAAGAACGACCCCGCCTGGGTCCGCGAATTCCGCCACAAGGCGCTCAAGGTGTTCCAGGAAAAACCCATGCCCACCAACTGGGCCACCAAGGACCTCGAAGCCATCGACTTCGACGTCATCCGCTACTATCTATCCGACGGGGAAAAACCCAAGCGCTCCTGGGACGATGTCCCCGCAGACGTGTTAGAGACCTTCGAGCGCCTCGGTATTCCCCAGCAGGAACGTGCCTTCCTCGCCGGAGTCGAGGCCCAGTTCGACTCGGAAGCCGCCTACTCCAACGTCAAGGAAGAGCTCACCAAACAAGGCGTCATCTTCTGCAACTCCACCGAGGGCCTCAAGGAGCACGAGGAGATCTTCCGCCCCTGGTTCGGCAAGGTCATCCCCACCGGAGATAACAAATTCTCAGCCCTCAACAGCGCGGTCTTCTCCGGCGGTTCGTTCATCTACATCCCCAAGGGCCTCAAGCTCAAGCAGCCGCTCCAAGCCTACTTCCGCATCAACTCGGAAAACTTCGGCCAGTTCGAGCGCACGCTCATCATCGCTGACGAAGGCGCAGAGCTCATGTACATGGAAGGCTGCACCGCCCCGAAATTCGAGACCGCAACCCTCCACTCCGCCGTCGTGGAACTCGTCGCCCTCAAGGGTGCCAAAATCCAATACGTCACCGTCCAGAACTGGTCGTCCAACGTCTTCAACCTCGTCACCAAGCGCGGCATCGCCATGGAAGACGCGGAAGTCCGCTGGATCGACTGCAACATCGGCTCCCGCCTCACCATGAAATACCCCGGCGTCATCATGAAGGGCAAGCGCGCCCGTGGCGAGGTCATCTCCATCGCCCTTGCCAACACCGGACAGCACCAGGACACCGGCGCGAAAATGATCCACGCTGCCGATTACACCACTTCCAACGTCGTCTCCAAATCCATCTCCGTCGGCGAAGGACGCTCCACCTACCGCGGCCAGGTTCACATCCCCAAACACCTCAAGGGCTGCAAGAACAACACCGAGTGCGACGCCCTCCTCATCAACAGCAAAAGCCGCACCGACACCTACCCCGCCATCACCGTCAAGGGCAACCAACACGCCACCCAGCACGAAGCATCCGTCTCCCAAGTCTCGGATGAAATGCTCTTCTACATGCAGCAGCGCGGCCTCGACGAAGGCCAGGCCATGTCCCTTGCCGTCAACGGTTTCATCAACGACCTCGTCCGCGAATTCCCCATGGAATACTCCGTCGAACTCAAGCGCCTCATCGACCTGGAAATGGAAGGCTCAGTAGGCTAACAGAATTAACTCTGCCAAAGTGTTTATGGATTCTTCATCACGTTCAGATTGGAAAATTGAAGTCTTCACTTCTTTCGAAGAAGCCGAAGCAGCTGAATTGCGTGAGCGAAAATCCCAGACCGGCGAAGAGCGCCTGCGAATCACTGAATTTTTACGAGCAACACACTATGGCTATGCAGAATCTGGAATTGAGCCGCGACTTGAGAGAGTTATTGAAGTGCTTCCTTTCCCGTGATGTGCATTTTTTAATCATTGGCGGACATGCTGTTAGTTTTCACGGATACCCACGGTTTACGAAAGACCTCGATCTCTGGATTGAAAGAAGTGAGTCAAATGCGAACAGAATCGTCGATGCCCTCAAGGACTTCGGATTCGACTTTGAAGATCTTTCGCCAGAAATGTTCACCGATGAAAGCCGGATGACCCAGATGGGAAAGGAACCTAACCGAGTGGACATTCTTCATACGATCAAAGGAATCCAATTTGACGAGTGTTACGTCAGGAGCCAGCGGGTCAACATTGATGGCGCACCTGTTCCGATCATCTGCAAAGCCGATTTACTTCTCAACAAACTTGCCACCGCCCGTCCGCAAGACCTCGCCGATGCGGCACAATTGTCAAAATCCGACTAACTTCCACCACCGAATGACCACTCTCGAAATGCCATCTCTACTCGAATCCGCACCTGTCACCCCGCCGTATCTGCCCGAGTGGTTCGCCACCCGCCAGCAGACCGCATGGAAACGCTTCCTCGCCACACCCGCACCCAAGCGCGGCGATGAGACATGGCGCTTCTCCAGCATCAAACAGCTCGACTTCTCCGCGTTCCAGAAGGCCCCCGCCGCCCACGTCAACGAGCTCATCCCACGCTCCACCGGCCTTAAGGCACCCATCGCCAAACTCATCTTCGTCAATGACGAGCTCGTCCACGTGGAATCCAGCCTCCCCGAGGGCGTCATCTGCCTGCCGCTTGCCGAGGCGCTCGTCTCCCACAGCGACCTCGTCCAAGCCCACTTCATGAAACGGGAAACCCGCCTCGGCTCCGCCAAGTTCGCCGCCCTTCACGAAGCGTCACTCACTAACGGCCTCTTCGTCCACGTCTCCGACCAGGTCGAAGTCCAGGGAACCATCGAGGCGCACCACTGGATCACGGGCGAGAACACCGCCATCTTCCCCCACACCCTCGTCGTCACCGGAAAAAACTCCAAGGTCCGTGTCGTTGACTGCTTCCACTCGGCGGACGATTCCCAACCCGGCCTCGCCATCGCCTTCAACGACCTCTGCGCCGGCCCGGGCTCACAGCTCGACTACATCGCCATCCAGGCATTCAACGAAGCTACCCGCGTCATCCAGATCAACGAGACCTCCGCCGCCCGCGACGCTTCCACCACCGGCTTCATCCTCAACACCGGCGCCTCGTGGGCGCGCAATGAATCCCTCTCCCGCCTCGAAGGCCCCGGCTCACGCTCGGACATGCTCTCTGTCAGCATCCCGCGCCACGAGCAGGAATACGACCAGCGTACCTTCCAACACCACGTCTCCGAGGGCGCCTACTCCGACCTTTTATACAAAAACTCCCTCTACGACGCATCTCGTACCATCTTCTCCGGCCTGATCTTTGTCGATGAAGGCGCGCACCACACGGACGCCTATCAGACCTGTCGCAACCTCCTCATGAGCGACACCTGCGAGGCCAATTCCATGCCCGGCCTGGAAATCAATGCCGACCAAGTCAAGTGCTCCCACGGCAGCACCTCCTCCCAGATCAGCGACGAGGAAATCTTCTACCTCCGCGCCCGTGGCATCGATCCCGTCAATGCCCGCCAGCTCATCGCCCGCGGCTTCTCGGTCGATGTCGTGGAGCGGCTTAAGGACGCTGATGTCGAGGCGCTCGTGCTTCAGTTCATGGACGGGAAATTCGCCAGAATCGCCCGCGGCTGACCCCGCCTTCATCAGAGCAGCGAGTCAGCTGCTGTCTTGCACCCCCGGTTGCATCTCAGGGAAATGCGGATAAGTTCATCCGGTGCGTTTGTTTTCCATGGTCGTGATTTGGGTGCTCGGGGCTGCTGTCGCTGGCGCAAGCCTGCGCTCGGGGCGTGCGGAGGTGGACTGGATCAGCGCGACGAGCACCTATGAACCCGGCAAGGTGGTGCAAACGGCAGTGCGCTTGGTGATTGATGCGGGGTGGCACAGCTACTGGGAGAACCCGGGCGAGGCTGGGATGCAAACTTCGGTGAAATGGGAATTGCCCGCCGGCTGGGTGGCGGACGACTTGGAATATCCGCTGCCGCAACGCTTCGAGAGCGCGGGCGTCGTCGGCTTCGGTTATACGGGCACGGTGATGTTTCCGGTCAAACTGACGGCTCCCGTCGGGTTCCGGGGAATGGCGCAGCTCAAGGTGAAGGTTTCCTGGCTCACCTGTGATGATGACACCTGCGTTCCGGGCAATGCAGGCTTGGTCCTGACCCTGGAGGAAGGTGCTCCGGTCCTGACTCCGGCGGCTCCGCTCATCGATCAAGCGCTCCTCACCGTCCCCCGGATGCGGTCGGCATGGGAGGTGCTTGAAGTGCTCGAAGACAAGGGATTCCTCTCTCTCAAAGTGCCCGTGGGCGGCGCGCCGCAGCCGGATCTTGCGGGCTGTGAGATTTTCCCCGCCACCGTTGGCGTGATCGACGCCCGGCATGGGATTCGGTTTTCGCGCAGTGGAGATGCGTGGCTCGCGCGGGTTCCCAAGGGCGAATACGCGCCTGCGCCCGTGCGGGAATTACGCTTGGTCGCGGTGCCCAAAAACGGGCCGCCGGGCGTCTTGTATTGGAAAATCCGTTGATTTTTCCAATCCATGGCATCTGGACATTTTGTGATCAGGCTTGATGATGTCAGGTCAACTTCCAACCCATCACTTCCATGAAATCTATTCTGTTAGCAAGCGTCGTCGGGCTCCTTTCCCTCGCCACCAACCATGCCCAGGAAATCGGAAAGGCGGCACCCGCCTTCACGGCGAAGAACTCCAAAGGTGAGGCGGTATCCCTCGCCGACTTCAAAGGGAAAACGGTCGTGCTCGAGTGGCTGAATTTCGAATGCCCTTTCGTCAGAAAGCACTACTCCAGTGGCAACATGCAGAAGCTCCAGGCGGACGCCGCCGCGAAGGATGTCGTCTGGCTTTCCGTCAACTCCGCTGCAGAGGGCAAGCAAGGCCATTGCAGCCCGGCAAAAATGACGGATTGCATCGTCAAGGAGGGCATCAAGTCCGCACACGTCCTGATCGACTCGGATGGTGCCGTCGGGAAAAGCTATGGGGCGAAAGTCACCCCCCACCTTTTCATCATCAAGAAGGACGGCGTGCTGGCCTATGACGGTGCGATCGATTCCAAGCCCTCCACCGACGCCGCAGACATCGCTACGGCGGACAAGCTCTTCGCCAACGCGCTGGATGCGGTCATCGCAGGCAAGGAGGTCGCAAATGCCAAGAACAAGCCCTACGGCTGCGGCGTGAAATACTGATTCCCCCGTCAGGCCGGGGCTTTGTCCAGGGCGAAGGCGTCGTGCACGGCTCGTGCCGCGTCTTCGATCCTCGGCTCGTCCACGGTCACGGCAATCTTGATTTCCGAGGTGGAGATCATCCCGATGTTGATCCCCGCGTCGCCCAGGGCCTTGAACATGGTAGCGGCGACTCCCGAGTGGGACCGCATGCCGATGCCCACGGCGGAAAGCTTGGCAATGCCCGCCTCCGTCTCGATCTTCGAGTTCGGCGCCAGCAGCGCGAGCACCGGCTTGAGGGCCGCCTGCGCTCTTCCAAGATCGCTGGAATGCATGGTGAACGAGTGCCGGGCGAAGCCGTCGTGCGCGATGTTCGAGACGATCATGTCCAGATTGATTTCCGCTTCACCAAGTGCGCCAAGAATGCGCCCGGACATGCCGGGGTGGTCGGGGATGCCGGTGATGGTGACACGGGCTTGCGAGCGTTCGATCGATACGCCACGAATGACGACGTTTTCCATGTTGGGATGTTCTTCTAACACAAGTGTTCCAGGGTTATCATTGAGCGATGAGCGGACTTCGAAAACGACGCCGAATTTTTTGGCAAACTCGACCGAGCGGGACTGCATGACCTTGGAGCCGGATGAGGCCATCTCCAACATTTCGTCATAGGAGATTTCCGGCAGCTTGCGGGCGTTTTTGACCACCCGCGGATCACAGGTGTAAACGCCATCCACGTCGGTGAGGATCTGGCAGACGTCCGCCTTGAGCGCGGCGGCCACGGCGATGGCGGTGAGGTCCGAGCCACCGCGGCCGAGCGTGTGGATCATGCCGTCCGGGGTGACACCCTGGAAACCGGCGACGACCAGCGATTTTCCAGCGTCGAGGAAGTTCCGCATCAAGGTCGGGTCCATGTTGAGGATCCGCCCGCGGGTGTGGGAGCCGGTGGTGTGGATGCCGGCCTGGCTGCCGGTGACGGAGGCCGCATCCACGCCGAGCTCGTGCAGGGCGATGGTGAGCAGGGCGATCGATTGCTGCTCGCCCGTGGCCAAGAGTACGTCGAGCTCGCGTTCGCTCGGGTTTTCCGAAAGCTCCTTGGCCATCTTGATCAGGCTATCCGTCATGCCCGACATGGCGGAGACCACGGCGACAACTTGATTCCCCTGGTCACGGGTGCGTTTCATCCGCGCGGCGACGTTGCGGATACGGTCGAGTGAGCCGACGGAAGTGCCGCCGTATTTTTGAACGATGAGGGCCATGGGTGGAGCGGTCGGGAGTGAAGAGGAACTTGGCAAACTTGGCAAGAACTTGGAGCAAGGAAGCGATTTATCCCCAACGCTGCGCCCAATCCGCAGGCAGGCGCAGGGGTTTGCCCTCGGGCATCCGCACCAGCGCCAGGGCCTGGCGGGCGGTCACCAGCACGGCTCCATCCGACTCGCGCACCATCTCGAAGGCGCACCAGAAGCGTGCCCGTGAGATTTCATCCACCCGACCGCGGATTCTCAGCCAGTCACCGAGCTTGGCCGGGCGGCGGTAGTCCGCCTCCGTGCGGGTGACCACCGGATACACCTGCGTCCCGGCCATGGTGGCCAAGTCCATGCCCAGCAAGGCGGCAAGGCGGGTGCGGCAGGTCTCGATCATCCGCAAATACGCGAGATTGTGGACGACACCGCCGCAATCGGTGTCGAAGAACATGACTTCTTCACGAGTTTCAAGGGCTGGAAAAGGTTCAGGCATGGAGGATTTCTGGTGGAACTGAAGCGGTTCTGCAATGTTGGCTTGTGAAATGCCGTAATCGAGCCTCAATTCAAGACGAATGACATTTTCCGGATATCGCACCTTGAAAGTCCTCGCGATCATGGGGGTGGCTACACCCGCTCTTTTCGGCGAGAATTTCCTGCCTCCCGCCGAGGGACCGGTGGCGTTCCGGCGCGATCAGGTGCCCTTGGATGCGGACGGGATGGCCACACTTTCCCGCCACTTGGCGAACCTCGCGGAAGGCTTGGACGGCGCAACCCCGACCTCTCTCCGGGCCGCTGCACAATTGTTGGCGCTGGCCACCACGCTTGATCCCGCCAACCATCAGGCGCGGACTCTGATCACACGCTTTCAGGAGCGCGGCCTCAAGCCCTCTGCCGACGAGCAGCAACTTCAGGACAGCCGCGAACGAATCTGGCGGATGCTCGATTGGCTGGAATCTCCAAATGCCGGGGCGGCCGGTCATGCGCTGGCGGCCTGCCTCGGTGACGTGCTTCCCATTTCCGACCCCAAGCACCCCAAGGCGGAGAGTCTGCGGACCAAAGGCGAGCGGGGTGCTTGGTCATCCTGGATTCCCGACCTGGCTGCTTACGAAGTCAAGCCCTCCCCCGAGGAGCAGCCGCCAGCCGAAGTCGATACCCCCACCGAGGAAATGACCGGCGATGAAGCTGTCCGCACCGTGGCGATCCCCTTGAAAAAAGCTTCAATCTCCACCCCGCTTTGGAAGCGAGTCGCTGGGCCGGAATCGACCGCGTGGGAACTCACTCAAGGGTCGCTGGAAATGACGGTCGAGACCATCGATGAACCGGATGACGAGGCTGGGGCATTTCAAATCGAGATCGGTCCGGAAGAGAATGCCAGTTCTTTCGCCTCGCTTCGCGCGACGATTCTCCACCTCATGCTGCAACTCAATCCGGGTGAACAACTGCCCATCGGCGGCCGTTTGAGGATCGAAAGTAAGGCCTTGGATGAATCAAGCGCATCCAGGCAACGCCAGTCCATCAGTGCGGCGGCGGCGGTTCTTGCCTGTTCCGCCATCACCGGCCACCCGCCGGAGGCGACCATCATCGGCGTGGTCGATCGCAAGGGCTCCTTCGCGCTTCCCACCGGATTTTGGGACCAACTCCAGTCCCTCGTTGCCGGGGGGGGCAAAGGCGGCCGGCTGATATTACCAAGCGCCGCCGCTGATTATCTTCCTGCGTTGCTGGCTTTGGAAAAACCCCAGTTCTTCTTTGATTACGAGATCATCCTGGCCTCGGACTTCTCGGAGCTGCTCGCCCTTTCCACGAATGTTTCCGGCGGAAAACTTGCAAAAGCTTCCACCAATTTTCAGGAAATACGTGCCAGATCCACCCCTCAGACCCTGGGGCAATACGTCGCCAACCCGATTGTGAGAAGACGTTTGGTCGAGGTCGTAACCGAGGCTCCCAACCACTATTCTGCCAAGTTACTCGCCATGCTTGGGGCGGGGAATCGTCCTGTTTTCATCCCGCGCAAGATTCTCGAGCTTGAGATCCGGCGGGCGATCAGACCGCTCGACTGGATCGTCGCCCGGGACTCGGCGGATTTCGGAGACAGGGAGGTGGTGAGGCTCGTGCAAAGCTACGAACGCGGACGCGCCGCCCTCGACCTGTTAGCCCGTTACGCGGAAAAAGCGGACCGCGGGGTCTTGGACCAGGCGCTTGAACTCGTGGCCAAAATCAGAACCCTCGAGCGGGTGGTCCGCAAGAAGTCGTTCTTTCAAGAGGTCTACTCGGAATACAACCTCGTCCTGAAAGGCTATGTGGCACTGCACCGCGAGCTTGAGGATTCGCTTGATGAGGCGACGATGCCGTCCCGCCAATAATCCGACCTCACGGCACGACCGCCATGATTCATTCTCATGGCGTGGGTAAGTAATCTTCACGCGGAAAAGGGCAATGGTCCGGATTCGGGTCGGGTTCTCGCTTCACTCGGAACCCACGAGGATGACCCTCCCGATGAAACGAGAACAACCATAATTTTGATGATTTTTGTCTCTCGTGATTTGGCGGGCGGGCAAGGGATCGAGGCCGCTGAACGGCGCGGGGGCAGGCAAATAGCACTCAATGGTTTTGTTTTCTAGATATTGAGGAAATTCGTATTATCTGGACACTTTGGGTTTTTTGGCAGACTGTGCCGCCCCGTTCCAAATACCACCACATCACCTGAAATCATGAAGTTCGATACCACCAATATTTTTTTTCAGAATAAGAATCGCAAGCGTCTCAAGTTGCGGCTCAGCAACGGTTCCTTTGCCTCTTCATGCGCGGCGATCTTGGTAACGATCTCGATGCCACAGGCCTCCTTCGCCGGACCTGGTGGTAATGGTGGGGCTGGCAGCGCTGGTAAAACCAGCGAAGGACAGGGAGGCAATGAGGGTGCGAATGGCACTGCTGGCGATGATGCGAGCACCGGTTCCGGTTCTGGCGGCGGCGGTGGTGGTGGTGGTGGCGCGGGCAATACAACCGGTGGTGCAGGTGGCGATGGTTCTCTAGCAGGTGGCGATGGAGGTGCGGGTGGAGATGGTGGATCGCATGGAAGTGGCGATACAGCGCCTACCCTCTCAAGCATCGGCAGCAACGGAAAAAACGGCGAAACCGGTTTTGATGGCACTGCCGCTGGTGGCGGCGGTGGTGGTGGTGGTGGTGGAGCAGGCGGTCACGGCATTCTGATAGACGCAACCAAAACCATCATCAATGCGACAACCGTAAGCGGCGGCAGGGGCGGCAATGGCGGGGACGGTGGTGAGGGTTCCGGCACTGGGAATGGTGGCAATGGCGGAGATGGTGGTGCTGGCGGACATGGGATTCTAGTCACAGCGTCCAACGTGACTCTCACCAATAACGGAAATATCTCCCCTGGTGTTGGTGGTTCAGGCGGTAACGGTGGTGATGGTGGCTTTAGTGGCGATGACGGCAGCGATGGTAGCAGCGGCGCAAGTGGCATGGGCATCGTCGGAGGAAATGGTCTAAAGATCATTAACAGTGGCAATGGCACCATCTCGGGCTTCAACGGAACCAATGCGATCACGTTCACCGCAGGTCAGAACACACTTTCCTTTGCCAATAAAACCACATCAGGCATCATCGGCAACATCGCCAACAACGGCACTCGGCTCACCTTGGATCAAAGCAGTGCCGTGGCGGTTGCCAACGTGATCACAGGCACGGGTGATGTTTACAAAGCCGGTGTGGGCACGCTGACCCTCAGTGGGGCAAACTCATACTCCGGCCGAACGAACATCACAGGCGGGACTCTCAGCATCAGCGCGGATCACAATTTGGGCACGGCACCCGTGTCAACTGTAGCAGGAAAATTGACATTAGGTGGCACGCTGGAAACCACAGCTACGATGACGCTGAACTCGAATCGTCTCATCGAACTAAACCAGGGTGCCGTTATCAAGGTCAACACAGGAACGACAACCTATCATGGTGTGATGTCAGGGGTGTTTGGCAACAATCTAACAAAATCCGGACCCGGCACCCTTCTCTTAGGTGGCAATAACACCTACACAGGCGTCACGAGCATTCTGGGCGGCACTTTGCAGATGGGCACCGCCAACGCATTGGCCCCCACTTCAGGAGTCAAGGTCAATTCCGCCGATGGCAAAACGGTGGGCCTCCTGGATCTCAACGGAAATAACCAAACGCTCGGCTCGCTGGAAATGGTGGCCAACGACAAACTGCCCGGAAATATCAATGCCGTAAGCGGCGCTGGCACCCTGACGCTAAGAGGCAGCATCTCCCTCATCAATAACACAACAGCCAGCAGCGCTGGGGGGCAGACGACGATTGCCGGGACCAGGCTTGATCTAGGCGGTGCTACCCGCACATTCAATATCGCCAGCCAAGGTTACAATCCTGAGAAAACCGAAGCCGACCTCACCGTTTCCTCGATCATCCAAGGTGGTGGGGTGATCATCGCTGGCACCCCAAGCACCGTAAATGGCACTCCGGCGACTGTGCATTTCACCGGTGCTAACACCTACTCGGGCGGCACCACCATCAAAAAGGACAGTATCCTGTTCGTGAACAACAACCTCGGATTCGGCACCGGCACGGTGACGGTGGAGGCAGGTGGCACTGCGGGGATTGCATCCGGCGTGACGGTTACAAACACCTTTGTCCTCAATGGTTCAGGCGCAGGAATTGGAACACCGAACGCACAGAAAGGTGCTTTTGTGGTCTATGGAGCACCCGGCACCGCAGTGATGACCAGCATGTTGACCTTGAATGCGGATGGAAAAATTTCAACCCCCGGTGGCAACACGCTCCAGCTCAATGGAGGCGTCAATAAGACAGGCGTCACGGCGACATTTACGGGTGGCGGAACCATCAACGTCGGGACCATCGGCGGCGGGCAGACCGGCATCAGCGGTGGCGCTTCGGGCACGTTCAATTCCGACATGGTGCTGGATGGCGCAGGCACCGGCGGCACCGGCCTCGGCGATGGAGTGACCGTGCTCAATCTGAACGTCGCAAGCAACTATTCCGGACCCACGACGATCACCAACGGCGGCGTCTTAAATGCGAATGTCATTGGCGCTCTACCTTCACTGGCAGCAGATGGCGGCATCGCGCCGAGCCGCACGCTGGTGATCATGGACCCCTCGGGTGCCGTCCCTGGTTCCGCAGCGACATTTCCCAGCACAGGTGGCTCAGTCCTCAATCTCGGGGCCGGGAACCCCGGAGTCGGCGTGGCAAATCAGGCGCTTCAATCCCTCACCGGCGCGACCTCTTCCATCGTGAATCTCGGTGGAAATACCCTCACCATCGGCACGGCATCTGGCACTACCGAATTCGCGGGTGTGATCAACGGCCCGTCCGGTGGAATCATCAAAGACGGAGCCAGCACCCAGGTTCTCAGTGGCGCGAATACCTACACCGGCACCACCGTCGTTCAAGGCGGCATTCTGCAGATTGGAAATGGCACCGCAGGCAACCTGAATGGAGCCAGCGCCGTGACGGTAAATTCAGGATCCACTCTAGATATCAATCTCGGTAACAGCCAGACGTTCACAAACGGCATCCTTAACAACGGCACCGTCCGCGGCACCAACACAGGCGGCACGACGGTGACTCAGACCGTTTCCGGTGTCATCAGTGGTAGTGGCAACTTTGTGCAAAATGGCGGAGCGGCTACCATTTTCTCGAACCTCAACACCTATCAGGGCGGCACCACCGTTTCCGGCGCAGGCAGCCAATTGACTCTCGGCACCCTTTCCTCCGCCGCCTCAGCTGGCAGTGGCGCGATCAGTATTGATAACGGTGGTATTCTCAACCTGGCGAATCTTTCTGAAAACGTGCTAAGCCGAAACATTCTCAACGGGGTGGGTGGCGTCGGCACGGTGTCGGTGAACTCGTCCATGACTAACACCCTATCTGGCCTCCTTTCGGACGGCGCAGCGGGCACTTTGGCGCTCACACAGGGTGGTCTTGGCACCACGATACTCACGAACAATCAATCCTATACCGGTCAAACCAACATCAATGCAGGCACTTTGCAACTGGGTGAAGCCGGTGTGGGTGGTGGCTTGAGTGGAGCCAGCAATATCATCAACAACGGGATTCTCGACTTCCAAGGGGCCAATGCGACTCCCTATACGAATGTGATCAGCGGCAGCGGAGCAATTGCAAAGGGCCAGACAAACACACTCACCCTCAGCGGCGCTAACAGCTACGAGGGCCTGACGACGATCAACACCGGCACGCTGGTGGTTGGGAATGCAAGTGCTCTCGGGTCAGCCGTAGGCGGTACTGTCGTTAAAAGTGGCACCACCCTCAATCTCAATGGGTTTAACATCGGCAATGAGGGCATTGAAATCCAAGGAACGGGCGTCGGAGGGTTGGGTGCATTGGTAAATACTTCATCCAGCGCAGCCATCGCCGGAGGCGCAGTTACGATGCTGGGGAACACGACCATCGGCACATCCGCTGGCAGACTCACGCTGAATGGCGTGGTGAGTGGCGGCTATAATCTAACCAAAGTAGGCTCTGGCACGCTTTTCTTGAATGGAGTGAATGACTTAACGGGCCAAACTTTCATCGATGCCGGCATTCTCGCGGTTGGTAATGCTTCCGCTCTGGGAAATACCACCGCAGGCACCACGGTGAAGGACGGCGCATCGTTGATGATCGGGAACGGCATTTCCACCAACAGCGAACCGCTAACCATCAGCGGTGCGGGCGGATCCGCAGTCGTAGATTTCCTCGTCACCCCCGGAGCCCTCACCCAGGCGCTCAATGGATCTTCCACGGTGAATGGATCGGTTCGTTTGGTTGGTAACTCCACCATCAGCACCAACGGCACCGGCACCCTTACACTCAACGGCACGATTAACAAAACGGCTGCTGCTCTAACACTGACTGGTGGCGGCACGATTGATATCAACAATGTCATCAGCGGCATTACTCAATCTTTCAACTCCGACCTCGTTGTCAACGGTGCCACTGCAAACCTGAATGCCGCAAACACCTACCTCGGACCTACATTCATTACCAGCATCGTAGCTGGTGACGGCGTCCTGAATGCGAATGTTGCCAACGCCCTGCCTACAGTTGGCGGCCGCACTTCCATCACCATGGATGCCAGCGGTGCCGGGAGTTCCGTTCTCAACATCGGTGGTAGTTCGCTGTTACTGACGGGAGCCGATCAGGCCATTGCCTCGCTCCAAGGCGTAACTTCCTCCAAGGTCACCCTCGGCGGCAAAACACTAACGATCGGGTTTGGACAGGGCCTCAATACCTTTGGAACGAGCAATGCCGACTTCGCAGGCGTCATCAGCGGCACAGGCAGCCTTGTGAAGGATCAGACCAGCACCCAGATTCTATCCGGGACTAACACCTTCACCGGACCTGTGAGCGTGAACGGCGGCACGCTCAGTCTTCAAAATGGTGCTGCGATCGTTGATAGCGTTTCCGTGACTGTGAACAGCCCGGGTGTGTTGAACCTCATCAATAGCGAGACCATCGGCAGTCTTGCAGGTGATGGCAATACCACACTCAACGCGAGCACCTTGACTCTCGGTGGCAACAATAGCTCTACGACCTACAACGGTGTCATCAGCGGCACAGGAGGACTGACCAAGAACGGCAGCGGCAGTATGATTCTCAATGGAATCAACGATTTCACGGGCGATACCCGAATCAAAGCAGGCCAATTGGTCATCGGAGAAAATGATCACAGTCATGCAAGTGCGCAAGTGGGTGGCGACCTTTACAACGACGCAACCTTGGTAGGTCATGGCACCATTCAAGGAAACGTTTACAACTACGGCACGCTGTCACCGGGTTACAGAACCAACATGAGCGGTTCAGGCACGCTCCAAGAGCGCGGTTTGGGCACACTCCAAGTGATGGGTGACTATCAGGGCGAAAACGGTTTCCTCGACATTCAGCTAGATTTTCAACCCGGACCGGGTGTCATCGCAGACCAACTGACAATCGCCGGAACTGCCAATCTCAGTGGCACCACTCTTCGGGTGACGAAATCCGCCAATGAACTCGATTACGGCGATCAGTTTCAGATCATCGATGCGGATACCTACGTGGGGCAAGTTGACCTGTTCGACATCTCCCAGTTCACCAACCAGATGTTCTTCGATAATTCCACAGGCATTGTCTATGCCACCGGCTTGACCCAACAGCAAACGCTTGCCGATATGGAAGGCTTGAATTCCAACCAGGTAAACATTGCGGAAAGCCTTGCGGCAGCGCTCGTGCAGGAACACGGAAATTCGGACTTCATGGATGAGAATCTACCGCTCGATGCAGCGGTGATCAGCATTATCACTGATTTTGATAATTCCAGAACCAAGATTAATAGTCTCTCGCCAGAAGCCTACGCCGCCTTCGCGGACTACGGTATCCAAGTGACTCGTTCCTACACTCGCACAGCGATGAACCTTTCAGAAACCCCTGGCCAGTCAGGCGCGGCCCCCGCAGGTATCGCGGGGACGAAGGGGGGGCTTGCCACCCGGCAGGCCCCAGACGTGGGCAATACCTCGGTGTTTGGAGGCTTCAGTCAGTACGATATATCATCAACTTCATCCCATAACAATGCGGACTACGATCTCACCAGCACGGGTGGAGTCATGGGTTTTCGCCATGACGTCTTCGACTATTCCTTCGGCGGATTCATCGGATACGATCGTGGTGACGTTTCCTCAAACTATGTGAATGCCGACGTCAATGGAGTCCTCATCGGTGCCTTCGCGACACATCGACTGAATGATGCGCACAATTGCACCTTTGATGGTGGTGTGACCCACGGTGACTATCGATTCGATGGAGGTCGTCAATCCACCTTTGGAAACACGACCTTCAACGGAGGGGATACCTCGGTATTCCATGTATTTACATCCATGAAAGGAGATCTCTACAAGACCGAAAAGCTACGTTTCAGCCCCTCATTCGGTCTGCATTATCTCAATGCTGAGACAGATTCCATCGCGGAAAGCGGGGCTGGCACGGCATTGAACGTTGATGGCATGAGAAACGAAGCATTGCTCGCCGAGTGGGATTTCAATTTGGAATACAAAGTGGTTTCCAATTTCTTGCTGACCGGGAGCGTGGGATATACCCATAACTTTGTGGATGCCGAGCGTGATGTTTCCGCCTCCTTCGTGGCTGGCGGGTCGCCGTTTAATGTGACGGCTCCGGGTCTGGGTAATCATATCCTATCTACCAGCATCGATGCTTCCTGGCAGGTTAATGAATCCTTGAACATCGGGACAGGCTACCGTGCGGAATTCAGCTCGGATTCCAACGTCGCAGGCTCTGTTGGATTCGGTGCCTCCTACCGCTTCTGATGAGCAAATCGTGACCGAAGGCTTCAGCTCCTGGACGAAAATTCGAGTCCCATCGCCCCACCAAACTGGGTCACAAGAATCGGATGTTCATGGGCGGCGTGAATCCCGGATGGAGAAGCGCCGTCATCTACACTTTCGTTGAGCAAATCCGTCGCCTCATGGCAGATCCCTTTGCCTACTTCGAATGGGTCTTCGATAAACTCACGCACCCCCCAGCGCCCGCAGAAATCGAAGCCCTCCTGCCCGTCAACTGGATCAAAACCCGTCCAGCCGCTTCTTGGTCCCGGTCTTCGGCTCCTGGCTGTCCAGCGTGACGATGGCGGAGAGGATGTCGGAAATCTGCTGCGGAGTGTAGAACTCGCCCGCTTTCTTGCCGGATCCGGCGGCGAACTGGCCGATCAGGTATTCATAGGCATCGCCCAGCGCGTCGATGTCCGTGGAGAACTTCGCCAGCCCTTCGGCGATCTTTTGGATGATGGTGCAGAGCTTGGCGTTCCTGTCCTCATACTTCTTGCCCAGCTTGGGGGAACTCAGGTCGATCTCGGAGAACAGGCCCTGGAAGGTGCTCTCAAAGGATTCCGTCTCGATGTATTTGAAGCCCGCTTGAAGGATGTTCAGAAGCTCCGGGTTCTGGGTGCGGGCCAGTTTGGCGATGCTGTTCCAGAGGTGCGCGGGCTGGATGACGTAATGCACCTTGCGCCGCATCTGTTTTTCGAAAACCGGGATGTCGTCCACGTTGTTCGCATACCACAACGCCAGCGGCACCTTGCGCGTGTCAGCGCCCACATTGTGGTAATCCTTGCCCAACTCCTTCTTCGCCGCCGTCTTCTAGTTATCGGAGAGGTAGCGCAGGAAGAGGAAGGACAGCATGTAGTCGCGGAAGTCGTCCGCATCCATCGCCCCGCGCAGTTGGTCGGCGATGCTCCAGAGGGTGTTGCCCAGTTGTTTTTGGTTGGTGTCGGTCATGCGGTTGATGTCGGT
>ERZ1022724.82-NODE-82-length-23820-cov-19.043425_pt1 | contig 23820 bp, 12 predicted proteins | sample MGYA00521091_ERZ1022724 | MGnify/ENA primary metagenome ERZ1022724 (study PRJEB33162, sample SAMN09537610) | freshwater metagenome | isolation source: freshwater | place: Canada:Alberta | collected 2017-07 | study: EMG produced TPA metagenomics assembly of the... | reverse complement strand
GCACCCTCGCTGGCCAGGCAACGGCCCCGCCCGCAAAGGTCGAGTCGATGTATGACCCGGAAAATTTCGCGCTATCGGCATCGCGCGAGTTCATCACGAAATAGATGTCCGCTGTGCCTCCATGTTAGCCCCTTGCCAAAAAGAATTGCCGAAGCGCATGAGGTGCCGATGAAGGAGAGCTTCGCGCATCCCCATCGGCCTAACATGCGCCTGGGCGAATCGGAGTTCGCCGCTCCTCATGGTCTCATGACGACACGACGCATTCTGAATCGCGGAGATGATTTTTGGCAAAGGGTCTAGGAATGGGGTTCACGCGGCTGCTTTCAGCCGTCGATCGGTTCAGGCCCGCATCTTCGAGTAGGCGCGTAGATATCCCGCGCACTGCGCCACCTCGGTGACATTGCTCTCCCAGTTGTGTTCATACTCGATGGTTGCGTTCCCGGCGAAGCCGTGTTTGCGGACCTCGTCCAGGATGGCGACGAGGTCGATCACGCCGGTGCCGAAGGGGCGGTCGTGAGTCCATTGTGCAATGGAGGCCCGGTCCTTGATATGGAATGAAAGCACCCGCGGAGCGACTTTGCGGATCACTTCGAGCGGGTCGAGTCCGGAGCTTGCCCAGTGGCCGATGTCCGCGCAGAAGCCGAGGTTCTCATGACGTCCCTCAAGCGCCTTCCAAATCGTTTCGGGGTTCCAGAGCGCGCTGGGCTTCGGGTGGTTGTGGAAGCAGACTTTGAGGTCGTATTCTTTGGCCAGTTTTTCGAGGGTGTCGATGGCTTGGATGGCCTCGGTGGTCACTCCATAGAGGCCCATTTTTTTCGCGAGTTCGAAGGTCTTGCGGGCTTCTGCCTCGTCTTTGGAAATGGCGGTCACTCCGAAATTGACGGCGGCGATTCCATTCTTCTTGAGATGGGCGAGGATCGCCTGGATTGGCTCATCGCCCAGGTCCGGACCGAACTTCAATTCGCCGAGTTCGCCGCCGATTTTCTGCCCCGGAAAAACCTCGACATTCGCCCCGGCGGAGGCCGCCATCTCGATCGCTTCGAACAAGGTGAATTTCCTGAATGACCAACACTGCACCGCGATCGAGAAACCGGCGCTCGTCACGGCGGACTGCGAGAGCGGGGCGGCCTTCGAGCGAAGTGCAAGAAGGGCGGAGGCGGCGGGAATCATGGTGAATAGGGAGCGGCGCTTCATGGGGACTGCCGGACAGCTTATGAAAATGGATTTCCTCGGCAAGTTCGAATCCCGATTTCCCGTCAACAGCCCGAGGCAAGCTGGTTTACGGGTTGCGCCGGGACCGGGGATGGGGTGATGCTGCGGCCGAAATGAACGCCGAACATCAAGCTGCTTTACGTGCACTCCCCCATGGGAAAAGTTTCCGTTTTTTGGATCGGCTGGAGTCGCTGGTGGCCGGGCAGGAGGCTACGGCAAGCTATCTGGTCAGAGGTGATGAGGCGTTTTTGGAAGGTCACTTCCCGGGTGACCCGATGGTGCCTGGGGTGATTCTCATCGAAGCGATCGCCCAGCTGGGTGGCGTGGTGGTCCAGACTGACCCGGAACACGCAGTAATGGCGGACTTGAGGCTCACGGGTGTGCGGGCGGCGAAAATCCTGGGAGCGGCGCGGCCTGGCACCCTGCTGAAGATCCGCGTCAAAGTCGAGGGGCGGCTCGGAGCGCTTGCGCAGGTGGAAGGTGATGTGTCAGGTGCAGACGGTGTGCTGGCTACGGCCAAGGTGACGCTCAGCGGGACGCTGGCTCCCTGAATTTCATCCGATGCTTGGAGGATCCATTTGAAATCCATCCAGGAATCCGCCGCCTATGGTTGCGACGCCCTGCTGAAACGCGCGACCTACCCACCAACACCATGCTCTGGTTCAATCCGGACATCGGCCGGCCCGGCGATCGCACGCCCTGGAAAGACGGCAAAGGATCTCTTTTCTAGGGGGAAATCACTCCTGGGACCCGTCACCGGCGTCCTCATCGAGATCTCCGAGACATGGGAAACCGGCAAAACCTACCTCACTCCCAGCTCATAGAAATCAAACCGAAATCACAAAACCAAACACCTTCAGAAAAAATTTGCGCGCCCGAACGGCATGGTCGGACAACCGATACAAACTCCGCGTCGGTCCCGCAGGTAAATGCCGCGATGACCTGACTCATGATCCAGGTGAAAAGAGCGATCTTTCCGCAGCAGCGTCTGGCGCAGCGCCGCTGTTTCCGAAATCGGCGAAAACGCCGCTTGGCTGGAACTGAGAGTTGATGAACCCTGCACGTATGTCGCGACTGTTATATCAATTCAAGATGAAAGACCCAATCAGATTACTGGCGACCCTGATTTTGACAGGCGCATCAACCATGGCACAGACGGTGACGATCCACTCGCCGTCCTTTGACTTCGTCCAGCGGGTGAACTCCGGCACGTCCCAGGTCTTCGAAGCAAATGCGGAAAACCTCAGCATCTACGCCGCAGGCGACAACAACAGCGCCCAGCAAACGTGGTTGCGAGTCAAGGATGCCGTGGCGAAGGCCGCTGCCGGCCGCCAGATCCGCTCCGCCACCCTCACCTTCCGCGGCGGAACCGAGGACAAGGCCGCCCGCACGATCTATCTCGCCCGCACCTCGCTCGGCGTGACCCAGGCGGCGAACCGGACCACTCTGGATGGCACCACCGCCTATCCATCCACACCGGGTAGCAGTGCCTCGTTTGCGGATTCAGGTTACCTTTTGGATCCGCTCACCGTATCCATCGACTCCAGCGGCGCAGGCACGCTGGATGTCACGGATTGGGTGAAAAATCATCCCGCCGACACTTGGTTCCTCACCGCCTCGCCGGCTGCGCGCGGTGAGGAGGTGAGCTCGCCACAGGGGGCGAATTGGAATGCCCGCTGGCATTGGGCGAACGCGCTCTCGCTCGATGGCAATACCGCCTCGCCCGTCCAACTCGTGCTCCAGCTCGCCATCCCGGATGATTCTCCGCCACTCGTCACCCTCCCGCCCGCTAGGCGCGCCGCGCACTATGCGGGGGAGTCATTCGAGCTGGTCATCACCGCCGCCACCGGTAAATCGCCCCTCGTCTATCAATGGCAAAAGAACGGCAAGGACATCCCTGGTGCCACCGCCGCCACCCTCAGCTTTCCACGGCTCACCCTCGAACATGCCGGAGTCTATCAGGTATTGATTTCGAACCGCCACGGCAAGGTCACCAGCGACTCGTGCGATCTCACCGTCGTCAGCGTCCCGGACCTCGCGAATTTCTCTCCGCCCGCCGCTGACAAAACCCGCTATCATGCCCAGGGAAATGCGGTGATCGGATTCAATCAAGGCCGCTTTTTCAACCGCCCGCACTACACCGCCAATACCGCCGCTTTCATCCTCACCGGTGACAAGCCGATGGTGAAATTCGCCAGCGGAGATACCGTCCACGGGCATTTCCTCGTCGGCTTGAAGCGGGGTTCCGCTACCAAGTGGCTGCACGACTTTTCGAACATCGCGGCCGCGTTCCAGCCGGCGCATACCACTTGGCAAGTCACCGATCCCGATTTCCCCGGTCTCACCCTGCGCTTGCAAGTTCTCACCCTCGGCGGCAGCCCTGGCTTCACCGCCCGCGCCGTTGCCAGCGGTGCCCGGGCGGGCGACCAACTCGTCTGGGCCTACGGCGGCGCAAGCAAGCCGGGTGGCAAGCTTAACTGGACCATCGACCCCTATCCAGTCGGCGATGAAAAACTCCGTAAGGTCTCGTTCCAGCCCGCCAGCGCGCGCGGCAATGTCGTCCGGGTCAATGAAGGGCCGCTGACCGGATCGTTCACGGTGGCCCTGCCCGGTGGCGGTGGTGGCACCTTCGGCCGAGCAGGCGCGGGTAGCCTGGGTGTGGCGGATGCCGCTGCTTGGCAGACCCCGGCCACCCTGTCCGGCAGCAAGCCGCAGGATCACCCGTTGATCGTCGGCAGCATCCCGCTTTCCAACCAAAATCCCGCCTATTGGTCATTCATCCGCCAGGATGACAATCCCGACACGCTCACTGCGAACACCGCGCCGCAGCCGCTCTTCAACGCGGCTCTCGCGCGCTCGGCCGATTTCGCATCGCGCCTGCAAGTGGACACCCCGGACCCCAGGGTGAACGCAGCCGCCGCCATGGCCGTCGCCGGGGTGGACGGCATGTGGTATGGAAACAAATTCGTACACGGTAGCATGTCATGGAACTCACCCTACCTCGGCTGGCGCACCACCATCGGCGGAACCATGCTCGGCTGGCCGGACCGGGTGAAAAAATCCGTCGATACCTACCTTGCCACCCAGGTCACCAGCTCTAACAAGAAATCCGGCGAGTCGATGGGCGGCTATCAAGGGAAGGATTACCTCCTCACCAAGCCCGGCCCGGATTCCCGCTTCTATGGCAAAGGCTACGTCGCGGGAGACCAGACATTCTATGAAATGCAGACCCAGTATTTCGACCAGATTCTGCAAGACTGGCGCTGGCGTCTCACCGATGATCCCACTCACGAGGCCAAGCTCCGCAAGGGTGTGGAACTCCATCTCGAACGCTTCCAGGAGTGTTATGATCCGGATCAAAACGGCACCTACGAAAGCGTCATCAACACCTGGCCGACCGACTGCATCTGGTTCAACGGCGGCGGCTGCGCGGATGCCACCGGCTACGCTTACCGCGCCCACGAATTCGCACGCGACCTTGCCAGGCGGGCTGGCGATGAGGCCTCCGCCACCCGCCACCAGGCACGCCTCGATCATATCAAAGCCGGTTTCATCAAAGACCTCTGGGTACGCGAGGCCGGCCACCCGGGGCTTTTCCGCGAACAAGGCGGCCACCAGCGCCTCGTCAACAATCCCTGGCTCTACAGCCACTGCATCCCCATCGAGGCCGGCTTGCTCACCCCCGAGCAAGCCGCCACCACCTTGTATAACACGGAATACAACCTGGAAAACATCCCCATGGAAAGCGGCGGCCGCCGTGTGGTCACCTCCAATCTAACACCCGCCATCTGGTCGGTCCGTGTGCTCTGGCCCGGCGACAATTTCATGCTCGCCCACGCCTACTTCCGCACCGGCCTCGCGCGCGACGGCTGGGATGTGCTGCGCGGCAGCATCCTCCACACCGGCTTCAACGACCTGGTGCCCGGAGATTCCGTGGACCTCGTCGGCGGCACCGATTTCGGCGATACCGTTCACACCTTTACCCGTACGCTCGTCGAAGGGCTCTTCGGCTACCAACCGGACTATCCCTTCGGAAAAGTCCTCGTCGCCCCGCAGTTTCCCGCGGATTGGGACCGGGCGTCGATCAGCAATCCGGACGCATCCATCTCCTATGAGCGTAGTAGTAACACCCACACGCTTGCCGTCAGGCTCCAGCGCGCGGCCTCGCTCACGGTGGATATCCCAGTGCGCGCCTCCGCCATCACCAGCGTGATGGTCGATGGCCAGCCCGCCGGCTACGAGACCCGCCCCGGCTTCGGCCAGACCATCGTCCGCGTCACCACGCCGGCCCTTGCGGGTGCTACCGCACGCGTCGCCGTGACCACCGCGGATACCTTGCCGGAGGAAAAACCGATGGAAGTGAAAGGTATCGCCGGTGAAAAAGTCAGCCTGGTCCCTAGCGGGGTAAGTCCCGCCACGCTGGTATCTTTCCGCGATCCGCTCGGCACGCTGAATGACAGCGCCATGACGGGCGGTGCAATTCAGGGGAGCCTTTCTAACAACGAGGGCCGCCGCCGCGTCTTTGCCACCGTGAAAAGCGGTTCGCTCGAGCAAATCCGCATGTTCAACCTGCACATCAAGCCGGCCCCCGCCGCGCCTGCCACACTCGCCGAGGTGCCAGCCGGAGCCACCTGGAAGCCGCTGGATCTTTCCGCCGCGCTCACTGCCGACATCACTCAGATCTATGAGCAAAAATACGTTTCACCGCGCCCACAGACCGTCTCCTCCCGGGTCGGGCATGACGGCTACTCCCCGTGGTGTTTCCCGCACTGGGGCGTCTCCCGCCCGCAGATCGGTATCGACAAGGTCTCTGGAATGTTAGAGTCCGCGGATTCCAAGCGCCTTCTCACCCCGCAGGGCGTGCCTTTCCTCTGGGGCGGATCCAGCAAAAACGTCGCTTTCGTCTCGCTCTGGGACAATTGGCCGGACGAGGTCAGCGTCCCTGTTAACCAGTCCGGCGATGCTGCCTGGTTCCTGGTCTGCGGGTCCACCACCGTCATGCAAGGTCGCATCGCCAACGCCGTGCTGCGCTTGAAATACGCCGATGGCATCGAGGAAACCCTCGAACTCGTTCCTCCCTACAACTACTGGAACCTCTCACCCATCAAAGGCATCCAGGCCCGCGCCCAGTTTGGTTCGTCCTACTACACCGAGCCTGGCGAGGAATTCACCGTGCCCAAGCCCTGGCCCATGACCGTCGAGCTGGGTAGCAACTGCCGTGCCATGGTCCTCAACCGCAAGCTCCGCCCCGGTGTGATGCTCAAGGAAATCACCCTCGAAGCACTTTCCCAGGAGTCCGTCATCGGCCTGATGGGGGTGAGCATCATGAATCCGAAGTTCTAACAACTTCCATCTCCGGCAATCGGTTAGTATTCATTGCCACGCTTCCAAAGCGTCGGTGTGGTGCCCTCCTGGCGTTGGAAGGTGCGTTGGAAGGTGCGGAGGTTGCTGAATCCGCATGCCGTGGCGATTGCCTCGACCTTGCCGTGATCCTGCCGCAGCAGTTCCATGGCGCGGCGCAGGCGCAGGCGTTGCAGGAAGGCCATCGGCGTGGTGCGCAGGTCGGACTGGAAGCCGTTGTAAAGTCCACGCAGCGAGACTCCGCAATGGGCGGCAACGGCGGGCGCGTCCAGGTCGAGATGGTGGAGACGCTTGCCCATGAAATCAATCGCCCGCTTTACCAGGGGATGTAGCGCCACCACCGAGTCCGTGCTCTTGCGGGCGATCAGTGTGAGCGGTGGCAGCGTCACCGTCCGTTCGCGCGGCGCTTCGCCATTCATCAGCGCATTCAGCATCGCGGCGGCCTGATAGGCCTGCTCTTCAAGCGGACAGGCGATGCTGGTGATCGGCATGGTACCGAGCTCGCAGACCAGTTCGATGTTTCCACAGCCGATCACGGCAAGCTCCTCGGGAACGTGCCATCCCGCATCGTTGGCAGCTTCAATCACCCGCGCGGCTAACAGATCGTCCTCGGCAAACAAGCCAAGCGGCTTGGGGAGTTCCGAGAGTTTGTGGCGGAACCACTCGCCAACCCCCACTCCATGCTCGGCGATCATTTCCAGATCGATGCATTCCTGCCCCGCTTCTCCCAAGACTTCACGGAAGCCCTCCAACCGTCGCAGCGCATGGATGTTTCTGGAGTAACGCAGGCAGGCGAAGTGCCGATGTTCGCACTTCAGCAAGTGACGGGCTGCCATCCGCCCGATTTCCCGCTCGTCAGTCTCCACGTTCGGGCTGGCAAGACGCAGATCGTTGCAACCGTGCAGCACGGTGGGCACGCTGCGCGATATGCCACGCACGAATTTCACCAAGTCCGGCCGGAATACATTGGTCGTCAACAGGCCGTCCGCCTGCCAGGCTTTCGGCACAGAGCCATGATACACAGCAAAGGCGTTGACCACCCAGCCTGCTTCCCGCGCATACCGCGAAAAACCTGCTAGAATCGATGGCTCCATGAATCCAAGCACGATCAGAATGCGTTTTCTCTTTTGCTCAGGCATTGGAGGATTTTGCACGAATTGTCGCAAGGAATGCAAGCAATGTCGTTGACCACAAGTAACAACAATTTCATGGTCTCAAACCATGCATGTTTCAAGAATCCTCATCACCCTGGTCGTGTTTGCAATCGGCACCTGGGTTGGAACCGCCTCGGCCCAGCCCGCCGCTCCCCAACCCCGCTTTTTCGTCGCGCCGAATGGTGATGACGCCAATGCAGGCACTCTTGAAGCGCCCTTCGCCACCTTGGAGCGGGCACGCGATGCGGTGCGCGAGTGGAGAGTTTCCAACACGACCATCCAAGCAGGCCCCGTCGTGGTGGCGGTGCGAGGTGGAATCTATTTTCTGAATCGAACGTTTGTCCTGAGCCCGGAGGACTCCGGCACCGCGGCGCAACCTGTGGTTTATGCGGCCTATCAAAATGAAAAACCTGTCTTTAGCGGCGGGCGGCTCCTTACGGGTATGGAAAACAAGAGCGGCACATGGACGGTAACTCTGCCCGAAGTGGCCGCCGGTCATTGGAATTTCACGCGCCTGTCCGTGAACGGCGGCACGCGCACCCGGCCACGCCTGCCGAAAAAAGGCTATTACTACTTCTCGGGCGAAGTGGAACCGACTCCGGCAAACAAGGATAAGGGCTTTGACCGGGTGGTCTTCAAGCCCGGCGACATCCGTCCGGACTGGCAGAATCTCGGCGATGTCGAGGTCGTCGGGTTTCACATCTGGTCAGCCTCGCGGATGAGGCTCGCCGCCGTGGATGGCGCAAGCAACATCGCGACCTTCACGGGCGCCACCTCCCGCACGGCGGACTGGACCAAGTGGCCGCGCGGCGGCCGCTTCCTGGTGGATAACGTGAAGGAAGCACTCAGCGAACCCGGCCAGTGGTATCTCGACCGGAAGACCGGTGTGTTGACTTACCTGCCGCTGCCCGGAGAAATGGTGGACACCGCTGAGGTCATCGCGCCTCGTTTGGGTCGCTTGGTCGAGCTGCGTGGCGACTTGACTCACAAAAAATGGGTGCAACACATCATGCTGCGCGGTCTTCATTTCCGTCACGCGAACTGGGCGACACCGCCGGCCGGGCAAAGCGCGATCCAGGCGGAATCGAACCTCGGTGCCGCCGTTTATGCTCTCGGTGCCCGCGATTGTGCGCTCGAAGACAGCACGGTCTCACAGACCGGGGAATACGCGGTATGGCTGGCCACCGCTTGCAAGCGCAACCGCATCGATCGCTGCCAAATGACCGACCTTGGCGGCGGCGGGGTGAAAATCGGTGAAATGAATGCCTTCGATGACGATGACGCCGTAGCCAGTGACAACCTCGTGCGCGAGTGTCTGGTCGCCCACGGCGGGCGCTTGCATTCGGCGGCCATCGGCGTGTGGATCGGTCATTCTCCGAACAACAAGGTTCTCCACAACGACATCGTCGATCTATACTATACCGGTATCTCACCCGGTTGGTCGTGGGGTTACGGGCGCAGCCTCTCACATCACAATGAAATCGCCTACAATCACATCCGCCAGATCGGCCAGCGTGTTCTATCAGACATGGGCGGCATCTACACACTCGGCGCGGGTGATGGCAACCACCTGCACCATAACCTGATCCACGATGTCGATTCCTACGGATACGGCGGCTGGGGTATCTATTTCGACGAGGGCACCTCGAACATCCTTGCCGAGAACAACGTGGTCTACCATACCAAAAGCGCGGGATTCCACCAGCATTACGGGAAGAACAACACCGTGCGAAACAACGTTTTCGCGCTCGGACGTGAGGCGCAACTCATGCGCACCCGCCCCGAGCCGGAACACTTCACTCTCAATATCCATCACAACGTGGTTTTCTATCAGGGCGCGCCCTTGCTGGGATCGAACTGGGAAGGCGACAACTATCGCTTTGACTCCAATCTCTACTGGCGCACCGATGGGGAGCCGGTCACATTCGCAAGCCAGCAAACCCTCGAACAGTGGCAGACTAGAGGACGGGATCAAAACTCGCTCATCGCCGATCCACTCTTCGTGGATGCCTCGCGCCATGACTATCGCTTGAAACCGGAATCTCCCGCGCTCAAGCTCGGCATCACATCCATCGACGTCTCCATGGCGGGGCGCACGTGTGCCCAACCCTACACCGGCACGATGCCGCGCGCATTCCCCGAATTTGAATCACCGCCGGTCGAACAGAAGTAAACCGCCTGCTTATCCAAGCTAACGCGTTTGCCGCAGCCGGAACGCGGCGGGGGAGTGGCCGAACTCTGCCTTGAAGGCCTTGGATAAATGGAAGCCATCACAGAACCCGAGCGACTCGGCGATCATATCCAGCTTTAAATCCGGGCGCTGTAACATCAATGCCGCCTGCGCCAAGCGGCGGCGGCGGCGAAAACCCGCTGGCGTCTCACCCGTCGCGGTCTTGAACACCTTGCGGAAATGGTCGTAACTCATGCCAAGCTCCGCCGCGATGTCTTGCGATGTTGGTGCCTCGCCGCCGCCTGCTAGAAGTTGCCGAGCTGTCTCCAGCCAGGCCTCCTCGCCCGGCGGGCGTGACTCTAACATGCTTCCGATCAACCCATGAATCGCCGCCGCTACCGCAGTCGATTCAGCGAGAGTAGCCACCGGCATTCGCAGGATTTCAAAAATCCGCGCCGCGTTCTGGTTCCAATCGCTCAGCCTCCAGACGGCGTTTTCCGGCCCGAGTCCGTGTGACCGCCAGCCTTCGAATGCAGCACCATGGAAGGCGATGAACACCTCATCCCAGACATCACCCGCTTCCGGCCCATACTGATGCGGGTGCTCTGGAAAGACGACCACCAGATCCCCGGCGGACAGCCGCCGGTCCATCCCCCTGCGGTCCCGGTAGCGTCCCCCTCCCTTGAGCAATAATACCAAGGCATACATGCCATAGACCCTGAACTTCGAGAAACCCGTACCGCTTGTTCCGCGTAATCTACCGCCAAATTCGGCGTTTCCTATCGGGGTTACCGGCCCGGATCGGGGGATGATGCCAGAGGGGAAATGGAAGCTTCGCATCTCCGGAATTTACATTCGAGGGTCCAAGTCGTCCATTCCCAATCCTCAGCTTGGGAAGATAGTGTCCGCGACTCTTATCCATTTGTATGAAAATCCTATTCACCAAAGCCAACTGGGAACTCTCCGATCTCTCCGTCTCCGAGTTTGTCGATCGTTGCGCGGCCGCTGGCTATGACGGCACGGAGATCTATCTGCCCGCGCGTCCGGAACGCACCCGTGAGATCCGCGCCTTGCATGAGGCGGCCAACCTGAAAATCGTCTCCCACATCGCCACCGAGGGAGCCACGCCGGACGAGCACCTGCGCTCGCTTGAAGCGCGCTACCTTCGCGCCGTGGAGCTCCAGCCGCTGTTTGTCAACTCGCACACCGGTAAGGATTTTTTCTCCCTCGCCGACTCGCTGCGGATCTTCGAGGCAGGTGAGAAACTGGTTTCGGAATACGGTGTCCCCCTGCTGCACGAGACCCACCGCGGGCGCGCGCTCTTCAGTGCGCCAGCCACCCTTGAATATCTCCGCCAGCTTCCCGACCTCCGCCTCACTGCGGATTTCTCCCACTGGGTCTGTGTTCACGAAAGCGATCTATCCGACCAGCCCGCCGCCATGGCCGCCGCCATGGCCGCAGCAGGCCACATCCACGGCCGCGTCGGCTTCGATGAGGGCCCGCAGATCAGCGATCCTCGAAATCCCGCCCACGCTCCGTGGCTCGAGCGCTTCACCGGATGGTGGAATCAAATCCTTGATCTCCGCCGTGCCGAGTCACGCGAGTGGTTCACGGTCACTCCGGAGTTCGGCCCCGCTCCCTACATGCCGCTGCTCGGCAAATCCCCGGAACCCGCGGGCGATGCCTGGGAGGTCAATACCTGGATGCTCCAATACCTTCGAAATCAACTCATCTAACAACCGTCTGCCGCCATGAGCGCATCCACCGCACCCGCACCCGACTACAGCCTCACCGGAGCCAATGCCACCCTCGCCATCGAGCGGGGCCTCGCCGAGGCGGATTGGTACACCACACCCGTCCCCAAGGAAAAACTCAGGCACCTTCTCCAGCGCCGCGACGGCCCCGCCATCCGCGACACGATTCTCTGGTTCTCCATCCTCGCCCTCACCGGCTGGGCCACCGTCCACTTCTGGGGCACTTGGTGGGTGGTGATTCCCTATCTGGTCTATGCGGTTTTTTATGCCACCAACTCGGACTCGCGCTGGCACGAATGCGGTCATGGCACCGCGTTCAAGACCGACTGGATGAACTCGCTGCTCTATGAAGTCGCATCCTTCATGGTCATGCGGGAATCGACCGTCTGGCGTTGGAGCCACAACCGCCATCACAGCGATACCATCATCGTCGGCCGTGATCCGGAAATCCAGATTCCACGCCCGCCGGACGTGCGTGGTTTGTTCCTCAGTGTGTTCAACTTCGGCGGCTACCTCGGGTATTTTCCAAGCCTCTTCCGGCACTCCTGCGGCCGGATGTCTCCTGCGGAAAAAACCTATATCCCCGAGAGCGAATTCCCGAAAGTCTATCGAAATGCCCGAATCTGCCTCGCTCTGCATCTCGCAGTCGTGGTGACTGCGGTCGCCCTGCAAAGCTGGATCCCGATCTTCCTCATCACCTTGCCCAATTTCTTCGGAACCTGGCTGATGATCATCCATAACACCACCCAACACGCCGGCCTGGCGGAAAATGTGCTGGACCACCGACTCAATTGCCGCACGGTCTATATGAATCCCATCAGCCGGTTCATCTATTGGAACATGAACTATCATGTGGAGCACCACATGTTTCCGCTGGTGCCTTACCATGCCTTGCCCAAGTTGCACGAAACGATCCGTGGCGACTGCCCGCCGCCCTATCCCTCCATCCTCTCGGCCTGGAAGGAAATCGTCCCCGCCGTCAAGCGCCAGATCAAGGACCCCGGCTATCATGTGAAACGCCCCTTGCCGCCGCCGATTCAAAACTCCTGCGACGGTCGCCATGTCTCGAAGACCGCCGCGGACCCGGATGGATGGATCGAGGTCTGCCCGGCCGATGCCCTCCCGCTCGGCGACGTGGTCCGCTTCGATCACGGCCGCAAGACCTTCGCGGTCATCCGTGATCAGGATGGGAAATTCTTCGCCACCGACGGCATTTGCACCCACGGCAACACCCACCTCGCGGATGGGCTTGTGATCGCCGGCACCATCGAGTGCCCGAAGCACAACGGTCGCTTCCACCTTGCTGATGGTTCACCCGCCCGCGCTCCGATCTGCCGCGGGCTCGCCACGTATCCCGTGGAAAACCGCGACGGCAGGATTTTCCTCCGCACCACCGCACCCGGCGGCGCTGGCGCACGACCTCAGGCATCCCTCCGCCTCAAGGTGCTGGATGTCCGCAACGTGGCCACCTTCATTCGCGAAATCACCTTGGAACCCGAGCACAAGGTCAGCTTCAAGCCCGGTGATTACTTGCAATTTGAAATCCCGATTTTCGAGGAAATCAAGTTCAGCGATTTCGACATCCCGGAGCCCTACGCCTCGGTCTGGCATGCCCAGCATGTCTTCGCTTTGGCGGCCCGCAATCCTGATGGCGTGAAACACAACAACTACTCCATGGCCTCCGATCCCGGATCGGAATCGGTGCTTCGCCTCAATGTCCGCATCGCCACTCCGCCGCCCGGCCAGGACTGCCCTCCCGGCATCGGTTCGGCCTATATGTTCCAGTTGAAGCCCGGCGACACTCTCACCGCCGTCGGCCCCTTCGGAGATTTTCATATCCGCCCCACCCAGCGGGAAATGATCTACATCGGCGGCGGCTCCGGGATGGCCCCGCTGCGCTCGCACATCACACACCTTTTCGAGACGCTCAAGACGCCGCGCAAGGTCTCCTTCTGGTACGGGGCGCGCTCGCGCCAGGAGTTGTTCTATCAGGAGCACTTCGAAGGCATCGCCGCGCGCTTCCCCAACTTCAGCTTCCATCCCGCCTTGTCCTCCCCGCTCGACTCGGATCACTGGGAAGGTCACGTCGGCTTCATCCATGAGGTGGCCCTTGAAAACCACCTCAAGTCGCTCGTCAATCCGAAGGCCGCCGAGTTCTATCTGTGCGGCCCACCGCAAATGATGAAAGCCTGTCAGAAAATGCTGCGCGACCTCGGCGTGGAAGACTCGCAAGTCACCTTCGACGAGTTCTAATCTCCCGCGAGTAATGTTATTGCCTATTTCCAAAGTAGCCGTTCTGCTCTGCGCTGCCATTCACGTTCTTATGTTATCTTCTGCCAAGGCCAGCGACGTCCCGGAGGCTCTCAAGGCTTCCATGATTTGGACCCCGGCGGCTCCTTCCGGTAAACAAACCTACGCTGCGTTTCGAAGATCATTTGAACTCTCCGAGGTTCCATCCACGGCACCGCTACATCTCTTCGCAGACTCCCGCTACATGCTATGGGTGAATGGCGCGCAGGTGCTCAGGGGGCCGTCGAGATTCCATCCGGATTCTCCTGAATATGACACACTCGACATCAAGCCATGGCTCCGCACCGGAACCAACTCCCTGGTCGTTCTCGTGCATCACTATTCCGGTGCCGTCAGCGGTCGGATCATGAGTCATGCACCAGGACTAACAGCTTTGCTTGTGGGCGATGGACGTGAAGTCCTCCGCACGGGTAGTGATTGGAAATTCTCCGTCGAGACTGAATACCAACCTTCGCCCGGCGCATGGAGTTCCATCCCGGATGTGATCGACGGCCGCAAGTGGCCGGGTGATTGGACTTCTCTAACATTCGACGATTCCTCCTGGGTGCGCGCCGTCGCCACGGACGGCAGCGCATGGGGAGATTTCCGCCCGCGGATCACTCCGCTGTGCAAGGAGGTGGAAATGAGCGGGCTGCGCATCATGCCGGAAGGCAAGGCGCTGGCTGATCAACTTCCCATTCCTCTGAATGCCGGCGAAACACGCCCGTGGAGTTATCCCGGCGGATTCACGGGCAAGTGGATGTGGGCGTCCGGCCCTGCGAAAAAGGTCTTTTTCAAAGCGGTTTGGAGCAATGCGGGGTTCGGCGTGGGAAAGGACTCCTCGATCAAGGTGCTCTGCGACAACCGTTTCACCATCTATCAGAACGGCAGGGAAATCGCCCGCAGCGACGATCTCGAAACCGGCTGGACCGGCAACATCGACGTGGCGGATGGCGATGTCATCGCCATTGAAGCAGAGGACTTGGAGAACGGCGACCACAGCGCCGGGCTTTTCGTTTCGATGCTCAACCATGGCCATGCGATCCTCAGCACTTCCGACTTCCGATGCGCGGTCGGAGCGGTCCCAGCCGATTGGAAAAGCAGTCCCGATCTCACCGGCTTCACCGCTCTATCCGCTTCTAATATACACCCGGCCCACAAGGGGGCGGCGGATGGGCAGGCCTCGGTCGTCATCGACCTCGGCCGCATGGCCATGGCTTATCCCGCCATCGAGTTGGAAGCGGAGGCAGGCAGCGTGCTCCAGTTGGAATACGCGCTGCGCTTCATCGATGGAAAACCGGCGGAGACCTACGGCATCGGCACCACCTACACCGCCCGTTCCGGCCGCCAGTCGTTTCTCGCTGCGGATCAATGGTGTGCCCGCTATGTCACCGTCACCTGCCTCTCCGGACGGGTGAAATTACTCGGTCTTAAAATGACCTCACGCGAGTATCCCTACGAACGCATCGGCAGTTTCCAATCCAGCGATCCCATGCTCACCCGGCTCTGGGAAATGGCGGTCAATACCATCGAGGTCACCACCGACGACGCCCATGGGTCGGACGCCCGCGAGCGCAATGAGTGGGTGCAGGACGGCAGCAAGGCCAGCTTCAACACCATGCGCATCGCCGCCGCGGGACCGGATGGCAAGGGCGGTCGGATCCACTCGGACACCCGCACCTTGCGCAAGCTCATCAGCGACGCCGCCGCCTGCCAGATGCCGGACGGTCGCCTCCCCGGCACCTTTCCCACCGACCGCGGGGCCGAGGATCCGCATCATTTCATCGATGACTATGCGATGCAGTGGGTCGAGTCGCTGCGCTGGCATCACGACCTCACGGGGGATTCTGGCTTCGTCCGCGAGATGTGGCCTGCGCTGCTCCGGCAGATGCAGTGGTTTCTTGACCGCCGGTCTCCCCACGGCCTGCTGCTGGCGCGCGAGTATGCCTCTTTTGACAACCCGATCGCCTACCTCACCTGCGAGGGTGCCACGATCAATGCGTTTTTCTATCAGGCATTGCGCGATGCTGTCCACCTCGCCCGGGTGGTGGAGGATCCCGGGCAGGCGGCGATCTATCAGGCCGCCGCCGAGTCTCTCGCCACCCGTTATAGCCATCTTCTCTGGGATGAAAATCAACAAGCCTACAGCGCGGGTTTTCTGGATGGCGGGAAGCTGCCACCCTCCGTTCACGCACAGCTCATGGCGCTATCCTGCGGCATCGTGCCGCAGGAGCGCCTCGCCGCCACGCGCGGCTGGTTTCTCGCTCACTTCAGAAATCCAGGCGCGCCGCTCACAGTCGGCGCGAAAGCGAATTGGCGTGAACTGTTGGACCAAAAGGCGGGTCTCGGAATGCCGATCATGTTCTACTGGGCCTTCAGCGAACTCTATCAGATGGATTCGGCGGAAGCGGATCGTATCGCGCTTTCAGAGATGCGTGGCCGCTGGAAAAACATGGTGAACTTCCTCCAGGATGCCGGCACGCTCAGCGAGTCGTTCGTCAACGATCAAGGAGGCGGCATGAGCGAGTCCTGCCATAACTACGGCTCGATCCCCGCGTATTTCATGAGCTCCTACCTGCTCGGAGTCCGTCTCGCCGGGCCTGTGGAACAAAAGCGCATCATCATCAATCCAAGGCCTGCGGACCTGGCCGAAGCGGGCGGTGTGGTGGTCACGCCCTTCGGTCCGGTTCCGATGAAATGGACCATCCGTGACGGACAATGGCAGCTCTGGTTCACCGTGCCAGACGGCGTGACGGCGGAACTCCGCCTGCCCGATCTCGATTCATCCACCCTCACCACGAATGGCTCCCCAAGCTTTGCGGAAACCGTGGGCCGCAACACCCTGCTGAGCGTCGGGAGCGGCGCTCACGAGTTGAGCGCGAAGCTCCGGAAACAGTGATAGGGCGACGCAGCAGCCGGACCCGAGGAATTCCGGCGGATGCACAAATTGTCGCATGAAATGCAAGCGGTGTCGTTGCGTGGATGCGTCTTGATGGATACAATCGCGGCCTGATCCACTCTTTTATGCCGCATTTTTTTAACCGCCGGACCGCTGCTTGCCAATTGTTTGCAACCCTCATTGTCACCGCAGCCGGGGCTCATGCGGTTCCCGAATTCGCTCACGAGTTCTTCGTCGCAGCCAGTGGCTCGGACAGCCATCCCGGCACTGCGGCGAAGCCGTTTCAATCGCTGGAAAAAGCCCGCGATGCCGTGCGTGCACAGCTTCCCACCATGACGGGTGACATCGCCGTGACCATCGCGGGCGGAACCTATCCCGTCCGGAAAACCATCGCCTTCGGCCCGCAGGATTCCGGAACAGGCACCCATCGCGTCATCTATCGTGCGGCCGACGGCCAGACCCCTATGTTCACCGGTGGTGTCCCTGTCAGCGGCTGGCAGCCCTACAAGGACGGCATCTGGAAAGCCCCGCTGAACCGCGACGAAAAACTCCGCGCCCTCTACGTGGACAAGGTCCGCGCGGTGATGGCCAACAGTGGCAAGAAAATCCGCGCCCAAGGCGGGTGGGGGACTTACAAGGTGACCGCCGGCCAGGCCCCATGGGCATGGCAGAGCGGCGAGGCTGCCGATGGCATCCTATACCAGACGGGCGACCTCCCGAAAATCACCCACAACGTCGCCGATGTCGAAATCGAAAACCAGACCACTTGGAACAAGAACTTCATCGGCGTGCGCGAGATCGCGACCGAGGGCGACAAGTATATCTTCAAACTCCAGCAACCCTACGGTGCCATCGCCCAACAAATCGGCTGGACGGCGGGCCTCACGCTCAACAGCGAGCAAATCATCCACAATGCTTTCGAGCTCTTGGATCAGCCCGGTGAGTTCTATTTCGACCGGGAAGCCAAGACGGTTTATTACATCCCACGTCCGGGGCAGGATATGAAAACCGCCAAGGTCATCGCACCGGTGACCCAAACGCTCGTTGAACTCGCGGGCCAGCCGATCAGGAATCGCGTGCGGAATATCACCTTCGAGGGACTCACGTTTGCCTATACCGACTACAATCTGATGGAAATCGATGGCTCCCACGGCACGGCCACCGTCCAGACCGCTTGCATCAACACCGCCTTCGCCAGCCCGAACTGGCACTACGATGTTTATCGCTCTTACGACACGCTCCCCGGCGCGGTCATCGGCAATGCGGTGGAGGGCGTCGAGTTCATCCGCAACACCGTCGCGCATACCGGCTGCCAAGGTATCGTGATGAGCAATGACGTCAGCGACGTCCGCATTGTCGGCAACGTCATCCGTGATGCGGGCGGCAGCGCCATCACGCTGGGTCACCCGCATCACACCTACGAGAATGACACACCCGATCTCAAGCACCCCGAGGGCGCGGGCATTGATCGCGAGAAATTCGCCCCCGGCACCGAGGCCATCCCACGCCGGGTTTTGATATCTAACAATTTCCTGCCGGATAACTCGGCCTTGTTCAACGGCCACACCATCATCACCGTCTTTTATGCCTATCAGGCGATCATCGAGCACAACTGGATTCCGAACGCGCCCTACTCCGGCATGAACGTCGGCTGGGGCTGGTGCGACTTTGATGGCAGCGACGTCGCCAACCACCCGCAATGGGGTCAGGGCTCGCGTCCTTCCGTTTTTCCTGGAAACCCCACCATGGTGGCGGGCAACAACCGGATCCATGGGAACCGCGTGGAGCGCACGATGAGCATCCTCCACGACGGCGGTGCCATCTATACCCTCGGCCGCCAGCCGGGCAGCTTGATCGACCGCAACTACTGCCGCAAGTCGTCATGGACGATCTACAATGACGAGGGCTCCACCCTCATCATCAACCGCGCGAACGTGCTGGAAGGTCCCTTCGATCTCGCTTATTACGGCGGAGATTACGGCCGTAAGCACAACCTCCTTGTCGAGGGGTGTTTCGCCTCCGATGACAAGTGGAATTTTTCCTCACCCGGCACCAAAGGCGTGAACAACTCAGTCCACCCCGGCGGCAGTTGGCCCGCCGAGGCGCAAGCGATCATCCGCGAAAGCGGCCTCGAACCGAGTTGGAAAAAGATCGTTCCCGCCGATTGGGTGCAGGTTTCCGAAGAACTCGAAGGCGTGGATCTCGCATGGGTCAAGGGCGCCATCGACTTCATCGCCCCGGGCACCTACAGCGACTCCTCGCGCCTCGTCTCCCAACGCAACTCTCAGACCGGCCCTGCCAACGGCAAGACCTATCGCCAGGGCGAGGAGTTTGCTTACAAGATCAAAATCCCGGTCGGCAGGAAAGCGGCCCTCGTTGCCAACTATTGGGGTGAGGAAGGTCAGACGCGGAAGTTCAAGATCTTCATCAACGACCGCCTGCTCGCGACCCAGGAGTTGTTCCGCGCGCATCCCGGGAAATTCTTCGATCAATCCTACGCCATTCCCACGGACCTCCTGCCGGCAGGCACCACCGGCGACACGGCCGAAGTGGTCGTCCGCTTCACGGTTGACCCCGACGGTTACACGGTCGGAGGTTTGTTCGGCCTGAAAGTGATCAGCGCACCATGAAGCATTCAGCTGCCAAAGCCCCGGCGAGTGGCTGTCTCCGACCGCCGCTGCGCATGGGCCGCCGTTGCATGAATGCCAAGCACTCCGCACGATCACCTCACGGGCAGGGCGATTCGGAAGTTGCCACTCTCTGTTTCAAATCCCCAAATACCGCTAAGTAGCCACCGTATGAATCCCACGCCACCATCTCACCGGCTGCCGCTCTCCGGTCGTCTCAGCTACGCCGCCACTGACGCCGCAGGCCAACTCGTGTTCTGCGTCATCTCGTTCTATCTATTGAATTTCTATACCGATGTTGTCGGGATTTCCGCAGCCACCGCAGGCACCATCCTGCTCATCGCACGCTTGATCGATGCCATTGACGCGCCGATCTGGGGTATGGTCTTCGACCGCACCCATAGCCGCTGGGGCAAGAACCGCCCGTGGTTTCTCTGGCTTTGTTTTCCCTTTGCGCTCTTCGGCGTCCTCACCTTCTGCGTTCCGGATCTTCAAGGCCCGGCCAAGGCCTGGTATTGCGGCATCACCTACGTCCTTTGCAGCATCCTCTACACCGGTATCAACACCCCGGTCACCTCGATCCTCTCAGCCCTCACGCCGGACCCGAACGAACGCGTCACCCTCACCAGCTTCCGCATGTTCGGCTCCAAAATCGGCGTGCTCGCCGTGAACGCCAGCGCTTATCCCCTCGTGAAATGGTTGGGTAATGGCAATGATCGCCACGGCTTCATGCTTACCATGCCGATCTTCGCGGTGCTCTCGGTGGCTCTCTATCTGATCGCCTTCCGCAACCTTCGCGAGACGGTGGTAGAGAAAAAAAAGGCTGCTCCCATCCTCGAAGGCTTCTCGGCGATCAAGGGGAACTGGCCGTGGATCATCATCTTTTCCAGCAGTCTCTGCTTCTGGATCGCCTTCATTGCACGGATTTCCATGGCTCCCTATTTCTTCGAACACATTTGGAAGAACAAGCAGCTCACCGCGCTGGCGAACAGCCTGGATGTCATCTCGCTGGTGTCCATCCTCGCCTTGCCATGGCTCTGCCGCCGCATGAGCAAGTCCACCATCTGGGCTTGGGGCTTGGCCGGGGCGGTCGCCAGCCAGGTGCTTCTCTACTCCGGGGTGCTCAGCCATTCCGCGCCCTTGATGTTTGCCGGTTGGATCGCTGGGATCATCACCAGCGGTGCGGCCATGGCGCTGCCCTTCGCGCTGCTCTCCGATAGCGTGGACTACGGTGAGTGGAAAACCGGCGTCCGCGCGGCCGGCCTGCTCACCGCCATCGGCGCGGCTTTCTGCCTCAAAGCCGGCAGCGGTTTCGGTGGCGCCTTGCCCGCGTGGATTCTCGGGGCCACCGGCTATGTTCCTAACACCACCCAGTCCGCCACCGCACTGCAGGGCATTGAAATCGGCTTCATCTGGCTTCCTGCCTTGTTCTATCTGTTCGCTCTTCTCCCGGTTTTGTTTTACCGGAAATACGAGCGCATGGAACCACAAATCCATGCGGAACTCGAAGCCCGTCGTCCACTTGCCACTGAAATTCAGCCGTGACTTCCACTCTCTCCACTCCTCCTTGGTCCATCGAATCGCGTGAAGGCGCGGTGATCATCGCTTCCGGTGAGACCCGCCTGCGTGTTGCTTTTTACGGTCCATCCATCGCCCGCATCACGCTCACGCAGGGGAAGCCCTTTCTCGGTCGCCCAAGCCTGATCGTCACCTCGACGGAGCGCTTCACCGACTACGAAGTCACAGAAAGCCCCGCGGCCTTCACGATTGCCACGCCGGATCTCCGCTTGGAGGTTTGCAAAGAAACGGCAGCAATCCGTTACGATGATGCGGATGGCAAGCTGCTCCTCACAGAGCCCGCGCGCGGTGGGAAATCGCTGACGCCCAAGGCGCTCACCCGCAATGTTTTCCTCAAGGATTCCGCCGTTGCCGCCGGCCAGAGCATCGATGGCGCGCGCGCCGCAGCCGGTGAGTTCGAGACGGTGTTCGACCGCGACGCCTTCGAGGCCCGGCTGGAATTCGAGTTCTCGGAGAACGAGGCGCTCTTCGGCCTCGGATCGCACGAGGAAGGCTTCGGCAACCTGCGTGGAAAATCCCGCCACCTCTATCAGCAAAACATGAAGATGGTGGTGCCCCACCTCGTTTCCTCCATGGGTTACAGCATCCTCTGGGACTGTGGCTCGCTCATGAAATTCCACGACGACGCCGAGGGCTCGTTCTGGTGGGCGGATGCGGTGGACGAGCTGGATTACTACTTCATCCACGGCGGCAGCTTCGACGGAGTCACGCGCCTCTACCATGAACTCACCGGCAAGGCTCCGCTGCTGCCAAAGTGGGCCTTCGGCTTCATTCAGTCCAAGGAACGCTATGTCAATGCCGCTGAGTTGTTAGATCTGGTGCGCGAATACCGCCGCCGCAATATCCCGCTCGATGGCGTGGTGCTCGATTGGAAATCCTGGCCCAACGGCTCTGGCTGGGGCCAGAAATCCTTCGATCCCGCGCGCTTCCCCGATCCCGCTGCCTTGACCAACGAACTCCACGAAATGGGCGCGCACCTGATGGTTTCCATCTGGCCGATCATGACCGGCGGCTGCGCGAACCAACTCGAAATGCAGCAAAGCGGCGGCATGTTGGGAAACCAATCCACCTACAACGCTTTCGATCCCGCCGCCTGCAAAATCTATTGGGATCAGGCGAACCGCGGGCTCTTTGCCCACGGTGTGGACGCGTGGTGGTGCGATTGCACCGAGCCCTTCGAGGCTGATTGGTCCGGCGCGGAAAAACCCGAGCCCGAGGAGCGCCTGCGCATCAATACCGAGGCCGCCGCCACCTATCTCGACCGCACCCAGATCAACACCTACTCGCTCCCCCACTCGCAAGGGATCTACGATGGCCAGCGTGCGGAAAATTCTAACAAGCGCGTGCTCAATCTCACCCGCTCGTCCTACGCTGGCCAGCACCGCTACGGCACCGTCTGCTGGAATGGCGACATCTGCGCGACCTGGGACACGCTGCGCGGCTGCATCCCGGAAGGTGTCAACTTCTGCGCCACCGGCGAACCGTGGTGGACCGTGGACATCGGCGGCTTCTTCATCAACCATGATCCCGACTACTGGTTCTGGCGCGGCGATTACCCGGAAGGCTGCCGCGGCCTCACCGCCATGGAGGCCATGGAACCCGATCCCGCGGACACCGGTTGCCGCGATCTCGGCTTCCACGAGCTCTACACCCGCTGGACCCAATACGCCGTCTTCCTGCCGATGTTCCGCTCCCACGGCACTGACGCCGCCCGCGAGATCTGGCGCTTCGGTGATGAAGGAAATCCGTTCTACGACGCCATCGCCGCCGCCATCCGGCTGCGCTACCGCCTCTTGCCCTATCTCTACACACTCGCTTCGGAAGTCACTCGTGAGGGCCGGATGATGATGCGCGCCCTGGCCCTCGATTTCCCGGACGACCGCGCCACCCACGCGATCGACGATCAATTCCTCTGCGGTCCTTCGTTACTGGTTTGCCCGGTCACCCGGCCGATGTTCTTCGGTCCCGGCTCGGCACCCATCCACAACGAGCCGCGCAGCCGTCAGGTGTATCTCCCGGCAGGATGCGATTGGTATGACTTCCACAGTGGCGAGCGTCACCCAGGTGGCCAAACGATCACCGCCGCCGCACCGCTGGATTCCATCCCGCTCTTCGTTCGCGCCGGATCCATCCTGCCGATCGGTCCCGTCATCCAATCGACTGCGGAAGAACCCAGTGCGCCCATCGAACTCCGCGTCTATCCGGGCGCCGACGCGGATTTCACCTTCTATGAAGACGCTGGCGATGGTTACGGTTACGAAAAAGGTGAGTTTACCCTGACTCCGATCCATTGGGACGAGGCCTCCGCCAAGCTGACCATCGGCAAGCGCCAAGGCGCGTTCCCGGGAATGCCGGAAAAGCAGGAGTTCATTCAACACCCTTGATCAGCGGTGCTCGCTCATCCATGTGTAAAGCATCACCCACAGTGAAAGCGCCAGCCCGAAGAGGGGGATTTGTAACAACGACGGAAGCGAGTAGAGAATACTGACAATCGGAATCCATACCCCCCATGTGGCGAACAAGGTGGCCATGACGGTCTTCTGATAGTAGGCGATGGTGAAAAAGCGGCTGATGCCTCTTAATCGATATCCACCGTTCTTCCAGTCATAGAGCCATGCGGTGACGGGAGCGGCGAAGAGTGGATTGTATAGAAACTGATCCACCAAAGCTTTCTTCAGCACGATCGCCACCGTGGCCTCGGCACCGAACCAGATCGCCTGTTGCTGATAGAAAAAATCCACCACCACGCCCATGAAGCACCAGAAAGGCACGGTAA
>ERZ1022724.79-NODE-79-length-23945-cov-7.047258_pt1 | contig 23945 bp, 23 predicted proteins | sample MGYA00521091_ERZ1022724 | MGnify/ENA primary metagenome ERZ1022724 (study PRJEB33162, sample SAMN09537610) | freshwater metagenome | isolation source: freshwater | place: Canada:Alberta | collected 2017-07 | study: EMG produced TPA metagenomics assembly of the... | reverse complement strand
TTGGCATAGATCTCTAGATCTTTGCGGCGCATGTTTAAAAACGGACGCCACAAATGAATCAGTTCTTTTGATTTGACTTGGGGCATGGCTGAAAGACCAGGTAAACCAGCACCGCGCATCAACTGAATCAACACAGTTTCCGCTTGGTCATCCAAATGGTGAGCAAGCAATAGGTCTTGAATGTTGTGCGCTTGGCACATCTGAGTCAATGACTCGTAGCGCAAGTTTCTGGCTTGAGATTCGATATTGGATGGTTTGTTGAGTTTGACGTTTCTGGTGTCAAAGTGACAACCGAATTTCTTGGCCACTGCTTTGCAGTGAGCTTGCCATTGGTCTGCTTCTTTTTGAATACCGTGATGCACATGAAAGGCATGCACATTTTTCTTGCCATGCGCTTTGATGGTGGCGTGAAGTAATACAGTTGAATCAAGTCCACCACTGAAAGCCACCGCCAGTTGTGCAGGCGGTGTTTTTGTTCCAGCGGGTTTACTTGTCTTTGCTGCTGTCTTTGAACTTGCCATAGCTCATCAAGCGCTCGTGACGACGTTCAAGCAACTCATCCACACCCATGGTTTGGAATTGGCGCAAAGAATCAGCCAAGGCACGCTTCAGTAATGCGGCCATACCAGCATGGTCACGGTGTGCACCACCTAAAGGTTCACTGACAATCTTGTCAATCAAGCCCAAAGCTTTTAAACGAAGTGCTGTCAAAGCCAATTGCTCGGCAGCTTCTGGTGCTTTCTCTGCGGTCTTCCAAAGAATCGATGCACAACCCTCTGGTGAGATCACTGAGTAAGTGGCAAATTGCAACATTTGCACCACATCGCCCATCGCAATCGCTAGAGCACCGCCTGAGCCACCTTCACCAATGATGGTGGAGATGATGGGCACTCTGAGTTCTGCTTGAACAAATAAGTTATGGCCAATCGCTTCTGATTGGTTGCGCTCTTCAGCGTCAATGCCTGGGAAGGCGCCTGGTGTATCTACAAATGTGAAAACTGGCACATTGAATTTTTCTGCCAAACGCATCAAGCGTTTTGCTTTTCTATAACCCTCAGGACGGCTCATACCGAAGTTACGCATCGCGCGCTCTTTGGTGTCACGACCTTTTTGATGACCGATGACCATGCAAGGCATGCCATTGAATCTGGCCAAACCACCGATGATGGATTGATCATCGGCAAAGTTTCTGTCGCCATGCAGTTCATGGAAGTCAGTGAAGATGTTGTTCACGTAATCCATGGTGTACGGACGCTGTGGATGACGCGCGATTTGCGCCACTTGCCATGGAGTTAAGCGGGTATAGAGGTCTTTGGTGAGCAGTTGGCTTTTTTCAGAAAGCTTGCCGATTTCTTCAGAAATATCGACTGCAGACTCATCTTGAACAAAACGTAATTCTTCAATTTTTTGCTCGAGTTCAGCGATTGGCTGCTCGAATTCAAGGAAAGTGATTTTCATAGACTCTATTCTAATGGCTTGCGAGGCAGACGCCTAGTTTTATGAATAGTTATTTAAAATCAATGGCTTATATTTATTTTGGCGGCTTAAAAAGCCTGATATTCGACAAGTATTGAATCAATACTCGACGGGGATTGGATCAATACTGCGCCACATGTACCAGGTGGCCACTGTTTGCCAAGGGGTCCAATTGGCTGCGACTTCCTTGGCTTCATTGCGCGAGACTGGTTCGCCACTGAAGTAAGCCAAAGAGATGCCTTTGATCAAGCCAATGTCATCCAAAGGCAAGACATTGGGTCTCATCAAATAGAAGATCAAAAACATTTCCGCTGTCCAACGACCAATACCGCGAATCGCGGTCAATTCTGCGATCACGGTGTCATCGTCCAATGAGTCCCACTTGGCGCAATGCAGGCCACCATTCACAAAATGGTTGGCCAAGTCTTGCATGTACTCTACTTTTCTTAATGACAAGCCCGCGCCTTTTAATGCGGCAGGGTCTAATTTAAGAACTGCTTTGGCAGTGAAGTTTTTGGTGAGCGCTGTGGTGCGCTCCCACACAGATTGTGCTGCCTTGACTGAAATCTGCTGACCGACAATGGCGCGCGCCAAGGTCTGAAATGGATCACCACGGGTGGTCAAGAATTCTGCTTTGGGGTATTTGGGAATGAGTTTGCGCATGATGCGATCGTGCTTCATCAACTCTGCGCATGCTTGATCCCAGTAGTCTGGGGCTTTGAGCTCTGGTGCCATTAGTTCTGGTGCCATCAGTGTTGCTGCCTGGTGGTGGCAACCGTCATTAAGCACGTCTCCAAAGCGTGACGCCACCCGGCTTGTCTTCCAGAACAATGCCCTGAGCCAGCAAGTCTTGGCGAATCTGATCTGCTTTGGCAAAGTCTTTAGCTTGCTTGGCATCAGCTCGCGCCTGAATCGCTGCTTCAATCGCTGCCGTGTCGTTATCTGCGCTTTGTGAACCACCGCCTGCTTGTAAAAATTCTTGGGCAGGTCTTTCTAGCAATCCCAATAGTTTTGCCAATTGCTTGAGCTCTCTTGCAAGGTCCCGTCTTTCTTCTAATCTGTCAGGGCCTTCGGCTTTGTTGATCTCGCCAGCCAACTCAAACAGAATCGCAATCGCTTCAGGGGTGTTGAAGTCATCGTTCATCACCTCGGCAAAGCGTGTTCTCCAAGTGCTTGGCTTGCTATAAGTCGGAATGCTCTCAACACTGGATAAGGCGTTGTACAAACGCGTCAAACCTTGCTTGGCTTCTTCTAGATGAGCATCGCTGTAGTTGAGTGGGCTGCGGTAGTGCGCCTTGAGAATGAAGAAACGAACCACCTCAGGGTCAAATACTTTTAATACTTCGCGAATGGTGAAGAAGTTGCCCAATGATTTAGACATTTTTTCTTCATTGACTCGCACAAAGCCGTTGTGCATCCAAGTGTTCACAAAAGGCTTGCCCGTTTCGTCTGAGAAAGCGCCTTCACTTTGAGCGATTTCGTTTTCATGGTGTGGGAACTGTAAGTCTGCACCGCCGCCGTGGATATCAAAGTGCTTGCCCAAGAGTTCGCAACTCATGGCCGAACATTCAATGTGCCAACCTGGTCGACCAACACCCCAAGGAGACTCCCATTTGGTATCAGCTGGCTCATCGACCTTGGCAGTTTTCCATAGAACGAAGTCCAAAGGATCTTGTTTGCCACCAGTGACGGCCACGCGCTCACCTGCTCTTAGATCGTCCAAGGTCTTACCTGATAGCTGACCATAGTTTTTGAAATTTCTAACGGCGTAGTTCACATCACCTTCATCAGCTTGATAAGCGTAGTTCTTATCCATCAAGCGCGTGATGATGTTTTGCATCTGGGGCACGTACTCGGTCGCTCTTGGCTCATGCGTGGGTCTTTCAATACCCAAAGCATCCGCATCTTCATGCATGGCCATAATGAAACGATCGGTCAAGGCTTTGATGGTTTCTTTGTTTTCTACTGCACGCTTGATGATTTTGTCATCGATGTCGGTGATGTTTCTGACATAGGTCACTTGCATGCCAGAAGCTCTTAACCAACGCTGCACCATATCAAACACCACCATCACCCTTGCATGGCCAATATGGCAAAAGTCGTAAACCGTCATGCCGCAAACATAGAGCTTCACTTTGCCTGGCTCAATGGGCTTGAATGTTTCTTTGCGGCGCGTCAGAGTGTTAAAAATATGCAGCATATAAAAGCGTGGGATTTTTCTTTAATTCTTTTGGTGTTTTCTTTTAGTGATTTCTTTTGGTGATTTCTGGTGCTGATTTTAATGAAATCACTTTCATTACGGTGTTATTTAAGGCAATATCTTAGAAATACTCCAAGGGTCTGGCGATTTGTTAGACTGATTGATGAGTATAGCTAATTCGATGTGGTATCTGCTTTAAAATCACCCTATTCTTTCGATCCCGGGCCTGTTTTATGAAAATGCTTTTCCAGAAAAGTCCTTCCCTGCAGCAAGTGGCCCTCGGGGTTCTTTGTTTGATATCAGCCCAAGCTGTGATGGCTCAAACCGTCACGCCGCCGTCGACCCTGTCGGCGCCAAAATCAAATCGTTCTGATATTGCTGCCAAAGCTGACCCATCACCATTTGTGAATAATCCAAGCGCTGTTCAGTCTGCGCAGATGCAACCATCCCTGGCCACCCCCTTCATCGTTTTGCAAAGAGTGCCAGAGCCAAAGAATAAAAATGCGATTCCCCAAGATATCTATAACCTGATCACCAGCAAGAAACTGCCTGAGGCGATTGTTGCGATTGATAAAGAATTGGGTGTTAATCCGCGCAATGTGCAGTTACGTTTTGTGCGCTCAAGAATCCAAATTGAATTGGGTCAAATGGATGCGGCCAAAAAGACATTGGTAGAGATCACCCAACAATTCCCAGAATTGCCTGAGCCTTATAACAATCTGGCCGTGCTTGAAGCTCAAAGTGGCGATCTTGATCAAGCCAAAGAGTATTTAGAGTTAGCCCTCAAGGTTCAACCGAGTTTTGCAACTGCTTTAGAGAACTTGGGTGACGTCTATACAAGGCTTGCCTCTAGATCTTATGGCAAAGCCCTGCAACTTGATCGACGATTGGTAGAGAGTCGTCGCAAAATGAAGTTGGCAGAAGATATTCTGAAGTAACACCGAAGCATTGATGGGTGACATACCTATTTTTTAGTTTGTTTTATTTTTTACGAAGGGAATTAATCCCTCATTACATGGAGAAGGACGCAGCATGGCAAAAGTGCAATTAAATACCAGCATGGGCAATATCACATTGACTTTGAATGATGAATTAGCGCCTAAATCGACTGAAAACTTTTTAGACTATGTTCGCTCTGGTCATTACGACGGTACGATTTTTCATCGCGTGATTGCAAACTTCATGGTTCAAGGCGGCGGCATGACTGCTGGCATGAAACAAAAGCCAACCAAGGCCACGATTGAAAACGAGGCTGACAATGGTTTGCAGAACACGCGTGGCAGCGTTGCGATGGCTAGAACCAGCGATCCTCATTCAGCCAGCTCACAATTCTTTATCAACGTGGTTGACAATGCTTTCTTGAACTTCTCAGCACCAACTTCACAAGGTTGGGGTTATGCGGTCTTCGGTGAAGTGAGTGAAGGCATGGATGTGGTTGACGCGATCCGCCAAGTGAAAACTGGCAGCTCAGGCTTTCATCAAGATGTGCCTAAGGAAGATGTCACCATCATCAAAGCAACCATCCTAGAAGAGTGATCATGCACGCGAGCGCTCTCTTCATCTCTGATCTTCATTTAACCCCATCGATGCCTAGAACGGCAGAGAGGTTTTTTGAATTTCTAGAGAAAGAGGCTCGCACCCATGAAGCTTTGTTTATTTTGGGTGATTTGTTTGAGTTTTGGGTGGGTGATGATGCCAAGGCAAGATCACCCTTCCATCAAGAAGTCGCGCAAAAAATCAAAGCGCTCAAACAGCAAGGCACCAAGGTTTACTTCATGCATGGCAACCGAGATTTTTTACTTGGTGAAGCTTATGCACAAAAAGCAGATATGGAAGTTTTAAGAGATCCTCAAGTTGTCACGATCGCTGAGAAAACATGGTTACTCACCCACGGTGATGCCTTGTGTACAGCAGATAAGAGTTATCAACGCTTTCGGTCTGTGGTGAGAAGTGGCTTTGTACAAAAATTATTTTTGATGTTGCCAACCGCTTTGCGAGTCAGTATTGCGAGTTCATTGCGCAGCAATAGCACGGCCAACTATCACCGTGCACAACGTTTTACGCCGGATGTGATCCAGGTCAAAGGTGATGTGACCATCACCGCTACTGCCGGCTTGGTATCGATGACCAATTGTCAAAGAGTGATCCATGGGCACACCCATCGTCCTGGCTATCATGAAGAATCTTTGGGCGGCCAGTCATGGCAGCGCTGGGTTTTATCAGATTGGGATTTTGATCACCCTGAAACAGTGCTGCCCAAAGGCAATGCACTGAGCATCACCTCTTCAGGTGTTAAAGCATTGGATTTGGTGCGCTCTTAAGCAATAAGCTTTATTGCTTAAGTTTTTTTATTTTATTTTTGTTTTATTTTTGTTTTATTTTTAAGCCAGAGGCTTGGAGTGGTCGCGCAAAGCGGTCACCAATTGGCCGAAGATGCGTGGGTTGGCTGCCATGATTTCTCCTGACTGCATGTAACCCTCTTCACCTGCATAGTTGCCAACCAAGCCACCAGATTCAGTGATCAGCAAGATGCCGGCTGCCATGTCCCATGGCTTTAGGCCTGATTCAAAGAAACCGTCTAAGCGGCCAGCGGCCACATAAGCCAAGTCCAAAGATGCGGCGCCCGGACGACGCAAGCCAGCGCACTGACGTGTCATCTTGGCAAAGATTTCTAAATATTCTTCAACGTTTTGGTCTTCGCGATATGGAAAGCCAGTGCCTAAAAGTGCTTCTGACATTTTTAATCGGCCAGCCACACGCAAACGGCGGTTGTTCACGTAAGCACCAGCGCCACGAGTGGCGGTGAACAGTTCATCACGGTTGGGGTCATACACCACGGCCTGTTGTAAGACGCCATCCACTGCTAATGCAATCGATACCGCGTATTGTGGAAAGCCGTGAATGAAATTGGTCGTGCCATCCAAAGGATCAATGATCCACACATGGTTGGACGTTTGATTGGTGCTACTTGATGGTGTTTCGCCGGTTTCTTCCCCTAAAAAGCTGTGATCAGGGAAAGCTTCTTTCAAAGTATCGATAATGGCAGCTTCGGCAGCCTGATCGATTTCAGTGACAAAATCATTGTGTTGCTTGCGGGTAACCTGAATACGCTCGCTATTAAGCGATGCTCGGTTGATAATATTTCCTGCGCGACGAGCGGCCTTGATGGCCACATTAAGCATGGGATGCATAGTATTTAAGTAACACAACGAATTGGAGAAGAGCAGTGTCCAACAATCAAGCTGAACGGCGAAAGTGGATTTTAGCCCGAAATGAGGAGCAATTGGAAGTTTTGAACCAAAACTGGCCGATTCGTTGGGTCATGGTCAGAACCAGCCACCCAGGCAATGTGGGCTCCGCAGCCCGCGCGATTAAAACCATGGGTTTTGCCGCTTTGCATTTGGTTGAGCCAGCTTATGAATACATGGCCAGAAAAGCTGAAGCCATTTCTTTATCAAGTGGGGCTTTTGATGTGTTGGAGGCCGCTCAAAATCATTCCACCCTCTTAAGCGCCGTGGGAGAAAGTCAATTGGTCTTTGGCTTGACCGCCAGAGATCGTGAATTTGGTCCACCAGCGATTTCATTGCCTGAAGCGATGTCGATGGCAAGTGCAGCAGTTGTGGCGAATAAACCAGTGTCATTTGTCTTTGGTACTGAACGCACGGGTTTAGACAATGAAGATCTCAAGCATTGCACCCATCGGGTCTGGATCGATGCCAATCCCAGCTACCCTTCCTTGAACTTGGCCCAAGCGATGATGATCGTGGCTTATGCCATGCGCCAGGGTTTGATGAAGGAATTAGCGATTGATTCAATCCCACCAGAGAATCTGGCATCAAACAGTGTCCCTGAATTGGCTGATCAAGCCGCGATTGCCGCAATGCTCGAGCATTGGCAAGAAGGCTTGGAGGCGATTGGTTACCTGAATCCAGAGAATCCTAAAAAACTGATGCCCAGACTTCAAAGTCTCTTTGCCAGAGCGGCCTTACAAAAAGAAGAAATTGATCTTTTACGCGGTATCGCGAAACAAATGCTCCAACACGGTAAAATCAAGTAATGCCTTTATTCGATCACATTGACTCCATCATTTCTCGAGACCCTGCCGCGCGCACCCGTCTGGAGGTCATCCTTTGCTACCCTGGCTTACACGCCATCTGGCTGCATCGCATTGCTCATTTTTTATGGGGCATTGGTCTGAAGTTATTGGCCAGAATCGTTTCTCATACGGCGCGTTTCATCACCGGTATTGAAATCCACCCCGCTGTGGTCGTGGGCAAGCGTGTGTTCATTGATCACGGCTTAGGTGTTGTGATTGGTGAGACCACGGTGATTGGCGACGATTGCACGATTTATCAAGGCGTCACACTGGGCGGCACTTCTTTGTACAAAGGCACCAAGCGTCACCCAACCTTAGAGGCTGGCGTGGTGGTGAGTGCTGGCGCAAAAGTACTGGGTGGGTTTGTGATCGGTGCTGGGGCTCGCATTGGTTCTAATGCGGTGGTCCTCAAGGCTGTGCCTGCGGGTGCTACAGCGGTGGGCATTCCAGCGCGCATCCTAGAAACCACTGAGTCACAACACTCCTTCACTGCCTACGGCATCACACCTGAAGATCTCAACAGTTGATAAAAAAAGGCTCTGAACTTAATTCAGAGCCTCAGAAGATTTGTTTGAATCATCAGTGCAAGGTTGGGCGCTGAACCACAGGCTGTGCTGGTGGCTCTTCATCGATGTCCATGTCTGACTCATCATCCACATCAAGACCAAAGGCACCCTTTGGGTGACCATCTTCAAGTTCTTCTTCAGTGGCTTCACGCACATCGGAGACCACCAACCAGAACTTCAAGGACAAGCCAGCCAAAGGATGATTGCCATCCAAGACCACTTTGTCTTCTGCTAAGTCAGTGACGGTGTAGATCAAAGGATCTTCGTCGTCATCCTCTTCTTCAACTGGTGTCACTTCGTCGTCCAAGAGACCTTCAAATTGCATACCGACTTCTAGAGGCTCAGGGAATCTTGAGCGCGGTTCAATTTTGAGTAACTCAGGGTCATAGTCACCAAAAGCATCAACGGGTTCCAACTGAATCGTGGTCTCGTAACCAACATCGTGGCCGTCCACAGCTTCTTCTATTTTCGGAAAGGTACCGTCATAGCCACCATGGAGATAAATCATGGGGCCAGCTGATTCTTCGATCAAATTATCCTGAGCATCAGTCAAACGGTATTTGAGTGAAACAATAGTATTCTTTTGTACTTTCATAATACGTATTTTACGTGAGTCCACCCAAGCAGGTCATAATCTTCCCATGACAATCAAGTTCAACGCCCGCTATCAAGCCCCAGAGGCGCCCCAACCCCTACCAATCCAAGAGCCTTGGGCTCTGTTGGGCGGGATGAGTCCAGCGACCTTCATGAAAGAGTATTGGCAAAAGAAACCACTCTTGGTGCGGGGTGCTATTCCAGCGTTTCAACTGGCCAAACAATCTGGCGTGGCACTTGAAAGCCCAATTTCAATGGCAGACTTGAGTGATCTTGCCAAACAGAAGAATGTTGAATCAAGACTGATCCAAAGCAAACCTTGGTCACTCAAAAAAGGTCCGTTTAAATCTAAACACATCCCTTCTTTAAAGAAGGATGCTTGGACTTTATTGGTTCAAGGGGTCAACACCCACCACCCAATCGCCGAAAGAGTGATGTCTTGGTTTCGTTTTATTCCTGAAGCACGTTTGGATGATTTGATGATCAGCATCGCAGGCAAGCATGGCGGCGTTGGTCCACACGTGGATTCTTATGATGTGTTTTTGTTACAAATGGCAGGTCGTCGTCATTGGAAGATTTCTGGGCAAAAAGATTTGCGCTTAAAAGAAGGTTTGCCACTCAAGATATTGAAGCACTTTGAGCCAACTCAGGATTGGGTTTTAGAGCCTGGCGATATGCTGTACTTACCACCAAACATCGCTCATGATGGCCTGTCTTTGGATGCCGGTTGCCAGACCTGGTCGATTGGGTTCAGGGCACCCACATACAAAGAGTTGATCAGCGAGATACTGTGGCGCACTACCGAAGCACTGGAGAATGATCCAAAGCTTTCGCAGTTGTACGCAGATCCAAAACAATCTGCCACTCTCGATAGCTGTGCAGTTCCAGAAGATTTGGTTGCAGCAGTGTCCAAGCACCTGAATGGTATACGTTGGAGCGACAGCGACATCTCTTGCACCTTGGCCAGCATGCTGAGTGAACCCAAAGCTCAAACAGTCTTTGAACCACACAAGAGTCAGTTGGATTTGAATGCTTTCAAAAAAACAATAGTGCATCAAGGGCTTAAGCTATCACCGCAGTCCAAAGCTCTGCACGACCATGACTTCTTTTACCTCAACGGTGAAAGCTTGAGCGATTCTGAGGAGGCTGATTGGGCATTTTGGCTCGAGTTAGCCCAAGAGCAAAGCTTGAGCCCATCAAGGTGCCAACAGTTAGTGAAATTGATTAAGGATGCTGATAGTCCTTGGTTTGAAGCCTATAGCTCTGCTTGGATCTTAATCAAGCAGGATTAGGGTAATCACTAGTATTTTGCGCATTTTTCCTTATAATGTCCGCTGATGCACTAATTTTAATAATGAAGGCATCCGGTCTAAATCACCGTTAGATGATTAGCTAATCTTTTAAGGAAATAAAAATGAAAAAATCACTATTAATCGCTTCTTTGCTAGCAGTTTCTTTGGCCGCTTGTGGCAAAAAAGAAGCTCCAGCTCCTGTAGCTCCTGCTGCTGCTCCAGCTCCTGCTGAAGCTGCTCCTGCTGCTGCTCCTGCTGCTGGCGCACCTGCTGCTCCTGCTGCTGGCGCTCCTGCTGCTGCTCCTGCTGCACCAGCTGCACCTGCTGCTCCAGCTAAGAAGTAATTAGTAATTCTTCTTATGAAGTTAAAAGACCACCCGAGGGTGGTCTTTTTTTTACCTGCTGTTTTTAGCTTATGCTATTTTTAACTTTTGATCAGCGACCGATCTGCTGATCCAAGAGTGTCAAGATTTGAACGGCTGTTTCACCAACTTCGTTCGCACCTTTTTCATCTTGCACAGTCACAGTGACATTACCGGCAACATCTTTGACTTGCACGCGATAACGTTTTGCTTTTTTCATTTCATCTTTATTGCTCTTGCTGAATAGATTACTGAAGAAGCCCTTAGATTCTGGTGATAGATCTTTGGGGTTCACAAAACGCACGAAGTAAAGACCTTTGCTTCTATCGCGGTCTTCAACGGTGAAGTTAGAACGATCCAAGCCAACACCCACTTCTCTCCAAGCACGGTCAAAGTTACTTGCGAACTCAAGGCGTGGTTGTTTGTCTTTCTTCAAGCGAGATGGTGCGGTGGCAGCCACGGTTGATTTTTTACCCACTGATGCGCGTGCCGCGTCTTCGGTGTAACCCAAGCGCTGCATCAAACGAGCCAAGAACTCAGCTTCCAGCTCTGGATCATTTGGACGGTTGGTCCAAATGGTTTGAGTTTTGTCGGTACCGGTTAATTCTTCAGAGGCACCACGGTGAGTGATGTAAATCTCAGTCTCACCTTTGCTATTAACTTCTAAACGTGTGCGGAACTTGTCACGCTCACCCGTGGAGTAAAGGGTGTCTAAAACTTTGCCTAAAGTACGACGAATAAAGTCTTGAGGAATCTTGGCGCGATTTTCTGCCCAGTCCGTTTCCATGATGCCAGTTTCTGGAGAGTCCGTTAAAAGAAGGAATCCCGCTTCTTGCCAAAACTCACGCACGCTTGGGTACAAATCTTTAGCAGGCTTTGAAACCACCAACCAACGACGATTACCTTCGCGTTCGATTTTCATACCAGACACTGCCGGCAATACAGCTTCTTTGCCAGTTGGTTTGTTTTTAACGGCCGTGCTGTAACCAGATAAGGTTGCACCACCATCAGGCACCACGTAACGCTTGTCACCGCCCAAGGCGGTCATGTCTGGCGGAAACGCCAAGTTAGGGCCCTTCTTTGCGCCAGCAGATTTGTAATCAATGGTGTCACCAGAAAACGTGCTGGTGCAAGCAGATGTTATGAGGCCAGTTGCTAAAACTGACATCACTAGCATGCTTGATTTAATTGATATGCGACGCATAAGTTTTCCTAAGTTATCGAACGATTATTTTGACATTAAGCCAGCGCCCATCAGCGCTTGCTTGACTTGTTCTTGAGCACTCGCCACCAAAGTGGTGAGTGGTAAACGAATGCCTGGCTTCATTTTGCCCATGGCAGTCAGAGCCCACTTCACCGGAATCGGGTTGGCTTCTACAAACATGGCTTTGTGAACAGGCAGTAATTTGAATTGGATTGCTTTGGCACGCGCCACATCACCAGTCATGGCAGCCACACACAGTTCATGCATGAGCTTTGGTGCCACGTTGGCTGTCACTGAGATATTGCCGCGACCACCCATCATCATGAGCAATAGTGCTGTTGGATCATCGCCAGAGTAAACCGCGAAGTCTTTACAGCCAGCTTCCTCTAAACCAGCGATCAACTGAATGCCGCGATCAAGATTACCGGTGGCATCTTTGATACCAACGATGCCTGGCACTTTGGCCAAACGAATCGTGGTTTCTGTGGCCATGTCTGCCACCGTGCGTCCAGGCACGTTGTACAAAATAACTGGCAGGTCTACTTTTTCAGCGATTGTTTTGAAATGCTGGTACATGCCTTCTTGCGTTGGCTTGTTGTAATAAGGAACTACTTGCAAGCTGGCATCAGCGCCCACTTTTTTTGCATATTCGGTGAGCTCAATCGCTTCACTGGTTGAATTACCACCTGTGCCTGCGATGATTGGAATGCGTTTAGCGGTGTGCTCAACAGTCACTTTGATGAGCTCACAGTGCTCCTCAACTGAAACTGTGGGTGATTCACCAGTGGTACCAACGATCACGATACCATCGGTGCCCTCTGCAATGTGCCAATCGATCAACTGGCGCAAACCAGGCAAATCTAGACTGCCATCGGCGTGCATGGGCGTGACAATGGCCACCAAACTTCCTGAGATATTTTTAGCTAATTTAGTCATGTTTTTGATTGTAGCGGAACAGCACAGACTCTTTGCACACAAGCGGGTTTGGGCTGAGTGACGGTGAGGTCCTCATAGGCCAAAATCCTCATATTTGAGGCAAAGCCAAGCAGTTCATTGGGTTTTAATAAAAAGTCAGGGTTGCTGGGTTTGCCAAAGGCTTCATTGCCAAGGGCAAAGGTTTCGTAGATCAAAACCCCTTGAGAATTCAATAAATTAGGCAATTTCTGCAAAAAAGGACGGTAGAGGTAGTTGGTCACAATCACCGCATCAAATTGGCCTAAATGGCTCAATGACCAGGCATCGGTTTCTAGATCAATGGCTTCTGTTTGAATCGCCAACTCAGGATGGTTGCTTTTGATTTGCTGCAAAGATGCCAAATCACGATCGATCGCCATCACCTGAAAGCCTTGCTTGGCTAGGTAGATGGCATGGCGACCACTGCCGCAGGCGTAGTCCAAGACTCGTCCGCCTGCTTTGATTTTTGATGCGTGAGTTTGTACCCAGTCAGAAGCTGGGACATTTAACTCTTGGTGAGACTTAACTGTAATCAAGTCCCATGGCCTCACGCACATCGCGCATCGTTTCTTGAGCGGACTTGCGAGCTTTATCGCAACCATCAGCGATGATGGCGCGCAATAAGCTTGGGTCATCCAAATAAGTTTGCGCACGTTCCATCATGGGTTGCTGTTCTTTTAAGATCGCATCAATCACAGGTTGTTTGCATTCCAAGCAACCAATGCCAGCACTCTTACAACCTTTTTCTGCCCAGGCTTTGGTTTCATCGCTGGAGTAAACCGCGTGCAATTGCCACACTGGGCAACGTGCTGGATCACCCACATCAGTTTTACGAATGCGGGCTGGATCGGTTGGCATGGTTTTGATTTTTTTCTCAACCGTTGCAGCGTCTTCACGCAAGGCAATGGTGTTGCCATAAGACTTGGACATTTTTTGACCGTCCAAACCAGGCATGCGAGATTCTTGGGTCAAAAGTGCTTGCGGCTCAGCCAAGATGATTTTTCTAGAGCCTTCTAAGTAACCGAACAAACGCTCGCGGTCACCCATCGATAAACTTTGCGCATCTGCCAATACCGCACGGGCTTGCTCAAGTGCTTCCTCGTGACCTTTTTCTTGGTACTCGGTTCTGAGTTCTAGGTATAACTTGGTGCGCTTGCTGCCTAATTTTTTAGCTGCTTCCAAAGCCTTTTCTTCAAAGCCTGGCTCGCGACCATACAAGTGATTAAAGCGACGCGCCACTTCACGGGTCATTTCTACGTGAGGCACTTGGTCTTCACCGACTGGCACGTGTTGCGCACGGTAGATCAGGATGTCTGCGGCTTGAAGCAATGGGTAGCCCAAGAAACCATAGGTCTGGAGGTCTTTTTCTTTGAGCTTTTCAATTTGATCTTTGTAGGTCGGCACTCGCTCTAACCAACCCAAGGGTGTGCCCATGGCAAGCAATAAGAATAGTTCTGCGTGTTCTGGCACTTTGCTCTGAATGAATAAAGTGGCTTGAGTTGGGTCCACACCTGCCGCCAACCAATCAATCACCATGTCCCAAACTGATTTTTCAATCACCTCAGGTGTTTCATAGTGCGTGGTTAATGCATGCCAATCCGCCACAAAAAAGTAGCACGGGTATTCAGCTTGAAGCTTTAACCAATTTTTAAGAACACCGTGATAGTGACCTAAGTGCAGAGCGCCGGTTGGGCGCATACCTGATAAAACTCGTTCAGAAAACATATATCTCTTATTGAAACTCCAACCAAACAGGTTGTAATTGTGATGGCAGATCAGGCAATGTGCCTAAATCAACATGGCTCTCAGTAGGACTATGAAAATCAGACCCTCTGGAAGCCAAAAAACCATGCTGTAGTGCTACTTTAGCAAATGTTTTGTACTCGTCCTTGGTATGGCTGCCAGTAACCACTTCAATGCCTCGGCCACCCATGTCTTTGAATTGGCCATAAAGCTCATTTAACTGCAGGCTGGTGTAGTTATAGCGCCCTGGATGGGCAATCACGGCAATGCCACCCGCTTGGGTGATCCAATTGACGGCGTCGGTTAAATTGGCCCATTCATGGCCCACATAACCAGGTTTACCTTCAATCAGGTAATTGGCGAATACTTCATTGGTGTCTTTACAAACCCCAGAATCGACCAAGAATCGTGCGAAATGCGTTCTTGAAATGAGTTCAGGATTGCCCACGAATTGCAAAGCACCTTCGTAGGCATTTTTAATGCCGATTTGATCGAGTTGCGCTGAGATGGCTTTGGCTCGATTCGATCGACCGTTTCTAGTTTGATAGAGTCCTTCAATCAAAGCGGTATTACTATGGTCAATCCCTAGACCAACAATGTGAACCGTTTGAGAGCTCCAAGTCACTGAGATTTCGACACCAGAGATGTATTGCATGCCAAGATCTTCAGCGGCTTTTTTGGCGCGTTCCTGACCACCTATTTCGTCATGGTCGGTCAAAGACCATATCTGCACGCCATTGGCATGGGCACGACAAGCCAGAGCTTCTGGGGTCAAGGTCCCATCAGAAACCACGGAGTGGCAATGCAAATCGGCATTGATTGAGTGCATACTTCTATTTTACTTGCCTATTGGCTGTAATGCTTTGAGATTACAGAGTAATTAAGTCAAACTGGTGTCAACGATGCGTCTAGGCGCTTCAAGGTACTCTTTGGATTGCATTTCCACAATGCGTGAGACGGTTCTGTGGAACTCATTGGCCATGGGGCCTTCGGTATAGAGTAATTCTGCTGCCACTTCTGCCGAGATGATCAGTTTGACCTTGTGGTCATAGAAGACATCGATCAACCAAGTGAAGCGACGCGCTTCACTGGACATCTTGGGTGGCATGTGTGGTACTTCTGATAGAAGTACCGTGTGAAAGAGTCTAGAAATCTCTAGGTAGTCATTTTGAGATCTTGGTCCACCACACAAAGTTTTGAAGTTGAACCAAGCTACGCCACCGGCTCTACGCACAGTGTTGATTTCTCTTGATTCAATGAAGAGTGTTGAGTTTTCTTCATCGTGCGCTTCAGCAATTTTGTTAAAAACCCCATCCATGGTTTTGGCAGTTTCTGCACCCAATGGTGTGTAGTAGGCCTGCACTTGTTCCATGGCTTTTTGACGGTAATCAATGCCTGCATCAACGTTCATGATGTCTAACTTGTCTTGCAATAAGGCAATCGCTGGTAATAATCGGTCGCGATGCAAGCCGTCTGGGTAAAGAAGATCAGGACGGTAGTTAGAGGTCATGATGAATTGCACGCGGTACTTGAACAAAGCTTCAAGGAGCTTGTAAAGGATCATGGCATCAGCCACGTCGCTCACATGAAATTCATCAAAACAAATCAGGCGGTATTTTTTAGCAATGTTTTTACCCAAGGCATCCAATGGGTCAGCTTGACCCCTGAGGTCTTGTAACTCACGGTGCACTTCACGCATGAACTCATGAAAGTGCAAGCGGGTTTTCTTTTCTAGCGGTGATGCTTCGTAGAAGCAATCCATCAAAAATGATTTTCCACGCCCCACCCCACCCCAAAGGTAAACACCGCGAGGCAGATCTGGAAAGCGCACCATTTTTTTCAAAGTGTTGCTGCGCACATCTTTATAGGCAAACCATTCGTCTTGACATATTTGCAAGCGATCAATCGCGGCTTGCTGAGCAGGATCGCTGCCATAGCCTCGCTTGATCAGTTCTTGCTTGTAGAAATCAACGACTTTCATCATTTGTCTGTGTGCTGTTTTTTAATTGTTGTTTGATTGTTGTTTGATTGTTGTTTGTTCGATTGCTGTTTATTGAATTGCTATTTTTAAGTAATACCACCAAAAGTGATTTGGGGATCTATAAACGAATTATGTTTATCGATCCCCAATGGCTGACTTTTAATCAAGCAACATCATATGCATCATATGCACTACTGGCATCACATGTTCAGCGCACGTTTGTCAGTCGCCAAGGCTGCTTCTCTCACGACTTCTGACAAGCTTGGGTGTGGATGGCAAACGCGACCGATGTCTTCAGCGGCTGCTTTGAATTCCATCGCTACAGCGGCTTCAGCGATCAAGTCTGAGGCTGCTGCACCCACGATGTGAACACCAAGGATCTCATCGGTTTGTGCATCAGCCAAGACTTTCACGAAACCATCAGCAGAGCCCATACCCAAGGCACGGCCGTTGGCCGCGAATGGGAACTGGCCTGGCTTGTAGGCGCGACCTTCAGCTTTAAGTTGCTGTTCGTTTTTACCAACCCATGCGATCTCAGGAGATGTGTAGATCACCCAAGGAATGCAGTTGTAATCAATGTGTGGTTTTTGACCAGCGATCACCTCAGCCACCAAGACACCTTCGTCTTCAGCTTTGTGTGCCAACATCGGACCACGCACCACATCACCCACAGCGTAAACGCCAGGAGCTGAAGTGGCACAAGTGTGATCATCAATAGGAATGAAACCGCGCTCATCTACTTTTAAGCCGATGGCTTCTAGGTTCAAACCTTGGGTGTTTGGTACACGACCCACTGAGACGATCAAACGATCGCACTCAAGTTTTTGCGCAGCACCAGTGCTGTCTGTGTAAGCCACTGACACACCTTTTTTAGAGGCTTTGACTTCGCCAATCTTCACGCCCAAATTGATGTTCAAGCCTTGCTTAACAAATAGTTTGTGAGCTTCTTTGGCAACACCCTCATCACAAGCACCCAAGAAACTTGGCAATGCTTCCAAGATCGTTACTTCAGCACCTAAACGACGCCATACTGAACCCAACTCAAGACCAATCACGCCAGCACCAATCACGCCTAATTTCTTAGGAGTGGCGCCAAACTTGAGAGCACCTTCGTTGTCACAAATCAATTCGTTATCAACCGGCATGCCTGGCAAATGACGAGCTTTAGAACCTGTGGCGATGATGACGTTTTTAGCAGTGACTGTGCCTGCGTCCTTACCGTCCACTTTGATTTGGTAACCATCAGCACCTTTGCCAGCAAATGAGGCATGACCTCTTAACAAAGTGATTTTGTTTTTGCGGAATAGGAACTGAATACCACCGGTCATCTTGCCAACGATGTCGTCTTTGCGAGCAACCATTTTCTTCACATCGATGCTGGCATCTTTAACACTGATACCGTGATCAGAAATGTGATGAGCAATGTTCTCAAACTCTTCAGAGCTGGCCAATAATGCTTTTGAAGGAATACAACCAACGTTCAAGCAAGTACCGCCCAAACGTGGCTCACCTTTTGGATCGTCATACGGGTTGCTTTCAGCGCACGCTACTTTGAAACCTAATTGAGCGGCACGAATCGCAGCGATGTAACCACCAGGGCCACCACCAATGACAACTACGTCAAAATTTTGACTCATAATTTTTCCTGTATTTTTCTATGTCTTTGACTGTATGGATTTAAGGCTTTAATTAAAGGTCTAACAAAAGACGTGCTGGATCTTCCAACGCTTCTTTCATCGCAACCAAACCTAATACAGCTTCACGACCGTCAATGATGCGGTGGTCGTAAGACATCGCTAAATAGTTGATTGGGCGCACCACCACTTGACCGTTTTCAACAACAGCACGGTCTTTGGTTGCGTGAATACCCAAAATAGCTGATTGCGGTGGGTTGATGATCGGTGTCGACAACATTGAACCGAAGATACCGCCGTTAGAGATAGAGAAAGTACCACCTGATAGATCATCAAGTGTTAATTTGCCATCACGTGCTTTAACACCAAATTCAGCAATTTTCTTTTCAATATCAGCCAAGCTCATTTGATCAGCATCGCGCAAGATAGGTACCACTAGACCACGTGGTGAACCAACGGCGATACCAATGTCAAAGTAACCGTGATAAACGATGTCGTTGCCATCCACTGAGGCATTCAAGATTGGGTATTTCTTCAAAGCGTGCACAGCAGCTTTAACGAAGAAAGACATGAAACCTAACTTAACACCGTGTTCTTTTTCAAACTGGTCTTTGTATTTACCGCGCATGCCCATCACCGGTGCCATGTTCACTTCATTGAAAGTGGTCAAAATGGCATTGGTTTGTTGAGACTGCAATAAACGCTCAGCAATACGAGCACGCAAACGGCTCATTGGTACGCGCTCTTCTGGACGATTACCGATGTTCACTTGCGGTGCTGCTGGTGCAGCAGCTGCTTTAGCTACTGGCGCTGTGCCAGACAATGTTGCAAGAACATCACCTTTGGTCACGCGACCATCTTTACCTGAACCACCAACTTGAGCAGCCGATAGATTGTTTTCAGCCATCAACTTGGCTGCTGAAGGCATTGCTTTAGCGCTGGCTGATGCAGCAGCAGGAGCAGCGGCTGGGGCTGCTGCAGCAGGTGCCGGAGCGGCGGCTGCAGGTGCAGCGGCCGCTTTAGCAGCGCTGTCAATTTTTGCGATCACTTGATCAGAAACCACTGTGCCGCCATCACCAACCACGATTTCAGCCAATACACCGGCTGAAGGCGCTGGCACTTCAAGCACCACTTTGTCGGTTTCGATTTCGATCAAGATTTCATCTTGAGCAACCGCTTCACCGGCTTTTTTCTTCCAAGTCAACATCGTTGCTTCTGCAACTGATTCTGATAATTGTGGAACTTTGACGTTTACGATAGCCATGTTCTTTTTCCCTTATTCTCTATTGAGTATTTGTTAGTTATTAACTGATTATTTGGTGAGTACAAAACCTTTGAGTTTGGCAAACGCGCCTTCAATCAAAGATTTTTGTTGATCTTGATGCAAGTGAGCGTAACCACAAGCCGGAGAGGCTGAAGCTGGGCGACCTGAGTAACCCAATTTTTGACCCTCTGTCATGTTCTCGTGAATGTTGTGTTGAATGAAGAACCATGAGCCCTGGTTTTGTGGCTCGTCTTGACACCAAACAATTTCAGTCGCTTTTGGATATTTCTTCATTTCTGCACCGAATGCTTTGTGCGGGAACGGATATAACTGTTCTACACGGATCAATGCCACGTCGGTTTGCTTTTTGGCTTCACGAGCTTTTACCAAGTCGTAATAAACCTTGCCTGAACAAGCAATCACACGGGTGACTTTCTTAGGATCGATGCTCTCGTCCAATTCACCGATCACTGTTTTGAATTCGCCTTTGGTGAATTCTGATACTGGTGATGTGGCGTCTTTGTTTCTCAACAAAGATTTTGGAGTCATGATGATCAACGGCTTACGGAACTGACGGATCATCTGACGACGCAACAAATGGAAGATTTGTGAGGCAGTGGTTGGCTGAACAACTTGCATGTTCATGTCAGCGCATAACTGCATGAAGCGCTCAGGACGTGCTGATGAGTGCTCAGGACCCTGACCTTCATAACCGTGAGGCAACATAAGAACTAGACCGTTCGCACGACCCCACTTCACTTCGCCAGAGGCGATGAATTGGTCGATCACCACTTGAGCACCGTTCACGAAGTCACCGAACTGGGCTTCCCAAATGGTCAAGGTGTTTGGTTCTGCTGCTGCGTAACCGTATTCAAATCCTAAAACTGCTTCTTCTGAAAGAATCGAGTCAATCACTGTGAAGTTGGCTTGACCATCAGCAACGTTTTCCAAAGGAACATAAGTACCGATGTCCCACTTTTCGCGATTTTGATCATGGATCACTGCGTGACGGTGCGTGAATGTGCCACGGCCTGAGTCTTCACCTGATAAACGAATCGGGTAACCGCTCGCCACCAATGAAGCAAATGCCATGTGCTCGCCCATGCCCCAGTCAACGTTGACTTCGCCGCGACCCATGGCCGCGCGGTTGTTCAATACGTTTTCAACGAGGTTGTGTGGCTTAAAGCCTTCTGGCACTTTTGTAATACGTTCTGCCAAGCGCTTCCACTCGGCCAAAGGAATCGCTGTGTCGGCTGAGTCTGTCCATTTCTTGTTCAAGAATGGAGACCAATCAACCGCGTACTTGCCTTTGAAGTTAGAAATTACTGGATCTATTGTGTGCTTACCAGCGTCCATCGCTGAACGGTAAGCTTTGACCATTTCATCACCGCCACCAGCTGGTAATACGCCTTGAGCTTCTAACTTGTCAGCATATAACTTGCGTGTGCCAGGGTGTTGTGCAATCTTTTTGTACATCAAAGGTTGAGTCAAGGCTGGAGTGTCTTGCTCGTTGTGACCTAATTTACGGTAACAAATGATGTCGATCGCCACGTCTTTTTTGAAGGTGTTGCGATATTCAACAGCTAACTGAGTTGCGAACACCACGGCTTCTGGATCATCACCGTTCACGTGCAAGACAGGTGCATCGATGGTTTTAAGGATGTCTGTACAGTAAAGGGTCGAACGCAAGTCACGTGGGTCTGAGGTTGTAAAACCGATTTGGTTGTTGATCACGATGTGAATCGTGCCACCGGTGTAGTAACCACGAACCTCAGCCATCGCCAAGGTTTCTTGAACCACACCTTGACCAGCAATCGCTGCATCACCGTGTACCAAGATTGGCATCACTTGAGAACCTGTTGCGTCCCCTCGACGATCCATACGCGCACGCACTGAACCCTCAACCACTGGGTTGACGATCTCTAAGTGAGATGGGTTGAACGCCAATGACAAGTGCACAGGGCCGCCAGGAGTTGTGACGTCGCTTGAGAAACCTTGGTGGTATTTAACGTCACCAGCAGGTAGATCTTCTGGAGCGGTGTGGTCGAATTCAGCGAACAAGTCTTTAGGCATTTTTCCTAAAGTGTTCACCAAGACGTTCAAGCGACCACGGTGGGCCATACCGATCACAATTTCTTGTACACCGGCGACACCAGCTACTTTGATCACTTCATCCATCGAAGCGATGAAACTTTCACCACCTTCTAATGAGAAACGCTTTTGACCCACATATTTTGTGTGCAAGTAACGCTCTAAGCCTTCAGCAGCTGTTAAGCGCTCAAGAACTTGTTTTTTCTTTTCTGGTGAGAAGCTCGGAGTGGCTCTCGCAGCTTCTAGTTTTTCTTGCCACCAACGCTTGATCTTCTGATCAGTGATGTACATGAACTCAGTACCAATAGTGCCTGAGTATGTTTGGCGCAAGTTTTGCAACAACTCACGCAAAGTCATGCTGTCTTTGCCAAAGAAGGTGTTGCTGATATTAAAGACGATGTCCATGTCAGCATCACCCAAACCGTAGAAGGCAGGATCAAGCTCTGGAATATTTGGGCGCTCAGTGCGCTTGAGTGGGTCTAAATCGGCCCAACGGTTACCGACGTTACGGTGAGCAGCGATGAGCTGTTGAACAGCAACGCGTTTGCGACCTAGTTCTGAATCTGCAGAGTCATTGATGACACGAATCGGACCTTGCTTGGCACGTTGTGCAAAAGCATTGACCACTGGGGCATGAGGTACATCGTGTTTGGTTGAACCATCAACAGCAGGCACTAGTTGAACATTGTCAAAATATTCACGCCAATAGTCTGAGACAGAAGCTGGATTTTCAAGATAGGCTTCGTAGAGTTCTTCTACGTAAGGCGCGTTACCGCCGAAGAGGTAAGAGCTACCCCTGTATGACTGCATCATATTGCTCACCTTTCATCGGGTATCCCGAGTTTGTAGTGGGTTAAACCTTCCGCGACACGGCTTGACCGGTTAGCGGATTGCGTACAAATTGTAATTACGACGGAAACATTTCCGTTATTGATAGCTTAACACTTTCGGGGCTGATTTGTATGCCTTTTTTAACAAAAATCACTTTAAAACCAATGCCTATAGCGCTCTTTTGGGTTTTCTGATTAACAAATTGCTTACTTTTGTCAGTTTCTTGTAGGAAATTTCCTACAGCAAAATCAGAATTGTCTGATTACGTAGCAGAAAAATTAAATATACGATTTCAGGTCCATTCATCAATTAATAGGAAAGTATTAGATGGACCTTAATAACGAAGCAAATCCTAAGGATTTCTTGAGTACTCGCGAAACCGCGAAGCAACTTCAAGTGTCACTAGGTACCGTCCAAAAGATGGTTGAAACCGGTGAGTTATTGGCTTGGAAAACCCGAGGTGGTCACCGCCGTATTTTGATGTCTTCATTAGAGCAATTACTGACCAGAAGAAGAATGGGCATCCGTGAACGCTGCGGCAATCAGTTTTTGTTGTTGTGTATTTTGCGCAGCGAGGATCAGTTCAAAGATTTCCAGAAATTCGTGGAACCCTGGGAGTCTTCAGTGGATTTGCATTTGTGTCATGACACCCTAGAAGCCTTGATGCAATCGGTTTCTTTGGCCCCTGATGTGATTTACCTGGATTGGCAGATCACCCCTGTTGAGCAAGTTCATTTACTTCATTACTTGCAGAGAAACTTGCACACCAGGCACATCCCTACTTTGGTTGAAGCCGGCTTCTTAAAGCTGCACCCACAGGTCTTGCAGATCCCTCCAGAAATCAAAGAATATCCCCCAAATAAAGAACCTAAGATTTTGACGAATTCAATGATCAGGGGTTACAAGAAAGATAGGCTGGTTACTGGCAAACGCGAGCCCAATTTACTGTACGCCCACAAGATTGAGACTCTGATTTTGGATTGCCTGGTGCAGAAATGCGAAGAGACTGGAATATAAGGTCTGGAAGTAAAAGGTCTAGAAAAAGACGGCCTTAATAAAAAGGATCTTGCAGTAGAGAATCTTGAAGTAGAAAGTTTGGGGAAACTATGAGTTTGGATGAATAAAAGGCCTGTTAATCTTCATTAACAGGCCTTTTATCGTTGATTCTTTAACTAATAATTAATGTATGACTTAATACAGAAATATTAAATTACGGATTAAATCGTGCATTAAATTGCAAATTGGGCGCGATTTTGACCGTCAATCCATTTTGGCGCTTTACCGCGGCCAGTCCAGGTTTCACCAGTCTTTGGGTTGCGGTATTTGGCCGCTACCTTGCCGCCGCGTGAGCCTGCAGGGCCTTTGCGATTAAAGATGTCAGAGGCGCTTAGGTTGTATTGCTCAATGATGGCTTTTGCCTTGGCAACGCCCTCTGCTTTTTCACGGGCTTTAGCCTCAAGGATTTGTTTTTCTAAAGATTCTTTTTGAGCTAATAACTCTTGATATGTGGCCATTGATTCTCCGATTATTATATAAATTTAATAAGTATTTATTTGCTCAGTGGGCAATAACCCGCTTCTCTAAGCTATCTCATTAGTTGATTAATGATGATGTTTTATTATATTAACTATTAAATGGCCAATGAGCAAGTATTTAT
>ERZ1022724.77-NODE-77-length-24535-cov-14.465400_pt1 | contig 24535 bp, 27 predicted proteins | sample MGYA00521091_ERZ1022724 | MGnify/ENA primary metagenome ERZ1022724 (study PRJEB33162, sample SAMN09537610) | freshwater metagenome | isolation source: freshwater | place: Canada:Alberta | collected 2017-07 | study: EMG produced TPA metagenomics assembly of the... | reverse complement strand
CGTTGGAATCAAATTCCTCAACCAAAAGTGCCGGGAACAGGACTCGAACCTGCACACCTTTCGATACTAGATCCTAAGTCTAGCGCGTCTACCAATTCCGCCATCCCGGCCTGCGGGGGCGACATTACCCGGACTGGGGAGCACCGCAAGCTCACAATGCAAGCCGGTGCGAATCCCCTGAAGAAAGCGCCTCCCTCTCCTGGTTCCAGGAAATCTCCAAGACATGAAAACTCCCTCCAAGGTGGGAAGGATGGGTCAGCGTTTGAAATTGCCGGAGCCCGAGAGTGTCCGGATTCCCCTCCTGGGCGAGCAGCCAAGTCTGCGCCAGTCGGGTCAGCCAGACACCTTGGGATGAAAACAAGCCGGGCTGGCAGCCCAGCTCCAGGGCAGCCTCCGCGACTGCGGTGAAATCAACGTGTGCGGTGATGTCCTTTTGGCCGGGCTCCTGCAAGGGATTCTCCGCGGCACGGTGCTTGGCGAAGGTCCGCAAGGTTCCTCGGGTCCGCGCCGGATGGTAGTATTCCGGTCGGGCAAATCCGTAGTCGAGCCAGATCATCAAGCCCGCCTCGAGGCAGTGGACCAGGGGGGCGAGAAATTCCGCGAAATCAGGCCGGACTTCCGTGCGGTAGCCCACGGGGAAATCCTGACCGAGCCGACCGAGGGCATGGACCATCCGCGGGGCTGAAACCGGGACGAGTTCCCAACAAAACCCACCATCCGCATCCAGGCCGACCCGGCATTCCAACCACTCCTCACCCGACCACTCGACCACCTGAAAAGGCAGCGCATCAAGCAACTCATTTCCAAAGACGATTCCATATCGGGGTGAAGCGGCAAGCTCCGCAGGCGCTGTGACGAAGCGGACTTTGCCAGCAAATCGTGCCAGGGTGATTTTTTGGGCCGCCTGCAACCCGGGTAAAGGTTCTGAAATCGCGTATTCCAGGCCATCCATCGCGGATGATTCCAGCCGGGTGATCGCCGTGAGGATATCGGCAGCCAAGGTGCCGTCATGGGCGCCCAGTTCGATGATCCGCCAATCACGGGGTGAGCCAGCCTGTTTCCATTCCGCCAGAAACCGGTGGGCTAGTAACTCCCCGAAAAGCGGTCCCACGCTGACACTGGTGAAGAAATCCCCGTCCCGGCCGACTTGCCGCGGTCCTCGGGCATAGTACCCGAGCTGCGGCTCGTAAAGAGCCGTGGCCATGAAATCCACAAAATCCAGGGACCCGCCCCGCGCAATCATCGCTTCCAGAATCACCTTTAACGCAAAGGTTGCAGTATTCTCTTCCTTCAGATAGCATTCATCGGGAACGGCCGCTGGAATGGGCGTTGGTAAGGCTGAATCAGGCATGGCAATCACTCAAAATATCAACCGCAGGAAATCCAGGAAGCCAATCTTCTTCAAGCTCAAACGCTTTTGGCTGGGAGTGTTTCTGCTCGGAATCATCGCCTGTGGCCTCGGTTGGATTTTTTTCCTGGGTTACACCAAGGAGTATCGTGATCGGGCCGCTACTTATGATCTGGCACGCATCAATGATCTCGAGGAACCCAGCATCATTCTCGACCGGAATGGCAAGGAAATCGGCCGGATTTTCGTCCAGAACCGCAGCGTCATCCCGATCGACGAAGTGCCGGAAATCTTCATCAAGGCGCTGACAGCCGGGGAAGACTCACGATTTCTGAGCCATCATGGCGTGGATTACATCGGCGTGGGGCGAGCGCTTTGGTTGAATTTACAAGGCAGCAGCCAGGGTGCCAGCACCATCACCCAGCAGCTCGCCCGCAATGCCTATGACCTGAAAAGCGAGGCTGTCTATCGCAAGGAAACCACGGTCCAGCGAAAGCTGGTGGAGGCCTTCCTCGCGATCCGAATCGAAAACCGCTACAAGAAAAGGGAGATTCTGCACTTCTACCTCAACCGGATCTACTTTGGCAGCGGCTTTTACGGGATCCGTTCCGCATCTCTTGGATACTACGGCAAGGAACCCAAGGCGCTGAGCATCGATGAATGCGCATCCCTGGTCACTCTCATCAAAAACCCGAACGGACGTTCACCCTTGAACAATCCCGAGGTGAACCGCACCGGGAGGAACTACGTGCTCGGCCGGATGCATGAGGAGGGCATGATATCCCGTGCAGATCTCGCGCGGCTCAGGGCCCTGCCATTGAGCCTCAACCCGCAACCGCTCCGCCGCGGCACCTCCCACCTTTACGAGCGGGTGGCGGAAGCGGTGGGCAGCGCCCTGGGCGAGGACGCGCTGGCGTCGGGAAAATTCAAAATCCACACCACCATCCTCGCCGAGGCTCAGAATGCCGCACACAAGACATTGAACGAGACGCTTGCAAAGGCGGAGGCCCGGCCAGACTACGCCCATCCCAAATACGAGGATTATCGGAAAAACGATTCCAAGCCGGCGGAATACCTTCAGGGAGCCGTGCTCATGATGGATCATGAAACCGGAGAAGTGTTGGCCCATGTCGGTGGTCGCGACTATGCCCAGGTTCCCTACGACTTCATCGAGCTCGGCAAACGTCCCTTGGGGACCGGATTTTTCCCCTATATCTACGCTGCGGGATTCAAAGGACGCCAAACACCGGCCACCTTGATCGAAGACGAGCCGATGGATAACCGCGCGGTCATGGTCGGCGGGCGTGAGGGCATCCTCGGAGAGTGGGGAATGGAGGTCACCGCTCCCACTTACGAAGGCAAAATCCCCGCTCGCCAGAGCCTGGAAAACTCCAAGATCGGCGCGACAGTCCGCTTTGCCGGATTGGTAGGGTTGCAGCAGGTGGTGGACACCGCCGTGGACTTCGGCATGCCACTCGCCAACTCGGAGCTGTTGCCACGGCTCGCGGTGGGCTTCGAGGAAGTCTCCATGAAACAAGCGGTACGGGCGATGACGACCTTCCCCCTCGGTGGCATGGCCGGTCCTGATCGAATGTTCTATCTGGACCGGATCGAGAACGCGAGCGGACGCCTGGTGTATCGCCGTCCCAGATCGACATCCCCCTCACGCCGCATCGTGGACGAGGCGACCGCTTGGCAGGTCCACAGCATGATGGCCGGCTCACTCTACCGGGGCAGCTCCAAGGGTGTGTTAGACAACCTGATCGAAAAGCCATTCAGCGGTGCCGGAAAGGGCGGAAGCACCCATGATTTCACCGACACCTGGTTCATCGGCTACAACAAGCGCGTCACCTGCGGCGTGTGGACCGGTTATCTATCAGGAAAGAGCGGCCCCATCTACCCCGGGGCATTCAGCCGGGATTTGGCGATGCCGGTGTGGCAGGCCACCATGAATGCGGCGGCTCCCACTTTCGGCGGAGCCGGGCTGGCCCCGCCGCAATCCGTCGTGCAAGTGCCGGTGTGCGCGACGTCCGGGCAACGGGCGACCCAGTTTTGTCAGGAACATGTGGACGACGTCAAAACGGGGGCAGTGATTTCACGCTCGACCGCCCTTCCCGAGTATTTCCGGAAAGGCACGGAAAACCTGCCATTCTGCGCGATCCATTCCGGAGCTCTTGCCGAAGGGATCTCGCCGGAAATGGCGCTTCTCAATCTCCCTGCCCTCGATGCCGTGCCCATCCAACCGAAAGATCCGGTGCTCATCGGCGATGATCCCTACCACACGGAAGTCGCGAGTTTCGTGGCCAACTCGGAGGAGTCCGGCCTCATCCGCCGCAGCACCAACGTGCTCGACAGCCTCGACCTGGGCGCGATCGAAGAGGCCATCCCCCTGAAGCGCCCCCCGCGGATTCAGATCAAGGACGAGTGAAGCGCGAGCAAGGACTCGTCCCAGTCCTTCCACACAGGATCCAGATTCCGGGCGCGCAACATGGCCGCCACCTCCGCCGGGCTGCGGGTGTCGTGGATCTGAAACTGCTCCGTCGCCTTCTCACAACCGGATTTCTCCGCCAACTCCACCCGGCGGCCTCTGACCGTTAGATGCAGGTCATCCGCGCCGGCCCCGGTATAGCCACCCGGCTCCGTCTTGGCCCCGGCAGACATGTGAGTCACCCCCAGGGTCGCGATGGCGTCCCGCAAGGGAGCCGGTTCCCGGGTGGATACCACGATGCCTACCTGTGGGAAAAGCTCGCGGAAAACCGTGATCAAACGCACAAATTCCCGGTCAGGCAGATAGAGCTCCGGATTCGGCAGATATTCATAATTCCCCGCATAGGGGCGCATTCTCGGAAACGCGACCGTGAACTGCGCCTTCCAACAGTTCCGATAGAGGTATTCAAGGTGCGCACACAGCGCAAGAGCCTCGAATTTCCAATCCGCCAAGCCAAACAGCGCACCGATTCCGATGCGGCGGAAGCCTCCCGCGTAGGCCCGCTCCGGGCAGTCCAGGCGCCAGTCAAAGTTCTTTTTCGGCCCCGCGGTGTGGAGTTCTTGATAAGTGTGGCGATGATAGGTTTCCTGATAGACCACCAACCCTTCCGCGCCGTGGCCGACAATTTCGGCGTATTGATCATCCTCCATCGGGCCGACCTCGAGCGCAAGGGTCGGGATGAAAGGTTTGAGCGCATCGAGGCAGTCCTGCAAGTACCCCTCGGACACGAACTTCGGATGCTCTCCCGCGACCAGCAATACATTCCGGAAGCCGAGACCATGCAAGTGCCTCGCCTCGGTGACCACTTGATCAACGGTGAGGGTGGTGCGGAAGATACCGGCGTCACGTGAGAAGCCACAATAGCTGCAATTGTTCACACACTCGTTGGAAACATAGAGCGGGGCAAAAAGCCGCATCGTCTTGCCGAAGTGACGGCGCGTCGTCTGCTGGCTGCGGCGCGCAAGCACTTCGAGCGGACCGCCCGTTTCTTCAGCGATCAGTCGGGAGAAACGCCTCATCAGTGGAGTGGGGCGCTCAAGCAGTTTGGGGAAAATTTCGGCAAAGGCCATCGGCGGCGGAATGTGCTACCAGATGGGCAACACGTCAAAGGCGGTTTTCCAAAGAATCGGCAGCGCGGCCGGAAATCTTGTGCGAGGCCGGTCCACTTGCGGGACGAAAATCGATTTTCCCGTGGCGGACGGACGGATCCTGCGCAGATTGCCCGCATGCCAGTGATTTCACCCACGCCGGAATTGCGTTTGTCAGCCTGCGAACGCCCCGCGGGATTTCCCGTCATGCGCCAGCGTTGGGCCGGATTGTTTTTCGCGCACTGGCCGGTCGATCCGGGGCTCGTTGCCGGGCGCTTGCCCAGCGGGTTGCATGTGGACACGTATGGTGGCAGCGCTTGGCTGGGCGTGGTGCCATTTTTCATGCAGCGCGTCCGACCACTGGGCTTGCCGCCACTGCCTTGGCTTTCATGGTTTCACGAATTGAACGTGCGCACCTACGTCCACGATTCCCATGGAAATCCGGCAGTGTGGTTCTTCTCTCTGGACTGCAACCAACCGTTGGCCGTGGAAATTGCCAGGCGCATGTTTCATCTGCCCTACGAACATGCCGCGATGCGCAGCCTGCGCGTCGGAGATGGGATCTCTTACTACAGCCGCCGGAAATCGCACGACACGGCGGAGGCCGAGTTCCACTATGACCTTCCCGCTCATCCGCAAGAAGCGGAGCCCGGCTCTTTGGAGTGGTTTCTGGTCGAGCGCTACCGGTTGTTTTCATGTGACCGGTCAGGCCGGATTTTCAGCGGACGCGTGCACCACCGACCGTATCAGATTTCACCGGCACCCGGCAGCAGATGGTCCACGGAACCGCTCCGCTTGAATGGATTTTCAGACTTGGCCGAGCCTCAACCACGCCTGCATACCGCCGCAACGGTCGATGTGGACATCTTCCCGCTGACCCGTCACCCACTCTGAAAAACAAACGATTTCCCCCTTGATTCCGCAAAAAAACATTCGGCTCGATTAACAATGTTTTGCCAAAAGCGTCGGTTGGTCCATCATTTCGCACATGAAAACAGTTTGCACGATTTTAGCCATCGGAGTATCTGCACTCGCCCTCAACAACTGCGCCAACAGCGGCGGCGGGGCCGGGCAATCAGGCACAGGCCCCTTCGATAGTCGCGGCAATTACGTCGAAGCATGGGCGGATAATCCGTCCAAATGGAAGAAGACTCCGGGAGCCCCGTCACCCCATGAACAAAATTCGGATGTTCTCCCGGAAATCGCCACCCTCGATCAACCACCGTCCAATGCGGTCCCGATCGTAACCAGCAGCACCCCCAAGCCTGCCCCCGTGATCGCGAGGACGGATGTCTCCCAGAAGCCGAAACCCTCGGCGAGCCCGTCTCCAAAAATTCCTGACAAACCCAAAGTCACCGCGAAACCCAAACCCACCCAAAAAGCGGTGGTCAAAGCCAAGCCGAAACCCAAGGCTACCAGCACCCGATACGTAGTCAAAACCGGAGATTCGCTCTCCGCCATCGCAAGCAGGACCGGAGCCTCTATCTCATCGATCCAAAAGGCAAACGGGATTTCGGGCACCCTCATCCGCCCCGGTCAATCTCTGACGATTCCGAAGAAGAAATAGATTAGCCCGAGATCCCGGGTTGCATTTCCAGCGACTCTCTCCTAGATCCACCCCCCCTTCTACGTTCCGCCGTTTATGACGCCCTGCCGCTTCCTCCCTGCCATCTGCTCCGCCGTAATATCGCTTTTTCTGGTAAACTGCTCCAACCAGAAAACCGCCGCCGTGGCCGCGAGCGACGCCAAGCCCGTCAACCCTTTCCCAGTGGGTACCTACGAGCACTTTAAAGCGGAACCCAGTTATCCGAAGACCCATACGGTCTGGAAAGATGACGCATTGCTCTCCTCGACCCATCCGGAAAACTCATCAATCAAAGTCAATCTCGCCACCCAGCGCGGCCTCCTCATGAATGGCGACCAAGTGGTCATGGACTACCCGATCTGCTCCGGAGTCAAATCACGGCCCACCCCGCAAGGCACCTTTTACATCCTCGAAAAAATCGTCGACAAGCGATCTAACAAATACGGTAAAATCCTGGATGCTTCGGGCGCTGTCGTGAACAGCGACGCGGACTCCACCCTCGACCCCATCCCGGAAGGTGGGACATTCCAAGGGGCCTCCATGCGCTACTGGATGCGCCTGACCAATGACGGAGTGGGCCATCACATCGGCCCGGTCAGACGCCACCCTGCGTCCCATGCCTGTATTCGCGGCCCAAGCGCCACCATGCCCATCGTTTACTCCAAAGTCAAAGTGGGCACCCGCGTCATCGTGGAGTGACCGGGGTCCCGACTATTTGAGGTCGTTCCCCTCTAAAAACGCCGTCACCTGCGCCAGCGCGCGCGCCCGGTGGCTCAGCTTGTTTTTGATCGAATCCCCGAGCTCTGCAAAGGTCTTGTCGTAGCCCTCCGGCATAAAGAGCGGGTCATATCCGAATCCCCCCGCCCCGCTGAGCGCCTGAACCAAGCGCCCCTCCACCGTGCCGCTGAAATACGCCCGCTCGACCCCATCGCGGGCCAGAACCATCGTACAACGGAAGCGTGCACGGCGGTTTTTCACCCCATGCATTTCAGCTAGCAGCCGGGCGTTGTTTTTCGCGTGATTCCCCTCCTCCCCACCGAAGCTGGACGAGCCAACACCGGGCGCACCATCCAGCGCGTCCACCTCCAGCCCTGAATCATCGGACAAGACCCAACCGGAAATCAGCCTGCTGATGCCCTCGGCTTTAAGACGCGCATTTTCCAGAAACGTCGTCCCGGTCTCCGCGATCTCGGGAAAGTCGGGAAAATCCACAGCATTTCTCACCTCGAAGCGCTCCCCGACCATGGCGCGAATTTCAGCCGTTTTATGGGCGTTGCGGGTGGCGATGACAAGCAGCGGCAGCGGGTGCATGGCTCGTGGCTAACTGGAAACGTCAAAGTTTACCAAGAAATTTGAATAAATTCCTTTTTGGTGTCTCTTACATCATGATGAAAGCAATCACCTGGCTCGCGTCCGTTACCGTAGGAGTCGCCGCCCTCACTTCCACCGCCTTTGCAGCCGACCTCGCCGGTTGGACATCCGATCTTGATCAAGCCTTTGCCAAGGCAAAGGCGGAGAAAAAGTCGGTTCTTGTCGAATTCACCGGCTCCGACTGGTGCCCGCCATGCATCGTCATGCGCAAGAATGTTTTCTCGAAGAGCGAGTTCGTAGCCGCGGCCTCCAAGAAGTTCGTTCTGGTCGGAATCGATTTCCCACAAGGCAATCCCGCCCTGAGAGAAAAAAATCTACCGCTCGCGGAGAAATACCGGATCGAAGGATATCCCACGATCATTCTCTTCAGTCCAGACGGCAAGGAATTCACCCGATTTTACGGATCGGATTTCCCACGGATCGACAGCTTTCTGGAGCACATCAACCATGCCTTGGAGAAAAAGGACCTCGACTGAGATCCCCGGCTACCCACCTGAACCTAGCGACTCAACGTGAATCCCCTTTCAAGAGCCCTGCTCATCCTCGCTGCTACCGCTTCCCTCTCGCTTGCCAGCCAAAGTTGGATGACCGACTGGGAAGCCGCCAAAGCCCGCTCAAAGGCCGAGGGCAAGCCGATCCTCATCAACCTCACCGGCACCGACTGGTGCGGCTGGTGCATCAAGCTTGAAAAAGAGGTCTTCTCTCAAAAGGAATTCAAAAAATTCGCCACCGAAAACCTGATTCTGATGGAGGTGGATTTCCCGAAGAAGAAGGAATTGCCTCCGGCCCTCAAAGCGCAGAACGCGGCCCTTGAAAAGGAATACCTCATCGGTGGCTACCCCACGGTGCTTCTCCTCGACCCGGATGGCAGGATCCTGTCCGAGGACATCGGTGAACTCAAGGGCGGCCCCCCAGCCTACATCGACAAACTCAAGGAACTCATTGCGAAAACCAAAATGACCCGGCCGGAATGATTTCCATCCGTATCACAGACGCGGCTCTCCCCCATGCCAGCTCCAACCGCTAGCTTGGAATCCCCGCTTGCGCCCATCCTTGCATTTCGCTACGTTGTCCGCCCGATGGCCCACCCAACAGCGAAAACCCCAGTCCCGGCGCTTGCCCGCCTCACAGGTCTTCTCGCGCTCCTGGCCTTTCCCCTTGCTCCCGCACAGGCCCAGGCTCCGCCACCGACCACCCTGGCACAACTCGACCCTTCCGACCTCTACTTTCAAGGCTACCTCGCCGTTCGAGCGGCGGAGAAACTCGAAGCGGATGGTGACGCGATCGCTGCCGACGAAAAGTTGGACAAGGCCCGCAAACTCTTCGACTCCGTCCGACTGAACCACTCCGCCTGGAAACCCGAGATGGTCCAGGGCCGCTCCGCCAAGACCCTCGAAGCCATCGCACGCGTCCGCCCCAAGGCGGATCTGCAACGCCAGAAAAATCGCAATGTCGTCGCCGAACTCGAAGGCGGATCCAAGATCTCCGGCACCCTCGACGAGCCGCCGGCCACTCCTCAGGCCACTCCTCCCCCACCCGCGCCGACGATCCTTGAGGTGGATCCCATCGCCGCTCGCCGCCTCGCCGAGGCCGAGGCCGAGGTAAAACGACTCAAAGCACTCGTGAAGGAAAAATCGGCGAACGACAATGCCGCCAGCGCAGCTTCCCGAGAAGCCTCACGCGCCCGCGACCTCGCACTCCAGCGGGATGCCATCCAGGCCCAGCTGACCGCCGCGGAAAACACCGTGCGCTCCCTCAGCAGCCGCCTTGCCGCAAGCCCCATGGAAAGCGAGATGAAGGCCCTCAACCAAAAGATTTCCGGCCTCGAACAAGAACGCGAAGCCATGGGCATGGCACTCTCCCAGAGCCGCAACGCCCACACGGAAGCACTTTCCCGCATCGAAATCCTCCAGGCCGACCTCAAGATCATGCAGCAGAAACGCGCCGATCTCGACCGCGATCTCAAGGTCGAGCGCAATGTCGCCAGCGCGGTGGTCGCCGGGCAGCGCAGCCAACTCCAGGCCCTCGAAAAGGAACTGGAAAAAAAGAACGGCGAACTCGCCAAGGCCAACGATCGCATCACCGGCCTCATCAACGAACTCCAGGAAAGCCGCGACGCCTTCGCCCAGCTCCGCACCGAGCGGGACACCCTCCTCCAAGAGCGGGACCAAATGAGCGCCATGCTCAAGCTCAACGAAGACGGCCGGATCCAGGACCTGATCCAACAAAACATCGGCCTCGCCAAAAATCTCCGCGAGGCCAATGAAAAGGTCAAACGCCTGGACCTCGACAACAACAGCGCCAAGGACGACATCACCGACGCCCTCCGCGATCTCGCCATCGCCAAGTTTCAAATCAACAAACTCCAACAGGAAAAGCGCGACCAGGACAAACGCCTCGCCGAACTGGAAACCCGCCTCAAAGGCGAGGAGAGCGCCCTCGCCAAGGGGCAGGTCGCCGCAGACCCAGCCGAGGTCGCAGTCCTCAGGGACATCATCCAGCGCCAGCTCCGGATCCAGGAACGCCGCCGCCAAGCCAGAGACCTCTTGGTCGAGGCCGTCAAGGATATGGGATCCAAGGACGAGCGGATCTCCCAGGCCATCCAGCTCTTCGACGGCCAGGAAATCCAACTCACCCCGGACGAACAACGCCTCCTCGCGGACAAGAATGTCGATGGCGAATTCATCTCCCCCTTCGCTCAGGACCGCGCAACCGTCGGCCGCAACACCTCGGAACTCAATCGCGACGTGGCCGTCTTCGAGCGCACAGCCGAGAAATCCTTCGCCGCCGGACGCTATCTGCCGACCCGCGAGCTCTTCCAAATGGTGGTCGAACAAAATCCGGGGCACATCCCCGCCTTGTGCAAGTTGGGAGTCGTGAATCTCCGACTCAAAGACATCCCCGCCGCCATCGACTCATTCCGGCGGGCGGTCGAGCTGGATGCCGGCAATCCTTATGCCCACCGGATGCTCGGCTTCTCCCTGATGAACTTCAACAATCTTCCGGCCGCCGAACAATGCCTCAAGGAGGCGGTATCACTCGCCCCGGACGATGCAAAGAGCCACCTTCTCCTCGGAGTGCTCACCAACCGCCTCGGTCGCAACAAGGAGGCGGAAGCTCATTACAAGTCCGCCATTTCCGCAGACCCCATTCCCAGCGAGCCCTACTACAACCTGGCACGCCTTTACTCTCAGGAAAAACGGATGGAGGAATCCAAGAAGTATTACGAAAAAGCCCTCGAACGCGGCGCAGTTCCAGATCCAGCACTCGAAGAACGTCTCGCAAAATCGTGAAATTCCTGCGCTCCATCACCCTGGCCGCCGCCGTCCTGCTGGTCTCCTGCGGGTCGGACTCCAAGCCCCAAGCCACGCCATCCTCTCCACCGAAGAGCCTCAGCCAGCGCCTCAACGAGAGCGGCGGATACAAGCAGGACTCCGAGGGCAACTGGAAACCCACCAGCGATAAACGCAGCGCTTTCGAGGGTCAGGGAGCGACCTACGATTCCCAAAAAAGCTACCGGAAAGAAACCTACAAGACCGGCGATTACACCAAAAAATCGTGGTGGGGCAACAAAGCGTATGACCGCCAGCCCTACACCGGCAACACCGACGGCAGCCGCTTCCAAACAACATCCGGACTCCAAGGCAAAGGCGCCCGCGAGGCGAATACCAGCGCACGTATCCCCGATCCCTACGAGACCGGAACCTATCAGACCAACTCCGCCCGCGAGGCTGGCAACGCCGCGATCCAAAAACCATCCAACGACCTGATCGACAACCGCCAGAAAGTCTTCCAGCAACCCGAGATCATCGACTGGCGCGAGCAACGCTCGCTGAGCATGGAACAATCTAAAGGAATCCTGGGACGGTGACGGGAACCTCCTTGACCACCGCATCCAGCGAGTCCAGCAGGATCTTCTTACCAATTTCCCATTTCCATGGGCGCCCCTCGAGGAAGAATGTTTGCGACACCGCGAGCCGCACCTGCACATACCGCGTGGCGCTGTAGTCGCGGCTCAGAAGCTCGCCCAGCGGGCACATCTTCACACCGCTCACCTGCCTGACATCCATTCCCGCGGCCACCAACTTCGCCCGCCAAGCACTGCCGAACGCAGCGGCCAATGGCGCTTCCGGCGGGGTTTCCAACAATACAAGCCCGTCTGTGGACGCATCCGTGTGCACCATCACATGCAGCACCGCCTTGTGCCGCCGCAGGTCCTCGGTGATCCGTTGTTTCAACATCAACTGATAAGGGCGCTCAAGCCGGTCCGCCAACTTGATCCGGGTCGGCTCGGGCAGCTTCTGCGCGAAGCGACTCCACCGCGCCTCGCCTTGTTCCTCCAAGTCAATCAACAACCGGGTCACATCCGCATGAACCAGCGGAGTCCTGAATTTCATCGCAAAGCCCTGCGCCAGATTCAAAGCGCCCGGCTCCCACCCCTCCGCGGAAGTCAATACATCCTCAGAACCTCGAAAAATCTCCCGATAGGCCTCCGGAACCGCGCAAGTCGCATTTTCACAACTAAAAAGAAGGGCTGTCATTCGGTCGAAATTCTTAAAGACGCGCCACTGTCCGCCCATTTTGTTAAAAACGCAATCCCGCAGCACACCCAGCCCCCCTCGATTTGCAGGCCTGACGCGGGAGCCCCTGAAGAAGCCCCCCGGCTCCTGGAATCCGCAGCTAGAATCCATGAAATACGCGGATTCCACGGGCGACCCTTGGTCAAACGCAGGAAACCACCAGCATCACCTCGGCTTGGCACGCGCGTAAGGAACGGCGGCCTCCTGAATCGCCGGTGCGCATAGGGAGACGATGTTGGGGGCATCGCGCTTTTCCATCCGCTGAGCATGCGCCACGGCGAATCGGAGTGCACCCTTCCTTGGGGCATGGAGGGCCGGGGATGACTTTTGGCAAACGGACTTCCTGCGGATTCCGGGACCATGACCACTCCATCCGCAGGAGCCAATAGCTTCAGAACTTCCACATTTTCCCCTTTTCCGCATCCTTGAAGACCTGAGAACTAAGCATGTAGGAAGCCGGCGGATCACTGAGCGCTCCATCGTCAAGAACCGGCAGGGATCTCCCGATGGTCCCATCCCACGGCTGGCTCCGCGAGACCGTTACACGGGTGCCTACACGCACCGTTTGGAAAACCTTCCGTGCCGCTTTTAGCGGAAGTCTCACGCACCCCGCCGTGCTCGGGTAGGATTTCACGAAACCCCAGTGCATCCCATAGGCGGGCTTGTAAAACTCCATCCAGTAGGTCATCGGATAACCCGCACCCGGACTGCTCTGGCGGCGGCGCTGGGCGACTTTCGACCGAATCGGAAAGGTGCCGCTCGGCGTAGGCGTGGCCGATTTTCCGACCGTGACCGGCGTGGCCAGAAGCACATCATTTCCTTCCACCACATAAAGCCGCTGGGCCTGGGTGCTGATCATCACCCTCACCGCAGCCGGATTCTTCGGCTGCTTGAGCGGCGGGTCGAAGCTGAACGAATTTCTGGGCCGTAAGGAAAAACTACCGCATGAACTCAGACAGGCAGCGGCGACGGCCATCGTCAAAACAGCCATGGAACGAAGGTGTGGGGATTTCATAGGAATATGGGGATGAGCGTGCAATCCGACTTGCTCGCAACACGCGTGGGCAGCGCTAACTCCAAAGCAGGAATCATGCAATCCCTGATACCCATGAAAAGACCAAAGGGACATGCTGAGATGTTGCCCCCCGAGGCAGCGCTTGCAAGGTAAGGCGGACCGGAAAGCGCTTGAGCGATTCCAGGTTCCAAGGCTCGTTGGGCTTCCGGAAATAAACAAAAACACCCGGTCGCTTGTCACGACCAGGTGCCTTGAGAATTTCGGGAAAATGACTGGGATCAGTCGAGCTTCGGCTTCCCGACGCGGCGAACGGCACCGAAACGCTTTTGGAATTTGTCGATGCGTCCCTCGGTATCCACAAACTGGGCAAGGCCCGTGAAGAATGGATGCGAATCGGAAGTGATACCGATCGAGATGATGCTGTGCTCCACGCCGTCGATGACTTCCTTCTTGTCAGAAGTCTTGGTCGAGCGGGTGATGAAGCGCTTACCGGTGGTCATGTCAACGAAGACGACCGGATTGTATTTCGGATGAAGATCCTTTTTCATGGGAGTGGAGTTGCCACCACGTTACCAACGCAGCGGGACGCGGAAGATGCCCAAACGAGCGCCCCTGTCAAGCAGGCATCCATCGAGAATTCGACCCTACGCGATTTATTTTAGTAAGGACCTGCTTATAATCCAGAAAACCGTGAGATTTTTCGTCGTTTTTTGAGTCGCTTTTGTCACATTCTGGTGTATGTTCACGTCGCTATGGCAATTACCACGAAACGTACTAGATTTTCACGCCGCCTTCCGGACCACGTTACTGACGAGCTTTGCAATGTGCTTGCAGAAAAAAAGATCTTCGGCTTCAACGACCTCTTCGAAAGGGTGTTCGCAAACCTCAAGGTTCGCAACGCCGTGAGTGGCGGAGAGGAAATGCTTCGCTTGCGTGCTTACGAAAAACTTCAGAATCTCGTGACCCGCGGTCTTGTGGAAAAAATCGGCAAGGAATACAAGGGTACTGCCCGCGTCCATGAAGCCTCCAGCGCCTATGCGGCCGCCCAGGAAGCAGCTGCCCAGGAAGACGCTTGATCCACCGGGAATTTTTCAAGCCCGTGCCTCCCCAAGGGCACGGGTTTTTTTTCTACCCATCGAACGCATCAGGCACTAAGACTGCTGCGCCAAGCACCCTGAACCATGCCACAAGATTACCTACCCGTTCTTTTCCAGATTCTCATCGCACTCGGATTCGCCGTTACCACGCTCTCGCTCAGCATCGTCTTCGGTCGCTCGGGGAAGCGTAATGCCACCAAGGACAGCGCCTACGAATGCGGGATGATGCCCATCGGTGATGGCTCACCGAGATTCTCGGTGAAGTTCTATCTGGTCGCAATGCTGTTCGTCATCTTCGACATCGAGGTGGTGTTCATGTATCCGTGGGCCGTGCAGTTCCGCGATCTGGCTCAGCAAGGGCCGGCTGCGCTTGTCAGCATGGCAGGATTCGCAGGCATCCTCGTTTTCGCCTACGTTTATGCGCTGAAAAAAGGCGCCTTGAACTGGAAATCCTAAGGTCCAACCGATGATCCAGCATGTCGTTTATTTCCAGCTCAAGCCCGAGGTGGACAAGACCATGATGGAAGAACTCGTGCGGACCAGCCGCAGTCTGTTATTGAAGATCCCCGAGGTCATGAGTGTCCGGTCCGGGCGCAACCTCGACCCAGCCTCGCAGTGGCAGTTCTTCTTCTCCGTGGAGGTGGACTCACGTGAGAAACTCAGAATCACCCAGGATGATCCCTACCATCTCAAGCTGATGGAAAAACATCTGAAGCCAAACATCCTGGGCCATTTCGCCATGGATTACGAGTTGGATCCATCCAAGGATTTGAAATATTCATAACTTGCGGACGCTCGGGGGATTCACTGAAGCGATGATCGGGAATCCTGTGGGATTGGCATGAAACGGGCTTGAAAATTTCCAGCCCGTGACAAACGTTCCGCCACGGGCACCCGCTCAGATTCACCACCATGGCTTTTTCGATTCAACTTCCCGAGGACGCACCTTTCACCCCGGAGCAACGCGCTTGGCTCAATGATTTCCTCAGCAAGGCACTGTCCCAGGGGAACCAGGTCGTCGCCCGCAACTCCCCTTCCGTACCCGTTACGGTGATGTATGGCTCCCAGACAGGCACTGCGGAGGGCCTCGCTAAAAAACTGGTCAAAACCCTGAAGAAGGGGAACTTCGAACCGGAACTTCACGACATGGCCACCTACGACCGTGCGCGCCTTCCCAAGGAACGGAATCTCCTCATCATCACTTCCACCTATGGCGATGGTGAGCCACCGGATACCGCTGCGGATCTCCACGGTTGGCTCCTGAGCAACGAAGCTCCCAGGCTTGAGGGGGTTTCCTACTCCGTCCTTGCCTTGGGCGACACCAGCTACCCGGATTTCTGCAAGTGCGGGATCGAGTTCGACACCCGCTTGGCAGATCTGGGGGCCACCCGGCTTCATGCGCGGATCGATGTGGATGTGGATCCCGACGAGCCATACGCCCAATGGTCCGCAGGAGTGCTTGCACAACTTGCCCCGGCCGGCGCTCGCATGACCGTTGAAGCCGACAGCTCGGCGGAGGCTCCGGAAAACGGCTACTCGAAGAGCAAGCCCTTCCCTGCCCCAGTGCTCGACAATTACAACCTGAACGGCCCCGGAAGCAAGCAAACGCATCAAATCGCGCTGTCGCTTGAAGGCTCCGACCTGAGCTACGAAGTCGGTGATGCTCTCGGCGTCTATCCACTCAACCCACCCGAGGTGGTGGATGAAATCATCGCCAACCTCCCGTTCAAAGCCAGCCCCGTACCCGCTCCGGACGGCAGCGAGGTTCCCTTGCGCGAGGCTTTGATCCGGCATTACGACATCGGCTCGCTGAACAAGTCGATCATTCAGAAATGGCAGGCGAAAAGTGGTTCTCCGTTTCTCCGCTCACTCGTCGCAGCGGACGACAAAAAGGCCTACGATGATTTCTGCTGGGGGCGGGATCTGATCGATCTGGTCATCGACCACCCTGCGGATTTTTCGGACGCGGAGGAGTTTGTGGGAATTCTCAAAAAGCTGCAACCGCGGCTTTACTCCATCGCTTCCAGCCCGCGCGCCCACCCGGGAGAAGTGCACTTGTGCGTCGGCATCGTGCGCTATGACACCTTTGGCCGGAAGCGCGGTGGCATTTGCTCAACGTTCCTTGCAGATCGCTTGAAGGGCGGCGAAAAGCCCCGCGTCTATGTCCATAACAATCCTGCCTTCCGCCTGCCTGCCAATCTCAGCACCGACGTGATCATGGTTGGCCCGGGGACCGGGATCGCGCCATTCCGGGCCTTTCTCGAAGATCGGAAAGCCACGGGTGCCACGGGTAAGAACTGGCTGTTCTTCGGCAACCCGCACTCCGCGACGGATTACCTCTATCAGTCGGAACTCGACTCCTTCCGGGCGGATGGGACCTTGTCACAACTTGACCTCGCCTGGTCGCGTGATCAAAAGGAAAAGCTCTACGTCCAGCATCTCATGATCCAGAATGGCGCACAGCTCTGGGCGTGGTTGAAGAACGGGGCCGCCTTCTACGTCTGCGGCGACGCGTCGCGCATGGCCAAGGACGTGGACCAAGCGCTCCTCCAAATCGCCGAAGAACACGGCAAGCTCGCACCCGCGGAGGCCTCCGCATTCATCTCCCAACTGAAAAAGGAGAAACGCTACCTGCGCGACGTTTACTAGCGGCGTGGAGAATGCAGATTGGCAAATCAGGAGCCACCACCCTTCGTGGGTGCTGGCGATTGGACGGCCATTGAAAAGCGCGAATCTCTCCGCAAAGGCCACCCATTCAATCAAACGACATGAGCGTCGTGACTCCCCACCTTGTCCGGCAATTCGTGTTTTACCCGGAACCCTGGCATGCCAAGACTCGCGAGCCCACTGCTCGGATTCACCAAATATTCTGGTCTCCATGGACCTCCTCACCGTAGAGCTTGGACGTGCATCATCTACCCGCCGCATTTTTCTTACAAATGGCCGTCATTCTGGTGACCTGCCGGCTCGTCGGCATCGTTGCCAAAAAATTCGGCCAACCGCAGGTCGTCGGCGAAATGATCGCCGGAGTCATGCTCGGGCCATCGTTGTTAGGGATGATCTGGCCGGAATCGACCGCCTTGATCTTCACCGCAGAATCACGCGGGATACTGGAAGCTGGCGCGCAGCTGGGAGTGGGGCTTTACATGTTCCTCGTAGGCATGGAATTCGAGACCTGCCACTTCCGCAACCGCGCGCGCAGCGCCGCAGCGGTCTCCATCGCCGGGATGGCCGCACCATTCCTCTTAGGCGGAGCGTTGACACCATGGCTGCGTGAGATTCCCGGGATATTCACGGAAAAAACCCAGTTCTATCAGGCCGCGCTTTTCCTCGGCGCTGCCATCGCCATCACCGCGTTCCCGATGTTGGCCCGGATCATTTCAGAACGCGGGCTGGCTGGCACCTCCCTAGGCACACTCGCACTCGCAGCCGGCGCCATCGATGACGCGGCGGCGTGGTGTGTGCTGGCAATCGTGCTCGCAAGCTTTGGCGCGACCCAGCCGCTTGCGATCCTGGGCCTAGAGATCGGCCCGCAATACATCGCCATCGGCGGCTCGATTTTGTATGCCTCGTTCATGTTGAGCGTCGGCAAGAGACTCCTGGCGCGCCTTGGCCCGCGCGCTGAAAAATCCGGTCATGTCTCTCAATCCATGATGGCCATGGTGCTGGCCTTGTTCTGCCTTTCCGCCTGGTACACCGACACCATCGGCGTGCATGCGGTCTTCGGCGGCTTCATCCTCGGCATCGCCATGCCACGCGGACTCTTCGCGCACGAACTGCGGAAGAAGATCGAGCCCTTCACCGTGGTGTTTTTGCTACCCATGTTCTTCACTTTCTCAGGCTTGAAAACCACTCTTGATGTCCTGGTGGACCCCATTTTCTATCTACCCACCCTGGCGATTCTTCTGGCGTCCATCTGCGGCAAAGGTGTCGCTTGCTGGGCGGCGGCAAGGCTCTCTGGAGAGGATAACCGCAGCGCACTCGCCATCGGCAGCCTGATGAACGCACGTGGATTGATGGAGCTGATCATCATCAACATCGGTCTCAAAGCTGGTATCATCGGCAAGCCCTTGTTTTCGATCCTCGTGGTGATGGCCATCGTCACCACGCTGATGGCCACCCCGTTTTTCGAGCTTTTTTACGGACGGCACGAACCAAAGAAACTTCACGCAGTATGAAATTCGGGATCATCGGAGCAGGCTCCATCAGTGGTATCCATGCGGCGGCCATCGAGTCCATGGCGGGCGGATCGCTTCACTCGGTCTATCACCCGCGAGGCGGGACACTCGACGCGCGGTATCAGGCAAGGTCGTTTTCCTGTCTGACCGAATTCCTAGCGGATCCGGAGTTGGACATCGTCACCATCGCCACGCCATCAGGGGCGCACCTCGAACCGACGTTGGCCGCGCTGCGAGCCGGGAAACATGTGATTTGTGAAAAACCATTGGAGATCAGCACCGAGCGCATCGACGCCTTGATCACGGCCGCAGATGCCAGCGGCAAGACCCTTGCTGCCATTCTCAACCGGCGCTTCACCCCTGCGATGGCGGCCTGCAAGGCGGCCTCTGCACAAGGGCGGTTTGGTAAAATCACCTCCGCTTCATGTTATATCAAGTGGTTCCGTGACCAAGCATACTACGACTCCGCCGCATGGCGCGGCACGTGGGCGCTTGATGGCGGTGGCGCCCTGATGAATCAAGGGATCCACGCGGTCGATGCCCTGCTCCATCTTGCCGGACCGGTTCGTTCCGTGCGAGCGCTCACCGCCTGCCTCGCTCACGAGCGGATCGAGGTGGAGGACAGCGCCGTGGCGATTCTGGAGTTTGCAAATGGTGCCCACGGCGTCATCGAGGCATCGACTTGCGCGTGGTCAAGCCACGGCCAGCCGATCCGCGTGCAGATTTGCGGCACCGAGGGCTCGGCTTTCCTCGCGGACGAGAGGATCGAAGTCTGGGATTTTCAATCCGAAGATGCCATGGACCACGAAGTCCGGAGTTCCCTGATGCTGGACACCGCTGCGGCCCATGGCGGAAACGACCCAAAATCGATCCAGTGCCAACAGCACCAGCGTAATTTTGAAGAAGTCGTGACCGCCATCCGGACAGGCCGCCAACCCGGCACTTCCGCGGCGGAGGCGCGGAAAGCGGTGGAGTTGATTCAGGCGATCTATCAAAGCGCCCGCCATGGAGGCGGGGTGATCCTTCTTTAGGCGCTCGGGAAATCCGTCACCTGCTCCAGCTTTACCTGATACAATGCTGCGATTTCAGGAGCATCCGAAACCTGATAGACCTCACGGTAGTAGATCTCCTTGATCCCATAGGCACAAAGCGTCTGCATGCATGCGGTGCATGGCATGGTGGTCGTTGCCACGATCTTGGCCTCCCCGCGGCGGAACAAGCTGCAAAGGTTCACCTCCGCGTGAAGCATGAATTTTTGGCGGGCCTCGCGGTCGTCCCAGAACCCCGCTGGCGGATTGAAGCCGGGAGCCAATCCGTTGTAGGCCGTCCCGATCACCCGATTGTCAAAGTCCAGTGCCGCGGCACCCACCTTACGATAGGGATCTTCAGAGCGCAGGCTCGCCACGTGCGCAAGCGCCATGGCGTATTGGGGAATGGATAGGCGGTTGGCGGACATGAGCGGTGCCCCGAGCGTGAACGCGAACCATCGCTTGGTCAACCTTGCCGAGGCAAGCACTCCCGATGGGCCGCAAGCATCCCCGGCTTCCGGGCGATCCCACGCCAAGGGATACCAACCGGTGCCGGACCTACCGCGAATGAGTAACCATGAACCTCAAATCCGCAGTTGGGCTTGAGGATGAGGGGCGCAAGTGCCTAGGGTTTCTGTGTTCGAAGGCGAAAACGAGCGAACCATGGCTGCACCTATCGACTTCTTCACAGCCTCCGTCCGCCTCCGACGAGTTTCGGCCCCATGCTCGGCTCACTGAGCACGGGTAAAGAGCAGCCTGATTTCCAAACCTAACAAACTGAAACCCCGCAACCCACTCTCATCAGAAGTGGATCAACTTTCGGGGCACTCCAAAACTGCGGATTTCAGAATGAGATCACAACACCATACAATCACAGGCGGGATTTGATCTTTCCAGGAACACCGGAAAGCACCAGGATTGGCCGGTGAGCTGCTTCAAATCCATCCATGTCCCATCCATTCCATGATCTGAGGAAACGCTTCGAGTCGATTTCCAACGAGCAGACCGGATACACCACCTGCAAGCTGCGCGAGTGGATCGAGGATCATCTCGGACATGTGTTGGCAATCAAGCCGGACGCGGAGTTCAACGGCACCATGATGCAGGGCTTCCATTGGTATAGTGACGGAGACGGCCAGCACTGGAACCGGCTCGCCGCAGACGCCCCCGCCTTGGCTGCGGCGGGGATCTCGGGGATCTGGTTTCCACCGGCCACCAAAGGCTTCGGCGGTGTGAATGATGTGGGCTATGGAATCTATGATTTGTTCGACCTCGGGGAGTTCCCTTATCCCAATGGACAGGTGCGGACCAAGTATGGCACACGTGAGGAGTTCATCCTCGCGGCGGAGTCATGCCGCAACCATGGAATCGAAGTTTATGCGGATGTGGTGTTCAACCACAAGATGGGCGGTGAATTTCAGGAGGAATATGAAGCAATTCCTGTGAGTTTTTCCAACCGCAATCAGGAACTCGGTCCGCCACGGATGATCCGTTCCTACACGGGTTTTGATTTTCCCGCGCGGGGCAACCAATACTCCACCATGAAGTGGCGGTGGCAGCACTTCAGCGCAGTGGATTACAACAGCCTGGATCCGGGGTTCAAAGCGATCTGGCGAAAGGTGGACAAGCCCTTCAATGCCGAAGTGGATTGGGAAAATGGCAACTATGATTTCCTGATGGGCTGCGATCTCGATGTCGATCACCCGGAGGTGCGCGGCGAGTTGGTCCATTGGGGGAAATGGATGCTGGAAGCCGCGCCCATCGCCGGGTTCCGACTGGATGCCATCAAACACATCGAAGGTGATTTTTTCAACGATTGGCTGGATCAGCTGGAAGCTTACGCAGGGCGCAATTTGTTCTGTGTGGGCGAGTATTGGACCACCAAGCTCGATACTCTGAGCTGGTACATCGGCAACACCGGCGGGCGTATGCATCTGTTTGACGCGCCTCTGCAAAACAACTTCCACCACGCCAGCCGCAGCGGTGGCGCCTTCGACATGCGGACGATTCTCAACGGCACGCTGATGAAGGAGTTTCCTCTCTACGCTGTGACCTTGGTGGAAAATCATGACACCCAGCCACTCCAAGCCCTGGAGGCCGTGGTCGAAGCCTGGTTCAAGCCGCTGGCCTACGCCATCATCCTGCTGCGCTCTGAAGGATATCCCTGCATTTTTACAGCGGACTACTACGGGGCGAACTACACAGGCAAGGGCCGTGACGGGCAGGATTATTCGATTTCACTCACCCGCCACAAAGCGATCATCGACATCCTCCTGCTCGCCCGGAGGATGTTCGCACACGGACCCCAGCACAGCTATCTGGATCATTTCAACTGCATCGGGTGGACACGTGTGGGCACGGCGCAGCATCCACACGCCTTGGCTGTCATTCTCAGTGACGGGCCCGCCGGAACCAAGTGGATGGACGTCGGGAAACCTCTGGCCTCGTTCCAGGACATCACCGGCCACCTGCACCACATCATTCACAGCAATGCCGACGGCTGGGCTGAATTCCACTGCAACGGCGGCTCCGTCTCGGTATGGGTGGAACAACATGAGGGGCTTTCAGAGCTCCTCTGAAACATGGGTTTTTTCCGGCGTGACAGCGCGTCAAGAGACCATTAGACCGCCTCTGTGACTGACCTCGATCCGCTTCTTCACCGCTTCGGCGGCATTGCCCGGCTTTATGGCCAAGCCGCCCTGGATCGATTTCTCGTCTCCCGGGTCGCCGTCATCGGCGTCGGTGGCGTGGGATCCTGGGCGGTCGAGTCCCTGGCCCGCTCGGGCATTGGCCACCTCACGCTGGTGGACTTGGATGAGATCTGCATCACCAACGTCAACCGCCAGCTCCACGCCATGGACGGTCAGATCGGACGCCAGAAAACCGATGCCATGGCGGACCGCGCCCTTGCCATTCACCCGGGCTGCGATATCCGGATCGTGCCGAAGTTCTTCAACGAGAAATCCGCAAGCGAGATTCTGGACACCGGCTTCGACGCGGTGATCGACGCGATCGACTTCGCTCGCCACAAGTCCTTGCTGGCGGCCGAGTGTCACCGCCGGGGAATTTATGCAGTCACTTGCGGAGGCGCTGGCGGACGAAGAGATCCCACAAGAATCCGTGTGACGGACCTTGCCTATAGCGGGATGGATCCCCTGCTGCTGCAGCTTCGCCGTGGCTTGCGGAATGATTTCGGATTTCCGAAAACTCCGCGGGGGCAGGAACCGGTTCTTTTCGGAATTGATGCGGTCTATTCGGATGAGGCCCCTTACTATTCCAGCTGTGACGGCACCGTCTCAAAAGACAAGCCGGAAGAAATCTCCCTGCGGCTCAACTGTGCCTCGGGCTTTGGCTCGGCTACCCACATCATCGCCAGCTTCGGCATGATCGCCGCCGGACGGGTGCTCGAACATATCGCCTCCCGGGCATAAAAAAAGCGACCTTGAAAAGGCCGCTTTTCTTGAAAACACGAGCGCCGGATTACAGACCCTTCTTGGAAAGACGGGTTCCCGGAGTGGCTCCTTGGCGGGCCTTGAACTTCGGATTCGACTTGCAAATGACATAGACCGTGCCTTTGCGCTTCACCACTTGGCAATCAGCATGACGACGTTTTGCGGAGGCGAGGGATGAGAGAACTTTCATGGTGTAGGATGGTTAAAATGGATCGATGGCAGCAGCCCTCGGGGCGCGAAAACTAGTCACCCAACCCAGGTTGTAAAGCCATTTTTCACTCAAATCTCGCATTTTTCCGCGCTCTAAGAAATCATCCACCCCCATCATTTAAGATTTCCTTAGTTTTCGCTTTTCGAACTGACCCAAGAACGTTAAGCCCAAGTCATGAAATTCATCTTCATCGGTTTGGCTCTGCTCGCCATGAACTCCTGCAACACCTTGATCGGAATCGGCCGCGACACCAAAGAAGGCTACAACTGGACCAAAAACAAGATCCAAGGCGCCAGCGCACCAGCGGACAACTACGGCGCGCCCGTTTACTGAGCGAGTTTCCTGAAGTTTCAGGTTTCGCTCATCCCGAGGGTCTGATTGGATAGCGGGGTGACATTTGCCAGCAAAATTACCATCCTCCGGATTTGCCTTGTCCCGGTGTATGCGGTCTTGGCCTTCTTCTACGCCGACACGGTAAAAATCGGCGAAGCGGATGAGTCCCTGCGGTGGATGGCCCTGGGGGTTTTTGTGCTCGCTGCGAGCACCGACGGCGTTGATGGTTGGATCGCCAGACACTACAACCAGTGCTCGGCATTCGGCGCCTACATCGACCCGATCGCAGACAAGGCCCTGCTGCTAACCGGGGTGATCACCCTCTCACTCGTGGATTGGGGCGCCCCCGGTTGGCGACTGCCTCCCTGGTTCGCCATCATCGTCATCCTGCGGGACTGCATCATTCTTGGCGGCATCAAGATCCTCTACCTCCATCACCGCCACGTGAAAATCGCCCCTCACTGGACAGGGAAGGTGTGCACCGTGACCCAGATGTTCGCGATTGGCTGGGTCATGTTGCGGGTGGTCGAGATTTCCCCGGTCTATCCCTGCCTCATCGCTGGATTCTTCACCCTTTGGTCCACGTTTGCATACATCCAGCAGGGTCGGGCGATTCTCTGCGGAAAGACCAATTGAAAATCCCACGGCCTAGGCATCCCATTCGACGCATCATGAAATGGATTCCCATCAGCCTTTCAGCCATCGTCCTCTGCGCCCTGTCTCTTATACACATCTCCGAGCCCACGAGACAGGCAGAAATC
>ERZ1022724.76-NODE-76-length-25009-cov-20.058147_pt1 | contig 25009 bp, 18 predicted proteins | sample MGYA00521091_ERZ1022724 | MGnify/ENA primary metagenome ERZ1022724 (study PRJEB33162, sample SAMN09537610) | freshwater metagenome | isolation source: freshwater | place: Canada:Alberta | collected 2017-07 | study: EMG produced TPA metagenomics assembly of the... | reverse complement strand
TTCATGCACTTGGACGGATTTTACGGAAGACTCGGAAATCGAAAATCCGCCCCGTCTGCACCCGGACCGGTGAAACCAGATTTCTTCATCACCCCTGAAATCCGTGTATTTCATGGATTCCAAATGCAGGGTTGAGGATCATTCTTGCCCCCCGGTTGGTACGCGCGCGACCCCGCGACCCCGCGCTCACTCGGATCCGCGGGCAAACAGCAGGCAGATCGGCGCGGGCGATGGCACGGGCTCACCAGGCAGACCTAACAGACCCGTGTTGGGATCGAGAGGAAACACGGAAATCGTATTGGACGCCTGGTTTCCACACAGCAGCCATTTGCCCGTCGGGTCGATTTTAAAATGGCGGGGCGTTTTTCCCCCGCAAGGCGCATGCTGGAGGAGCGCAAGCATTCCCGTGCCAGGGTCGCGCGCGTAAACCGCGATGGAGTCATGCCCGCGGTTGGATGCATACACGAAGCGGCCGTTGGGATGCACCTCGATCTCCGCGCTGGTGCTTTTTCCGGCAAACCCACCCGGCAAGGTCGGCACGGTGCCGAGAACCTTGAATTCACCGGCCGAATGCGCGGCGATCAAAATGCTGTTGTCCAACTCATTGAGCACATAACAGCTCGTCTCATCCGCCGAGAACGTAAGGTGCCGCGGACCCGCCCCGGCCGCCGTGATGATCGAGGGCCTGCACTCGCCCAGCTTCGAAGACCCCGGGTCGAAGCGATAGACAAAAACCTGATCCAGCCCGAGGTCCGGCATGAACAAATGCTGGTTTGCCCGGTCAAAATAAACGCCGTGCGCGTGCGGGCCATCCTGACGCGGGAGATTGGGCCCGGAACCTTTGTTGGAAATCAGGGTCGCCAACTCGCCCGGCAACCCGCCTTCCTCCAGCCGGAGCGTCGCAAAACTACCGTCGCCATAGTTCGCAACCGCCAAGGTGCGACCGCTGGCATCCACCGCGACGTGGCAGGCACCCTTTCCTCCCGATGATGCGTCAGCCAGCCACGTGAGGCCATGATCTGTCCCGATCCTGAAGGCCGCCACCGAGTGCGATTGATCCGGAAAAGGAATCTTGGGCTGGCCACAGGCGTAGAGAACCGGAAGCGATGGATGGAGGGCGAGAAACCCCGGATTCTGATATTCCGCAGCGAGCTCCGGCACGCTGAGCCCGCCGGTGGCGGAATCGAACTCCGCGCGATAAATCCCCTTACTGCCCGAATCCTTGTGGGTGTTCGTGCCGATGAATACCGGGATGGCCGGAAGCGGAAGAATCAACATGAATCCGGTGAAAGCGAGTTGACGGGTCATGCTCTTCAAACGCTCCCACACCCTCACTTCATTCAGCCATTTCCACGGTTCGCAAAAGAACCCGAAAGGATGGGTGAGGCCGAGTTTTTAAAAATGTTTTGGGTTGCGGGTAAGTCAGTTCTGGGTAGATTGACCACGACTGCTGTGTGCGCCCATTTTTGGTAGCTGGCCCGAACCGATATGATTGAACCGGGGTCATCTTCCGACGTAATATGTCATGCCTTCATAGGAAGACGGAAAAGCGCCGGACGACCCCACCTTTTGAGTTTACGGAACGTGGCTCACAGCGCCAAGGACGGCACAGCGGTTATTCTTTCCTCCCAGAAACCCCGGACGGGCAGCGCTCGGGTAATGTTGTCCTTGCCTCATTTTTGACGACCCTTCACGGTCGGCACGACATGCGATTTACGGTCTTGGGAAGCGGAAGTGCGGGAAATGCGGCAGTCGTCGAATGCGGCGGCCAGCGCTTGATGATCGACGCCGGATTGAGCACCAAACAACTGGCGCTGCGCTTGCAACTGGTAGGCATCGATCCCGCATCCCTCGCCGGGATCTTGCTCACACACGAGCACGGCGACCACGTGCGGGGATTGAAAATCTTCCTGAAACAATTCCCGGTCCCGGTCTTCGCCACCCGGGACACCGCGCGGGTGGTCCGGGAAGCAGGGATCGCGGGCGGTCAATGGAAGTCCTTCGAGGCCGGCCAAACCTTCAACATCGGCGATATCACGGTCGAAAGCTTCCCCATCCAACACGACGCCGTGGATCCGGTCGGATTTGTCGTGGGCCATGAGGCTAGGCGCCTCGGCTTTCTTTCCGACGCAGGCTTCGTCACCCGCATCATGACCGAGCGGCTGCGCGCCCTGCACGGGCTTTTCGTGGAGGCCAACTACGACGAGGCACTGCTCGCGGCGGATTCCAAACGCCCCTGGTCCATCAAACAGCGGATCAGCTCGCGGCATGGCCACCTGTCAAACCGCCAAGTCACCGAGCTGATCCGGGACATCGCCCATCCGGCGCTCGGTCAGGTGGTGCTTGGGCATCTGAGTTCCGACTGCAACACCCCGGAAATCATCCTTGGCCAGCTCCGCGACTGCCTCAAGGAGCTCGGGCACCCCCAGACAAGCCTCCACTGCGCCGGACAGCACGAGCCGACAGCCTGGTTTGACTTTTGAGGAGCGCGCACACCCACGGTCGTCCGCGCGCTTGAAATCCACTTGAATTTTGAGGTGGTATGGCTGCAAGACTTCGACTACAGTGCCGCTCCCTGCGGGGAAATTATGGCGATCAAAGGTGAAGAATTGGCTCTGGCTTGCGCGACAGCGGCAGATGAAGTGAAGGCGGAAAACATCCGCGTATTGGACATGCGGGGCATCTCCAGCCTGACCGACTATCTGGTCATCTGCTCAGGCACCTCCATGCCGCAGCTCCGCGCCATCCTGCGCGATGTGGCAGGCTCCGTGGAGGAAAAACACAGCGCCAAACCCCACATGACGGAAGGCAAGGCGGATACCAAATGGGTCGTGCTCGATTACATCGACGTCATGGTCCACGTGATGCACGAGGAACTCCGCGAATACTACGGCCTCGAGGAGTTGTGGAAAGATGCCAAGGAAGTGGCCTGGCTGCCCGCCAACGGATTGGAAAAATCATCCTGAAATTTCAGGAATACAACTCATCGCCGACGCCCTCAGGATGGCGGATGAGTGAATGCGAGGAATCGGTGGATGCTCCTGACCAGGCGTTGTTCCGCTTTGGGATGTCGCTCGTTCGCAGCGTGGATCAGGCATCCGATCTGAAGCAGGGGACCTTCCGCATCTGAGCGGCAAAGGGTGACCAACGGCGCGACCGCTTCCAGCCACCTGCCAATCTGCGCGGGTCCATCCTGATGGCGATGTCCCGGACGGAAAGCCCCGAACCCGCGACAACCTCATTTCTCAGAAAAACCCTGATTCCTCCGGCCATCACAGCGGGAATCACAGCCGCATTCTTGATCACCGACTCATCCGACGCGGATCCGCGAGACTTCTTCTAACGAATCAAGCAGCGCTTGATAGACCTCCGGCTCCATGGAGCGGCTTGGAGCCGCCTTGACACAGCTGTTGAACCACTTTCCTAACAGGTTTCGGCGCTCGGACGGAAAATGCCGGGTAAACCCGTCACCGCTGCCGGGCAAAAGCTCAACATCCCGGCGGCCATGCGCCCGCCCAAGCATGGCCTGATAGCGAGTGAGCACCCCGTCGAGCAGGATCCACGGGAAGTTCGGGTTCCTGGGCGGCCCCATGGTCAGGGACTTCCCTTCACCGCTTCCCAACTTCACTCCTCCGGTCAGGGAAATCTCCAAATCCGGCAAATGCCCGCCCTTGAACCAAGCGGCGGCACCGCCACCAAGCGCCCCTAACAAAATGCCAGCTCCATGGGTCAGCCCACCCGTCGCAGCATCCACCACCAATCCTGCGGAGCCGCCGACCACGGCGGAAAGCATCGCCAACTGACCTCGCCCGAGTCCCCACTTGGTCCACGTCTCACCACTTTGAAGGTCGATGTCCCGGAAGGCATCTGGCTGGGAATCCACCTTCAGCAAATGATGCCGGTAAATCTTCAACAACTCGGAAAAGCAGGCTTTTTCCATCTCCCCAAGGCGGCTGAAGTAGCGCTCCGCCAGCTCCTCCGTCTTACGCGCGCGACGGGCGGGAACGAGCAGGTCCTTCTCCTCCAATGCCGCACTCACACGCAGACCCAGCGCCGCCTCCAGAAAGCCGATCACCACCTCCACCGCCTCCTCCCGCCGCCGCTGCCAATCACCCTCGACAAGCTCGATCGTCTCCTCCAGACGCCCGCGATGCGCTTCCTCAATCTCCAGCAGCGCCTTGAGAAGTCGCAGCCGCTCTTCATACCGGGCATGATGCGCGTCGAAGGTCCGGACCAGATTGAAGGCTCCGCCCAAGCGGGTTTTCCACGCATCCTCGTCCGGCCCCACCCGCTCGTCCCGGCGGTTCAGCAAGGCCAGGCGCGGACGGCCGGTCCATCGCAGGATTTCCATTTCCGCCACAAAATCATCGCGCAGCGGCTTGGCGGGATCCACCACGTAAAGAACCCCGGCACCCGCCAACAAGGGCTCTAACAAACTCTTCTCATCCGCAAACGCGTCGCCGGCCTGATTGACGAAACACCGCAGGGAATCCAAGGTCGGCGTACCTTCCCCATGCAGGTCTTGAATCGCACGCATCGCCTCCACCGGCCTGGAAAACCCCGGGGTGTCGATGAAACGCACGCACTCCCGCTTCCCGAACACCACCCGGTGCGTCTGGCAGCGGGTCGTCTCTCCAGGAGTCGGACTCACCCGGACCCGCTCGTTGTCATCGATTTCCAACAAAGTGGCGATCACAGCGGATTTCCCCATGTTCACCCGTCCGACAACCGCGAAACTCGGCACCCCGCCTTGGCTGTCTCCGCTCAAGGAGCCACCTCCGTTTCGACAGGCGCAAGCGGCCACCCAAGCTTCAAGCGCCCTTGTGAATGCAGCCACCACGCGGCACCTGCCGCACACAAAAGCAAGACCAGCACCGCAACGACCCAGCCCCACTCGAACGCCGGCTTCTTCTGGGGAAGCTTGGTCAATTTTTTCTGAGGCAGGGTGGCTTTTCTGACCAACTTCTTGACGGACTGCGGCGGCTCCACCCCCACCGCTGCGGACAACATCTCGCGAGCCTGGCCAAGAGTGGCCGTGGCGGACGCTTTCCGCAGCCATTTCAACCAAGCCCCCAAGCCGCCGCCCGCGTGGTCAAGCACATCGACACCGCTCCAGTGCATGATTTCCTCGGTAAGCTGGACCAAGCCCGCCAGCCCGGGTTCATGGCGCTCCCGGCCACCGAGCCATTTCAGCGGCGAGATCCAAAATGTCGCACCTCGGCCACTCCCTTCCTTCCCGATGATAATCGAGTCCAGATCCGTCTCGATCCAGACCGCCTCCTCGGCGAAAATTTCCGAAAGCACCTCACAAACTTCCAGCGCATGAGTCAGGATCAGGATGGCGTCCGGAGGCTTGAGCGACTCGTGGATGGTGTAGCTCCTGAGAGAAAAACCCTCGATCCACTCGGTGACAATGAACGGCATCTGGTCGATCGGGTCACAGCCGCCGCAGATGATCGACCGCATCGCGGGATGGCGGACGCCCGCGAGGCGATCAATGGCGATCGCATAGGCGGTTTGCTCCTCAGCATCCAGCCCGCCGCCATCGTGGCCGAAAGGGAAAAACCTCCGGATTCCGACGTCCTGCGCCGTCGTGGCATCCACCGCATGGTAGAACACGCCCGATTCATTTTGGGCGACCAGATCCTGAAGGGTGAAGCGCTGAATCACGGGTTCCTCTCTAGCACGGTTCTTAAATCCATCCACGCCGCGATGGCTTGGTGAAGAAGATGGTAACTCATCATGGCAGCGGCACGAAACGAATTTCAGAAAATCGTGTCGGTTGGTGGAAATCCGGCTCCCCACCGCCCAGATCCACGGCGCTGAGAAACCGTTGCTTGGGCGATTCCAGGATCATCGTGACATTCCCCCGCGTGCGTGGACCGAAGTCGAGACGCGCACGCAACAAATCAAGAGGAACCGCCATCGCGGCTACCCATGATCCATCCGCGGTGATTTCCGAATAGGTGGCCACCTCGGGCATCGCGATTTCCACCTCATCCGCCCGAACGCGGGGCGCCGTGAACTCGCATGTCCACCAGCCACCGTTAGGCGCGAGATTGAACTCGAAATAACGACCCGTTCGAGGCTCCAGCAAAAAAAGCTCCGCCACGTCGTAACGCCACAGCTCGCCTTGAAAAACCCCCGGCCTCGCCCTCGGATGAATCACGGCCGGCCGGCGGTGATTGGCGATCAACCACAAATGCCGTGGATCCGCAACCAACGAAAATGCCGCAGGCACCTCCAGCGGCACCCCTGCCAGATCCTTCGCCAAACCGAACAACGGCACGTCCAGATCGCCCCAGACAAGCGGCTGTTCATGGGTGAAAATCGTCATGCCCTGACTCTGGCCGATCCCACGATTCCGTGTCGAGTGTCGATCCCGGATTTCCAAAAGCCCTACCTTGCTCGAAATCTGAAAATTTTATTGGATTTTTAGCGAAAACTTGCTTTCTGTGCGGTAAGCGCTCCGACTCATGCCCCGTTCCAAATCAGGATTTTACAGCACGATTGAATACATCGGCCCACGGCCCCAAAAGCCGAAGCGCCGGAATTTCTTCGGGGGCTGGGTCATCATCGTGATCGCCTTGGGCATGGGATTCTGGTTCGGAAGGCCGCTGGTTCCCTTCCTAAGGGCGACTCAGGTGGGAGGCTCCACCGAGCGGGCGGACCTTCTGGTCTCCACGCTCAAGGCCTCGAAGAGCTTCGGGGACAAGCTTGCCGCAGCGGCGCTTGAGCACTCGGCCACCCCTGTTTCATTCGACTCCTCCTACTACAAAATCGCCTACCCGAATGGCGATTTACCCGCGAACAAAGGTGCCGCCGCCGACGTGGTGATCCGTTCCTTGAGAGCCGTCGGCATCGATCTGCAAGTCTTGGTCCACGAAGACATGACCGAGAATCTCCCCGAGAGCTTCCGCAGATACCCCCAGCTTTGGGGCGCGCTTTCACCCGACACCAACATCGACCACCGCCGTGTGGCCAACCTCCAACGCTTCTTTGAGCGCAAGAGCCAAACCGTCCTCGCCTCGCGCGATCCCGCAGACTACCTCCCCGGAGACATCGTGATCTGGGAGCTTGGGAACGCGGAACAACACATCGGCATCATCGTTCCAAGCCCAGCAGGACAGGCGGGCGACGTCTGGGTGGTGCACAACATGGGAGCGGGCGTGAAGTGGGAGAACATCCTTTCCGACTACCCGGTTCAGCATCACTTCCGCTTGCCGCTCAACACCGGAAACTGAGCACCCGCCTGCGGTCGCCATCAAGGCCACCCCGATTTTTCTAGGAAAAATTCAGGGCATCCATGTCGAATACCACCGTGACATCCTCTGGCAGCGGCGTCTTTGAGAGAATCTGCTGAACATGCTGGGTCAGCGGCCGTGCACGTGCGGAACGGAGAGTGATTTGAAACCGGAACTGCCCGTGGGAACGAATCAAAGGAGAGGGTAAAACCTCCCCGAGCGTGATCCCGGCCGGCAGGTTCTCCGCCAGGCGCAGCCGCAGGGTTTGGAGCGAAAACTCCGCCCGCCGCTCATGGGTCGAGCGGCTGGTCAACACCCCGCAATGCGCATACGGCGGAAAGGAAAACTCACGCCTGAACTCCATCTCCTGCTCGGAATACCCATCAAAATCATGCTTGCGCGCGAACTGGATCGACGGCGAATGAGGCGTGAACGTCTGCACGATGACCTCCCCCTCCAGTTCCCCGCGCCCCGCCCGCCCGGCCACTTGGGTGATCAGTTGGAACGTGCGCTCACCCGCGCGGAAATCCGGCACGTGCAGCCCGAGGTCGGCATTGAGAATACCCACCAGCGTGACATTCGGAAAATGCAGCCCCTTGGCGATCATCTGGGTGCCAATCAGGATGTCGATCTTATGGGCCTTGAAAGCAGCCAAGGTGTCCCGCAGCGCGTTCTTGCGCCGCATGGCGTCGGCGTCGATGCGGGCGAACTTCGCCTGCGGAAACACCTTGGCCATCACCTCCTCGACCTTTTGCGTGCCATATCCTTGCAGTAAAATCCCCGGATCACGGCACTCGGGACATTTCCGTGGAACGATCGACTGGTAGCCACAGACATGGCAGACCAGGCGCTCGTCCGTGCGGTGATAGGTGAGTGCCACGGCGCAATGCGGGCACTGGCAGACATGGCCGCACGCGGTGCACTGAAGCGAGCGGGCGAATCCCCGGCGATTGAGAAAAAGGATCGATTGCTCGCCCTTTTCCAGCCGTTGTTCCAGAGCGGTGCGGAGCTTGTCGGAAAGAATGGCAGGCGCACCCTTGTGCTTGGTTTGCTCGATCCGCATGTCCACCACGCGCACCAGCGGCATCGAGGCACCGTCCGCACGTTCGTTCAACCGCAGGAGCTGGTACTTGCCTGTCAGCGTGTTGTTCCATGATTCCAACGAGGGAGTCGCCGAGCCTAACACAATCGCACAAGGCTCGAAGGCGGCGCGCAAGACCGCGACATCCCGGCCATGGTATCGCGGGACATTCTCCTGCTTGTAGGTGTTCTCATGTTCTTCATCCACAAGGATCAAGCCCAGATCCGGCAGCGGGGCGAAAACCGCGGAACGCGCGCCGATGACGATGCGGGCGCTCCCCTTGCGGATCCGGTGCCATTCATCAAAGCGCTCACCCTGGGAAAGGTTCGAGTGGAGCACCGCCACCTGCTCCTGCATCCCGGCGAAGCGGGCCTTGAAACGACGCACCGTCTGGGGCGTTAGAGAAATCTCGGGCACCAGCACCAAGACCGTTTTCCCGAGATCGAGAGCACGCCGGGCGGCTTGGAGATAGACCTCCGTCTTGCCAGAACCCGTCACCCCCAACAACAAGATCGGCTTGGACGCCGCCGGATTCGCCACGGCAGCGAGCACGGCGTCCAAGGCCAGGGCCTGGCCGGAATTGAGCGCAAGTGGCTTGGACTCCAGGATTTCCTCGACCATGTCCGCATCCGGATCCCTCCGCACCTCTTCAAGCTCCAGGCGCAGCAAACCGGCTTTTTCCAGCGCCTTGAGCGTGGCCGCGCTGCCCTCACCCAGATCCGCCACCGGCAATCGCTTCTCTGGAGAATGCAACAACAGCGAGAGAATCACAAACTGCCGCGGCGCCCGCTTTTCCAGCTTTTCCAAGACCGCGGAATCAGGCACCGCATCCAGCACCGCAATCCGCCGCGTCTTCGCGGAGTTCTCCTCCGACCGCACACCCTCCGGCAATACCGAGCGAATCACCGACTCGATACTCGATCCATAGTAATTGGCGATCCAGGCCGCCGTTCTGAGAAGCACCGGCGTGATCAGCGGCTCGGGGTCGATGAGCGCTTCCAGCTCGCGCAGCGCGAAGTCCACCTGCCCGGTCTCGCCGATGGACAGGACGGTGCCCGTGGCCGACTTGCGGCGCAGCGGGATGCGCACCCGGCAGCCCGCACGGACGTTCAGGTGGGCGGGAATGGCGTAGTCGAACACAAGTTCGGACGGGCCATCGATGAGGACGCGGGCATTCACTGGCGCGAGCGTGGCTGCGGATAGACGGTGGGGAAAGAATCTTTTCGCCGCAAGTCCGCTTCAGGGAAGGATCCGCACCCGGTCGCCCTCCTCGGTCATGGCGAAAAGCTTGGCGGCATTTCCCGCAGGCACCCGGATGCAGCCATGGGACGCGGGATATCCGGGAACCACCCCCTGATGCAGCCCGAAGTCACTGCAGCTCAGCCTTTGAAAATACGGCATGCTGGCGTGGTAGATTGTCGATGTCCACTCGCGGTTCTTGTTAGTGATCACGAACTCGCCCGTGGGTGTGGAAAAACCCTTGCGGCCCGTGGAGACCTTGGTGGAGAAAAGCTCATTTCCTTGCGCATCAAATAGACGCGCCCGCTGCTCGGACAGCCGGACTTCGATGTGGCGGTCCTCGCGTTTCGGATCCCGCCCGAGAATCAAACGCATCATCGGCACGTCGCCACGGCGCGAGGCGAAATTCAGCGGCCACATGCTGTAGGACCGCGTCCAGACATTCCGCTTCGCCCCCGCGCGGATCAGGTAGGTGGAGGAAGCCACCACACCCGCATCCGCCGCAAGCATCAGCGGGGTGAAGTTCTTGTCATACTTCAACACCGAGCGCATCGCACCCGGCTTGATCAGCTTGATGAAAGCCGCCGACACGGGAAGGTTGAACGGCATGTTCGGATCAACCCCGGCATCCAGCAGCGCCTTGACGGTGGCCGGACAACCCAGGGCGATCGCCAGGTGGAGCGGCGGCTGCCCGCCGGGCAAGCTCAACTTGATATCAGCACCATGCTTCACCAGCAATGCCGCCACCGCGTCATGCCTATGGCGAAGGGCTACACTCAAAGGCGTTTCATAAGACGGTCCGCGCGTCGTATTGAGTGGACACCCTGACACAACCAACAAACTCAGGATATCCAAATCCCCGCGCGCGCTTGCATCAAAGAGGGCGTTTCCCACAGGGCTTCCATAGTCGAGCAGCAGTTTTAAAAAGCCCCCCCGGCCGTGCAAGGCCGCCACTTCCGCCAGAGAGCGACCTGCGGAATCCGCCAAAACCGCCTTGGCTCCGTGACTCAGGAGCAGCCGGGCAGCCTCGGGATTCCGATTCTCGTAAGCCTTCCATAACCACGCGTCCCAGCTCCCGCCCGGGGGTTTGCAGCCTTGGTCGAGAAAAATCCTGAAAAATGACAAATCCTTGGCCAGGAAAGCGCGCTCCAAGGCGCTTCCATCCTCCGACGCCGGATGCCGATGGTTCGGATCCGCTCCGATTTTGAGGAAAAGCACAACCCGCTCCCGATCTCCTGCCGCCATGGCATGGTCCAGCAGCGTGCGACCATCCGTTCCGATTTGGTTCGGGTCCGCCCCCGCAGCCGCCAAGCGCGGCACCTCGTCCAACCAACCCTGGCGCAGCGCCACTTGGATGGTCGATTCCCCAGCCGCATTGGTCCCTCCGGGATCAGCTCCGAGCTCGATCAAGGAATGGGTCAAGTCCTTCCGGCCGCAGTCCATGGCGATGTGAAGCAGGGGATTCCCCGCGCGGTCTTTCTGGTGGGGGTCGGCGCCGGACTTCATCATTGCCCGCACGTAGTGCAGCCGCCCGTTTCGGATCGCCCACGGAAGGATCTTCTCCCCATCGGGCATCAGTCCGTCCGTGCGGGAGCCTGCTGCGAGCAATTGATCCACCACCGCGGTTTCCCCACGCTCCACTGCCACCCCCAGCATGCTCACTCCGTCACTCGTGGTCGCATTGACATCCGCCTTCGCCTCCAGCAACTCGCAAACGGAAGGGATATCCCGGTTCTCAATCGCAATCCGCAACGGTGTCCGGCCATCGGCATCCCGCAGCTCCGTGAAAACCCCCACATCAAGCAACCAGCCAAGGCTCTCGGCATCCTGGCGCACCACGGCTGCCAACAGGGCGCTTGCCGAGGGCTCGATGCCAGCCTTGGAAAGCGCGCGCATCGCCCGCTTCTGCGGCGTGTCGCAGGAAACCAACAAGCTCGCCAGAATGAACAGCGGCCAGATTCTGGAAAGACACGAGGACATACGACACTTTGGGGGTTCGGCACCCTACCAAGTCAGCCCCGGAATGCAAGGCTCGCAAAGCGGCCGATCTGGAATTCTCCCGTCGTGCCGCCTCTTCCAGGATTCGGATCAGATCCACCGGGAATCCCCAGCTGGCCTTGAGGATGAGGGGCGCAAGTGCTTCTTGTTTCCGCGTTTGAAACCAAAAACGAGCGGCGATCTCCTGAAGTCACTCTTCACCCGTGCTCCGGCAAGCCGGATGCTCCCAGGGCTTCTGGGAACGAGTCCGCCATCATCCAGGTCTCCTGCTCGAAATCACCTCGATCTTCTCTCTCAAGGATCATCAAGATCTCCGGCATCACATCGCCTAACAGGCTGCTGTGAATCAGTTGATCCAGCAGCATTCGATCGTGTTGGGTCAGAGGAACCCTGGACTTGGCCGCCCGCCATTTCATCTGGAACGCCCCCACCTTTCTCGGGGTGGCTTCGCGGAGTTTCAGGAGAATCTGCCATCCCGCGGGATCGGTATCGCCGAAATGATGGTGGGGCAGTTCATGCGGTAGCTTTTCCAACAGCTCACGGAAGGCGGGCGTGGGGAAGGAGGTGGTGGTGATGAGGCATTGTCGCTTGTGATTCGCTGCCATATACTGCCGGAAGGTAGTCTTGCGGTTCTCAATGCTGAGCAATCGCTCCGCCGTGGTGCTGATGTGCGAACACCTCGCAAGATCCGCCGCGGAGATGAGAACCTGGCTCAATCCATCAAAATCATGACATGTCCCATCTGGAAAATGCAGGCAAAGCGGCCCGTGAAGTTCCACATGACCTTCACCACCGACGAGGCCGAGGGATTTGAAGGTCGTGGTGGTGCCGAACAAACGGGCCAAGCCGGCCTCCATGCCGCGCTGGTGGCGTTCCAGCGCTTTTGAATCCAACCCGAGCTCCACGCTGGCATTGCGAACCAAGGTGCCCGGCGCCCATTCGCGGGAAGTGAGTGCCATCAAGACTCCCAACAGGCTCTCCAAACGTTCCGGATGCCGCCAATGAAAGGGCCGGAGCGAACGTCCGGCGGCGAAAGCGGATTGCAAGCCCGCACAAAGCGAGGCCCACTCGACTGGGAACAGACGATGATCCCTAAGCGAAAACTTCGTGACGATTTCCAAGGACCGCTGTTGAAGATCCGCGGCGGAAATCCCATCAAAGAGCTCGCGTAGCCAGACCTCCGAGGCCAGCGGCAGAGTCACTTTCTCAATGAGATACCTGCGATAGCGATGCCGCTTGAGAACGAGATATCCCGCTTTCTCCAGTCCTTCCGCCTCCCGGGCGGCAGTCGCCTGATCCTCCGCACGGGTCAGACCGGCGTCCTCGATCAGCCTCGACCAATCACGCGTGAAAGCCCGGCATGTCTCCGCAATCCGCTTGCCCCTGGCGGTGTGCCATTGGCGGTGTAATTCGGTAAGCCAGACGGACGGGGGATTCATTTCAATCGATCAGCTTCTGCCACCTTGGACTGCGGCTGCCTGCTGCCGCAGTCCAAGTCATAACAAGGCTTCCACCAGCTTGTCGCGGTCCACTTTGACGACCCAGTTTTCGATGTTGGTGATCTGGCCGCTTTTTTCATCATAACTTCGTTCCACGCGGCATTGCACGACGGTTTCAGCGTGTTGGATCATGGTGGGCAGGCGGTCTTCCGGGAAGGCCATGATGAGTTGCAGGCCGAAGTTTCTGGCGAGTTCAAGGCAGGCGTCGATGCGGTCGCCGGAGAGTTTGGAAAATGCTTCGTCCATGATGACGATGCCGAGGTTCTTGCGCGTCTCCTTGGGGCCGAGGTCATAGACGCGCTGGAAAGCGGCGAGCATGGCGACGAAGAACGGGGCCTGGTTTTCTCCGCCGCTTTGTTTCTTGGCGTTGCGGTTGAGCGAGATGGCAGCGCCCTCACCCTTGCCGGTGGGCGTGGCCTGGATGTCCCAATGATGATAGTAACGATAATCCAATGCGCGCTGCTGGCGCGGGTCCTCGGAGTTTTCGATGGCGGCCATGAGCGCTTGTTTGGCTTTTTCAATCTCATCCCTGGCTCCGGCGGCGAAGAGTTCCAGGCCGGGGTTGAGGCCCTTGTCCACGAGCGTCCAGATCGCGCTGTGGCTGCGGTCCGCCTTCATGGATAACTGATATCTCCATCCGCCGATGTCGTGGTCCATGGCGCGGTTGAGCTCGCGCTTGGTGCGCTCGGCTTCATCAAGTTTTTCCTTCAGCACATCGAGCACCTGATGTTGCAGGCGGTCTTCCCATTCCTTGCGGGCGTCTTCGGCGATGGCGGTGTATTTTTCGAGTTCGTGGGTTTCGAGTTCAGTACGACGTGCATCGTAGCGGGAATTGTCATCATCCTCGGGATCGAAGGCCTCGGCGGTCTCGGGGTGGGTTTCTGCGAGGGCGCGGCGTTCGAGATCGCGGTCGGCACGGGCCTTGTCCGCCTCGTATTGGCGGATGCGGGCGGTCTCGGCGGCCACTTCGAGGCGCTGCTGCCATTTGGGAAACTGCTGGCGCGCGGCTGTGATGAGATCGTCGATTTCCGAATCCTTCACCCCATCTAACGATTCCCGGCTGGCGTGGCGTTTGATGAGGGCGCTGCGTTCCTCGTCTTCGAAGGTGGTGATGGTATCGAGCAAAAGGCGTTCCTGCTGGGCGAACTTCTCGATGCTGTTGGCAAGGCGGCCGGTGCGTTCCACAACACCCAACAATGTTTTCTTCAGAGATCGTAGTTCCTCGACTCGCGCTTCCAGATCCGGTGTCGCAAGCAGTCGGATGGTCTCATCCACTTTTCCAAGTTCTTTGCGCAGGCGTGGCAGGTCTCGGAGCCTTGAGCTGCCACTCGGCGGCTCGCCTTTGTCGAGCGACCATTGGTCGCCGCGATGGAGGAAGGTGCGCCAGTCATCACGCGAGCGATGGAGACGGGTGAGCTCCTCCTTTACTTCTGTTAGTTCATCCTGCTTGGCGGTGCGCAGGCGGCGCATGCCTTCCTCGCCGATGGTGAATTCCTTGGACGGCTGGAGGTGCTGGCGATGCGGCGGATCCTTGAGCCAGCCATCCTTGGAAAACGCGCGGGGATGGCGTTCGAGTTGCGCGGCAGAGTCCACGGCGATCATGTCGCCATAGAGGTGATGGAGATAGGATTTTGCCAACTCGTGTTTCGTTTCGAAGAGATCGCAAACGGTGCCGGGTTTGGGAGATTTCGGGGCGCTGTCGAGCTCGTCGGGATGGACGAGCGCCTCATCGACATGGCCGATGCGTTTGGCCTGTTCCCATGCGGCCTTGAAGTCGGTGGCGAGGATGGCGCCGCGCTTGTTTCCTAACAGACTCTCCAACAACGGCCACCAGGGCTCGGCTTCTGCTTTGACTTCGATCACGCGGCCGAGGGCGTCCGCTTTCTGGCCGCGGGATTTGAGGGCATCTAACAAAGGCGAGGGGGCGGCGCTGCCTTTGTGGTCGAGGTCGTCGAGCTCGCGGGTGAGGCGGGAGTCGCGATTTTCAAGGTCCTTGATCTTTTCCTCCACGGGCCGGAGTTGGTCGCGAGCGTCATTGACCATCGACTGATAGATGCGCGGCATGCGGGCGGCGGCATCGAGTGCGGCGGTCTCATCCGCGCCCTGCATCTGGCGGATCCACTCGGTGGCGGAGTCCGGTTCGTGCAGGCCGAACTCCTTGCCGAGGCGCAGCCATTGTTTCCAATACTGGATGCGGTCGTGGAGGAACTGGCGCGCGGATTTTTCGATTTCCTTGAGTCCGTCGAGTTCTTGAGAAACCTCATCCCTCTGCCGCCGCAGTTCAGCGAGCCGGGCAATTTGGGAATTGCCTCCAGCATCTAACTCAACTTTTGCCAATTTGGATTCCAATTCGTTGCGCTCGCGGATGGCGGCTTCGTAATCGGCGCTTTGCTCGGAGTTCTGCGAGCGGAGGACGTCGAGCTGGTCGCGGCGGTCGGTGAGGGATTCGAGTTTTTGTTCGTGGGCGAGCGCCTCGTGAAGGTGGGCGTGGATGCGGGCGTCGCGGCGGGCATCGCGGTATTCCTGGTGCTTGGCGCCGATGCGGGTGAGACGGGCGTGCTGGTCGTGCATCTTTTCCAGCCGCTCCTGCGCGCGGCGGTGGGCGTCCACGCTGGCGCGCACGGCTTTGACGTCGGGCAGGCCGGGTTCTAACAAATATTCGCGGATGAATTTCTCGAAGGACTCGACGGGCTGGAAGGCCATCGAGTTCGGCAGGGTTTTATTCATCTGCACGCGGTCGAATCCGAGGTGGCTGCGCGAGCCCATTTCATCGAGGTAGGATGCCTGGCGATCGAAGACCTCGCCGCCGAGGTCGCGCTTCACATGCACGCGGAATTCCTCCTCGGACATGAAGGCGACGGCATCCGGATCGAGATCGCGGCTGAGGAAATCCTCGCGTTCGAGGCGCTTGGGCACGGTGAACCAAAGCGTGCGGGCCTTGGCGGTGGGGCCCTCGAACTCGATGCGCGCGCCCCAGGTTTCGCGGCGCGGGGTTTCCTCGCCTTTGGCAAGTGGCCAGACGAACTCGAGACCAGCCAGGGTGACGCCGGAGGGGCGGAGGTAGCGTTCCTGGCCGTCGTTGCCCTGGGTGTTGGTGTCACACAAGCAGTAACCACGCAGCGAGCGACCACTGCCGGCACCGGCGGCGGCTTTGTTGAAACGGCTGAGCGACTCGCCGAGCATGACGAACTGGATCAGGTCTAACAAAACACTCTTGCCCGAGCCATTGGCACCGGTGATGAGCGAGAGGCCGGAGACATCGATAAAACGGCGGTAGCCATACCAATTGATGGCAAGGATCCGGCTGATGTGGACGCGCATGGGAGAAGTTGGCAGGTTTTCAGATTTCAATTTTCAGATCCTCCGCAGGAGAAACCGGTTGGTAGGCGTCTTTGCGGGTGGTCCAGGCTTCGAGGCTGTCGAAGGGGATGACGCGGGGCAGGCTGGGCAGGACTTCGATGAGGGTCTCACCGAGTTGGAGGGCGCCTTCGGGTTTGTGGGTGCGGATGAGGCGGTGGCGCTTCATGCGGCCTAACAGCGCGTCGAGGTGGGTTTTTTCAGGTGGATCGATTTTATCAAAAGTATTGCGGAAGCGGGTCCAGAGTTCATCGACCGTGAGGATGACGGCGCTGGCTGCCTCGTTGCTGCGATGGTCATCCCAGACGCGCCAGAGCACGAGCAGGACGAGGGTCTCGTCCTTGGTGAATTGGGAAAGCAGGTGGCAGGCCTCGGGGCGGGGGCGGGCCTGGAGGATGGAGAAGTCATCGTCAATGATGAGTTCCAGGCCGAGTGGTGATAGATAATCGCTGAGGTGCTCGCGGTAATGATCACGGGCAAGCATGAACTGATCGCGGCCCGCCCCACCGCTACCGAGAAGCGTGCCACGACCTAACAACTCGGCGAGAATTTCGCGGATGGCGGGCCGGTCTTCTTCAGGGACATCAGGCCAGAAACGGGGCCAGTGGGGGTCGGACATGATGAGATTTGAGATTTGAGATTTGGAATTTCAGATTCTTTGGATGGTGAAGCGATCGATGTTCCAGCCGGCGTGGGGGTCGGTGGGGATTTGATCGGGGGTGAGGCCGGCGGCTTGGCCGGGGCAGGTGATTTGCCATTTGATGCGTTTGCCATCGGCGGTGATGGCGCTTTCGTAGGCGGCAACGGCTAACAGATCGAGCATTTCATCGAGGTCGGCGGCGCTGAAGTCGGAGGTGCTGAGTTTTTTGGACTTGGCGGGAAGCAACCGGGCAACGAGGCGGGCGGCGCGTTGTGGGGTGAGGGCGAGGCGCTGGCGTTCGCGCAGGGCGGCGAGGCTGTCTTCGGCGGATTCATGGTGGCCAGCGGACTCACCGCCGAAGGTGAGATCGGCGGGTAGCTTGGTGCGGCGGGTGCGGGCAAGCGACTCGACGCCGAAGAAGAATCGCACCTCGGGGACGAGCGGGGTGAAGTCGGGAGCCGCGTCGCGCATGGCTCCGAGGCGGCCGCCTTCGTGGGCGGTGTTGATGGCATCGCAGTAGGCTTTGACGATCTCCGGGCGGCGGCCGCGGAGTTCGGTCTGGTAGCGGTAGCGCTGTTGCGAGAGTTGGTTGAAGGACGCCATGCGGGCGTCGATGGCATCGGCGACGAGACGGATGGCGGCGAGGCGGTGTTCGAGTTCGCGGAGGATTTTCTCGGCACGGTGGTAGGCCTCGTTTTCATCCCAGTGGTAGTGGGCGGAGAGGCCCTCGGCGAGGCGCACTTTGACGAGTGGGTCATCGCGGCGATCGGCGATTTGTGAACGCAGGACTTGCAGGCGTGGCAGCAGGCCGTTTCTACGAAGGGCATCGTAGCAAACCATGTGCTGGCCCGCGCCGAACTCGGCGTAGAGCAAGCGCAGCGTCTCCGCGGGGGAATCGCTGAGGCGTTGGCGGCGATCGAAAAGCGAGATGAGTTTTTCCACGCCGTGGAGCTGGATGATGGCGCTTTCGAGGCGCGAGTTCACATCCGTGACGGTGGCGCGGAGGGCGTCGGGTTCCTGGATGCGGGCGTCGAGGATGCCGGGGCGTTCGAGGGTCTCGCAAACGCCGCGCACGGTGTCGGCGAAGGTTTTCAGCTCGGCGATTTCATCCTCGGCGAGTTCGCGCAGGAGCCGGAGGAGCGGACGCAGGCCGGGTGAAACGAGCGCCCAGCGTTCGTGCAGGCCGAGTTGCTGGTCTTCGAGCCATTTGGCATCGCAGAGGCGGTTGAAAATCTGGCCGGCGCGCTGGCGGGCGTCGCGCAGGGAGGCCCCTTCATCGTCATCGAGCAGGATGTCCGGGTGGGCGGCAAGCACCTCGCGGATCAAGGCAATGGCCTCGACGTGGGGGATGCGCCCCGCTTCGCCGGCGACATCGGCGAGGCGCTCCGCGCAATCGACATAGATCGCCGACGACGGCCGGGTGAGCGGCCGGAAAAAATCCCGCGACACAGAGGCAAGGAGTTTTTCGCTGAGGTTGGGCAGGTCCATGGAGTCTGGGGGACTCTAGGAGAGACATCGAGGCTTTACCAAGTCTGAAATTGCTAGGCAGAATTTGCTTGGCATTTTTTCGGTCGGGCGCTTGATCAATGCTTCGCTCTGGCGAGGTGTCACAAACCGCCTCGCATCTGGGGCTTTGCAAACCAAATTTTCACCCTCAGCTCTCACAGCCATCATGACCCGGATTGTTTTCATTTTATGCATCAGCGTTTTAGGAATCTGCCTGCCTGCGGGAGCGCAGATTCGATTTGGTCCGGTTCTGGCAGGGGCGGGCCAGAGCGTCCGGCTCGTCAGCGAAACCACCACGCAGGGAGGCACCATCAAGGTGGATAAAGGCGGCCGGACGAGCAACGGAACACTGAAGTATTCGCGGGAGCGCGACTTGACCTGGACCTTCCGGGATCCCGCTCAGGACGGAAGTCTTCGCGGCATGGTGAAGGTGGCCAAACTCAACGCCTACAACTCCGTGACTCTCGATGGGAAAACGGAAAAGTCCGATGACTCGAGTCCCTTGAACGGGAAAATGTTTGGGATGCGCAAAGCCGTGAAAACCGACTGGAAATTCGAGCTCGATGGCTCGATTCCCGAGCGCCAAGTCGAAAATGAGATCGCAGAGCTTTCGCTGTATTTGAAACGCAAATGGTATCCGCAACGGAGCGTCAAGATCGGCGATTCGTGGGAATTCGACCCGGCGTGGATCCGCATGCTGATTGAGCGGAATCTCAAGGATGCCAAAACCATCGGCACCATGAGCTTGCGCCAGATTCATCATTCTGCCAAAGGGGACTCGGCCATCATCAGCGTGGTCGTGCGCAGTAGCGGTGGCGATTTCCGTGCCGACGGCACCGAGTCATCGGCACAGATCGAGTTGAGCGGCCAGATTGTGGTGAATCTGAAAACCATGTTAGATGAATCCCTCGATCTGAAGGGTGTGGTCATATCGCGCACTTCCAAAGCGGGAGAAACCAAGACGGTGACTCTGCCTGTCACACTCAAAGTCACCAAGACGTTGATCAACTCATGAGGCCTCCCGGGCCACCCCGCAGCGAAACGGTGGGTGAATGGATCCCCTCTCCCGGTCGCTGGTGACCTTTCACCACCGACTCCGATGAGACAGGAGAAGCGGCCGAAGCATGAGGTCCAAGCACTCTGGAAGGTGCGTTTCCGACAAAGAAAGGTTCAGTCCTTGACCGGATCTTCTTGTAAGGCTTAGCTTCCGGGCAACAGTTACTTCTCGTTTCATGCGTTCCATTCTCAAGCTTTCCGGCGTCATTTTCCTCAGCTCTTGCATGCTTGGGCCTGAACCCGGAAGCCCGTCGACGGACATTCCCGGTTCGTTCCGCAACGACACGGCGCCTCATGGAAAGTCATTTGGCGATCAATCATGGCGCAAGGTTTTCTCCGACCCCACCCTCAGCAACCTGATTTCCCGGGCACTCAAGAATAACCCGGACCTCGTCGGCGCCACCTACCGCATCGAAGAGGCTCGCGCACGCGCCGGTGCCTCACGCGCCAACTGGTTCCCGAATCTAGGCGGAAATGCCGCAGGCACCACCGACTATCGCTCCCAAAACGCCGGTGCGGGAGCTGCGGGAAGCCGCTCGGGGGAAACCTACAATCTAACAGGATTGCTGAGTTGGGAAATCGACCTCTGGGGGGCGATCGCCCGCGACAACCAAGCGGCGCGGGCTCGTTTGTTAGAAAGCGAATATCAGCGCGATGCGATCCAGACATCGCTTGTCGCCGCCGTCGCCACCAGCTACATCGACCTTCAGAATCTGGATGAACGGCTATCCATTGCCCGTCGCACGGTGTCCAGTCGCAAGGCCTCGCTTGAGCTGGTCACCGCCCGCAGGGATGGTGGCGTGAGTTCGGACCTCGAAGTCGGCCAGGCGGAGGCTTTGCTTGCGCAGGCTCAAGTGCTGGTGCCTACCACCGAGCGCGCGATTGCTGAGAAGGAAAATGAAATCCGTTCATTGCTTGGCGAATACCCAGGCAACATCATTCGCGGCGGTAGCTTGGATCGTCTCGATTCTTCATTCCGCATTTCCACCGGATTGCCTTCATCGTTGATGGCGCGGCGTCCGGACATCGCCGCAGCGGACCAGGCGTTCCAAGCGGCGACTGCGGATATCGGGGTGGCGGAGTCGCTTCGGTATCCCACCTTGTCACTCACAGGGCAAGGCGGCCTGATCAGCGGCGACTTCCGCAAGCTGCTCCAGAGTGGGTCCGCAGCGTATTCGATCGGGCCGCAACTGACCGGACCGATCTGGGATGCGGGGCGCGCCGGGTTCAGGGCCAAGGCAGCCCAAGCACGTGCCAAGGTGGCCCTCGCAGCGCATCAGAAGGCGGTGCAGGTCGCCTTCCAAGAGGTCGCCAACTCTCTGGTGGCTTTTCAAAAAACCGGTGAAATCATCGCAGAAGGAACCCAGTTGGTAAAGTCCCAGAGAAGCGTGGCAGTCATCGCGCTGGATCGCTTCCAAGGAGGTGCCTCAAGTTATCTTGAAGTGCTGGATGCCGAGCGAGCGCTCCTTTCGGGAGAGCTTGATCTTGTGGATTCCCGCAGAAACCGCCTCCGGGCCGTGGTGCAAGCCTACCGCGCGCTTGGTGGTGGTTGGAAATAAATCTAACCATCATGAATCCCCGCCCAACTCCCGAATTTCCTTTTTGCGCGTCAAGTCCGAGCGGCATCCGTGTGGAGTTGAATTCCAACTCGTCGATCCGCCGCATGGATTGTGGCGATGTGATGCTGAATGTATTCCTTGGCAATGAAGTCGAGGGCGGGCCCGCGAACATCTATCTGCGTCGCTTGGGAGACGTGATCGAATCGACTCCGCTGTTAGGCCCGGGCGCGCCGGCGACCTTTGAGAACTGTGGGCGCGGGATGGTCAGCGCGGGCACATGGGAAAACATCGCGTTCAGAATCCGCCTCGTGCTCTCGGAATCCGCCAAGGCTTGGTTCTGGCATGTGGAGCTTGAAAACACCGGCGCAGGGCCGCTGTCATGTGACTTAATCCTCACTCAGGACCTGGCGCTCGCCCACTACGGCGCGGTGCGGCTCAACGAGTATTATGTGAGTCAATACATCGACCACGCCCCGCTGCATCACCCACAGGTCGGGGTGGCCGTCGCCTCACGGCAGAACCAGGCGATGGGTGGAAATTTCCCTTGGACGGTGATCGGCTCGCTGGGCAGGGCGATTTCCTATTCGACCGATGCCTTGCAGTTCCATGGCCTCGACGCGCGCGTGGGTGCGGCCCCCGTGGCCCTCGGCAGCGGGCTTGCGGACAAGCGCTTGCAACACGAGCACTCGCTGGTCGCCATCCAGGAAGAGCCAATTTTGTTAGAAGTTGGAGCGCGCTCCCAGCGGGGATTTTTCGGTTGGTTTGAGGCGGATCACGCCGCCGCCACCACGGAGGCGGATCTGCGGTGGATCGATGGTGCTCTGGCGCTGGCCGAGGCCGCTTGTCCCTCATGGCCCGCAGAAGTATCGGCCGGTGTGCCAGCGCGCTCGTGGTTTGGTGAGGCACCATTTTTGGTTTCTCAAGACCTTGATGAAGTCGCGGTCGATCATTTCTTCGGTGGGTCCCGGCGTCATGTCGAGCATGACGGCGGACAGGTAAAGTCGTTTTTCACCGGCACGGATTCGCATGTGGTGATGAGAAACAAAGAGCTGGATGTGCTGCGGCCGCACGGTCACCTGCTCCGCTCGGGTGGCTCACTCACGGCGGATGAAGCGGCACTCACCTCCACGGCTTGGATGGGGGGCGTGTTTCACTCCATGGTCACGCAAGGGCATGTGAGCATCAACCGCTTCCTCTCCACCTGCCACAGTTACCTCGGGCTGTTCCGGAGTCACGGGCAGCGGGTGTTCATGGAAGTGGACGGCGCGTGGAGCCTGTTAGGAATCCCCTCTGCGTTCGAGATGAGACCGGCGGCCTGCCGGTGGATCTATCAACACGCGGGCGGGGTGATCGAGGTGCGGTCATCCGCGCCGGACGACTCGCATGTGCTGCGCTTGGAGTTGAAGGTCCTGAAAGGGGATGCGACTCGATTTTTGATTTCCCATCACGTCGCCATCAACGGAGATGATGGCAGCTCCCCGGTGCCGGTGATCTATCAGATGGATGGCAACACCGCCGTGGTGCGCGCCGTGCCTGAGAGTGATGTGGGCCGGCGCTTTCCGGAAGGGACCTTCAGCATCACCCCGGACCTGGACACACCGGTTGAAAGCGTGGGCGGAGACGAGTTGTTGTTTTCCGACGGACTTTCCCGGCGGCAGCCTTTTCTTTGTTTTATCACCGCTGCGACCTGTGCGGTGGGCTTGAGCATCCGCGGGCAGCTGGTGGAGCCGGCCACGGTGGGGATGGATGACTTTTGGAAATCGATCCGGGGCGGGCTTGAGATTGCGGCGCCGGAGTCAAGTATTCACGCGCCGGCCGCCGAGCGTGCCGCTGAGATTTTTCCATGGTTCATCCATAATGCCTTGGTGCACTACCTGTCACCGCGGGGCCTTGAACAATACTCGGGCGGTGGCTGGGGCACACGCGATGTCTGCCAGGGGCCGGTCGAGTTGCTGCTGGCGCTCGGCCGCTTCGGGCCGATCCGCGATTTGTTATGCCGGGTCTTCCGCCAACAAAATACCGATGGCGATTGGCCCCAGTGGTTCATGTTTTTCGAGCGCGAGCGCAACATCCGCCCCGGCGACTCGCATGGTGATATTGTGTATTGGCCGGTGCTCGCACTCGCCCAGTATCTAACAGCATCTGGGGATGCATCGATTCTGGATGAGTCACTGCCATTTTTCCATCCCGATGGAGATGCGGCGGCCGAGCGGGTGACGATTCTCCAGCATGTGGAGCGGGCTTTGGAACTGATTGAAAACCGTGTGATCCAGGGCACGGTGCTCGCCGCTTACGGGCATGGGGATTGGAACGACTCCTTGCAGCCGGCCAAGCCCGACATGCGCGAGCGGCTTTGCAGTTCCTGGACGGTGACGCTGAACTATCAAACGTTCAAAGCCCTGGCCGCAGCGCTGCGGCAGACAGGAATGTTAGACCGGGCGGAGCGCCTGGACGCCATGGCCAGCCGGATCTTGGAAGAGTTCCAGCGGGTGCTCATCGTGGATCAGGTGGTCGCGGGCTTGGCCTATTTCCACGAAAATGGAAAAACCGACCTGCTGCTGCACCCGCAGGATGGCAGCACCGGCTTGTCCTTCAGCTTGTTGCCGATGATCCACGGCATCATCAATGACATGTTCACACCCGAGCAGGCGGCGGCGCATTTGGAGCTGATCCGCACCCACTTGTTAGGCCCGGATGGGGCGCATTTGTTTGATCGGCCGATGGAATACCGCGGTGGGATCCAGACGAATTTCCAGCGGGCGGAGAGTGCCAGCTACTTCGGCAGGGAAATCGGCATCATGTATATGCACGCGCATCTTCGCTACTGCGAGGCGCTTGCCCACTTCGGCGACGTGGAGGGCTTCTTCCGGTCGCTTGGGCAGATCAACCCGATTGCGATCCGCGACTTGGTCCCGTCCGCAGGGTTGCGTCAGGCGAATTGTTACTACTCCAGTTCGGACGCGCTTTTTGCGGACCGATACGAGGCCTTCGAGCATTACGATCAAGTCAATGAGGGCACGGTGGCGCTGGAAGGTGGCTGGCGCGTCTATTCCAGTGGTGCGGGAATCGGCACGCGCTTGATCATGCAGTGCTTTTTAGGCATCCGCCTGGAAGCTGCCACGTTGATCTTGGATCCGGTGGTTCCTCCATCGCTGAATGGGATGAAGGTCACCTTGCGGATTGGCGGGGCTTTGGTGGAGGTGGTCTATCACATCGGCGCGACCGGGTGCGGGGTTCGCTCAGCGGAGATCAACGGCAGATCCTTGGAATTCACTCGCGAGCCGAATCCCTACCGTCTCGGAGCGATTCGGATTTCCTTGAAATCCGTTACCGACGCGATTTCGGGCGGACCCAACCAACTCTCCGTAGTGGTTGATTGAAAATGAAGCCGCTCACGCCGGAGTGGGGATTTCTCGAATGCGATGAGTTTTTTAATGCTCTTTTCCCCCTGACGTGCTTGCAATGGCCGCAGCCACCATGTCCGCCGAAAAGACCGCCATCACTCCGACCCGCGCTCAGGATTTTCCTGAGTGGTATCAGCAAGTCATCAAAGCCGCCGATTTGGCAGAAAACTCGGAGACCCGGGGATGCATGGTCATCAAGCCGTGGGGCTACGGGATTTGGGAGCTGATCCAACAACAACTCGACCGCCGCTTCAAGGCGACCGGCCACCAAAACGCCTATTTCCCGTTGCTCATCCCGCTCTCGTATCTTGAAAAAGAGGCGGAACATGCCGAGGGCTTCGCCACGGAGTGCGCGGTGGTCACCCACCACCGCCTTGAGGCGGTGAAGGATCCAGTCACGGGGAAGACGAAAATGATCCCCTCAGG
>ERZ1022724.74-NODE-74-length-25499-cov-14.480467_pt1 | contig 25499 bp, 14 predicted proteins | sample MGYA00521091_ERZ1022724 | MGnify/ENA primary metagenome ERZ1022724 (study PRJEB33162, sample SAMN09537610) | freshwater metagenome | isolation source: freshwater | place: Canada:Alberta | collected 2017-07 | study: EMG produced TPA metagenomics assembly of the... | reverse complement strand
CTCAATCCTTGCAAGGGGGGTGGGAGCATTTCCGGGAGGTTTGATTCCTCGGGCGAATGGGGAACGTGCGTGACTCAACCGAGCCTACCTAATTCGCGGGCGACGATCATCAGGGTTTCACGCACGCCCGGGGCGAAGCCTCCGTCGGTTTGAACGGCAAGCATCACGGAGCCTTCGCGCACAAACTCAAGGGGAACCGATCCTGAGTAAAGTTTGAGGCCACCACTGCCGAAGCCGAGATTGGGGAGGAGATTCTTCAGGGATTCGACTGTGTTCATGTCCTGAGGGCTGACTCGCGCGATATTCCGCATTCCAGGGAGGGCGCGTGCACGCTGGAGGATTTCCTCAGGATTCATTTCCCGATCGACTCCGAAAATCGCACGAAGCTCAAGTTGGCGGATTGAAAATGAGTCTGAGTGATTTTCCTCAGGGGCCGGCATGGTTTGTCGCGAAGGGCTGGCGAAGGCTGAGGGGAGTTGAACGGGTTGTGGCGTGGCCGTAACCGGGCTCGCTGCAAAAGCTGTAGGAGCTGGGCTGGCAAAGGCTTGAGGCACGGCTACAGGTGGTTCTTGCCAAGTGCCGAACGCAGCGATCGCTGCCTGGGTGGATGGTGAGGTGGCCCGGAGTGGCTCTGTGGAAAATGGAGATACAGCTGCGGCCGGTGATGGCGTGGAGAAGGGCGAAGGAGCCGCCGGAGAAGGTGCGGAGGGTGCTTCGAAAGGTGCGTTGGAATACGCTGGCGGAGTTGCCTCAAATCCAAAACTTTCAGGTGGCTCAACGGCTTGGAAGGGGGAATCCGCTTTTCTCCGCTCTGGCAGGCGGGCAGGGCGGCTGCCCTCCGTGTCCCGAGACTCCAACGCGTCATCCACGACCATGAATGGAGAATCGTGCCGGCTAACCGCGCCGAAAGGACTGGCTGCTGCTAAAGGTGCTGTTTCGGGCACTACCGCAAACGGTGAATCGATGCGAGTCTCTGGCTGATTTGGGAAGCTTTCAAAAATTCCGCGGTTCGTATTCATGGTCAATTCGGAGTGTTGTGGGAGTTGGCGCTCTGTGGGATGGATGCACCCGTGAGAGGAGATTGCTTGATTTCTGGGAAAAGTCGAGCTTCAGTGCAATATATTTCAAGAGTTTTGATAATCATCAAGCAAGCGCTTGAGGCGATTCCTCATCGAGACCTTTGCGACGGCAGGTAGTCGGTCGACGAAAAGGACACCATTCAGATGATCGATTTCATGTTGCAGCGCTCTGGCGAGCAGGCCGTCAGTTTCGATTACCAGGACTGATCCGTCGAGCTGGGGCAAGGTTGCCTTCACGGCTTCTGGCCTGCGGACCTCCGCGCGGATGCCTCGGATACTCAGGCATCCTTCCATCCCGAATTCCTTGGCCTGCCCGAAGGCCAGCTCTGGATTGATGAAGATCAGCGGCATGATCGAAAGCATGTCGGCGTCCTCGCCATTCACCTTGAGGAAGGAAACGCAGTCAGGGTCGTGAGAAACATCGATCACCGCCAAGCGCAGGTCCACCCCCACTTGAGGGGCTGCCAAGCCGATGCCATTTGCGTCCGTCATGGTTTCTAGCATATCCACGATCAGGTCTGTCAGCTCGTGATTCACTTCAGTCACCTCGCGGCAGCGTTGGCGCAGAACAGGGTTACCGTATTGGACAATTTCTCGGATCATGGTGTTTCAGGAGCTGGTGTAGTGATGCGAATCCAAAACGTCAAACCTCAGAAATTGAAAACCGGAAGAGCGGCAGCCGTGGGGGGGCGGGGGTGGTTCAATGATTTTTATGAACTTCGTGAATAACCGGGGCGGATGCTCGTCGAACGCTGCGATTATGAAAATCAACACATTCATGAAAAGCATTCCAGCCGCCGCCCTGATCGCCCTGACCCTGCTTGGAGCAGCTCCGAGATCCGACGCGCGTTGCCGCGAATCAAGTCGCCCTTTCATCAGCGGTGGCCGAGGTTGCGGGACGCCGATTTATACCGAGCGTTTTTTCGTCGGATACGATCGCTGCGGGAATCCGGTTTGGGAAACTCGCGTGGTCCGCTCGCACTATCGCCCGGTTGTGCGCCAGCGTTGGGTGGCTCCACGTCCGGTCTATCAGCATCCATCGTTTCACCACGGGCGTCGTGGCAGGGGGCATTTCCAAGCGTGGGGATGTCGCTGATTTTTCAAGAATCGCGACGGGTTTTGCGGTTTTTTCATCCAATGGTTGACAGAGGGCCGGAAGGTCCCTACTTCCTCGCCGCACGTGCCATGCGAATGGCGGAGTAGCCAAATGGTAAGGCAATGGTTTGCAAAACCGTCATGCGTGGGTTCGATTCCCACCTCCGCCTCCAGGCCGTTCTTGTAGTGCCAAAAAGTTCTGATTTGTCGGAGGCTATTTGAGTTGGCCACGTGCTTTCGGCCGGAATGATCCATTGTGCGATCATCGGGGCTTGCCCTGTGGGATTTCCGCTTCATGCTTCCCGGCCTGTGAATTCCATCCCGGTCGAGCCATCTTTGGAAGCCTTCGTTGAACTGGCGAAGCGGGGCAATGTCGTGCCCGTTTACACCCAGTTTGCCGCTGACTTCGAGACCCCATTGTCCGCTTATCTCAAACTGCGGGATAACTACCATTCGTTCCTCCTTGAGAGTGCGGAAAGCACCGAAAAAGGCGGGCGCTGGTCCATCGTTGGCAGCGGACCGCGGATCGTGTTTGAGGCTCGTGAAAAGGAGATCACCATCCGTGAGGGGGCCAAGGTCCGCAGGTTTACCGCAGAGGATGATGTTCTGGCTGCTTTGGAGCGCGAAATGGCGGGCTACCGACCTGTGACTCACGGGGCCTTGCCTCAGTTTTCAGGTGGCATGGTGGGTTATCTTTCCTATGATGCGGTCCGGCAGTTCGAGCCGACCTTGGGGCCGCCGCCGCCAGACGTGTTGGGTATTCCCGACGCGATGTTTCTTCTTGCGGACACGCTGTTGGTTTTCGATCACCGCCTGCGGCGCTTACAGGTGATTGCGAATGCCTTGATCGACGACTTCCCATCGATCGATGAGGCTTACGCGGCGGCGTGCGGGCGAATCTCCGCGATGGTTGAAATTTTGAATCGTCCCCTGCACGTGCCAGCGCTCAACGGGCTCATCCAGGTGGAACCCGTCGAGGCACGCAGCAATACCACTCAGGAAGAATTTGAGACGATGGTTCGAGAAGGGAAGGAATTCATCGCTGCGGGTGATATCTTCCAGTTCGTGCCGAGCCAGCGCTTTGAGACGGACTTTGATCAACCGGCGGTGGATTTGTATCGGGCGCTTCGCCTGGTGAATCCTTCGCCTTACATGTTCATCCTGGAGCTGGGTGATTTCGCCTTGGTGGGGAGTTCGCCCGAGGTGCATGTGCGTTCCATCGAGGGGCGGATCGACATCCGCCCGATTGCCGGCACCCGCTGGAGAGGGAAGACTCCGCCGGAGGATGATGCGTTGGCCGCGGATCTTCTCGCCGATCCCAAGGAGCGCGCGGAGCACCTCATGCTGGTGGACCTTGCGAGGAATGATGTCGGGCGGATTGCAAGGCATGGCAAGGTCAGCGTGGATGATTTCATGATCGTAGAGCGCTACAGCCATGTGATGCACATCGTCTCTAACGTATCGGGGGAACTTGATCCTTCCCACAGTGCTTACGATGTCCTGAGGGCTACGTTTCCCGCTGGCACGGTGAGTGGTGCGCCGAAGATCCGGGCGATGCAGATCATCAATTCGTTGGAAAAAAACAAGCGTTGCGCGTATGCGGGCGCCGTGGGTTACTTTGGCTTTGATGGGTCGCATGATTCATGCATCACCCTGCGGACCTGCCTGTTGAAAGGTGGCAAGGTCTATGTGCAGGCCGGTGCCGGAGTCGTGGCCGATTCCAACCCGACCTATGAATATGAAGAAACCGTCAACAAGGCCAAGGGCATGCTCCGGGCCGTGGCCCTTGCCAAGACGATGGGTGCTTGAATTTCCAACCTCTGCTGAACATGCTGCTCATTCTCGATAACTACGATTCATTCACCTACAATCTCGTGCAATACTTCGGCGAGCTGGGTGCTGAAATGAAGATTTTCCGCAACGACAAGTTGACGGTGGCGGAGGCCAAGGCGCTCAAGCCCGCTCGGATCTGCATTTCGCCTGGCCCGTGCACGCCCACGGAGGCGGGGATTTCCTGTGCGCTCATCGAGGAGATGGGCGCGACCACACCGATCCTTGGTGTCTGCCTCGGGCACCAATCCATCGGCCAGGTTTATGGTGGCGATGTGGTCCGTGCGGATCGCCTGATGCATGGCAAGACCTCGCCGATCCATCACCATGGGGCGAGTGTTTTTGCGGGGATGCCGAGTCCGTTTGAGGCAACTCGCTACCACTCGCTGATCGTCAAGCGGGAGACCTTGCCGGATTGCCTCGAAGTCACCGCCTGGACCGAGGAGGGGGAGATCATGGGCCTGCGGCACAAGGAATATCCGGTGCACGGTGTGCAGTTCCATCCTGAATCGATTCTTACCCAGGATGGGAAGAAGTTGCTTGAGAACTTTCTCAGGCTCTAGTGCCGTGGAACACTCAAATTGACGGGTAAGGAGGCACCACCCATCGGTGGTGCTGTTGAATGTGTGGCCTTCGAAATGCGCGAAGCTCTCCGCATCGACCACCCATTTGCTTCAATGACAAGGGTCTCGTTGCTCCCTACCCTGTCGCCAGTTTGAATGATACACGGCACGAGGGCTGCGTCGCGGATTCGTGGCACGAGTCCTCTTGACTTGCAATCGGCGGGTAAAGAGTGATTCTTCGTGCCACTTCACAATTCCATGACACCTAAATCATTTATAATTCTTGCCGCCGTCGCCGCCGTTGCGGGTCTGATGTCCTCCTGTTCATCGGTTCCATCCGGTGGATCCGGGCTCGGTGCTTACCATGCCTATGATGTGCCGACCAAGTTGCCCGGCAATCCCAACAACGTGCGGGTCAAGGTCTCGCTCAGCAAGCAGCGCACCTACGTGATGGAGGGTTCTCAGATGTTGATGGTGATGCCGGTGTCGGTAGGAGCGCCGGGAACGACGACACCTTCTGGAAATTTCACGATTTTCAACAAGGTGGAAAAGAAGCGTGCAAACACCCATGGCTACGCGTATAACGGCAGCAACGTGCAAAAGACCATGCTGAGCGCGCGTCCGGCGGGTTATTCTTTCAAAGGCACGCCGATGCCGTATTGGTGCGAGTTCAAGGCAAACTATGGATTCCACACGGGTTGGCTCAAGCATCACCCGTGCACTCATGGATGTATCCGCATGCATGAGAACCTCGCGCCCAAGTTCTACCGCTTGGTGAAAGTGGGCACGCCGGTGAGCATCGCATACTCGCAGCCCGAGGATGCGAGCACCGGGAACATTCCACTACCACCGGACGCAGGTCCGCTGCCGGATTATCCGGGCTCGATGTATGTCGGTGACGGATACTTCAAGCAGCACAAGTCACCGACCTTCCACTAATCTATGAGGCGGACTCAGCGGTGGTTTTTTCCACCGCGAGCTTCGGATCCTTGTAGGTGGACTGCACATAAACTTCCCGCAGGAGCTTGTGCTCGATTTGGCAAGGGCTGTGGGCCATGAGGTCCGCGCCCTTGTTGTTTTTCGGGAAGGCGATGACTTCGCGGATGCTTTCCTCGCCTGCTACGAGCATGGCGATGCGGTCGAGGCCGAGGGCCAGTCCGCCGTGTGGTGGGGCTCCGAAGCGGAAGGCGTCGAGAAGGTGCCCGAATTTGATTTGCTGCTCCTCGGGGCCAACGCCGAGCACACTGAACATCTGCGCTTGCAGCTCCTTTTCATGGATCCGGATCGAGCCGCCACCGAGCTCGTAACCGTTGAGCACCACATCGTAGGCAACAGCACGGACGTTTGCATAATCGCCAGCCTCCAGCAGCGGGATGTCGTCCGGATGCGGGCGGGTGAAGGGGTGGTGGACGGCGGCCCAGTGGCCGGTTTCCTCATCGTGGGCGAGCAGCGGGAAATCGACCACCCAGAGGAAATTGAATTGGGTGGGGTCGTTGTTGAGATCCATCATGACCGCGCACTCGGAGCGGACACGCCCGAGGATGGTGCTGACGCTTTCTCGCGAGCCGGCGGCGAAGAAGACGATGTCGCCTTCCGCAAGATCGAGCTTGGCAACGACGGCGGCCTTTTCCGTTTCGGTGAAAATTTTCCACAACGGGCTTTTGTATTCGCCGTTTTCCAACTTGATGAAGGCGAGGTTCTTGACCGGGAGCCCTGCTTGCACCGCGATCTCGTTGAGGCGGTTCATCTGGCCGGTGGTGATCGATGCGAAGCCCTTGGCATTGATGGCGCGCACTACGCCCTTGCCGTCGAGAATGCTGCGGAAAATCTTGAATTCGGTGGTGGCGAAGATGTCGCCGAGGTCGGTGATTTCCATGCCGAAGCGGGTATCCGGCTTGTCCGAGCCGTAGCGGTCCATGGCATCCTGATAGGTCATCCGTGGGAATGTGTTAGGGACATCGATGCCGAGGCCGGCCTTGAACATGCTTCCTAACAGGCCTTCCACCAGCTGGATGATGTCATCCTGGTTGACGAAACTGGCCTCGATGTCGATCTGGGTGAACTCCGGTTGGCGGTCGGCGCGCAGGTCCTCGTCCCGGAAGCAGCGGGCGATTTGGAAGTATTTCTCCATGCCCGCGACCATGAGCAGTTGCTTGTATTGCTGGGGTGCCTGCGGAAGGGCGTAGAAGCGGCCGGGGTTGAGGCGTGAGGGAACCAGGAAATCGCGCGCGCCTTCGGGCGTGGGGTTCGAGAGGATGGGGGTCTCGATTTCAAAGAACCCGGCGTCATCCAAATAGCGCCGCGCGGCGGAGGTGATCTTGCTGCGTTGGCGGATGTTGTTGCCCATCCGCGGGCGGCGGAGATCGAGGTAGCGGTATTTCATCCGCAGGTCTTCGTTGGAAAGTTCCTTGTCGAGTTGAAAGGGGAGGACGTCGGCCTTGTTGATGATGTTGAGCTGGGTGGCGACGATTTCGATGCGGCCGGTTTCCAGTTTGTCATTGGTGGTATCCACCTCATCGGTTTTGAGGCGTGCCTCGACCGTGCCGATGATTTGCACGACATCTTCCACGCGGAGTTTGTGGGAGAGTTCGGCGGCCTCGGTGGAGATTTCCGAGCGGAAGACGCACTGGGTCACGCCCTCGCGGTCGCGGAGGTCGATGAAGATCACCCCGCCCTGATCCCGGGCGGAGTTCACCCAACCGATGAGCGTGACAGTTTGACCGATGTGGCTTTCGCGGAGTTCGTTGCAGTGGTGAGTTCGCATGGGAAGAAAATTTGAGATTGGAGATTTGAAATTTGAGGACGGCGGTCAGGCGAGCAGCGGGCCGTCGGGTTGGAGGAGGCGGTCGGTGAGCCAGTCGATGGCGGTCTCCGCATTGCCTGATTCTTCGGTCCGGCTCGCGAGGACCTTGAGCTTGAGGGCGGGATATTCGTGGCCGACGACGAGGGCGAAGCGGGCACCGGCCTTTTCGGCGCTTTGGAACTGCTTGGCGACTTTGGGGATGCCCATCGGCAGGTCGGCGGAGATGCCCGCACGGCGAAGGTCGGTGACCAGGCGGAGGGCCTGTGGGCGCATGGAATCATCAGCGACGACGACGTAGATGTCACAGGCCCCGGCATTGCGCTGGAGCCACACTTCCAACTGCATGGCGGCGTGGGTGGTCTCTTCGATCAGGTTGCGGATGACGTAGTCCCCCATGGCAAAACCGGTGGCGGGCATGTCCACATTGCCATCGGAAATCGTAGAAATCAGGGTGTCGTAGCGACCACCCCCAGCGACGGCGCGCATGGATTTCTTGGAGTCGAACACTTCGAAGACGACTCCGGTGTAGTAGGCGAGACCGCGGACGATGGAGAGGTCCAGCTCGATGAATTCCGCGAAGCCGCGGGCGCTGAGGTCCTCGCGGATCGCAAGGTAGGCGGTGGAGGCATTGGCGGGATCCGCGATGAACGAGCGCACGGCCTCGGGTGTTAGGGAGAAGGCAGCGAGTTTTTGTTCGAGCACTTCGGGTTTTTCGCGCTCGATCTTATCGATGATGCCAAGGAACTCGGGGATGCTCGCTTCCGGGATCTTGTGGGCGGTGGCGAAGTCGATCCATGCCATGCGGTCGGAGACGCGGACGACGAAATCTCCTGCGACGAAGCCAAAGGCAAGCATGGTCTCGATGGCGAGCGCGATGAGTTCCGCATCTGCCGCGGGTCCTGCCTCGCCGAGGATATCGACATTGAACTGATGGAATTCCCGCCCCCGGCCCTTTTGGGGTTTCTCGTAACGGAAGCACTGTCCGATTTCAAACCACTTGAGTGGCTTGGGGAAATCGCGCTGGTGTTGGGCGACGAGTCGGGCAAGGGAGGCGGTGACTTCCGGTCTGAGCGTGACGTCGCGGCCGCCTTGATCCTCGAAACGAAAGAGCTGGGATGACAGCTCGCCGCCTGATTTTTTCAGGTAGAGGCCGGTGTCTTCCAGGATCGGGGTCTCGTATTCCACATAGCCGCAGCGGCGGGCGACATCCCGCCAGGTTTCAAACAAATAGTTGCGGACCGCGCATTCACGTGGAGTGAAGTCGCGGAATCCCGGGAGTGCTTGAAAGGGTAGTCCTGCCATGAGTGGGCGGCGAGAATGCACGGCGTTTCCCGCATTTCAAGACGCGATTACGCCGATGCATCGACTGGGGTTCAGCGGGATGCCGGACCCCGGCGGTTGTTGCGGCCGGAAGCGTTGCTGTAGTCACGACCTCCGCCGCCCCGATTCCCGCCGCCTTGACGGCGACCACCTTGGGATTGTGGGGCCTTGCCGCCGCCGGTCTTGATCCGGAGATGGCGGTCGGCGAGCGCCTCGAGGTGCCATTCGTGGTCATCCCAGCGCGGGACGGGCATTTTGATCACCTTTTCGATCTCGCGGAGGTATTCCAACTCATCGTCCGCGCAGAGCGAGACGGCGCGGCCCTCGGCACCGGCACGGCCGGTCCGGCCGATGCGGTGCACGTAGGCTTCCGGTTCGTTCGGGAGGTCGAAGTTGACGACCAGGCCGACATCTTTCACATCCACGCCGCGGGCGGCGACGTCGGTGGCGACAAGCACGGGGGTGAGGCCTTTTTTGAACTTTTCGAGGGCTTTTTCGCGCTGTGCCTGCGATTTGTTGCCATGGATGGCATCGGCGGGGAAGCCCGAGAGACAGAGGCTCTTGGCGAGTTTGTTGGCGCCATGTTTGGTGCGACTGAAGACGATGGTGAGCTTGCCGCTGGTAGCCTCGGCCTGGCCGCGGAGAAGTTGTTCGAGAAGCGGGCGCTTGCTTTCGCGGTCCACGAAGCAGACCTGATGCTCGATGCGCTCGGCCGTGGTGGTTCCTGGATCGATGGTGACGCGGGCGGGATTTCGCAGGATGGTTTGCGCGAGATCCACGATACTTGGCGCAAGTGTGGCCGAGAAAAACAGCGACTGGCGGTTCGACGGAAGCAGGGAAACGATGCGCTTGACGTCCCGAGCAAAGCCCATGTCGAGCATCCGGTCCACTTCATCCAATACGAAAAACTCGACGCCGGAGAGATCCACGGCGCGTTGCTCGATCAGGTCGATGAGGCGTCCCGGAGTGGCAACCAGCACATCAACGCCACCGCGCATCGCCGAAACCTGAGGATTTTGGCCTACTCCGCCGTAAATAAGCGTTTGTTTAAAACGGATGTTTGCCCCGTAAGTGGTGAAGCTTTTGCCGACTTGGCCGGCCAGTTCGCGGGTTGGAGCGAGCACGAGAGTGCGGCAGCAGCGGGGTTTGATCTGCTTGGGGCGCTCATGAATGGCGTGGAGGATTGGCAGCGCGAAGCTGGCGGTTTTTCCGGTGCCGGTCTGAGCGCAGGCGAGCAGGTCCCGCCCTTCGAGAAGGATGGGGATGGCCTGCAATTGGACAGGGGATGGCGTGGTGTAGTTCAGCTCGCGCAAAACCTGTTGGAGGGGCGCGGCCAGTGGCAACGCCGCGAATTCATTCGGGGTCATGGGGTATAAATGCCTGCCCAGGCCGGAATCGGTGGCAAGCGGTGTCGATGAGCGGTTTGGTAAACCTCAAACAATCTCTCATCGATGAAGACCGGAAAAGGGTGGAGCCATTCAATCGACTCCCCGGCGTCAAAGCTGACGCACGGCGCGATGCAATATCGGGACTCCGGCAAGGTGCAAGATTTTAATGAAGCGAATATTGCCAAAGGCCTCCTCGGCAAAACGGCGCACAAGGGTGGAATCCACCCGATCGGGTGCGGGAAATTCTGTCGACGACATTGCAGGCGCAAGGTCGGCATGGCGCATTTTTGTTTTTCCCTGATTTCTGACTCTGCATTTCCCACATCATGATTCCCGACTTCGCCCAGTCCCTCCGCAGAAGCTGCGAGTGCGAAGGGATTTCTATGCTTCTCGCAAGCGGCTGAACGGTTTGTCATCACGGTGATTCCAAACTCGCCGCTTGGGCCGCGGAGAATCTGCCCGAGGGCTTCGCCGTCTTTGCCTTCCCGGAAGCCCACAGGAAGCGCCTGCGGACCTCCAACACCTGCGAGAACGTCAACGGCGTGCTCATGGAAATCTCCGAAACGTGTGAAACCGGCAAAGCGTAGCTCTCTCCCAACGAACTGAAGTCAAACGCGAAGACAAAAACAACCAACTTCAGAAAAGATCATCAGCCACTTTCACCGAAAAGCTTTGCGCGTCCGCACGGCCGGATTCCACGGTATGGAACGATAAAGGCAAACCCCACAAGGTGGCCATCGTCGCCGTTATGAGAAAAATGCTCGTAGTCCTCAACAAACTCCTCGCCGATCCTCAATTTTCACTTGCTTAGAAACACCGCTGCTCCTTGGGGCATGGAGTTCCGGGAATGCCTTTTGGCGAACGGTCTGACGGTGGATTTTAGGTTCAAATCCGGGCAACGCGGGACCGCACGCAGAATGATCCGGGCAAGCCAAGCTCGCCCCACGATCTTTTTTGCACCACGGTCACCGCTTTCCCGATTACGGCAGGTTGGTGACGCCCATGAGGAATTTGTCGCACTCTCGTGCGGCGCCGCGGCCTTCGTTGATGGCCCAGACGACGAGCGATTGGCCGCGCCGGACGTCGCCTGCGGCGAAGACGCCGGGGACGTTGGTGGTGAAGGTGCCGTGCTCGGCCTTGATGTTCGAGCGGGCGTCGGTTTCAAGGGCGAATTTCTCGATCACTTCGTTTTCCGGGCCGGTGAAGCCCATGGCAAGTAGGGCGAGCTGGCAGGGGATGACGCGGAGGGTTCCCTCGATGTCCTTGGGGACGAAGCGGCCTTGCTCATCCTTGGCCCACTCGATTTCCACGATTTCCAAGCCGCTGAGATTGCCGGCGGCGTCTTTGAGGAAGCGCTTGGTCTGGACCAGGTAGTGGCGGGGATCGCGACCTTGGATGGCGGCTGCCTCCTCCTGACCGTAGTCCATTTTGTAGATTTTGGGCCACTCGGGCCACGGGTTGTTCGCCGCGCGTTTCTCCGGTGGCTGGGGCATGATTTCAAGTTGGATCACGCTCTTGCAACCGTGGCGCAGGCTGGTGCCGACGCAGTCGGTGCCGGTGTCCCCGCCGCCGATGACGACCACGTCCTTGCCGGTGGCATTGAGGGCGGGGTTGGTGCCGTCGAAGCCATGGTCCAGCTGGTGGCGGGTGTTGGTGGTGAGGAACTCCATGGCCAGATAGACTCCCTTGGCATCGCGGTTGTCGATGTAGAGGTCACGGCCGGCGGTGGCTCCGCAGCAGAGGACCACGGCGTCGAAGTCCTTGCGCAGCTTTTCGGCGGTCCACTCGGTGTCCTTGCCGATGGCGATGCCGGTTTTGAAAGTGATGCCTTCTTCGGCGAGCAGGTCGACCCGGCGTTGGACGACGAGTTCCTTGTCGAGCTTCATGTTAGGGATGCCATACATGAGCAGGCCGCCGATGCGGTCCTCACGCTCGAAAACGGTGACGCTGTGGCCGGCCTGGTTGAGTTGGTCGGCACAGGCGAGTCCGGCTGGGCCGGAGCCGACGACGGCGATTTTCTTGCCCGTGCGGATTTCCGGGATGCGGGCGGTGACCCAGCCTTCCTCCCAGCCGCGGTCGATGATGGCGCACTCGTTGTTCTTGATGGTGACGGCAGGGCCGATGACGCCGAGAACGCACGAGCCTTCGCAGGGAGCAGGGCAGACGCGGCCGGTGAACTCGGGGAAGTTGTTGGTCTTGTGGAGGCGCTCAAGCGCTTCCTTCCAGCGTCCGCGGAAGATGAGGTCGTTCCATTCCGGGATCAGGTTGTTGACCGGGCAGCCGCTGGCCATGCCTGAGACCATGTGGCCGGTGTGGCAGAAGGGCGTGCCGCAATCCATGCAGCGCGAGGCTTGGGCGCGTTGTTGTTTTTCCGCAGGGTGAATCTTGAACTCACGCCAGTTTTTGATGCGCTCGAGCGGTGCTGCCTCGGCATCGGTGATGCGAGGTACTTCCATGAATCCTGTTGGCTTACCCATTGTGATGTGAAATTTGAGATTTGAGATTTAAAATAGGAGATGAGGAACCTCAGTTGCCGCCGACACGGGCGAGGTCCTTGAGGTTTTCCTCGAAGGCGGCCATGGCTGCCTCGTCGCCGGTGAGGCCTTGTTCTTCGACCTTGCGGAAGGCTTCCAACATCCGCTCGTAGTCGCGGGGGAGGACCTTGAAAAACTTCGGAAGCTCGGCGTTCCAGTTTTCCAAGAGGAACTTGCCGCGCGCGGAGCCGGTGTAGGTGACGTGTTTCTCGATGGTGGTCTTGAGGAGCTGGATGTCCTTGTCGGCGCACTCGATGAGGCGGTAAAGGTTGACCATCTCCTTGTTGAGGCGTTTTTCGAAGAGTCCGTCGATGTCGTAGACGTAGGCGACGCCGCCGGACATGCCCGCCGCGAAGTTGCGGCCGGTTTCTCCCAGCACCACGACCTGACCGCCGGTCATGTATTCGCAGCCGTGGTCGCCCACGCCCTCGACGATGGCGGAAGCGCCGGAGTTGCGGACGCAGAAGCGCTCGCCGGCGAGGCCGTTGATGAAGACCTCACCGCTGGTGGCGCCGTAGAGGGCGACGTTGCCGATGATGATGTTTTCCTCCGCCTTGAAGCGTGCGCCCTTGGTTGGGAAGATGATCACCTTGGCTCCGGAAAGGCCCTTACCGACGTAGTCGTTGGCATCGCCCTCAAGCCGGAAGGTCATTCCGGGCGGGGTGAATGCGGCGAAGGATTGGCCCGCGCTGCCTGTGAATTTCAGCTCGATGGTGTCCTCGGGCAGGCCCTTGCTGCCATACTTGCGGGAAATCTCGCTGCCCGTGATGGTGCCGACGACGCGGTTCACGTTGATGATGGGAAGTTCCACGCGGACGTGCTCGCCGCGCTCGATGGCGGGCTTGCAGAGTGTGAGCAAGTGGGTGTTGTCGAGCGCGTCCTTGAGCCCGTGGTCCTGGGCGATTTGTTGGTAAGCGCCGACCTTGTCGCCGACGTCCGGCTTGTGGAAGATGCTCGTGAGATCCACGCCGTTTGCTTTCCAGTGTTCGGTGGCTTCGTTGGTGTCGAGGCACTCGACGTGGCCGACCATTTCATTGATGGTGCGGAAGCCGAGTTCCGCCATGATTTCGCGGAATTCCATGGCGATGAAAGTCATGAAGTTAACGACATGCTCCGGCTTGCCCTCGAAGTTTTTGCGGAGGACCGGGTCCTGGGTGGCGATGCCGACGGGGCAGGTGTTTTTCTGGCAGACACGCATCATCAGGCAGCCGACCGTGACGAGTGGTGCGGTGGCGAAGCCGAATTCTTCAGCGCCGAGCAGCGTGGCGATGGCCACGTCGCGACCGGTCTTGAGCTGGCCGTCCGTCTCCAAGACCACGCGGCTGCGAAGGTCGTTGAGGAGGAGGATCTGGTTGGTTTCAGCTAGGCCTAGCTCCCATGGGGCACCGGCATTGAAGATGGAGGACGAAGGTGAAGCTCCGGTGCCACCGTCGTGACCGGAAATGAGGATGACATCCGCGTGGGCCTTGGCGACACCGGCGGCGATGGTTCCTACGCCGACTTCAGCGACCAGTTTCACGTTGATCCGGGCGCGGGTATTGGCGTTTTTCAGGTCGTGAATGAGTTCTGATAGATCCTCGATCGAGTAGATGTCGTGGTGCGGCGGTGGTGAGACCAGGCCGACACCCGGGGTGGAGTAGCGGACCTTGGCGATCCACGGATAGACCTTGGAGCCGGGGAGTTCCCCGCCCTCGCCGGGCTTGGCACCTTGGGAGATTTTGATTTGGATTTCGTCCGCATTGACGAGGTATTCGCCGGTGACGCCGAAGCGGCCCGAGGCGACCTGCTTGATCGCAGAGCGTTTGCTATCGCCATTTTCCATGGGGATGTAGCGTTCCGGGTCCTCGCCGCCTTCGCCGGTGTTCGACTTGCCGCCGATGCGGTTCATGGCGATGGCGAGGGTCTCGTGGGCTTCCTGGGAAATCGAGCCCCAGGACATGGCGCCGGTTTTGAAGCGCTTGGTGATGGAGTCGATGGACTCCACCTCATCCAGGGGCACGGGCGGGCGGTTGCTGCGGAACTTCATGAGTCCGCGGAGGGTGGAGAGATTTTCGCTCTGGTCGTTCACCTTCTTGGCATACTGCTTGAAGATCTCGTAGCTGCCGGTGCGGGTCGCCTTTTGGAGAAGGTGGATGGTCTCCGGGTTGAAGAGGTGGTATTCCCCGTCGCTGCGCCATTGATAGACGCCGCCGGTGTCGAGGGCCACGTCCTCCGCCTCGATGTGGCGGTCAGGGAATGCCTGGCGGTGGCGGATGAGTGCTTCTTCAGCGACTTCCTGAAGGTCCGAGCCCTCGCAGCGGCTGGAAGTGCCGCAGAAGAACTTGTTCACGAGGGTGGTTGCCAGACCGATGGTCTCGAAGATCTGCGCGCCACGATAGGAGGCCACGGTGGAGATGCCCATCTTGGCCATGGTCTTGACCACGCCTTTGATGGAGCCTTTGAGGAAATTGTAGGTCGCCTTTTCGAGGGTGATTTCCAACATGTCGTCCTCGATCATCTTGTGGATGGACTCGAAGGCCATGTAGGGATTGATGGCGTCCGCGCCGTAGCCGATGAGGGTGGAGAAGTGGTGGACCTCGCGGGCTTCACCGGTTTCCAGGATGATGGAGACCTTGGTGCGTGTTCCCTGGCGGACGAGGTAGTGGTGGATGCCGCCCATGAGGAGCAGCGTCGGGACGGCGGCGTGGTCCTTGTCGATGTTCCGGTCTGATAGGATCAGGAGGTTGAAGCCCTTGGCGATGGCTTGGTCCGCCTCGGTGCAGATGCGCTCGAAAGCGGCGTCGAGGCCGGCACCGCCCTGGTCGGCCGGGAAGAGCGCGTCGATGGTGGTGGCCTTGAAACCGTCGAGTTTGATTTCGCGGAGCCGGGCGAGTGCCTCGTTATCGATGAGGGGGTTATCCAAGCGGATCATGCGGCAGCTCTGCGGGCCGGGGGCGAGCAGGTTCCCCTCGGAGCCGAGGAAGGTCTCGGTGGAGGTGACGAGCTCTTCGCGGATGCAGTCGAGCGCGGGGTTGGTGACTTGGGCGAAGATTTGTTTGAAATACTGATAGAGGTGCTTTGGTTTGCTGGAAAGCACGGCAAGGGGCGTGTCATTGCCCATCGAGGAGATCGGCTGGACGCCGGTGGAGGCGGTGGGTCCGAGCAACATCCGGAGGTCCTCGTAGGTATAGCCGAACGCGAGCTGGCGCTCGAGGATCCGGTCTTCTTCGATTGTCTTGGGCGCGCTGGCGGCGGGCAGGTCGTTGAGGGTGATCCGGTTTTCGGCGAGCCACTTTTTGTAGGGCTTGGAGGAATAGACGCGGGCTTTGATTTCCTCGTCCGGGACGATGCGGCCTTCGTTCATGTCCACGAGGAACATCTTGCCGGGGCGGAGGCGGCCTTTTTCGACGATGCTGAGCGGGTCGAGATCCGGCACGACGCCGACTTCGGATGCCATGATGACCAGATCATCGTCGGTGACGTAGTAGCGGCTTGGGCGGAGGCCGTTGCGATCGAGCACGGCGCCGATTTGCTGGCCATCCGAGAAGGTGATGGAAGCGGGGCCGTCCCAGGGTTCCATCATGCAGGCGTGGAACTCGTAGAACGCGCGTTTTTCCTCGTCCATCATGGTGTGGCGTTCCCAGGGTTCCGGGATCATCATCATCATGGCATGGACGAGATCATAGCCGCCGTAGTGGAGGAACTCGAGGCAGTTGTCGAAGCGTGCGGAGTCCGAGCCGTCCTCGTTGATGACGGGGAAGATGTTTTCAATCTCCGTGCCGAAGAGGTCGGATTGGCAGAGCGCCTGGCGGGCCTTCATGAAGTTGGCGTTGCCCATGACCGTGTTGATCTCGCCGTTGTGGGCGATGAAGCGGTTCGGGTGGGCGCGCGACCAACTGGGGAAGGTGTTGGTCGAGAAGCGGGTGTGCATGAGCGCTAGGGCGGACTCATAATCCGGGTCGAGGAGATCGGGGAAATAGGTGGAAAGCTGGCAGGGGGTGAGCATTCCTTTATAGACCATCGTGCGGGCCGAGAGTCCGGTGACGTAGTGGTAGTCCGCGCCGGGGAAGGAGTTCCCCTTGGTGCCGTGGACGTCGCGGAATTGGTTGGGCACCTCATTGTTGCGGATCCATGCGCCTACGCGCTTGCGGATGACGTAGAGCTTGCGCTCGAAGGTCATGGCGTCGGTGATGTCCGCGCTTTTGCCGATGAAGATCTGCTTGATGACCGGTTCGTAGCGGCCGGAGGTTTTTCCGAGGAGTTCGCTTTTGACCGGCACGGTCCGCCAGCCGAGGAATTTCTGGCCCTCCTCTCGGACGACGTGTTCGAACACCTGCATGGCGACCTCGCGCACGGATGCTTCCGGCGAGAAAAAGACGCAACCCGAGCCGTATTCGCCTTCGGGTGGAAGAGTGACGCCTTTTTTGGCCATTTCACGGCGGAGGAACTTGTCGGGCATCTGGGTGAAGATGCCGGCGCCATCGCCAGTCGCTGGATCTGAGCCACTTGCGCCGCGGTGATCCATTTGATTGTTCATCGTGAGGGTCTTCACGATGATGTCATGGGAGCGTTTCCCCTTGAGGTGTGCGATGAATCCGACTCCACAAGCGTCTTTTTCTTGGGACGGATGCCAAAGGCCTTGGGGTTCGGGCCAACCGAATGGGGACTTTTGCGAAGTGGGCGTGGATGTCATTGTGGTGGTCGAAATTAAACAGGCGGTATGAGCGCGCAAGGTTTGGAATAGGGAATCTGGATGGTATGGCTCGCCCGGGGTCCCTGGGAGATGTCCATGAAATCGATGGAAAATCGCAGCGAGCGGAAGAAACGGGCGGAAATCTGCTTACCGAAAAAGGAGCTGTCAAGACCGGGGGTGGGTGTCTCACTGAGCCGCTGGGGGCGCTCCACCGGGTGCCAATGCCGGAACCGGCAGGGAATGGACTTTGAAATTCGGGTCTTTTGCGGGATTGGCGAACGGGGTCTTGACGAATTTTCCGGCAAATTTTTTCAGGTGGGCGGCCCATTGGTCGGCGCTGGTGATTTCCCCTTGCCCGCCCCAGCCGAAGCCGGAGAACCAGCGGATGGCGCCTGTCTCGTCGGTGCGTGCGAAGCAAAGCGCTTGAGTCTGGCCGGTGGCGTCGGTGTGAGGGGCCATTTTGACGACTCGGGTGGGGTCGATGACGACGGCTGTGCCGAGTCCGTATCCGTCGAGGGTTTCAAACAAGGACATGATGCCGGATTTGGTGGAGAAAACAAAATGGGGTTCGGGCACTTGCGGGCTGAGGCCGATGGCGACTTCGAGATTCGCCGCAGGCTTGCCGTCGAGGGTGAAGCGGGAGTCGCTTTGGAAGAGCCGCTGTCCCATGATGAGCGTGATGCGCTTGGTTTCACGCAGGGCTTTGCCATGGAGATCGCTGGCGTAGTCGAGCTCGAAGGCGACGCGCTCGGGGGTGTTTTCGATCATCCGGTGGGCGATGAAGGTGTCGGAGTTGTGGAGATTTCCCTCGCTCCACACCGAGATGCCCCCGCAGCCGCGGGTGTCACCGACTTTGTAGAGGTCATGTCCTTCGCCTTGGTCTTCGTGGTAGGGTTTGCTGATTTTTCCATACGGAAGTCTTAGCCGGTCCTCGATGTACCACTTGTCCATGATGGGGTAGGGGACCCTTTTGAACCAGCAGTCGATGCCGCTGTTCTCCTTGCCGGGCCGGAGTGCGGGGCCATAGGTGCGGAAGGCGACGAGATCATTTTCCCAAGCGAAGTCGTCCGAGCGTTCCGGCACGAAGCGGGCGAAGGCGCGAGGTTTGGCGGGAAGGAAAGACTTCGGCAGGGTGACACCCTTGAAGGTGGCCAGGTCCTTTTGGCGCTTGGCGGGGTCCAGCAGACGGATCACCTCCGCGCCAGCGAGAAGAAAAGCACCCGAGCCATAGACTTCGGTGGATTCTGCGGTGGTGTCCTGGTTGTCCGGGGCGTCGCCGATTTTTTGGACAAATCCGAGCATGCCCGAGGGCTGGATGTTTTTTGCCAACGCTTGATAGCCTTTCATGACGGCCGGTCGGAAAGTGGCGGCGGGCAGCAGGCCGCGGTTGATTCCCCAGGCCATGCCATCGATGAAGAATGACGATCCTGAGGATTCGCCCATGGGGTTTTGAGGATCAAGCAAGCTGCTGCGCCACAAACCGTCCGGGTTTTGGAGTTTGAGCAGGGCGTGCATCATGTCGTGATAGAGGCCGAGGTATTTTTCCCGGGATGGATGAGTGGCGGGGAGGTAGTCGAGCATGTGAATGAGCCCGCCGATGACCCAGCCGTTGCCGCGTGACCAGAAGACTTTTTTGCCGGTCGGGGTGCGTTTGGCGAAGAAGTTGTTGTCGCGGTAATAGAGGTGGTGGGTCGGGTCGTAGAGCACATCCGTGGTGGTCCACCATTCCTTGTCGGCCCACGCGAGAAATTTGGGATCGCCGGTGATTTTGGAGAGGTGCGCCCAGACGGGAGGTGACATGAAAAGCGCATCGCACCAGCACCAGGTGAAAGTCCCGCCGGAAATGGACCCGGGGGGCTTGGATGACAGCGCTGCGGTGACCTTGTCGAAGTGGGCGACGCTGGGGTTCATTTTCGCCGGGTCCTGATCGAGTTTGTATAACTCCAACCATGCCTGGAGCACCGCGTGGTCGTCCGCATGGGTCACTCGTGGGCCGGGCCCGTAGGAAAGGGGTTTGCCGAAGCCGTCGAGGGCTTCGCGGTAGCGTGCGTCACCGGATACCTGATAGAAATTTGCCAGGCCGAGAAAGAAGGGTGCTTGCGTCCAATGGTGGGTTGGGTGCTGCGAGGGATTGGCAAGCTGCCAATCGGCCACCCGCTTCATGTCCTCGAGAATCTGCGCGGGCTTCGGATCGGCAGCGAGGGCTTGGGATATGATCGCAAGGCAGATGAGGGCCAGATTTTTCATGGAAAAATGGCGAGGTGTGATGGATGGGTTCATGGTTGAATTGATCCTTGGGTTTATCGATTAATCAAAAATTCCAATTGCTTGAGCGCGGGGTAAATGGAGAATTGGCGGCAGCCCTGATTAGGGGAAGCCAAAAACCTCAGAAACTCATGGAAACTCGACTCATGCCCTCACCCCGCGAAGCGGCCGTTCTGGATACGGACGAACTGCGCGCGACCTTTCTTCTCGACGAGCTCTTCGTTTCCGGGGCGGTCTGCCTCGTTTACACCGATCTTGACCGCGCCGTCATCGGAAGCGTCATTCCCACCAGCACGGCCCTCGAACTCGGCACTGATGATGCACTCAAGGCGGACTTCTTTTGCCAGCGCCGGGAAGTCGGTATCCTGAACTTCGGCAACGAAGGTTCCATCACCGTCGATGGCACGACTTATCCGCTGGGTGCGCACGATTGCCTCTACGTCGGCCGGGGCAGCAAGGACATCCGTTTCGCCAGCGCCGATGCGGGTGCGCCTGCGGTGTTCTATCTTGTCAGCTATCCTGCCCATGCCACTTACCCGACAGCCAAGGCGACCCGAGCGGATGCGAACCGAGTCGAACTCGGCACCCGTGATGAGGCGAACGAGCGAACGATTTTCCAATACATCCACGAGACCGGCATCAAGAGTTGCCAGTTGGTGATGGGCTTCACGGAGTTCAAACCCGGCAGCATCTGGAACACGATGCCTTGCCACACGCATGATCGGCGCAGCGAGGTATATTGTTACTTCGACGTTCCAGCCGCCCATCGCGTGCTGCACATGATGGGCGAGCCGCAGCAGACCCGGCCGCTATGGGTGGCGGACCGCCAGGTCGTGCTTTCTCCACCGTGGTCCATCCATTGCGGTTGCGGCACGGCCAGCTATCGTTTCTGTTGGGCGATGGGTGGCGAGAACCAGGCTTTCACGGATATGGACCGCGTGGAAATTTCCGAACTTCTTTGAGCCGATGAATCCCTTCGATCTCAGCGGCAAGACCGCCATCGTGACCGGTTGCAAGCGCGGCATCGGCTTCGCCATGGCGCAAGGCCTCGCCGAAGCCGGTGCCAACATCATCGGCGTCAGCGCGAACCTGGAACCACAGGGCAGTGCGATCGAAGATGCCGTGAAATCGCTGGGCCGCAGCTTCAGTGCCTATCAGTGTGATTTTACGAATCGCCAGGCGGTGAAATCCTTCGCCCAACAGGTAATGGCCGAGCAGGGTGTGCCCGACATCCTTGTCAACAATGCCGGGACCATCAAGCGTGCGCCCGCTGCGGTGCATTCGGACGAGGATTGGTTCGAGGTGATCGATGTGAATCTCAACGCGCAGTTCCTCCTCAGTCGAGACATCGGCGCGAGAATGATCGCGCGTGGCAGTGGTAAAATCATTTTCACGGCTTCGCTTCTGACCTTTCAAGGCGGTCTAACCGTTCCTGGATACGCTGCTTCCAAGGGCGGCATCGGTCAGCTCACCAAAGCCCTTTCCAACGAATGGGCGGGAAAAGGCGTCAATGTCAACGCCATCGCTCCCGGTTACATTTCCACGGACAATACCGAGGCCTTGCGAGATGATCCCGTGCGCAGCCAGCAGATCCTTGCGCGCATTCCAGCCGGGCGTTGGGGGTCTCCCGAGGATTTCAAAGGGCCGGTGGTCTTCCTCGCCAGCGATGCCTCGCGCTACGTCCACGGTGAGATCCTCGTGGTCGATGGCGGCTGGATGGGACGGTAAAGATGGGGCCATCTCAAGATCGCACGGGTGGCTTGGTGGGCACCCAGGCGCGCGGGTCATCCGGCCACGGGTGGCGCGGGTAGCGGCCGGCCACTTCTTTTTTCATTTGGGCGTAGCCTGACTGCCAGAAGCCTTTCAGGTCCTTGGTCATCTGCCAGGGTTTCTGCCCGGGTGTTAGAATGTGAACCAGCAGGGGCACGCGGCCATTGGCAATCATCGGAGTTTCCCAAATTCCAAACAAATGGGAAACTCTCACCGAGATGAACGGGTCCATCCCCGTCGTGTAGGTGATTTTGGCAGATTGGCCGTTGGGCAGGTTCACCCGCTCGGGACAGTAGGCATCCAGCGCCGCCCGCTGTTCATGGCTCAACCAATCGCGCAGCACCCGCCAGACGTTCGCCTCCTTGATTTCCTTGTAGCTTACGGATCCATGGCAAATCTGCGCGATGGCGTCGCGGCGGTCCTCATCCGTCCAGCCGGGCATCCCGAGCTCCGGCATCCAGGTGCCAAGCGATGCAAGCCGTGCAGTCCACTGGTTGACCGAGTCGTCCCAGTTTTTTAAAATCAACTCACCTGATAGAACCCGCTGTGCTAACAGTTCGGCCGCTTGATCGAGATTGACGCCGTGGTCGGACTCCTTGGCCTCCAGCACCAAGTCGCGGAAGCGGGTCTCCTTGCGTGCGACAGCCCGGCGGCGCGCTTCATCATAGGCGGCGGCGTCGGTCCGGGTGAGGTCTTCCGGAAACAATTCTTCCAACCACGCCGGATCGATGGCGGTGGCGCGCCGCAGGTGGACGATGATTTCCCGCGCTTCCACCTCGGTGATTTCCGAGGCCACGAAGGCGGGTGCGTTTCTTACACAGGACTCCTCATCCAGCTTGCCTTTGCGATTCCCAACGAGCTTGCAAGCGAGTGTCCCCTGACTCAGGCGGATGGCCAGCTGATCGCTAAATGCCGCCAGCATCGCCTTGCCCACCGCCTCGCGCCGTGCCTTGAAATCCACTCCTAACCACTCCCAACCGAAGCGCTTCGCCAGGGCTCCCAAGCGATCGAACCCCTGTGCGGTCTCTCGGGCGGCGCGCGCCATCACGCCGACTTGGTCGCAGCGCCGGGGATCGAAGCCCATCGCCTCGGCCGCCTCAAACGCGCGCCACTCGCCCGCGAAATCCGAGTCGTCATCCGGGAAAATGAAGTCTTTCCGGCCGACCCCGCCCCGTTTGTTGGTAAAAATGCCATCGCCCTGCACGGTGGCTGCAATAAATGCGGTTTCCGCGACGCAGCCGTGTTCCATGCCAGCGAGCATCAGCCGCGAGAACCGGGGTTCGAGCGGAAGTGCCGCCATTTCACGCCCCTCAGCGGTGAGGGTGCCGGTGGAGTCCAGGGCTCCGAGGTCGTGCAGCAATTTCTCCGCCCGCGCAAGCGCCTCTTCGGTCGGGGCGTCGAACCAACGGAACTGCCTCACCTCTCTAACTCCCGCTGCTTTGAGTAAAAGCGCTGCCTCCGCCAGATCCACCCGGTGGACTTCCGGGGCCTCGAACTCCGCCCGCCGCGCATGGTCGTTTTCGCTCCACAAGCGGAAGGCCCGCCCTGCGGCCGTCCGCCCGGCCCGCCCCGCGCGCTGCTCGGCGGCGGCCCGGGAGATCTTTTTGATCAAGAGCGTGTTGATGCCACGCCGTGGCTCGAACGCGGCGGTCCGCGCGAGCCCGCTGTCGATCACCGTGCGGACGCCTTCGATCGTGAGCGAAGTCTCCGCCACATTGGTCGCAACGATGATCTTCGGTCGCGATCCAGGGGAAATCGCCGCCTCCTGCGCAGCCGGGGGCAGTGCCGAGTAGAGCGGGAAAACGTCCCAGCCCTTTGCCATCCCACTCTCTAACAGCTCGATCGTGCGGCGGATTTCATGAGTGCCGGGGAGGAACATCAGGATGTTTCCCGCATCGGGAAGGGCCATCGCCTCGCGGCAGATCGCCGCCATTTTTTCCCAAAGCGGAGTCTCGCGCGGAGGTCCGCCGCGGCGATCATTCACGGGAGGGCGGTCTGCCCGATAGAGCACCTGCACGGGGTAGGTCCGCCCGCCGGTTTCGAGTGAAACGGCGGGTGCCAGATAGTCCGCCAGGCCTGCGGTTTCCAAGGTGGCGGACATCACCACCACCTTGAGATCCGGGCGGGTGGATTCTTGTAAATCCAGACAGCGCGCCAGGGCGATGTCCACGGCCAGGCGCCGCTCGTGGAACTCGTCGAAGACCACCGCTCCGACTCCTGTTAGGGCGGGGTCGTCTTGGATCCAGCGTTGGAAAACACCGTCGGTGAGGTAAATGATGCGGGTGTCCGAACGGTACTTGGTGTCGAAGCGGACGGCGTAGCCCACCTCGTTTCCCAAAGTGGCCTTGCGTTGTTTCGCGACCCAGCCAGCAAGCAGGCGCGCCGCCATCCGGCGTGGTTCGATGACGATGATCTGCCCGGAGATCCCCGCGTCCAGCAACATGCCGGGGACCGAGGTGGATTTACCCGAGCCCGTGGGGGCCTTGAGAAGCACTCTGGCACGTTCACCCTGCATGGCCCCCCGCAGGGCGTTCTCGATTTCAAATACTGGCAAGCTCACGCTCAGGGATTTGCCGGAAAGTCGGCGGATTGGCGATCTCTGATTTATGTCTTCGGTTAAGGGGGCGTCCGCGCTGCGGTTGGGCGCTTTCCGCCGATTAGCCTCGTGTTGGGGCAAATTCTAATTGGCGGAAAAGGAAGGAAGCTACGACACCCTTGTTGTTGGAGCGAACGGGCCGCGTTGGTGAAGATCTCCGTGCTTTACACAAGGCAATGATTCATCAGTACCACCGAAGTTGGGTGCCTCCCTACGAGTTGCTGCTTTTTGAATGGATCAAATTCGATGCGTTAAGTTGGACGTCGGGGGAGGTCACGTGAGAGGTGGAAGACGCGGAGCTTGGAAGAACGGGCGATGGCGAGGTAGTCGGCATCGTGGTGGATGCACCAGCACTTGCAGGATGAACGGGAAGAATTCAGGGTGCGGGCTGGTCTCGCCTTTCTTCATTTTGCCGAAAAACCGCTTGCTGACGATTTCCTGCACGGCTGGGCTGGCGGCGCTTTGACAGCGAACCATGATGACGGGTTCCATGCGGATACTGGCTTAGGCGATGTGACTGGAGCTCACGCAAACTGGCACCGGCAGGTTTTCCACCGCAGCGGGCGGCGGGGGCATGGCTTGGTATGAGATCGGATGATACCCGGGCGTGCGAACTTGGATGTCTCCTTCGTTGCGCGCCGCGAGCTGGCAGGCGGCAATCCACACATCATTTTAATCGACGCAAAATCTACCGTCGGCGACGCAATTCGCACCTAGTGGCGCGAACATTTGCTTGTTATGAACGCGTGTGAGTCGAAAACACGTCTGGTGATCGGGAAAACGGTCGCCAACCCATGAGAGCGCTTGCCAAACCCATTCCATGAAAAATCTACCTGCGATCAAGATCCCCGGGGGCATCCGTTTCCCAGCGTGGGTGGTGCTTGGAATGATGCTCGCGTTGGGCATTTCCCCTGCAAAGGCAGCGGAGTCCGCAGAAGTCTCACAGAAAATCGAACTGAAATCCCTCAAGTTTCCTCCCTTGCCGGGGTCCATCAAAGGTGGCTTCGCCGGCAATATGGGCAAGGTTCTGTTGGTCGCCGCAAACCCGCCTGCTCCCGCAGCGGATGGATCGTTGAGCACCTGGACCTGTCCGCCACCCTCGGACGCCCCGTCTTCCGCTTCATGGAGCGCGGCGAAGGTGACGCTTCCCGCATGGGCTGCCTCGACTCCATGGGAGGGCCGCTGGATTGTGGCGGGTGGCATGCGTGGGGGGAAACCGGTTTCGGATGTCTCTCTGCTCAGCCTCGATGCTTCGGGAAATCTCACTTCCACATCGCTCCCTTCCTTGCCACAGGCCGTCGCAGGTGCGGGCGCGGCAATGATCGGGACAACGCTCCATGTGTTCGGTGGAGTTTCCTCATGGGAGCCCGCTGTTTTCGAGAAGAAGTTATGGAAACTCGAATTCACCGATGGAGTTCCCGCAACATCCTGGAGTGAGGGTGAAGCTTTCCCAAATTCCCCGCGTGCCTTCTTCGCAACGACCTCGCAATATGGAATGCTCTGTGTGTTCGGGGGTATCGGTCCGGACTTGAAGGTGTCCAACGAGGCATGGGTCTATCGGCCAACGCCCATCGAGGCCACGAG
>ERZ1022724.73-NODE-73-length-25929-cov-17.538997_pt1 | contig 25929 bp, 27 predicted proteins | sample MGYA00521091_ERZ1022724 | MGnify/ENA primary metagenome ERZ1022724 (study PRJEB33162, sample SAMN09537610) | freshwater metagenome | isolation source: freshwater | place: Canada:Alberta | collected 2017-07 | study: EMG produced TPA metagenomics assembly of the... | reverse complement strand
GTCTATGACCGCCGATGTGACTGAAGAAGCGGTTCCCGCTTTTCTCATTCGCTCGGGCGCTCACAGAGCCCCCCTACAAGCGGGCTCCGTCGCTCGGATTTTATGATTCACGCAGCATGATTTTTGAGAACATCGGAAACCATTTGCACCCGAGGTCAATCAAACCTAAAACAAGGCGCGCCTTATGTCCGACAAACCATTTTTCTACCAAGACCCCTTCCCGCTCGGCCCAGACACCACGGAATACGAACGGATCAGCACCGAGCACGTTTCCGTATCCGAGTTTGAAGGGAAACCTGTGCTGAAAATCGCCCCCGAGGCGCTGACGCTGTTGGCGGCCGAGGCGATCAAAAGCATCAACTTCATGCTCCGCCCGTCCCACCTTGCCCAGGTGGCGGCGATTCTGGATGATCCGGAAGCATCCGAAAACGACCGGATGGTCGCCCTGATGTTGTTGAAGAACGCGGAGATCGCCTCGCATGGGATCCTCCCGTTCTGCCAAGACACAGGCACCGCGACGATCATCGGGAAAAAAGGCGAACAAGTCTGGACCGGCTGCGATGATGCCGCATTTCTCTCCGAGGGGATCTATCAGACCTACACCCGCGAGAACCTGCGCTACTCGCAAACGGCCCCCGTCACGATGTATGATGAGGTCAACACCAAAACCAACCTTCCCGCACAGATCGACCTCTATGCCACCGAGGGGGAGGCCTACAAGTTCCTCTTCGTCAGCAAGGGCGGCGGCTCGGCGAACAAGACCTTTCTCTATCAGGAAACCAAGGCCCTGCTCAATCCCAAACGGCTCAAGGAGTTCTGCCAGGAAAAAATGGCATCGCTCGGCACCGCGGCCTGCCCGCCTTATCATCTCGCATTCGTCATCGGCGGCACCTCGGCGGAGACCTGCTTGAAGACGGTGAAAATGGCCTCGACCCGCTACTATGACGAACTGCCCACCACGGGCAATGAGCACGGGCGCGCATTCCGTGACCTGGAGCTGGAGAAGGAATTGCTGGCGATCGCCCGCCAGATCGGGATCGGCGCGCAGTTCGGTGGGAAGTATTTTGCGCTCGATGTGCGGGTCATCCGCCTTCCACGCCACGGGGCCTCCTGCCCGGTTGGCATCGGCGTCTCGTGTTCCGCGGACCGCCAGGCCAAGGCTAAAATCACCCGCGATGGGATTTTCCTCGAAAAACTCGAAAAAAATCCCGGTCGCTTCATCCCGGAGAAGTTCCGCGATTGGAAATTCAAGGGCGTGCCCATCGATCTCGACCTCGGGATGGATGAGACCTTGAAGACATTATCCAAGTATCCCGTGACCACCGCGCTTGCGCTCAGCGGGACCATCATCGTCGCGCGGGACATCGCCCATGCCAAGCTCAAGGAAATCCTGGAAACCACCGGTGACCTGCCGGATTATTTCCGGAAATACCCCGTCTATTATGCCGGCCCTGCCAAGACCCCGGCTGGCCTGCCCTCCGGCTCCTTCGGCCCGACCACCGCCGGGCGGATGGATGGCTATGTGGATCTCTTCCAATCCCACGGCGGGTCCATGGTCATGCTGGCCAAGGGTAACCGCTCGAAACAGGTCACCGACGCCTGCCAGAAGCATGGCGGATTCTACCTAGGCTCCGCTGGCGGACCTGCCGCGCTGCTGGCACAGGAACACATCCGCTCGCAAGAAGTAGTGGCATTTCCCGAGCTTGGCATGGAGGCGGTTTGGAAGATCACGGTGGAAAATTTCCCCGCCTTCATCCTTGTGGACAACAAGGGTAACGACTTCTTCACCTCCTTGAATACGTGTCCGATTTGTCACTGATGGAATGATGAGGCTTGCGTGCCCGGATTCTGCCAGCCAATCTCCCCCACTAACTATGAGCGAACGACGCGTCGTCATCACCGGAATCGGATGCATTACCCCTCTCGGCAAGGACCTGACCACCACCTGGCAGGGCCTCAAGGAAGGGCGCAGCGGCATCGGCACCATCACCCAATTCGACCCCGCCCCCTTCGATTGCAAGATCGCAGGCGAGGTGAAGGACTTCAATGCAGACGAGTATTTCAACGTCCCCAAAGATGCCCGCCGCTCGGACCGCTACGTCCAACTCGCGGTGGCCGCCTCGAAAATGGCGATGGCCGACTCGGGCGTGGAGATCTCAAAAATGGACCCGCGCCGCTTCGGCGTGATGGTCGGCAGCGGCATTGGCGGTTTGGCGACCCTCGAGCGTGAGCACACCACCTTTCTCAACAAGGGCTCCAAGCGCGTCTCCGCGTTCACCATCCCGATGATGATTTCCAACATCGCCAGCGGGATCATTTCCATGGAATATGGCCTGCTCGGGCCGAACATGGTCATCGTCACTGCCTGCGCCACCTCCAACCACAACATCGGCGAGGCATGGCGGATCATCAAGTTCGGCGATGCGGACGCCTTCGTCTGCGGCGGCGCGGAAGCGGCTGTCCTGCCGATGGGCCTATCGGGCTTTGGCAGCATGAAAGCGCTCAGCCTGCGTAACGACGACCCAGAGCGCGCATCGCGGCCATTTGATAAAAATCGCGATGGCTTCGTGATGGGAGAAGGCGCCGGAGTGGTGGTCATCGAGGAGCTCGGGCACGCCCTCAAGCGCGGTGCCCACATCTACGCGGAACTCATCGGCTACGGCGTCAGCGCGGATGCATACCACCTCAGCGCACCCTCGCCGGACGGCAGCGGCCCGGCCTACGCCATCCAGATGGCCTTGAACCACGGCAAGAAAAACCCCGAAGACGTGGGTTATCTCAACGCCCACGCCACCTCCACCGGCCTCGGTGACGTCGCGGAAACCAAGGCCATCAAGCTCGCCTTCGGAGACTACGCCACTAACGGGCTCATGGTCAGCTCCACCAAGTCCATGACCGGGCACATGCTCGGCGCGGCGGGCGGCGTGGAATTGATCGCCAGCATCATGGCTATCAAAGACGGCGTCATCCCACCCACCATCAACGTCGAGGAACAAGATCCCGAGTGTGATCTGGACGTGGTGCCAAACGTCGCTCGCGAAGTCCCCGTCACGGTGGCCCTCAGCAACAGCTTCGGCTTCGGCGGGCATAATGCCTCCGTGCTGGTCAGCAAGTTCGAGTGATTCCAGTCATGGAAAATCCGCTGCATCGATCCCCCGGCGAAGTCTCCTTCGCCGATACTGATGCCAGCGGATGGATGCATTTCCCGAATATTTTCCGCTTTGTCGAGGCGGCCGAGCACCAGTTCCTGCGCTCGCGGGGCATCCTCGTCTTCGACCGCTCCCAAGGCGGCTGGCCACGCGTGAAGGTCTCCTGCGACTACAAGCGCCCGTTCCAGTGCGGGGACTCCTACGAGGTTCAGCTGGAAATCACCCGCATCGGCGCAGCCTCGCTCACGTGGTCATTCGAGGTTATCAATGCCGCCGGCGAGGTCGCCGCCTTCGGCAGCATGACCAATGTCCGCGTGGATCACCAGGGCAAGGCCACCCTGATCACCGATGACGAGCGCGAGCGATTGAAATAATGGACACTCCTCCTGAAACCTCCGGCCGCGTCGTGCTCGTGCCCACACCCATCGGCAACCTCGCGGACATCACACTCCGGGCCTTGGAAATCCTTCGCAGCGCGGATCGTATCGCCTGCGAGGATACCCGCCACTCCGGCCAACTGTTAGCCCACCACGGCATCTCCGGCAAGCCGCTGGTCTCGCTGCACGAGCACAATGAAGCACGCCGGGCTCCGGACTTAATCGCCGCTGTCAGGGCGGGCGAAACCATCGCCGTCATCAGCGACGCCGGGATGCCGGGAATCTCCGATCCGGGTTACCGGTTGGTGCAGGCCTGCATCGAATCCGGAACCCCCTTGGAAGTGCTGCCGGGTCCCTCTGCGGTGATTACCGCCTTGATCGGGTCCGGCTTTCCCTGCCATGCATTCCACTTCGGCGGCTTCCTGTCCGTGAAATCCGGCAAACGCCGCAGCGCCCTAACAAGAGCCCTGGAATCCGGTGAAACAGGAATTTTTTTCGAATCCCCGCACCGGATCCTTTCGACCTTGGAGATCCTCGCCGAGCTCTCACCGCACGCCCGCACCTGCGTGGCGCGCGAGCTGACCAAGAAGTTTGAAACCTACCACCGCGGCAGCGCGACCGAGGTGCTGGCTTATTTCCAAGCCCATCCGGCCAAGGGCGAGATCGTGCTGCTCGTCCATGCGGCGGAGTGATCGCTTCCGGAATACGCGGGCTCACGCCAGGGTCGGATGACTTTTGCCTGTTTTTCCGCGTCATGGAAGCGACCTACTAAATATGCCATAGTTTTAAGATTGACGCTACCAGCAGTATGACTAGCATTCCGCTCGTTGCAGTTCACCTCCGTTCATGCGTTGCGTCCAATGTGGTTCTCTCAAAGACAAAGTCCTCGATTCACGGTCATCGAAGGATGGCACGTCGATTCGGCGACGGCGGGAGTGCCTGAAGTGCACCTACCGCTACACGACCTACGAACAAATCGAGAGAACCGAGCTGCGCGTGGTCAAACGGGACGGCACCCGCGAATCACTGAATCGGGAAAAACTGATGAGCGGCCTGATCAAGGCCTGCGAGAAACGACCGGTTCCCATGGACCGTCTGGATCGTGCGGTGGAAGAGATTCTGACCGACCTTCACAAGGATCACCTCAACGAGGTGCCCTCCGCCATCATCGGCGGCAAGGTGATGGACAAGCTCCATCAGATCGACCCGGTCGCCTACGTCCGTTACGTCTCGGTTTACCGACAGTTCGAGGACGTGAACGAGTTCATCAACGAAATCCAATCCCTCTCCCGGCGAGCCGCCCGCGATCCCTTCCAGCGGCGCCTCTTCAAAGACTGATCTCCCATTCCCCCCCCGGCTCATCTGGCGGATTCTTCCAAAGACCTCCTACCCCAATTTTCATTCCCATTCCCCTCTTCTAGAAGTTCTCAGTGATCTCATTCATCGGCAATCGACCAGCAATTCAAATCGGACGCTACCAAGTGATCGATTACGATACCGCGTGGTTGGACCTCGCCTTGAAGCGTGCAGCGTTGGCGGCAGAGCACGAGGATTTCCCGTTCGTCACGGACATCCGCAGCGGCATCATCCAGTATTTGGAGACCAAGTGCCCGCTCAAGTTGCTGAGCTTGGAGGATCTGTTCGAGCGGATGCGCAAGATGTTGATCAAGATCGGCTGCGAGCGGATTGCCGAGAAGCTCCAGCCGCTGGCCCCTCCGGTGACCGTATCCCTGGTGAGAGCCGCACTGGAGGCTGGCAACGGCTTCGAGCTGGCGTTTTTCGAAACCCTCCGGACGGAGATCAGCGATTTGAGAAATGCCGGTGCGGAAGAGATCCACTTCGTAGGTCTGCGCGAGAGCTCCATGGTCCTGCGCGGTGCGGAAAAATGGAACAAGCAGTGCGAGGCGCTGCTCGCTGAGATCGAAGCCTTCGTAAGCGCCTGGGATAAAGACCATGCAACAAGAGGCCTCCCACTCGACCTCTGTCTGGAAAACGAGAGCTGATTCTTCATGCATGCCGCCTCTGCCTGCCTCGCGAACTCCGCGACTTGCAGGAGAGTAGGGGCGACTGGTGCTGCAGCACCACCGCAGCACCACCGCAGCAAACCTGGCTACGGGTCCACCCCCTATCGCGGGATCTCGTTGAGGGTGTAGTAGGCGTCCGAGTGCCAGAGGGCTTGTCCAGCTGCGGCGGTCACCCCTTTGGCCGTGAGGTGATGAACATGACCGCGGACGAGGCCGTCGACTTTGAGGCGGACGGATTTCCGATCAGAAGAGACGTTGGCGGCGGTGATTCTCGGGGTGACCTTATCGACCTCAGGGCTACCGTAGTCGGATTGCAGGATGTAGGTCCAGGCCTCCATGGTATAAACGGCTGGATTTCCGGCGGTGGAAGGATCGACAGGCTCGGTGAAAGTGATGGTGAAACCATCGTTGTTGGCGGTCATCGTCTGGATTTCAAAAGGCGTTCTCCCCTTCCATTTGACGCGTTCGAAGGTGAAGGGTTTGCTCCCGCGGGAGGCCCAGCCGCGATTGGAGCCACCGACGAAGAGAAGGCCGGCTTCTTGATCGAGACGGACAGGGATGAGACCGGCTTCGAAGCCATCGAGGAAGGGAAAAACGGCTCCCTGATAGATGCCGTTAACCTGCTCGAGCGCGACACGCTGGACCTGGGAGTGGGTCTGCTCGCCGACGTAAAGTTGGTTTTTCCACGGGCCGAATTTGCCGTTGCTCTGGTCGCAGACGATACCGGTGGGGGATTGGCCGACTTTACCATGAGGAAAGACGACGGCCGGAGGGATGAATGTCGGGTGCTTGATGCGCTCGGCAAGGATGCGGGACTTGTCGGCGACATCGGGCGGTGATGGGAAATTGGCGAGTTTGGCGAATTTGTTACCGGTGGGATTCCCCTGGAAGGAGCCTGGCTTGAGCCACTTGAGAGCGGAGGATCCATTCCAGGGACCTTGGTTATCGGTGTAGAATACGTCCCCAGAGCTGTTGAAGCCGATGCCGCCAGGGGAGCGGATTCCGGAGCAGGTTGGAATCATTTTCCCGTCCGGAGTGACGCGGACGCACCAGCCCCGCCAATCCGAAGCGGCCCCTGCGGAACCGGTGAGACAGAGGACGACCCAGATGTCGCCGTTTTTATCGGGATCGGAGCCGAAGGCGTATTCGTGGTAGTCGCCGTTGATTCCCCAATCGGAGTTGATGGTTTCAAAGGTGTCGGCAAGACCGCCGCCGGTGGAGTCCTTGAGACGGGTGACTTCCGGGCGCTGGGTGAGGTAAAGCCAACCGGCTTTCCAGAACATGCCGAACGGTTCGTGGAGGCCTTGGGCAAACTTTTTCCAGGTGACTTTGCCAAGATCCTCGCTGTATGCACCGCTGCAGATCCAGAGATCCCCGCGGCGGGTGGTGACGGCGATTTTCTGCTCGGGCATGAGCGCGATGGAGCCGATTTCCATGACTTCGCCAGGCGGCAGGGGGATTTCCTCGCGGAGGTAGAAGTCGGATTGGGCGGCGGCACGGGTAAGAGTCGCGGTGAAAAGAATTGAGAGGAGAAGACGCATAGATGAAAAAGGTGAGTGATATCGAGCCGTTGGGGATGAGTTCATTTCCGGGGCTATTTCCAGCGGTAGGTAAGGGTGACGGGTTGTCCGGGGCTGAGCTGGATGACAGACTTTCCGGCGGCTTCTTCGATGGTGACGCCGGCGGGTCGAGCAATGGGAACCTCGAGAGCAGATCCTGTGACGGTGAGTTTGCGAATGAGGGCGCCGGACTCGGCACGCCAGGAATCGAGCAGGAATTGACCACCGATCTGGATGGAGAAGGTCGGATTTCCGTCCTTATCGAGCTTGTAGCCACGGAAGCGGGCCTCCTTGGGGAGGAAGCGTTCTTTGGCAAGCGTCACGAGATTCTCTCCGGCAGGTGGGTTGTTATCAGTCCCGCGTTCAAGCCATTTGGCGGTGCCATCCATGAAGGCTCCCGTCCAAATAAGTTCGGGGGTGAGGTGGTCTGCCGAGTAAGCGAGATTAAGGCCGCCGGGAAAGCCGACGCCGATGGCGCGGGAGGTGGTGCCGGCGATGAAGTTCCGATAAATGACAGGGCGGCCATTGGCAGGCTCGATAGGTATGGGTTCGCGGATGGTTCCGGATGCTGCTTTTTGGTCGGATAGCCAGCTCCAGCTTTTGGCACCGGGACCACGCCAGCCGAGAGTGATGCCCTCAAAGCCCGAGATTTCGAGGTATTCGACACGGAGTTTGTGGGAGCCTTTGCTGAGAGTTGCCTTTTTCTGCTGGGAGCGACTGCCGTCCATCGGGCCGGATCCGCTGACTTCTACGATGAGTTCACCGTCAATGATCAGCCTGGCAGCGTCATCGGCGTCGAGAAGGAAGTTGTATTCACCATCGGCCGGCAATTGGAAATCCCCCTGCCAAAGCATGGCGTAAGAATCCTTGTGCGGAGAGTCGGTCACGGAAAGGATGCCATCATGCTCTTCCTCGACACTCTCGGCCTTGAGGGTGGAAAAGTCGGGGAGGCGGTCCCATTTTCCCGGGTAAACCGAAGAAATCAGATGGGTGAGGGCGGTTCTTTCAAGCGGCAGCGGATGGAGCTTGAGGAGTTCCCCGGCGGTCCAGGCCTCTTTGCGGTCAGCATGGGCGGCTCGGATGGTTTTGACGGTGTCCGCAGTGACTGAACCGGCTTGGTTGCCCCAAGAGCTGCGGACAAAGGTAAGGATGGCAGCCACTTGGTCGTCCGGGAGCATCGCACCCTGGGGGGGCATCTCAAGGTTGTAGGTCTTGCCGAGCACGTCCACGGGTCCGTGGAGTCCGTGCAATACCACCTTGACACTACGGTCGGGATCACCGCCAACCCAAGGGCTTCCTGCGAGAGGCGGGAAGGCTCCGCCGGTGGCTCCGTTACCATCAGCTCCGTGGCATGCAGCACAGTAAAGGGTGAAAAGCTGACCGCCATCTTGAGCGAGGGCAGGCAGGACGAAGCTTATACAAACTGAAAACAGGCGTAGGATCATGATCGATGAGGTGCGAGTATACGATCAAGCGGGAAACGATCCAACGGGTAAATGCGGTGGCTTCTTGATGAAATGCGACATTCTTGGACCACCCGACCGGGAGCGTGGATTTTGTTTCCATGCTTTTTGTTGATTTCCACCTACCGCGCAGTCTTTCTATCAGAAAACGAACCGCCAGCCACCGTCTATCACCGAGTGGATGGCTCATTCTCCTTGAATCGACCGGATGGTCCGGGCACCTCTCCAGCCAGGGCCGACGCATCTAAAAATCGAGGAGGCGCAGGAAGCAGTCTTGGAAGCTGGTGGGGTCGAGGATCGAGAGGACACGGGTGAAGGTGTCGTGGCTGGGTATTCCGTTAGCTAGCGGCAGGAAGGTGGAATGAGGTTGATGCGTGATTGGCATCCACTCCAACCATGCATGTCCAGAAATCATACCAGGACGAAATATCATACCTTCCGATAATTTTTCTGCGCGGTTTTTGATGCGTCGGCCCTGGGGTGAGCCGGTGTTTGACATAGTTTGGAAAATCGGATAATCAGGCTTGATGAGTGAGTTGGCAGAGCTTGTTTGGTTTTACACGCGCGGGGGCGAGAGGATGGGCCCCGTGACGTTTGACGAGCTGAAAATCAAGGCGGGCGAGGGCGGCCTCAATCCGCGCTTGGACATGGCGTGGACGCAGGGCATGGAAACATGGACGCCTTTGGGCGAGATCGAGGGCTTGTTCGAGCGCCGCACCGCGCCTGAGCCACAGGAGAGTCTTGCGCCGGCGGCGGATCCGTATCGACCGCCGCAGTCGGAGGACTTGTCGAGTCTGGTAGGCAAAGACAGCGGTTGGCCGGGGGCACGGCGGCGGAGCTTTATTTTCATGTGCCTGATTTTCCCATTTACCTGGGGCTTGGGCTCGGCGCCCGTGACGGTTTTCCTGGGTGAGAAACTGGGCCCGCAGATTTCACAAATCGCCGTGCCAGTGACGCAATTGGTTCCATTCATTGTCAGCTTGGTTTACGGCTTGAAGCGCTTGGTGAACTTGGGGATGAGCCGTTGGTGGTATCTCGGGCAATTTGTGCCCATCCTGAATTTCTGGGTAGGTTACCGCTGCTTCGCTTGTCCGGCGGGTTATGCAGTCCACAAGAAACTGGATGGAGCCGGGGTGTTTTTGGCGATTGTTTACTGGTTGGTTTTCGCGTTGGTGATCCTTTCGCTTGGCGCCTTGGTGGCGGTGTATACGGGGGCGCTTGGAACGCCCGAACTCCAGCGCCAAATCCAGGACGAGCTGCGCAATGCGACCGCACCAAGCCCGTGATCCAGTTCTCCAAACAAGCTGACGAACGCCGCGAGGCCGGCCCCATGGAATGCTGGTGCCTCCACGGCGCGGTGGGCATGGCCGCGGATTGGCGGGGCTTTGGAAAAACCATGGCAAGCTCCGGACTTGGCACCCGCGCGGTGGATTTGTGGCGCTTTCTCGATTGCTGCCCGCTGCCCTTGCCCGACTTTGCCAAAGCCCTGAATGCGGATGCCAGTGGCGATCCCGGCCGCGTCGGGAGTCGGGTGCTGTTAGGCTACTCGATGGGTGGCCGGTTGGCGCTGCATGCGTTGTTGGAAAATCCCCATCCCTGGCAGGCAGCCGTGATCGTTTCCGCGCACCCCGGCCTGGAAGCGGAATCGGAACGGATCGCCAGACGCGGCAGCGACGCGGAATGGGCGACGCAGGCGCTTGCGGGTGATTGGCAAAAGTTCCTCAGCCGCTGGAACGCACAGCCGCTGCTCGGCGCGGCAGCCCTGCGGGACGCCCAGGCATCGGGCACCTTGATCATGCGCCGGCGGGAAATCGCGCGAAGCTTTGTCGATTGGTCGCTGGGAGCGCAGTCCTCCTTGTGGGAACGCTTGGCGGAGATTTCCATCCCTGTGTTATGGATCGCCGGGGAGAACGATCCCCGCTACCTCGCACTGGCCGAGCGGGCCGTTTCAATGCTGCCGAATGGCCACTTGGCGACCGCTCCTGCGGCGGGCCACCGGGTGCCATGGGAAGCGGAGGAATGGTTCGCGGAGCAAGTCGCCCATTTTCTCAAATCCGGACAAGCCTGATCCCCTGCCCCGCGCTTTAAGGCCCAAGGTTCCGGCGACACCAAGCGAGCGCCATCAGCGCGTAGCCCGTACCATAGGGCTGGTGATAGTCATAGAGTGGATAGTCCCACCACGAGCCGTCCTGCTCCTGACGCTCTAACAAGACGGTGGACAGCTTTTCCGCGTAGGCGGCGTGCTGATCCACGGGTAAAATTCTAACCGACTCGGTGAAATAGTAGATCCCGTAGTAGTAAAAATAACCGGCGATGCGGAAGGCCCCCTCATGCGGGACCGGGCGCTTGCGGACATTGCTCAGGAAGCCCTCGCGGGCAAGGAAGCGGTCGGCCCACTCGGTGAGGACCAGGTCGGTCACAGCCGCTTCTCCGAACACGCGTAAAGCGGCATTACAGGCTTGCGAGCGGGCGAGCGAGCCGGCGGGCCGGTTGATATCCGCGCGGGGCCTCATGCGGTGGCTGAACGAGTAGGTGTAGGAAAAGTCCGGCGTGCGTTGGTAGTTGATGCTGGCGATGGAGTGCTTGACGAGCTTGTCGTCGAGTTTCACGCCCATGACCGAGCGGGCCTGATCCATGGCCAAAAGCACGGTGGCGGTGGTGAATGAGGTGGGAATGCCCGAGGGTCTTTGGGTCGTCAACTCATCAAAGACGTCGAGGTAGCCCCAGCCGCCGTTGATATCCTCATAGCGGCCTACGAGGTCCACCTGCTCTTGCGCGAGGCGGACCCACCCGGTCTTTTTTAAGGGATCCTTCTCAAGTTGATAGAGCCGTGAAATGGCGCGCAGCCCGTAGGCATGCCCCCAGACGTTGTAAGTGGTCGTCTGGTCGGCGCGGCGGAGTTTGGGGAGCTCGGCAGCGGTCCATGCGGCGGCCTTGTCGATGGCGGCGAGCACTTCAGGACGCGTGTCACCGGCATCGATGATCCCCGCGAGCGCCAGCCCGGAAGCCCCGGCCCGGTAGGCATGATGCGCACCGGGAAGCGGGGCGTAGATGTTGAGTCCCTTGGTGCGGGTGGCACTGCCCCAGGAGCCGTTCGGATTCTGATCCTTGACGAGGAAATCCACACCACGGCGGATCGCGGCGTCGAGTGCCTCACGGGCTGGCGCCGCCGCGAGGGGGATGCCAGTGAGGAGCAAGCCCGCGAGCGCCGCGGAAAAGAAGCGGTGCTTGGGTAATGCCCTGGCTGGCTGCTTGCCGATCATTTCTCAGAGATCATCACGACTTGCCCGATTTCAAGCCCTGATAGAATTTCCGTTTCTTCCCTGGAGACCCTGCCGCGCTTGACGGCGCGGGCCTCGGTCTTGCCATCGGCGAGCTTCACATCCACCGTCCAGCCTGCGGCGGTAAAGGTGAGTGCCTTGTTAGGAACCACGATGGCGGCGGCCTGCTGATAGGAAATCAAGCGGACTTGCGCGGTAACCCCGGCGACCGGGCCGAGTCCATCAGGCCATGCTGGCGTCAAATCGATGCGCCAGGCTCCGTCAGGGCCGGGTGCCGTGGCGATGTCGGAAATTTTGGCGGGGACCTCCAGATCCTCCCGCCCAGCGAGCGTCGCGGTGGCGGCCATTTCCGGCTTACAGGTCCGGGCGGTGGCCTCGTCAATAAAAGCGACGAGGTTAAGCTTGGCGGTGCCGGGAACGAAGGTGGCGAAAGCGCTGTGAACGGGCGCGCGGCCATGAGGGACGAGGCTTTTGGCAAGCTCACCCACCGTCCAGCGGCCGTTTTCGATCGGCCCGTGGTAGAACCGGCCGGCGGCGGGAGCCTTGATCTCGAAGAGCAGCCGGTCCGCCTCAAGCTCGGCCAAGTCTTGGCAAGCACGGCGATGGGAGGTCTTGAGCGACTGGACCGAAAGTTTGGAAAGCTCGATGGCACGCGGGATGTCGGTCTCCGCTTTTTGGATGGCGATGGCGGTGTCCCGCTCGCTATCGGCGAGGGTCTTGGCTTCCCGCGGGAGGCTCACTTCAAGCGTGCGCTTGTGGTCGAGCACTTCCATGCGGAGGGCAAACTCTGCGGCGGCCACGGCGTCCTGCTGGCGGACGAGGATGATTTCCTCGGTGTTCTCGGTGATGTCGTCCGCCTCGTACATCTTGGAGAGCTGTTTGAGCTCCTCGCGTTGGTTGGCTAGCATTTGCTGGCTGCGCTTGAGTGCCTGGGTGGCGGCGTCTTCGGTGGCTTTGCGGCGGACCTGCGTGAAGTAGGCATTCTCTTCCTTGGCGGTCTCGGCCGCGCGGCGAATCCCCTCCAACTTGTGCCCTGCGGTTTCTTCGAGGAGCTTCGAGTCGCGCTCCGCCTGCTCCAAGGTCAAGGTGGAACTGGCGAGCTGGCTGCGGACATCCTCGATTTTCTGGTCAATATCCTCGGGGTCGAAGCGGACCAAAAGATCCCCCTTGGCTACAACGCTGCCGTGGGGGCGGATTTCCAAAAGAGTGAAATCCTTCCAAACCTGGGAATTCAAGCGCAGGAGCGTGCACTCACCGCCGGGCAACACGGTAGCGGCGAAGGATTTTTCGATGAAAAACGGCCGGGGCTCGATGGTCACCTCTCCGGCATGGGAAGCAGCTACAATCAATGCGGGGATGATTTGGAATGGGGCGACGCGTGGCATGGGGGCGGGAGCAACATGGACACTTGTCAAAAAAGATCAATCCGCAGCTTTACCTTTCCGCGCCAACCAGATCGGCAGGAAACGGGGGCGCTTTGCCTGCGGCGAGGACGGCACGCTGAACTCCGCGACTTCGAAGCCCGAGCCCTGAAGGCGGCGGGTGAGATTGGCCACGTGGCGCGACCCGGCAATGGCAAGCAGTCCCCCTTGTTGCAGGGCCTCAAACGCGGCGGACACCCAGCGCCGCTCATCGACCCACGGGCGGTTGCGAGGGCCGGTGGGTGACGCGTCGAGGTGCACGAGGATGGCATGAAGCAGACCCGCTTGGCGGATCAGTGCTTGAGGGCCGCAGTCGTTTTCCAAGGAGATGCGGGACTCCGTGAGCAAGGGGCTGTCCGGGATATGGGCGCGGTGCCAGTCAGGAATCGCGACGAGTGGTTCCGCGACGATGAAGTTGGCGCGTTTTTGCGGGAGCTCTTTGGCAACCGTGGCGATGGCGTGGCCGAGGCCTAGCCCGGCAAACCAGATTTGAGGTTGGCGGGCGGGGCGAAAGGGGGCGCAGGCAAGCCGGGCGAGCTCCTCTTCCGCAGCGCGGGTGGCAGGACCACAGATTTGTTGGCCATGGACAAGGAGGGATTTCCGCCCGTCATGCTCTTGAAGCGAGAGGATATTGCCATCCGCGAGCTGGGTTTCTGCGAGAGTGATTCTTGGTTTCATGTGACTTTGACGGGGTTGGAATAGAGTGTGAACGGCAGGATGTCCACTGAAGCCGTCGTTTCAGCCCAGGAATCCATCACCCGACCACAAAAAAACCCCGGCCGCTTGACCGGGGCTTTTGAGGGTTGGTAATGGGGCTGAAGCCTCCTTTTTGGATCACATCAGAGCTTTGAGCGCCGAGGAGGGCTTGAAGCTCACTGACTTGGAGGCTGCGATTTGCATGGTTTCTCCGGTCTTCGGGTTGCGTCCCTGACGGGCAGCACGTTTTTTGACTTCAAAAGTTCCAAATCCAATGATTTGGACTTTGGAATCCTTCTTCACACCTTGAGTGATGGAAGAGAGGACGGCTTCGAGGGCTTCGTCGGCAGCGCGTTTGGTGGCGTCTTTTCCGAGGGCGATTTGAATAGCATCAATCAGTTCAGATTTGTTCATGGCGGGAACGGTTCTGATAACAGCTTAGAGCCTTGGCAAGAGAAAAGCTCCTAAATCAGCCGGGACTTTTTTGCACTCATTGCTTGACTTGATGAGCCATTTTACCATAGCCGCGCGTGATTATAACACCGAAGACGGCAGAGCCCAGCTACCACTCCAGATTCCCCGGGTGGCGAGATCGAAATCTCCCGGCTGGGACTTGAAAAGAGCTCTGGGAATCAACTACTTCGGACGCTTGTGAAATTTTTCACAAATAGGTCTTGCGAAGGTTACGGGCGATTTACTAAAGACCCCCCGCGCTCGCCACCAGCGAGATTTTCTCATGCGTTTCATTCTTACCACGCTCGCATTCAGTTCGATCGGTCTCGTCTCCGCATTCGGAGCAGGAGACGGCGGCCATCACGGCCTTCCAATGGCAGCCCCTGTGGTCTTCGATCTGGGATGGTTCAAGATCACCAATTCCATGATTGCCATGTGCGCTGTCGCCGCGGTTGTCATTTTCTTCGCACAACTGGCAACCCGCAAGGTCGCACTTATTCCCTCAGGCCTTCAGAACTTCATCGAATACATCGTCGAGTCGCTGCAGAGCTTCCTCGCTGGCATCATGGGTGAAGAGCTCGCCAGGAAAACATTTTGGTTTTTCGGGTCCGTGTTCCTTTTCATCCTCACGATGAACTGGATGGGATTGATTCCCGGCGTGGGAACCATCGGCTGGCACACGACGGACAGCCATGGCCACGCTGGCTGGCTCCCGTTGATTCGGGGCGCAAACGCGGATTTGAACATGACCTTGGCCTTGGCCTGTATCTTTTTCGTCCTTTGGATTGTCTGGTCCGTTCGCGCCAATGGAGTTGGAGGCTTCCTGAGTCACATCTTTCTATACCATGGCGAGGACAAGGGAATCATGAAGTTCTTGCTTCTGATCATCTTCTTCCTCGTCGGGATTCTTGAGGTCATTTCAATCATGATTCGCCCGGTTTCACTCACATTCCGACTTTTCGGTAATGTTTACGCAGGTGAATCCCTGCTGGAGATGATGGTCTACATGGGTGGCGCTTTCGGCTGGTTGACCGCGCTTCCCTTCTTCTTTCTCGAACTCATGGTGGGGGCCATCCAAGCCCTCGTCTTCACCCTTCTCACTGCGGTATTCACCGCTCTGATGTGCCGCCACGACGAGGAGGAGCACGCTCACTAAAATTTTGGAAGTCGGACCGTAGCAAAGACCGCGGAGGCTTCCAAACAACTAAATACAACTAAACTAATCGATAACATGACTGGTAATATTGGAATCGCAAGCGCCGCTCTTGGTGCCACCATCGCCCTCGGACTCATCGGCTACAAGGCCGCGGAAGCCGTCGGTCGCAATCCAGGTGCCTCTGGAAAAGTACTGGTGCAGTCGCTCCTCAGCGCCGCACTTGCCGAAGGCGCGTTGATCATCACGATCCTCATGGGCAAGTAAGCCCACATTCGGGGAGCCGGCGATGCACGGCTCCTCGAACCCCTTTCTTTTTTATTGCCCACTTCACATGGAAATCTTGCCAATCCTCGCTGCCGCCGGAGTTGTCGAAGGCCTCACGGAAACCGCCTCTTCGATCAAGGGGCAATTCGGCCTACAAAGCCAGTTGTTCATTTCTCAGGCAATCGGATTCCTCATCTTTGCAGGCGTCCTCTACCGTTTCGCTTTCAAGCCGATCCAGTCAATGCTCGACGAACGTCGCAATCGCATCATCGAAGGCGAGGAAAAGCTGAAACACATCGAGAAGCAATTGGCCGAATCGGAAGCGAATACCGCAGCGGCAATCGCCAAGGCAAACAGTGAGGCGGTAAGGCTCATCGACGAGGCGAAGACCGGCGCTGCCGCATTCACCGAACAAAAAGCGCAGGAGGCAATCGCAAGCGCACAACTCATTCTCACCAAAGCGGAAGCTGCTGCCAAGGCGGACCGTAACCGCCTCGAAGTCGAACTCAAACGTGAATTCGGCCGACTCGTCGCCCAAACAACCACTCAAGTCACCGGCAAAATCCTCAACGCAGACGACCAAAAGCGTATCAACGAAGACGCGCTCGCCAGGGTCGAAGCCTGATTTTCTTCTCCCACGATTTTTCCTCGATTATGAAAATCTCGAAGACCGCCGCTGCCGCCGCCCGCCGCCTGTTTGGCATCTGCCTGACCGAAGGCCGCCTGGACGAAGCCAAGCTCAAAACGGTCGTGTCCCGCTTGATCGAATCCGCGCCGCGCGATTACCGGGCCATCCTTGCTGCCATCCAGCGCCTGACCCGCCTCGAATATGCCCGTCGCGAAGTCACCGTGGAAAGCGCCGTGGCTCTTGATGAGGACACCCGCCAGCGGGTCCTCGCGGGACTCACCCATCAGTATGGCTCCGGCCTCGTCGTCCAATACAAAACCACTCCCGAACTCCTCGGCGGCCTTCGAATCCGCGTGGGCAACGACGTTTTTGACGGCTCCGTCCAAGGTCGTCTCATCCGCCTCGCCAACGCATTCTAACTCACTCCAACCTTTTCCCATTTTCCAATAGATAACTTGTCATGAGCAGCATCCTTCAAGAACTCGAACAACAGATCGCAGGCATCTCGTCCTCCGTCGAAAAAACGAACATCGGCACGGTCCGGCAAGTGGGTGACGGTGTCGCCAAGGTCGAAGGCCTTTCCGACGTCATGCTCAACGAGATGATCGAGTTCGGCGGTGGCGTCACCGGCATGGCCCTCAACCTCGAAGAAAGCGAAGTCGGCGTGGTCCTCCTCGGCAACTACGCTGCCGTCAAGGAAGGTGCCGAGTGCCGCACCACCGGCAAGCTGCTCTCCGTTCCCGTCGGCGAAGCCGTTCTCGGGCGAGTCGTCAACGCTCTCGGAGCTCCCATCGACGGCAAAGGCGACATCGCTGCCGCCGCCAACTACCCGATGGAAAAAATCGCCCCTGGCATCATCAAGCGCAAATCCGTTTCGGTCCCCGTCCAAACCGGCATCATGTCCATCGACGCCATGATCCCCGTGGGCCGTGGCCAGCGTGAGCTCATCATTGGTGACCGCGCCACCGGCAAGACCACCATCGCCGTGGACACCATCATTTCTCAAGCCCAACAAAACAAAGCTGCGGAGAACGGCAAGCTCCAGAACCACAAGCCGATGTATTGCATCTACGTCGCCATCGGCCAAAAGCTCTCCAACGTCGCCCGGATCCAAAAAATCCTCGATGACGCCGGTGCCATGGAATACACCACCATCGTTTCCGCGTCCGCATCCGACGCGGCCGCCATGCAATACCTCGCACCCTACGCGGGTTGCGCCATTGCCGAATACTTCATGGATCAGGGCAAGGACTGCTTGATCGTCTTCGACGACCTTTCCAAGCACGCCGTCGCTTACCGCCAGGTGTCCCTGATTCTCCGCCGCCCATCCGGCCGTGAAGCTTACCCGGGTGACGTCTTCTACCTCCACTCTCGCTTGCTCGAGCGCTCCGCGCGGCTTTCCGAAACCGCTGGAGGCGGATCACTCACCGCGCTTCCAATCATCGAGACCCAAGCAGGCGACGTCTCCGCCTACATCCCGACCAACGTGATCTCCATCACCGACGGTCAGATCTATCTGGAAACCGATCTTTTCTACCAAGGTATCCGTCCCGCCATCTCCGTGGGCCTTTCGGTGTCACGGGTGGGCTCCGCTTGCCAAACCAAGACCATCAAATCCGTGGCTGGCACCACCAAGCTCGACCTCGCGCAGTATCGCGAGCTCCAGGCCTTCGCCCAGTTCGGCTCGGACCTCGATGCATCCACCAAGAAAAAGCTCGATCGCGGTGCGCGCATCGTCGAGCTCTTCAAGCAAAACCAATACAGCCCGCTCGCGATGGAAATGGAATCCATCTACCTCTTCGCGATGCAGAATGGCTACTTCGACGACGTCGCCGTTGCCGATGTGAAACGTTTCCAAGCCGCGCTTGGTGATTTCTTCAACACCCGCAAGAGCGACCTCCTTGACAAGATCCGCAACGAAAAACCGGACCTCAAAAAGGACAAGGCCATGGTCGAAGCTGTCAGCCAAGGCATCGAGGACTTCAAGAAGAGTTGGAAATAGGTTATAAGTTATTCGTGATGAGAGATCAGCCCGAAGCCAGCTCCACACGAACTCCCCGTAACCAACAAATCTAACTTCTAACGTTTCACCAGAATGGCCAACCTCCGAGACATCCGCCGGCGCATCAAGTCGGTAAAGAACACCGCGCAGATCACCCGCGCGATGCAGCTTGTTGCTGCGGCGAAAATGAAAAAAGCCCAGGATCAGGCGCTCGCCGGGCGTGAATACGCCCTCCGGCTTACCGAAGTCCTGTTCAGCATCCGTAACAACTTCAGCCAGGAATCACACCCGCTGCTTGAGCGGCGAGAAGGCAACCGCGAACTGGTCTTGGTCATCTCCACCGACAAGGGTCTCTGCGGCCCCATCAACACCAACCTGGCCCGCAAGATCCGGTTGATGACCTCGGCGGACGCCGATTTTGTCACCGTCGGCCGCAAATTCAGGACCATGGCTGAAAAAATGGGCAGAAACCTCATCGCTGACTTCACGGTGAAGGATCCCGTGCCATTTGCCCAAACCCGCCCGATCGCCAAGTTCATCACCCAGCAGTTTTTGGATGGAAACTACGACAAGGTGAGCATCGCCTTCACCAGCTTCATCAACACCCTGCGTCAGGAGCCCGAAGTGGTCACCCTGCTGCCGATCGAAGGCAAGGACAAATCCGAAACCCGTGCTTTTGAAGCGGTTGGGGGTGGGTTCTCCGTCGAGGCTCATCGCAATGACCCGGTCCGCGACTACGTCTTCGAGCCAAACCCCGCAGAGGTCCTCAAAGCGATTCTCCCGCTCTACGTCAACTATGAGGTTTTCCAAGCCATCTCGGAGGCCCGCGCTTCCGAGCACTCCGCACGGATGGTCGCCATGAAGGCAGCCACCGACAATGCGAAGAAATTCATCAAAGAGCTCACGCTCGAATACAACAAGCTCCGCCAAGGTGCCATCACCGCCGAACTCCTCGAAATCACCACAGCCATGAAGGCCATGGAATAGCAGATGAGTTTGCTAGTTTTCAGTTTTCAGTTTTCAGCAGAGAACCGCAAACAGGCAGCTAGCAGAATCCATCTCTTTTCCTGAAAACTGAAAACTTCCCACTCGCAAACTTCTTCTTATGAGCAACCAAGGAACCATCGTCCAGATCATCGGCGCCGTCATCGACGCTGACTTCTCCAAGGCAACCAAACTGCCAGAAATTTACAACGCTTTGGAGATCCAATACGTCCTCAACGGCGTGGATACCAAACTCGTGCTTGAAGTGCAACAGCACTTGGGTGACGGCTGGGTTCGCGCGGTGGCCATGTCCACCACGGATGGTCTCAAGCGCGGCATGATCCTCACCGATCTCGGCCAACCGATCTCGGTTCCCGTTGGCAAGCAGGTGCTCGGCCGGATCTTCAACGTCACCGGCGATCTCGTGGATGAAAACGTGCCGATCGCGGACGCATCGTTCCGTGCTCCGATCCACCGCCCGGCTCCCGCTCTCACGGAGCAATCCGCCAATACAGAAGTCCTCGCCACCGGGATCAAGGTCATCGACCTCATCTGCCCCCTGCTCAAGGGCGGAAAAGGAGGGATGTTCGGTGGTGCCGGCGTCGGCAAAACGGTGGTCATCATGGAGCTCATCAACAACATCGCCAAGGCGCACGGAGGCTTCTCCGTCTTCGCCGGCGTCGGTGAGCGGACCCGGGAGGGAAATGACCTCTACTGGGAAATGATCGAGTCCGGCGTTATCGCGACAGCCAAGGATGACAAGGGTCACCCGGCCCTTGATGACAAGGGGAATCCGGTGCTCGTGGAGGGCTCCAAGGTCGCTCTTTGCTATGGCCAGATGAACGAGCCTCCAGGTGCCCGTCTCCGCGTCGCACTCTCGGCCCTCACCATGGCCGAGCACTTCCGCGATGAGGACAATCAGGACGTGCTGCTTTTCGTCGACAACATCTTCCGCTTCTCCCAAGCCGGTTCGGAAGTCTCCGCTCTGCTCGGCCGGACCCCTTCCGCCGTGGGTTACCAGCCAACGCTTTCAGAGGAAATGGCCGGACTGCAAGAGCGGATCACCTCCACCAACAAAGGATCGATCACCTCCATTCAGGCTGTTTATGTGCCCGCGGACGACTTGACCGACCCCGCCCCGGCCAACACCTTCGCCCACTTGGATGCCACCGTGGTGCTTGAGCGCTCTCTTGCGGAACAAGCACTCTTCCCAGCCGTGGACCCGCTGGCCTCCACCTCCAAGGCGCTCGCTCCCGACATCATTGGCGAGGAGCACTACCGCGTCGCCCGCGGAGTCCAACAGGTGCTTCAGCGCTACAAAGACCTTCAGGATATCATCGCCATTCTCGGAATGGACGAGCTCTCCGACGAGGACAAAATGAGCGTTTTCCGCGCCCGGAAGATCCAGCGTTTCCTCACCCAGCCGTTCCACGTTGCCGAGGTTTTCACCAACGTTCCAGGCGTGCTCGTATCCATCGAGGACACGGTCAAGGGCTTCGCGGAAATTCTCGACGGCAAGCTCGACGACGTTCCAGAAGGCAACTTCTACATGAAGGGTAACATCGACTCCGTCCCGCGCGACTAAGGGATCTCAAATTTGAAATCTCAAATCTCAAATTCAAAATGCCTCTCCTACTCGATATCGTAACCCCTGAGAAAAAGATTTTCTCAGGGCCTGTTGAAAACGTTTATCTCCCCGGAGTGGACGGAGAACTGGGCATCTTGCCATCTCACATCGGTCTGGTCACCGCGCTGCAACCCGGTGTCCTGCGTTACCTTCACAGTGGAGTTACCGAGACCCTCGCCATCGGCTCCGGCTTTGCCGAGGTCACCGATACCAAGGTCGTAGTCCTCACCGACAGCGCCCTTGGAGAGGCTGAAATCGACGAGGATACGGTCGAGGCTGCCATTCAGCGGGCCAAGGAAAAACTCGCTTCCGTAGATCACAGCCTCGATGCTGAAGAAGTTGCCTACCTCCAAGGAGTCATCGCCAAGTCCACCGCCGCCTTGCTGTTCAAGCGCAGGGGCCAATAAGGCGGCAGCCGGGGGCTGATCCATCCAGTCTCTCAGTTGCGCGGGTTCCACCACCCGTTATCGTTCTCCGGGCCACAGAAGCCGATGTTTGCAGCCTCGTTGTCGCCTCCGTAGAAGTTCGTCCCGCCGTCGGGCGAGCGGCTCTCAGCGGTGACGTGGCCGTCGCACCAGGCAATGAGGGCACGACCGTTGAAGCGGAAATGGATGCTTGGCTGAAGCGCTCCGACCATTTCCCAACGGGGGTTCACCGCTTGCCGGGGTTCAGCGAAGGGGTACTCCTGAAGCCCCTCGGCCTTGGCAAACGCGGTTGTGGCAAACATGATAGTCCGGTCGGGACTTTTGACATTTGCAGGCCGGTTGGGCTGGAACGAAGCGCCTGGCATCCCGCCTATGTAGGTGGCATTGTAGCCGTAGCCACCGGTTCCATTTTCCCAAGAAGACTCACCACCAAGATGACGCGAAAACTCCGGGCACATCCCAACCCGACGGCTGAGCCCGAGGTATTCGGAAAGGAAGCCCCTTTCGGGATCAAACCGGCCACCTGCGCTTGTCCGCCCGCCGTGCCAACGGATGCGGTTTCTTGGCTCGCCAGCCGGGCAGTAAGTCTGAAAATCCGTGGCGTACAGCAGATTGGCCGCTGCGAGCTGGCGTAAATTCGCAGCGGAAACGGCTTGGTTGGCGCGGAGTCTGCCCGCCCGGATACCATAGAATCCAAGCACGCTGACCGTGGCGATGATCGCAAACACAACCAACATCTCGACCAGGGTGAAGCCGGGGATTTTTCTGACGGTTTTCATGGTTCGGCAGCGAGGCGATAGAACCGCCGACCTGAAGACCGCGGCCCGGTGACGGTGACTTGCACGAGATGCTCTCCGGCTTCCTCCACAGTGGCTCCGACAAGCGGTTGCCAGTGATCCAGGGTGGAACTGGTCTCGACGCGGAGCGTCCCGCCGGCCCGATAAGCAAGGCGCTGAAAACGCAGGATCACCTGCGTGGCCGCGCTCTCGATCGCAAGCGCTGTGTCTCCGGTGAGGTAGGCGATGAGGTTCGGGATACCGTCTTGGTCGGGATCCGCCGTGGGCAATGCATCATTCCCCACGAGATTCCGACTGACCGTCCAAGCTGCATAGCTGGTCAGGACCGGGGCAAACGCACCGACCGCATCAAGATCGAATCCCCCGAATTCATGTTCGGTGGGATAGGGGTCATTGATTGGATTTCCCAGTGAGTCTACAGAGCGATGGGCCACGGAAAGCGAACCAACAACGTCTATCACGCGGACATGGGTGACCCGGTGGATGTCGAGTGTCGGGTGATGCTTGCGGAGCTCTGCAAGATCAAAGGGAGTGCCGGATCCACCAGGCACCTTGCCTGCCAGATTGTGGATGTTGGTTGGATCCAATGTGCCGAAGCCGGGAATCTGGGTGCTGGTCTGGGTAAGCGAAATGGATGGGAACCGGAAAAAATTCTCTCCGTCCGAGCTGACTTCGACATGGGCAAGTTCGAGGAAACTGCTGTTGAACGCATTTTCAAACACCGCGAAATCGGGGCCGGCGATATCCGTGATGGGACTTGTAAACGTGATGGTCGCAGAACCTTCATCACCCAACGAAACGACAGGAAACGGATCTCCCCCATCGCCAAAAGTCACATCGGCCGGACCGACCGCGCTATTTTCGTCGCCAAAGCTGGGGAAAATTTGATCTTCACCAGTGTAGGCAATGTCTTGTGGTCCGCGTTCCAACACAACAGCATCCGCCCACAGCAAAATCCGTGGATCATCCGCAGGAATCGACTGAACTGGAAATGGCCCGGCGAGGGCGACATTTACGAAAACCTGGAAAACTAACAGATAAGATTTCATTTACGTTTGAAAACCATAGAGCCCGCCACCGTTCTCGCGGAGGCGGGCGATTGAAATCATCGCACCCGCTTGCGACGAAGGAGGATGAGAGAGGCTCCGGCAATGAGAACAATCGAGCCTGGTTCGGGGATGGCAGCAGGCGCATTCACCCCCTGGGCGGGACCAGGCCCACCGAAAGCGGCATAGACATAGCCGTCCCACGAACCATCGACCAGCGGACGTCCGAGCACACCGGTATTCGAGGACACCCATGCACCAGGACCAGCCTCATCATAGGGACTCCCAAGCGGCGGCAAGACATGGGTTCCCGTCGGCGCGGCACCATCGTTGAAGTTACCGCTGACTTGGGAGTTGTTGACAAAATAATTGAGATACGCGCCGGTTGTGGCGTTAAAGCCTGGAAACGAGTTTCCCTGCCACTGCAGGTTGCTGATAAAGCCGCTTGATAGCCCTGTAACCACGAAGGCCCCGTTCGAAGCAGCCGCAAATGCAGCCAGCATGTCCGCACCGGTCTTGCTCTCGCTAGATTGCCAACGGTAACCCCACGCCCACGCATCGGCTTGCGTAGGCCACTGGATCACCATCACAGCTTGGCTGACACCCACCCCGGCATCCGGTCCGATCCAGTGGGTGACATCCGCCATGAGAAACGAAGCCGCTCGAGCTTCAAACAAGGTTGCAGAGCAAATAAGCGCACCCGCTGCAATCAGGTGCATCGTTTTATTCAATTTCATCCGTCTCTTCAGTGTGGTCGATTTTCACGAAGAGAGAATTCTGGACAGTCTGGCCAGAATTTCCTCCCGTCGATCCTCTTTCGCGGAGGACCATGAATTCCGTTTCCCCGGACGAATCCGGCTAACGGGGCTGACGAGCTCAGGAAAGCACAAGTATTCGGGCTCCCAGCTTGGCCTCCTCCCCGCCTTCACCCTTCTTTCGAACGATTGGCTGTGTGGGGACTTGTATCTGGATACCGCTGCGCGACAGCTCCGGGCTCTCACCGGATTCCATGACGCTTTCGTGATTTGTCGGCAGAACGCTGGGGCTTTTTCCAAATCGCCGCAAGACCAATCCCTTTCTCAGATCCCCAATCACATCCCATGCGCACGAAATCATCATTTACGCGGCAAGCAAGAACTTGGGTTGCAGCTTGACCTTCGCGAGCAGGGCGATTTCCTTGCACCATGTTTCGCGAAGTTTTGAAATCCAAGTTGCACCGGGCCATGATCACGGGGTCGGATGTTGATTACGAGGGAAGTATCGAAATCCCCACCGACCTGATGGCGGCTGCGGACTTATGGGCGGGCGAGAAGGTTCTTGTCGCCTCCATCACCACCGGAAACCGTCTGGAGACCTACGTGCTCGCCGGCCCACCCGGCACCGGGCACATCATGATCAACGGCGGTGCCGCCCACCTCATCAAAGCGGGTGAACGCGTCGCCATCATGGCATTCGCCCTTTCGGAAGCTCCCATCACCTCCTCGAACCTGCTGCTTGATGACCAAAACAACATCGTCCGCGCCAGCCAGTAAGAAGGTAGGCACCATCATTCCTACCTCCCGGATTTACCTCATTCTAGGGTCAATTCTCTGAACCTGGAATCCGCAGTTGCCACGCGGATGTGGGCTGAATGGATGTCAGGTCACTGCTGAGGGCTTGCTTGAGTTGGGTCAAAGAGCAGCCAGGGTGGTGGTTTGCCCAGGCTCAGGCTCAACTGCGACGCAATTTGACTAAGCCATTGCCGCATCGTCCTGGAGTCGGCGGCAATCGGCGCAACGGGTGCCGCCAACCAGACCGTTGAGCGAGAAGGCTTGGTCACATCGATTACACGAGCGGCATTCGGGCTGGTGCGTGGCCGAGTGAAATCTGCCGCAAGTTGGTGAAATCCAGCTCTCCCTCACCCAATGGGTGAATCAATGATTCGCACGCTTTCGTCTTCAAACGCCAAAAATATAGGCACTTGGGCCGCCAATCCCCAATCACAACTGCCGATTCGAGGATGAAATGACATTGACCCGCACGGCGAGACGTGCAAGTCTGCTGGCCCATGAATGGTCTCCAGTCACTCGCTCTCATCTCATGCCTGACCCTAGTGGCTTGCGACACGATGAACCGCCCGATCACCGACGGTAACTTTGATCCCCTGCGCGCCCCTGGCACCAACGCTGCCCCCGCCGTGGCGACCGGGCCTTCATTTTCTGCAGGCCAATTCGTCCGCGCATCCCTTGACAACACCGCGTTTTTCAAAACCCGCCCCAAAGGCGATGCTGATGCCGATAAACTCCTCAAACGCGGCACCTCCATGAAAGTGATTTCCACCGCCAGCAACTATGTCAAAGTAGAGCTTGATAGCGGTGATGTCGGCTTTGTCCCAGCCATCATGCTCGAGGACCCCAACGCCGCCACATCCTCATCAACCACCCGACCGGGCGAATACCAAGTCTATCCTCCCTTGCCCACAAGTGGCCCAGTCGAGCCACTCCCAGGCATCGACCCCGCCGGCCTGCCACCCGAGGGGGCCATCCCCACCGCTGTCTCTTATACACATCTCCGAGCCCACGAGACAGGCAGAAATCT
>ERZ1022724.72-NODE-72-length-26029-cov-19.624355_pt1 | contig 26029 bp, 21 predicted proteins | sample MGYA00521091_ERZ1022724 | MGnify/ENA primary metagenome ERZ1022724 (study PRJEB33162, sample SAMN09537610) | freshwater metagenome | isolation source: freshwater | place: Canada:Alberta | collected 2017-07 | study: EMG produced TPA metagenomics assembly of the... | reverse complement strand
ACACCTCACGCCGCTGGCGACAAGTGGGCGGGCCCGGCGGTCCAGCCCTACCGACCTTCGACTTTCAGACCTTCGACGCCCTTCCTCGCAATTTCAGCATTTCATTCGGTCGGCATGGCGTCCTTGGCGTCTTAGCGGTTCAAACCCTGAAAACTGGAAAACCTGGAAGCAAGTCAAAGGCACTCTGAACATCAACGACCCAGATGCCTGGAATCAATGGTTAAAACGCCGGTTCCTAGGTTTGATCGTGGCAGGTGCAGGCGGCCACGAGCTTCGCAGGCCTTTGACAACTTGACGAAGCTAGAATGCGAGTGATTCTAACAATTTCCCATGGATTCCGCCGAAGCCGCCATTGCTGAGAACCGCGATGATATCGCCAGGAAGGGCGTCCGCCTTCACTTTGCCGATGATGGTTTCCACATCGGGTAAGTACCAGCCTTTGCCGCCGAGACGGGCGATGTCGGTGGAGAGTTTGTCAGGGTCGAGCCGGTCGTTTGCGGGGATTTTGTGGAGGTCCGGGATTCCCGCGACGATGGCGAAGTCCGCCAGGGCGAGGGACTCGGCGAGTTCGTTCTGGAACACCGCGCGGCGGGTGGTGTTAGAGCGTGGCTCGAACAGGATCCAAAGCCGGGAATCCGGGTGACGCTGGCGCAGGCTCTGCACCGCAAGGCGGATCGCCGTGGGATGGTGCGCGAAGTCGTCAATCACCTTGATGCCATTGACCTCGCCACGGAGTTCCTGGCGGCGGGCGACCCCTTCGAAGGTTTCGAGTCCATCGCGGATTTCAGCGACGCTGAGTCCTGCGAAGGTGGCGGCAGCGACAGCCATGGCGGCATTGCGGACATTGAACTCACCGGTCATCCGGGTGGAGTAGGAAATGCCGCCGAGGGTGAACGAGCTACGGTCGGTCTCGTAGTTGAGGTCGCTGATGCGGAGCGTGCAATGTTCTCCGAAGCCGACGCTGGTTACGGGGCATGGTGCTTGGGACGCGACGTCGAGGCAGTTCGGCTCGTCGCCATTGATGTAGGCCATGCCGCCACGCGGGACGATGTTGAGCAGGCGGCGGAAAGTGAGCTTGATCTCGTCAAGTGAGCTGTAGATGTCCGCGTGGTCGAACTCGATGTTGTTGATGACCACGCACTCGGGCAGGTAGTGGAGGAACTTCGAGCGCTTGTCGAAGAAGGCGGTGTCGTATTCATCCCCTTCCAACACGTTGAATTCGGAATCGGTGAAACGAGCGCCGCAGCCGAGATTTTTCGGGAGTCCGCCGATCATGTATCCGGGGTCGCGGCCGGCATTTTTAAGAATCCATGCGAGCATGGAAGAGGTGGTGGTCTTGCCATGGGTTCCGGAAACGACGTAGTTCCGTTTTCCACGCAGGAAGAACTCCTTGAGCACCTCGGGCAGGGAATGATAGAGGAGCTTCCGGTCGAGCGCGGCCTCCGCCTCGGGATTTCCGCGGGAGATGGCATTCCCGATGATCACGACATCGGTGTCGGCGGGGATGTTCTCCTCGTGGTAGCCTTCCGATAGCACGATGCCTTGGCTGCGGAGGAAATCCGACATCGGGGGATAGACGCTGGAGTCCGAGCCGGTGATGGTGAAGCCGCGTTGTTTCATAGCGGCGGCGACGGCCCCCATGGCAGTGCCGCAGATACCGGTGAAGTGGAAGTGGGTCTTGTCTGACATCGAGAGGGGCGAGGCTAGGCGGCGATTTCGGTCCTGCCAATCAGGAATCGCTAGTGAGGAGGGATTTTGAGGGTCTCGAATCTCCGCCGCTGGAGTCGAGTTGCTGGAATGGTGCTCAGAACGTAGGTGCCGCGACGGTCGCCTTATCCCGCTCCTCGGAACGGCGCCGGAGGATGCGGTCGGCGGTTTCGGTCACCATTTCCTGGAGCAGGAGCCAGAGATGTGAGCCTTGGCGATAGTCAGCTGGGGCGATGTGTTTGACCCTGCCGGCGTGGGTGGAAAGTTGGAAGCATTTTCGGAATGACCGGCCGGTGCTATCATCCGGGTTATAGACCGCGATTCCCTGACCACCATTTCTTGCCATCACGGTGAAGCAGGGGACGTCGGTCGGCCCGTCACCGACATAGACCATGTTTTCAAACGGGATCGGCCTCTGCTCGGGGGGCATGTGGTCGTTCACGTCCTGGTCGTAGCCTAACATGCCTTTGTTGATCCGGAAGAGGAACTGGGTCTTGGTGGTGTGTGAGATGGCGCGCTTCGGGAAACTGATTCGCCCCTCCGCATCCTCGCCGAACTCACAGCCGAACATCGCCTTGACGTAAGGTTGCAAACGCGATCCGTCGAGCAGGGCCTTGAGCCCGGAGGAAATGATGTAATGCTCGATCTTGATCCCCGCGAGTTCGTGCTCAGGGCGCAGGCAGGCCTTTGGCAGGGCCTCGAAAAGCTCGGGTAGACCTGGGAAAAACCGCAGGCCGGCACCCAGCTCGGAGAGGCGGGCATTCGTCACATTATCCATTCCAAGATAATCGAGCAGACATTTCATGTAAGCCAGCTCGCCGTCCCATTTCTGGTCGTGGACAAGGGTGTTGCATTTGGCCCAGAATTGAGCGGGATCGATTCCGAATTCAGGAAACACGACATCGTCCTGCATGTATCGCGGGCTGAGCGTTTGGTCGTAGTCATAAACCAACGCGATCGTGTTTTGCGGAGCTGCCATGCCGCACCAAGCAACCAAGAGTCGTCCGTTGCGACAAGGCTGAAATGCCCTTGGGGAACGATTCTGAAGAAATCCACCCCTTGAGAATGGCGCTTGCCCAAAATCCGAAGGCCGGAGAAACTCGGACTCAGCTGTGACACAATATCTTCCTTATTATCAATACCTGCGACCCGTGCGGTGGCATTTTGCCTTCGGCATCATCGCCGGTCTTTTGTATGCCGTGGCCACCGGTGCCGGGATGCCCCTGATGGTGGATGTGGTGTTTCCCATCTTATTCAGCGAGCCCGGGAAGGCCAGTGATTGGTATCAGTTGTGGCTAACCCGGCAACTGGGAAGCATGTCCCACGAGCGGCTGCTTTTCCTCACCTGCTTGTGGATTCCCGGAGTCTTCCTATTCCGCGCCTTGTCAGGGTATGCCAATACCTACCTGATCCAATATGTCGGTCACAAGGTGTTGGAGGACATCCGCCTCGACTTGTTCATCAAACTGCAAAAACTTCCCCTAGCGTTCTTCAAGAACAATCAATCCGGCGATCTGTTGGCAAGGCTCATGAGTGATACGACGGTCCTCAAGCAGATCGTTGCCAATACTTCGAGCGATCTGATCAAGCAACCTGCCACACTGGCCACCGCACTTGGATTTCTGGTTTGGAAGGCGTTTACGAACCACAGCTTTTTCATCGCCATGATTGCGATGCTGACCATGCCGGTCTGCGTGCTGATCATCCGTGCGGCGGGTAAAAAGCTCGCCCGCAGGGCTAAAGCGCTTCAATCCCAGGGTGGAACCATGACCGCCGCGCTCTCGGAAACCTTGCAGGCCCCGCTGGAAATCCGGGCCTACAATCTGGAGGCCAGACAAGTAGCGACGTTCCGCAGCAGGACAAACGAGATTCTGCGCTTGAGCATGAAAGTGGTGAAATACCGACAAGCGATTTCGCCAGCCATCGAGGTGGTCGCCGCCTCCGGGTTCGCCTTCGCGCTCTATGTGGGCGTCCGCGAGGGCATGACACTCAAGGACTTCATGACCTTGGGAATGGCCCTGTTCATGTCCTATGAGCCCATCAAGAAACTGGGAATGATCCACTCGCAGCTCAAGCAGGGTGACGCGTCCATCGAGCGCATCAATCATATCGCCCAAGAGCCCGAGACGCTGTTAGAGCCGGCACACCCCCTGCCCTTTCACGCGCCCCGGAAAAACATCTGCTTCGAGAACCTTTCGTTTGCCTACCGCGAGGAGCCCACCCTCAGGAATCTTCAGGTGAGCATCCCGGTGGGCCAAGTCGTCGCGCTCGTCGGTCCCAGCGGTGCCGGGAAATCCACCTTCGCCAACCTGGTGCCCAGATTTTATGACCCGCAGTCCGGCGCGATCACCTTTGATGGGATCGATATCCGCCAGTTCGCCAAGAAAGATTTGAGAAACTCCATCGCCGTCGTTCCCCAAACTCCAGCCCTTTTTCTCGGATCGATCATGGATAACATCCGGATCGGCAAGGAGCAAGCCACCGATGCCGAGGTCGAGGAGGCCGCCCGCAAGGCCAACGCCCACGACTTCATCTGCGGGCTTCCCCAAGGTTATCAGACCGAGGTGGGCGAGCGCGGCGACCTTCTATCCGGAGGTCAGCGGCAACGGGTCGCGATCGCCCGGGCCTTTCTCAAAGACGCCCCGATTTTAATTCTCGATGAGGCCACCAGCGCGCTCGACGCTGATAGCGAGGCCATGATCCAGCAGGCGCTCGCGGCGCTCGTCAAAGGGCGCACCACCTTCATCATCGCCCACCGCTACAGCACCATCACCATCGCCGACAGGATCCTCGTTTTCCAAAAGGGCGAAATCGTCGCTGACGGAAACCATGAGACACTGCGACACTCCGACCCCATCTATCAGGCGATGGCTGGCAGCCAGCTGTTAGGCGGTGGATCCTGAAGGGTCCGGAGCCAGGAAAGATTTGCGGCACAACTCCGCATACTTCCCACCCTCCAGGAGCAGGCTTGAGTGGGTCCCCTGCTCAATGACCCGGCCCTTTTCCAAGACGTAAATCCGGTCCGCATTCTGAATGGTCGAGAGGCGGTGAGCGATGACGAAGGCCGTGCGATTGGCCATGAGTTGGTCAAGCGCATCTTGAATCTGCCGCTCGGTTTCGGAGTCCACCGAAGCGGTCGCCTCGTCTAACAGCAAGATCGGCGCATTCTTGAGCAGCGCCCTTGCGATTGAGAGCCGCTGTTTTTCACCTCCGGAGAGCTTCACCCCCCGCTCGCCGACGTTGGTGTCCAATCCCTCGGGCAAGGCTCGCACAAAACTTTCCGCATGGGCGGCGGCCAGCGCGCTCCATAAATCCACATCCGTGGCCTCGCGTTTTGCCAATTGAAGATTCTCGCGCACCGTGCCATTGAACAGAAATGGCTCCTGGGTGACGTATGCCAGCCGATCCCGGAGTGAGGTTTTGGCAAGCGTTGCCGTGTTGGTTCCGTCGATGGTGATTTCACCCGCGGTCGCTTCATAAAACCGCGCCAATAACGAAAGCACCGTGGTCTTCCCCGCTCCGGTCGAGCCCACCAGCGCGATCGTTTGGCCGGCGGGGGCATCGAGCGTGACGCCGTGCAAGGTCGGTTGCTCCTGGTAGGAAAAGGAAACATTTTCAAAGCGCACATGACCTGCGATTTTTTCGGGAAGGTGCGCACCCACCGTCGAGTTGCGCTCCTCGTCCGCATCCAGGATTTCAAAAACCCGATCCGCCGCCGCACGTCCCGAAAGCACCATCTGGTTGAGCGAATTCAGACGGTCGATCGGCTCATAAAACAGCGAGAGAAAGAGCAGGAATTTCGTGAAGTCCCCTTCGGTTAGCTCGCCCCGCATCACCGCCGCCCCACCGAAAGCAAGCACCAGCACATAACCGATCATCCGCACAAACGACATCCCCGGCGAATACAGCGCCCACCACTTCATCATCCGCAAGGTGGCCACCCGCAGCAGATCGGAAAACCGGTTGAACCGCGCGTGCTCGACCGCCTCCGCCGCATAGGCTTTGATTTGGCGGACGCCCGACACATTGTCATGCAGCAGCGCATTCAAGTCGGACGCAGCATCCCGCTGGTTCCGGTAGCGATCCCGGCCCCGGGTCGAGTAAATCCACGCACCCGCAGCCAGAAACGGCACCGGCAAGGTCGCCCATGCCGCCACCGATGGATTCAGGTAAAAAAGAAAAGCGCCGATCCCGACCACCTGCAGCGCCGCGATCAATCCCTGCTCGATCCCGTCGATGAGCACCCGCTCCATATTGGTCACATCCTCCACCACCCGGGTCATGATGTCCCCGGTCCTGCGCGTGTCGAACCACTGGAGCGGCAACCGCTGGATCTTCTCGTAAAGATCCGAACGAATATCGAAGATCACTTTCTGTTCAAAAATGTTGTTGATGAAAATCCGCAGCGAATTGAGCCCTTCCTTGATAAAAAAGCCGCCCAAAGCCGCCACGATCCAAAAATAAAATTCCCCGTGCCGCTCAGGATTCGGAAAAATTTCGTCGATCACGTATCCCGTCACATTCGGGAACACAAAAACCGCCAAAGTCATCAACAACGCGCAAAAAAGCTGGGCGACCGCGAGACCTGGATAGTGGCGCAGGTACGAAAATACTCTTAAAATCGACTTCATGAACGGGGTTGCGATGGCTCAAGGTGAGTGCTTTGTAAAGCCAAGGTGGTGCAAAGGCTGAAAGTCCCCGAACTTTTGGATTGCGGAGGCCATTCCATCATCCCTAAGCTTTGCCCACGCAAGGTTCTTCAAGTTTAATTTTTTAAAATCCATGACCAAATTTTTCGGAATCACCACCATTGTCGTCCTCGCACTCTCGGCGTTCATCGCTTCGAAAAACAAGGCGGCTTACGAGGCGACCCTGGCAGAGACCGCAAACCAAAAAGAATTGCTGACCAAGGTCAAAGCACGCCTCAAGGCAGCCGAGGAAGTTCTCGCCGCCCTCCCGGTGGAGCCTGCTGAAGTCGATGCGGAGTCAGACCGGCTCACTGCTGCGGAATCCAAACAGAAAAAAGCCAATGATGACTTGACCGCAGAGTCCCAGGCCATCGCTGCGAAAATTGCGGAAAACAAGGCCAAACTCGACGACATCCGTCTCAAAACCGAGAAAACCGGCGACCTCAAGGAGCTTGGTGCCAAGTTGCGCGCAACCAATGCGGAAGTGGAAGAACTCAAGCAATCCATCGACGCTGGCGAGGCCAAGCTTGCGAATCTCACCGCCACCACCACCACCACCGATCAACAGTCCGCCAAGCTCAGGGGCGAGTTTGAGACCTTCGCCCGGGGCGAGTCACTTCCGTCTCTCAGCACCCGGATCCGCTCGATCTATCCGAACTGGGGCTTCGTAACGCTTGGGTCGGGCAATAATGCGGGAGTCATGACCAACTCGACTCTCCACGTCGTTCGGGATGGCGCAACCATTGCCAAACTCCTGGTCACGGCCGTCGAAAGCAGCACCTCCTCCGCAAGCATCATTCCCGACTCGCTCGCTCCCGACGCGACCTTGATGGTCGGTGACAAGGTCGTGCCCGGCGTCAAGTGATCCCTAGCTCCCATCCCCGTTTACCTTTCTCAATTAAAAAATTCCTGATTCAAAAACTCGCATGAAATCAATTTTTTACGGCGTTGCCATCCTCGTTGCCTGCGGTGCTGCCTACTTCTCCTACGACCTCTCCAACAAGTTTGAAGCTCTTCAAGCAGACCGCCTGGCAACCATCGCGGATAACAAAACCACCACGGCATTGGCCGACGCTGCCGACGCAGACATCAAAAAGGAAAGAGCCCTGCTCGCCTCCGCCCAGGAAAAGCGAGATCTCCTCACTCAGTCGGTGGACCAACTCAAGTCCGCTGGAAACGCCCTCACCAACGAGGTGGCCCGCGCTAACGACGACCTGAAGAGCCAGGACGTGGAATTCGCCGCCCTCAACAAGGCCCTCGAAGAAGTCATCGCAACCCTCGGCGATCTCGCAGGAGCAACCCTCGAGAACTTGCCCGAAAAGATCCAGGAAATCGAAGCCGACAAAGCTGCCAAGCAACAAAAACTCGAAGAGCTCAACACTCTCAACGAAAGTGCTGAGAAGAGCCTGGCCAGCAGCCGGGCCGAACTGGACCGCCTCAGCAAGCGCAAGATGGACCGTGGCAGCCGTATCGCCCGCAACTCCATGGGCGCTGTCATCACCGCCGTCAACCAAGACTGGGGCTTCCTCGTCATCGGTGCCGGTTCCAACTCCGGCTTCACTCCGCAGACCACCCTGATCGTCGAGCGCGACGGACGCAAGATCGGCCGGGTCCGCCCATCCTCCATCGAGCCTACCCAGACCATCGCCGAAATCGATCTCCAAAGCCTTGCCGCGGGTGTCCGCTTGCAGCCAGGAGACCGGGTCGTCCTCGCCTCTCCGCTCACTGACTGATCGGCAGACTGATTGCCGCAATCTCCCTTGCGGACCTTGCCAACCTCGAAGCTCAGCTTATCTTCCCACAATGACAACGTTATTTGCCAAACTCGCCTTGGTTCTCGCCACCGGCCTTGCATTCAGTTCTTGTGCGGACACCAGTGAACCCAAGCCCGCAGGACCAGCCTCTGAAACGAGCCAAATCCCTTGGAACACACCCATTCCCGGCCAAGGGCAAGGCGCGTTTGGCGCGATGCCGCAGAACCAGTTCCGGCGCTGATCCCAGCTCCGTCAGTCACGGTGATACGGTGAACCGCTCTTCAGCGTGGCCACCCGGTAAAGCTGCTCCAGAAGCACCAACAACGCCAGCTCGTGCTGCAGCGTGAATGTGGACAGATTCAAGACCAGATCGCATTCCTCACGCAGCGCTTCGCTATGACCGTCTGCCGCCCCGATCAGGAAGGCCACCGTTTTCACGTCACCCCGCAACTCGAGCGCGGCCAGCCTGTCGGCAAACTGACGGGTGCTCAAGGAGAGCCCTCTTTCGTCCAAAGCCACCCGGAAGCACCCCTGCGAGCGATCCAGCAGGCGGGCGGAAACCTCCTCACGCCCTCCCGGCTTGATGACCACCAGCTCATGGCCACCCACCCGCGAAAGGCGCTTCAAATACTCCTCAACCCCGGCCTTGGCATAGGCAAGAGCCGGTTTACCCGCGACAATCAGACGAATTTGCATCAGAACGATCGAAGCTTGCTCAAGTCCAGCCCATCCGCCAACCTCAAACCCTCATGAAGCATTGCATTTTCTTGCTGATTCTGGCGTTCAGTTCCTGCACTCAGGGGCCCGGCCCGATCACTCCGCAAACCGCTGTCGAACGACAAATGATCGGCCTGCTCGAGAAGTTTGACCGCTGGGATGAAGATGGAGATGGCAAGCTGAGGGCTTCTGAACTCAAAGAGGCCCAGAAACGCAGCGGCCATCACCCGGCACGGATCATTGAATTTTATGACACCGACGGCGACCAAGCCATCTCGCTTCGCGAAGCTCAGGCGGGTTTCCGGAGAGTCGAAGAAGCGGAAAGAAAGGCCAAGCGCTGACAAGGGCTCATGGTGACGCGTTCTTTGCCCCAAGGAACCGCGCTCTCCCGAACCGCCGAAGCACAAGGGGAGACGATGTTGGGGAGCTTCGCGCTTGCCCAGCGGCTGCACATGCGCCAGGGCGGATCGGAGTTTGCCCCCTCCTTGATACGTGGAACTACGGGAATGACTTTTGGCAAGCGGTCTCACTGCGGACCCCTGGATCCTGGAAGCGGATGAGGCGGTTTACCAATCCGCCAACGATTCGAGAATGCGGGCGGCTTGGGAAAAATCGAGGCTTGCGGTGACCCGGTTCGGCACCGCCCACGCCGGCATTCCGGCGGCGGTGGCGGAATTGAGGCCGTTGAGGGAATCCTCGATCACGAGGCAGTCCGCCGGAGCCAGCGCAAGCCGTCTCGCCGCCTCCAGGTACAGATCGGGCGCGGGCTTGATTCTCGGCGCATCACCGCGGCATACGACTTCTTGAAAATACCCAACAAGCCCGAGCTTCTCCAGCCAGCCATCGACCCACGCATGGGACGAACTGGAGACGACGGCAAGGGGCGTCCCCTCGGCTTTGAGCTTTTCAAGCAGGCTTACCACACCGTGCATCGGCCCGGCGTCTGCCAGCTCGGCCATGATGTCGGCCTGCCGCCGGGTGTCGAGGTCGTGCCAGTCGAAGGCCGCTCCGGTAAGATCCTCCAGGTGGGTTTTGGGCGACCACGTGGCGAAGTCCGAGCCGATGCACCGGGTGTAAACCTCCAGCGGCAGGTCATGACCATGATCCTCAAAGGTGCGCAACCAAGCCTGATAGATCGCCCATTCGGTGTCCACCAGGACCCCGTCGAAATCAAACAACACCGCAGAAAACTCCATGGCGCTGGGATGCCCTGCCTGGCGCTTTCCCGCAAGCCCGGATTTTCACGGCCATGTCCAAACCACCGGAAAGCCAACGCGATAAAACCGCTTGGTGCCCGCGGCGGGAAAAGTCACGGACGTCGTGGTGCTGCCGCCGACGGTAAACGGAACATTGACCGCTGCGTCCGTGAGCCACGGCGGTGCCAGCGTGTCGCTGCCTTGGACTGCTCCAGCACGCCCGAGCGGGACATTGGCGATGGTGATCTGTGCGTTGCTACCGGGGCGGGTGATGTTGGTAATCTTGACCGGGGAGATGAGCTGCTGAGCGAGATCGGCAAGGAACATTTGGAACTTCGCGGTTGGATGTAAATCGTCCCAAAAAATGTAGTTCGTCGCAGTTCCTGTCACCAGTGACGGGCTCTCGAAATCAAATATTGCTCCTTCTGTGCCTGGCGGGTGAATCAACCCAAAGGCACTTGGATTTGCAATTGCTTGCTCGAAGAATGTAAAGGTATCAGGTCGATGAATCACAAGTCCAGGTTTAGATGCCGCAAGTGAAATCATCGCAGCAGCAAAGGCGGTATTAAACTGAATCACTCGATCCTTCATAAAGGCATTCGATACCGCGTCTAGACCATAATACGGTGCCACGCCCACATTGACGGCATTGGGCATCACAATCACTCGCGCACCTTTGTCATACAGCGTGGTTACAGCTTGAGCATGTCTCGCAACCACACTCGCAATGAAGTTGTTCCAAGGAGCAAGTGGAGTGCTGGGCGAGTAGGGAGGTTCATTTCCAGCAGTATTCATAAATCCCACAAAATCGGCGCTGTTGACCCAGACAGCGTATAGTGCGGTAGCGCTGTCGGCAGGCATCGAAAACGAATTGACGGAGGTTATCAGAGCTTGGCTATCATGTCCAAAATAAGAGATATTCTTACTTGCCTCATACGTAATCCCTTGCCACTTCGCGAGAACCTCCACCCACACCCGGCCATTGCAGTTCGTATTCTCGAAATAGAGTGGACTTGGCGGTCTTGGCAGTGGCGGTAGGTTTCTCGTTGTCGTAGAAACCCCATCGCCGAAGACATAGATGGACGAAAAAGAAGCGGAGCTCCTTGCGAGCGGCAGTGCCAGGAGCAAGAGCGCGAGAGACAGGCGAATGTTGGAGGATTTTCGAAACATGGTCAGCGGGTTCGGTGAGAGGAGTCGGTTCTTGACGGGAGCAGGAATTGAAATTATCAAGATTTCTTAAGTTTTTTACCCCCGCCACCAAAGGATCGTTTTTGCGGTCCAATTACCGACGTTTTCCTATGTCAAAATGAATGATTCGTCCACGATGATTATCAAAAAAATTTGTCTTTTTTTCTTACTTTCCGCGCCTTGTCCGGTTTTCGGAAACGGGTTTCGTTTGGTGAGTCAGGACGCATTTGCAGCCGCACGTGGCGAGGCCTTTGCCGCTACGGCGGACAATCCATCGGCCGTGCACTACAACCCAGCCGGGATCAGCCAGCTTGAAGGCAGCCAAGTCCGCTCGGGGGTGTATGCGCTCAATTTCGAGCCGACCTTCACTCCGCCCGCCGGGCGTGCGAACTCGGGAACGCTGTATGAGATCGAAGACGAGGATGCCCTCGCGCCCCAGCTTTACGGGACTTACCGGATTCCGGACTCGCCGCTGACCGTGGGCCTGGGAATCTACGCCCCGCACGGCGCGAGCGTGACCTGGCCGCAGAATACGGGATTCCGGGCGGTGGCCACCGCCGGTGAGCTGACCTATCTGCGTTTCAACCCCGTGATCGCCTGCGAGATCCTGCCCGGCCTGTCAGTCGCTGGCGGACTGATGGTGGATCACGCGGAGATCCTGTTAGAGCAAGGACTGCGCCGCTCGGAAAGACCGTTGGCAAATTCATTCCGTTTCGATGGAGATGACATCAGCTTGGGATGTAATCTTGGGATTTTATGGAAAATCAACGAGCGGTTTTCCATCGGTGCGACTTACCGGAGCGCGGTGAAGCAGAACTTCGACGGGCACACCAACATCGAACAGCAGCCGATCATCCAGCCTACGGAAGTCCCGGCGAGTGCCGAGTTGGAGTTTCCCTACACCGCAGTGGTGGGCTTGTCGTACCGGCCCACCAGCCGCTGGAACATCGAGGTGAATGCGGACTACTCGAACTGGAGTTCGATGGACCAGTTTGTCATCCGCCAGAGTGAGCGGCCACCGTTCCCCGTGCAGCAGAACATTCCGGTGACCCTGGCGTTCCAGGACAGCTGGATTTACAAACTGGGTGCCACGCGTTACTTCGACGCGGGCTGGTATGCGAGCGCGGGTTACGTGTTCAACCAGAACTCAGTGCCGGATGATTTTTACAGCCCGACGGTTGCGGATTTGGACCGGCATTTCCTGACTGCGGGCATCGGGCGCAAGTGGTCGCGCTACCAACTGGATGTGACCTACCAATTCGGCTTTGCCGAGGACCGGGAGGTGACGGACAGTTTGCCACCATCGAGCCCCGCGCGGTTCGTGGGCCAGAATGCGGATGGCACTTACGGATTCGGGAGTCATGGATTGTTGATATCGCTGGGGATGAAGTTCTGAGAAATCTCAGCAACTTTCGGGATGGCGGAGGGTTTGATGAAACAAGACCCGACCCGCCATGCTCCCACAAGCCGACAACACCTGGACGATTTTTGAAGCAGCCCATCTCATCAACCGCGCGGGCTTCGGCGGGAGCCCGGCCGCCATCAAGAGCCTGCACGCGCTCGGGCGGACGCAGGCGGTGGAGTCATTGATCGCGCCGGGCGAGCCCTTGGATGCCTTCCCCCGGCCTGCCTGGAGCGAGCGCGAGCAGGCGCTGGCCACCTTCAAGGCCCGCCGCGACGAGTTCCGGGCGGGGAAAAAAGCCATGCGCGAGCTCACCCCTGAAGAGGCGGAAAAGAAGAAGCGCGAGTTCGTCAAACGCAACCAACAGGAAGCCCGCCAGCAAGGACTCGAGGCCCAAGCGTGGTGGTTCGGCCGGATGCTTGCCAGCGAGGCCCCGCTGCGTGAGAAGATGACCTTGTTCTGGCACGACCATTTCGCGACCTCGATCCAGAAGGTGAAGCAGCCGGTATTGCTGATGATGCAGAACGACCTGTTCCGCCGGAACGCGCTCGGCAGCTTCAAGGAGCTCACGCAGGCGATCCTGTTCGACCCCGCGATGCTGCTCTATCTGGATGCGCAGAACTCGAAAAAAGGCAGGCCCAACGAGAACTTCGCCCGCGAGGTGATGGAGCTTTTCACGCTGGGCGAGGGCAACTACACCGAGCAGGACGTGCGCGAGGCCGCCCGTGCCTTCACCGGCTACCAACTCGACCTCACCGAGGGCAGGGTCGTGCATCGCAAGTATCAATGGGATGCCGGTGACAAGACGATTTTCGGCAAGACCGGCCCCTTCGATGGCAAGGGCGCCATCGAGTTGATCTTCGGGAAAAAAGAGGCCGCCGCCTTCATGGCGAAAAAGCTCTGGGAGTTTTTCGTTTATGAAAAACCCTCGGCAGCGGCCCTGGCGGCTCTAACCGAATCATTTCAGAAGGGCGGTTTCCAAGTCGCGCCCTTGTTGCGGGAGATTTTCCATTCCAAGGAGTTCTACTCGGAGGCCACCATCCGCTCGCAGATCAAGTCGCCGGTGCAGTATCTCATCACACTCTTGAAACAGCTGGAGATCCGCAAGCCACCGCTCGGCTTTCCAATCACCGGCCAGTCCCAGCTGGGCCAGGTCCTGTTCATGCCGCCGAACGTGGCCGGCTGGGACTGGGGCCAGGCGTGGATCAATACCAACACCCTGCTCACCCGCTACAACCTTGCCGGATTCCTCACCAAGGGCAGTGGCTCGGAAACTCAATTGACGGGCGGCGAAAAAATGAAAGTCCCGCGCATGGCCGCCACCAAAAATGCCGGCCGTGGCTGGCAGGGGCCCGACTACGAGCAGATCGCCCCGCGACCGCTGCGGGAAAATCCGGGCGAGCTGGTGGACTCGCTGATCTATCGGTTTTTCCAAAGTCCGCTTCCAAGCGAGGTGCGTGCTTCCTTCACCGAATACGCCACGGCCAAGAAGGGTGCCATCCTCACCGACTCGGAAACCGCCGAGCTCTGCCACCTCATCCTGAGCACTCCCTATTATCAACTCTGCTAGATTCCAACCCTTCACTCCTGCCATGAAAACCCGCCGCGATTTCCTCCGCTCCACCGTTCTCGGTGCCTCCGCCTCCTGGACCGTTCCGATGTTCATCGAGCGCACCTTCGGCCAACTCCACCAGGGTGCCCGCGACCTGGCCGTCCAGCCGGTCACCGGCAAGGACGACACCATCCTCGTCGTGCTTCAGCTCGCCGGTGGCAATGACGGGCTCAACACGCTGGTCCCCTTCAGCGACGACGCCTACCACAAGGCCCGCCCGCGGCTTGCCAAAAAGGAAAAGGAAATCATCAAACTCAGCGATCATCTCGGGCTGAACGCGGCGCTGCCTTTTCTCGGCTCCCTTTTCAAGGAAGGCGACCTCGGTGTCGTGCAAGGCGTCGGCTACCCCAACCCGAACCGCTCCCACTTCGTCTCCACCTCCATTTGGGAAACCGCGGATCCAGGCAATCGCTCGGCGACCGGGTGGCTGGGGCGCTACTTTGACAACGCCTGCCCCGGCGCGGACCCCACCGTGGGCATCAGCTTCAACAAGACCCAACCCGAAAGCTTCGGGGCCTTGAAAAATCCGGGGGTCTGCCTGAATTCCCCCGAGCTCTACCGCTGGATCCACCAAGGGGGCAACAAGGATCAGGCGGAGGATTTTTTCGCGAGTCTGAACCGGCCCGATTCCGGCACGGACGCCAGCACCGCCGACGACGACGGCCCGACCGATGGCGGGTCCATCGCCATGCCCGCCGGCGGCAAAGTCGGCGGCATCTCCGGCGAGGGGAATCTCGACTTCCTCAAACGCGTCGCCCTCGACGCCCAGGTCAGCTCCAAGACCATCCTCGAACTCGCCGCCAAACACAAAACCACCGTCTCCTACGACGGCACCCCGCTCGCACGAAATCTGAACCTGGTGGCACGCATGATCGCCGGGGGGATGCCCACCCGGGTCTATTACGTCAGTCACGGCGGCTTCGACACCCACAACCAGCAGCTCAATTCCCACGACCGCCTGTTAGGCCAGCTCGACAGCGGCTTGAAGTCCTTCTTCGCGGATCTCAAGCAGCAGGGAAATGACAAGCGGGTCGTGCTCATGACCTTCTCCGAGTTTGGCCGGCGGGTTGCGGAAAATGCCAGCGCGGGAACGGACCACGGCAAGGGATCCTGCCTGTTCCTCGCAGGTCACGGAATCAAGGGCGGCATCTACGGCAGGCAGCCCAGCCTGAGCGATCTATCAGAAGGCGACCTCAAGCACAACGTGGACTTCCGCAGCGTCTATGGGAACATCCTCGGTGATTGGCTCAAGGCCCCCTCGATCAAGCCCATCCTCGGCGCGGACTACCCGAGCCTCGGGCTGGTGGGATGAGGCTTACTTGAGCGCTTTTTTCGCCTCCTGCACCTTTTTCTTGAATGCGGTGGTGGCGTCTTTGTCATCCTGGAGCTCATCACGGGAAGCTTCCGCGATGATCGAGGTCATGTCCGGATTGAAAACCACGAAGGACACGGAAGCACCGGTGCTGAAGCGCTTGGCAACCCGGTCTTTCAGCGCGGGGGTGAACCCGACGCTGTCCACATCGCCAATGGTTTCCGCCCGGGCGAATACCTTGACAACTCCCGAGCCGATGGCCTTCTCACCATGATCCATGGCCGCCACACAATTCGGGCAATCATCGTTCAAGCCCTTCACCACGAGGACCACCAGTTTCTTACCGCCGGCTTTGGCGAGAGCTTCCTGATACTCGGAAAGCGGGACAAATCCGGACGGAACTTTCTCCTTGGCCGCAAGAGGAAGAACGAGACAAGCGGCGAGTAACAAGAACGGGGCAAGCAGCGATGGCGTTTTCATGATTTTTTCCAGTGGGAGGTGGTCCCAGCATGGCAGATCCACAGAGAAAGCAAGCCTTTAGCACGGGGCTTGCAAATCCGCGCGGCCGAGCTTGGCAGCCCAAAACGAGAACGCCGCCCTCCCCCCCGGAAAGACGGCGTCCATGTTTCACCTTACCGTGACCCCTACTCACGGAACTCGGGCAAATCGTCAGACGCAGCGCGCCAACACAGAGAAATTACCTCATTTCACAGGATTTCAAATCAGTATTGTTCCCATCACTTTGTCGGAAATTTGCCGACACAAGCCGTTCCGGGTCCTGCCCGCCGCTCAATCGACCAAGCCGTGGCGCAGCGCATACCGGGCGAACTCGACATTCGTGGAAAGCCCCATTTTTTCCGAAATCCGGCTGCGGTAGGTCGCCACCGTCTTCACACTGAGCGCGAGCTCCGCACTGATCTCCTTGATGGTCTTGCCCGAGGCGATCATCCGGAGAACCAGCAACTCTCGATTGGAAAGTGTCTCATGGGACGAGCCCACACCCTCACCCGACATGGTCCCCGCCAGGTGCTCCGCAAGCGCGGAGCTGATGTAACGACCACCCGACATCACCCGCTGCACCGCCGTCACCAGCGAGTCCGCAGCGCTCTGCTTGGAGACATACCCTGCCGCTCCCAGCTTCAAGGCACGCAGCGCATAGTCCCGCTCCGCGTGACTGCTGATGACCAGAATTGGCATTCCCGGCCGCCGCAACTTGATGTCCTGGATCAGCTCAAGACCGTTGCGCCCGGGCATGCTGATGTCCAAGATGACAAGGTCCCACGGCATCCTCGCCACCGCCTCCAGTCCCCCAGTCGCATCCGCCGCTTCGCCGACTTCCACATCCTTGAAATGCTCGTCAAGTAGGGCGATCATCCCCCGTCTCACAAGCGCGTGGTCATCGATGATTAAAACCTTCATACCGGAGATGATAGATTCGTTTTGCCCGCTGGCAATGGAATGGTGAGGATCACGGAAGTCCCTTGCTCCAGCTCACGGCGAAACTCGATTTTACCTTGCATGCTCTCCGCCCGCTCCAACATCCCGATGAGCCCCAGCGACCCGGATGCATGAAGGTCCTGGAGGTCATCAAGATCGATGCCCTTGCCATCGTCATGGATTTCCAAGATCAGCCCGCCATCACACACGGCGATGCGGGATGTGATGTGGCGGGCCTCGGCGTGACGCGCGACATTGGTGAGCGCTTCCTGGAAAATCCTGAACGTATTGGTAACCACCTCGGGCGGTAACTCGCCAAGGGTGCCTTCAATGGTGATGGTGCAGTGGATTCCGCTTCGTTCCGAAAAAAGCGCCGCTTCTTCGCGCAGTGCCGTGGCAAGCCCGAGATCATCCAGGGTGCTCGGCCTCAAGCCTGCGGAGATCCGCTGGATGGAAGTGATGGTGGCGTCCACCATCTCCGAGGCCTCCACAAGGCGGTCGATGATGGGATTGAGCGAGCGGTCGTCACGGTCGGCGAGGCGGTTTTCGATCAGGCGCACCTCCATCTTGATACCCGTGAGGAGCTGGCCGAGTTCATCATGGATCTCCCGCGCGATCCGGGTGCGCTCCTCCTCACGCAAGGTTTGCACGTAAGCGGAAAGGCTGCGCAGGCGCTCCCGGTCCTGCGCGGCTCCATGAGCCCGCTTCTCCTCCGCAGCGCGCCAGCCGCTATAAGCACGGCGGAGAACCAAAAACAACAAAATGGCGGTGGTTAATACAAAGTTCAACCCCTTCAATGTCTGCATCAGCGCTCTATCCACCGGCTCGGGTGTCGAATGTGTTAGAAAAAAGTCGGATGCCACGATCCAAATGCTTGCCACGATCCAATACGTCAGGGCGATCCGCAATTCCGGGCGACCACCACGCGGGGATGTCGATACATCTTCACCTATCACGAGCGGGAAACTACGCGAATCGACCGGACGGGTCGAGCGTTGATTTTGAGGATCCACGCGGGGCTTGTCTCCGGGCGTTCCATTTCGTTGCCTCAAGGGTTCATGGAAATGATGTCCGGCCCAACCTTGCCACTCCCGCATCTCGCGCCACTGCAAGTGGCCATGCTGGAGACCAGCGGGGGCGGCCACCACGTCGAGCAGGTTGAGCTGGTTTTCTCGCCAACGCTGAGCCCCGCGAAAGTCAGCGAGGCATGGACCGCAACCGTCGCCGCGACCTCGGCACTGCGGCTGCGGTTTTTGTGCGAAAATGGAAAATGGAACGGGGGAGCTTTTTCGGGAGATCAGGAATGGTTAGATGTTGTCGACTGCCCGCCGACCTCATGGGACTGCTGGCTTGCGGAAGATCGGGCCCGCTGCCTGCTCGGCGCGGACGGCCCACCATGGCGCGCGGTTTATTGGCCTGAAGCGAGGCGCTTTGTGTGGACTTTCCATCATGCGCTTCTGGATGGCCGGTCGATGGCCAGGGTTTTGATGGCCTTTCGCGCAAGGATCGCTGGTAGGGATCCAGCACCCATGGAACTCGCGCGCTGGCAGCCGGCAACGACATGGCAGGTGGAGGCCGCGCGGCGTGGGTTTTCCGCAAGGTTGCTTGAAAACGAGCAGGCAGCTTTTCCAGCGTCCCCACATCAAGAGCCGCCCGGAGTCGCCGTGCGCCATTTGGGAGCGGGCTGTGTGGCGAGGCTCGAATCCCTTGCAAAGTCGCTCGATCTCACCGTGCCTACGATCATCACCTGGGCGTGGGGCCGGACACTCGCAAGCGAATGGCAGGTGCCCTGCGTCGTTTTGGAACAACTGCGCGCCGGCAGACCACAACCCGACACCGCAGGCTTTACCATGAATACCGTGCCTGTTGTCGTCGGGCTGGATGACCGCGACTCCGCCCTCCAAAACTTAAAGGCCTTCCGTCAACAAGTCCTCGGGCTGCGCGAAGTTGAAAACGTGCGCATCGAAGACTTCCATCCCGCCCCCGCTCCGAACCGCAGCGTGATCATGGTCGAGCACCAGACCCTGGCCCACCAGCTGGTCGGAGAAATCATCGAGGCGGTCAAACTCCACGAGGCCGAAGGTGAAGCGCTGGCGGCCACCGCTCACGTTTTACCCGACCTCCGCCTGGTGGTAGAAGGACCAGGTAGGCATCGCTACCTGGAAGCGTGGGCTGAGCTCCTTGAGCACCAAATCTGCCAAGGGCGATTGCTGGCTTGACCCCCAAGCCTGAAGCAGGTGCAAAGGAATTGCAATTCATGGCATTTCCACAGGGTTTTCTTTTCGGTACGGCGAACGCGGACCATCAGGTCGAGGCATACGACCCCGATCGCGAAGACGTCTGGGATCTCTGGGAACGTTGCCAAGGCCTGACGCCCCGTGGTCAGGCCACGGATTTCTGGGCTCGCTACGAGGAGGACATCGCCGCCGCCGCCGCCATGGGCTGCAAGTTGTTCCGCTACTCCACTGCATGGGCGCGGGTGGAACCGTCCGAGGGCGTGTTCGATGCGGCCGTCCTCAGCCACTACCGCTCGATCGCCGAGTGCATCCGCAAGCATGGGATGAAGGTCATGCTCACCCTTCACCACTTCGTCTGGCCCGTGTGGCTGGAGCGCGATCACGAGGGAATGATCGGCAACCAATTTCCTGATCTCTTCGCCAAGTATGCCGGACAGGTGGCAGCAGCGCTGGGCGACCAGGTCGACTACTGGATCACCTTCAACGAACCGAGCCAGCTCACTTTCGGCTATATCAAACCCTGGTGGCAAAGTCGCTACTACATGCCTCCGGGCCTCCCCCGCGGTTCGGATGTCGATGCGGAAGCTGAAGCCGTCGGACGGCTTGTTCCCAACCTTTTCCTCGCACACGCACGCGCGAGATCCACCATCCAACGGCTGCAAACGGGCGCCAAAGTCGGGGTAAACCCACTGGTCACCGGATTCCCCACCTGGCTGCAGATGCTCATGGACTGGGGCGCATGCCACCGCAGCATCGGTGAAGCGCTTTTCAAATTCACCAACAAAGAAGCGCTCGTGAGTGAAAGAGGCGGAGTCGATCTCGTCATCGCCGGAGTGACAGCCCGGGATCAGACACGCTTCGAATGGAGCGATCCCTATCTTCGAACCGGCAAGGCCGTTCTGGTGACGCAGCTCTATCAGGGCCAGGACCTCCAATCCCTCGCTCTGAAGAAAGTCGGCGTCATCGGCGTGGGGAACCAACCTGAGTCATGGAAGCGCGACCTCCCGGGAACGGCACGCAAACGCATCTACGGCAACTATGACGACGCGCGCGCAGCCCTGCTCGCCGGCGAATTGGACGCCGTCTATGGCGACGCATACTTCCTGCTGCCAGAGGGTCTCGCCCAAGCCTCCGCGCTGCGGTTTCTCGCCACCGGCCTGAGCGACGAGGCCTATGTGGTGGCGGCCCCTCATGGCCACTGTCAACTGCTGGAACACGCCAACCGGGCAATCGCAAGCTTCCACGCAAGCGTTGCGGACTCCACCAAGATGGTCAAAGAAGCCAAACGCCCGGTTTCCCTCCGCGAGGTTTTTGCCAGAGACCCGGCACCGCCACTCCACCTTCCCGAGCGCCGCGACATGCGACGGGTCCGCCGGCGCGGAAAAATCCGGATCGGCATCCGCACGGACGCCCCCGGCGTCTCCACAACCAGCCGCAACGATGGCTTGGAGGTCAACCTTGCCCGGCGAATCGCCCATGAAATCTTCGGCGACCAGGCGGCACTTGAAATTGTTTCGTTAGACCCCGGTCGGCGGCTCAAGGTGCTGGAGGCAAGGTCCGGCTGGCTCAACTGGGCCTGGCGCTTCTGGGGAACCACCACCCTCATCGCAAATGCCAACTGGTGGTATCTTGGCACCTCGGGCCGGCTGGCACCGGAACTCTGCCCGGCAGAAGCCATCGGCGCACAGGACTTCGTCGGGCTCGACTACTACTGGGGGCTCCCCACCCACAAGCTGAACCGCTTCCGCTCGCTGGAAGACGCCGCGCAAGGCCGCTTCATCAAGGCACCCGTATGGCCACAAGGCCTCTATCACGCCCTCCGCCGATTCCACCGCTGGTTCCCGGATCAGGAAATCTTTGTTGTCGAGAATGGCAGCGTCCCGATTGCCAACGGCGTCACCCGCACCGACTACCTCCACCGCCACGTCGCGCAAGTCGCTCGTGCCATTTCACACGGAATTCCAGTCAAAGGCTACAACTACTGGTCCATCACCTCCAATCGTGAATGGGGGCACCCATTCGACCCCAATACCGACTTCGGACTCTATTTCGTGGATCTGGATAAGGACCCGAGCCTTGCCCGCGTGCCCACCGCCGAAGTCGCGGCCTATCAGAAGATCATTCGCTCGGCACACGGCGGATCCTCCGACGCGCGCAACGCCATGGTCACCACAACCCTCGAAACATTTCCCGAATAGCTACTCTTCTGGGTAATCATGACATGGCCGTAAAGTGGGATGACGGCGCTCCGGGGACCTGGCCATCATCGTGGCGCTCGGACTCGCCCACAACACAATGCCCAAACCCTCCCATTCCTCGTCCCCGCTCATCCACCCCGGTCGCTCGAACCGCTCGGGCTTCACCTTGGTCGAGCTCCTGGTGGTGATTGTCATCATCGTCGCCCTGGCAGCGGTCTCCGTCATCGCCATCAAGGGAGGGATCGCCCGAGCAGACCACTCCAAGTGTCTCAACAATGTCAAACAGCTCGTAACCGCAACGGTGGTGGCAAGCACCGACCTCAACGGGCGCTTTCCTGACATGGAAGGGCCCTCAGGCCCGTGGATGCAGGACGTCCTTTGGCCCTATCTCAACGCGAACGCGCCGAAACCAAGCCGCGTCCCGGTGGTCAACACCGTTTACACTTGCCAGGCAGCGCAGAAAAACACCCGCCAGAGGTGGATGAGAAACGGCGTCCAGTACCGATATAATTCATTCACCGCCCCTGGAATGACGCCGCTATATGATTGGAGCAGGGCGGTTGTGATCTTCGACAAACACTGGGGAGACTGGCCGATCCATGTCTGGTCGCACTTCCCTGGCGCACAGGCGAAGGTCAATGTGGGCTACGCGGACGGTCATGTCGAAGCCATGTCATTTCAAGAATACCAGCGGGTTTGCAGCTGGGGAGGGTCAAATGAAAAATACTGTCCGATCTATCAGAGAGGCTGGCGGGAATAAGCATCCATTCGATTCCAAGCCCATGTTTGCTCGCCTGCGGAACCTTGCCTGGTGTTTGATCTGCACCCTCACGTCCCCGATCTCCTCGGGGGAACCATCAACCCGGAACCCAGACAAACCCGCAAGCTTGTCTCCGCCGGACTGGAAAGACACGGAAGGAAAGTTCATCCAGGCCCACGGCGCAGGCGTCATGTTTCACGAGGGCCTTTACTATATGTATGGTCAGAACATGGACGGCCCGACCAAACCCGGCGGCTGCGGCGCCCGGGTGGATGTGATCGGCGTCGCTTGTTATTCCTCGCCGGACCTGGTTCGCTGGAAGAACCTCGGACTGGTCTTGAAAGCACAACCGGAGACAACCAGCCATGATTTGCACCCAAGTCACATCCTGGAAAGGCCCAAGGTGGTTTTTAACCAAAAAACCGGGAAATTCGTGATGTGGATGCACATTGATTCCTGGGACTACTCGGCGGCAAGAGCCGGTGTGGCGGTGAGTGACTCACCAACCGGCCCCTTCAACTATCTAGCAAGCATGCGCCCGAACGGCCTGGAAAGCCGTGACATGACCTTGTTTAAGGATGATGATGAAACGGTATATCTCATCCATTCGACCGATGGGAACAAGACCACCGCCATTTCCGAGCTGACGGATGACTACCTCATGCCTACAGGGCGCGTTAAAAAAGTATTCACCGACCGCTCCATGGAGGCCGCCACGCTTTTCAAGCACGAGGGGAAATACTACTTCATCGCCTCAGGCTGCACCGGTTGGTGGCCGAACGCCGCACGCTCGGCAGTCGCGGACTCGATCTGGGGCCCATGGAAAGAACTTGGGAATCCTGCCATGGGCAGCAATTGTGAATCAACATTCTCCTCACAAGGGACCTTCGTCCTCCCGGTGCGCGGCGGCAAGGACGGCTTCATCTTCATGGCCGACCGCTGGAACCTCAAAGACCTCGGAAACTCGGGATACCTCTGGCTGCCAATCCGCTTCGAAGGGGAAAAACCCGTCATGGATAATCCTCATAACCTATAACATGAAATTTCCCCTCAACCCGATCATCGCCTCGTTGTTCCTATATGGTTTTTCACAAGCCGCCGATACAACCCTGAAATTCAAAATCTCGGATCCAGGCCGGACCTTCGAGGGACTGGGTGCGGTGAGCGCCGGAGCCTCCTCCCGCCTGCTGATCGACTATCCAGAACCCCAGCGCAGCGAGATTCTGGACTATCTGTTTAAACCGAACTTTGGCGCAGCGCTCCAACACCTCAAGGTCGAGATCGGCGGCGATGTCAATTCCACCGACGGCACCGAGCCCAGCCACATGCGTTCTCGCGACGATGAGAACTACGAGCGCGGCTACGAGTGGTGGTTGATGAAGGAGGCGAAAAAACGCAACCCGGACATCATCTTCGACTGCCTCGCCTGGGGCGCTCCCGGCTGGATCGGTGGTGGGAATTTCTACTCGCAGGACATGGCGGACTACGTGGTGAAATTCATCCTCGGTGCCAAGAAGGTTCATGACATCGACATCACCTACACCGGTGTCTGGAACGAGATGCCCTGGAACAAGGAGTGGGTGAAACTGCTGCGCCGCACGCTGGATGCAAAGGGCCTGCAACACGTCACCATCGTCGCAGCCGACCAATACGACGGATCGAAATGGGAGGTGGCTAAAATGGCAATGGACGACCCGGAATTCGACCAGGCACTCGGCGTGGTCGGCGTGCATTACCCAGAAGGCAGTAGTCCGGAATACGCGCAAAAATCCGGCAAGAGCCTCTGGTCGAGCGAGGATGGCTCGAAGCCGGGCGACTGGCGCAGCGCCATGCGCATCGCACGGCTCTATAACAGAAACTACGTCGGCGGTCGCATGACCAAAACGCTCGTCTGGTCGCCGATCGCTTCGTTTTACGACAACCTACCCTACGCCCGCACCGGACACATGCTCGCCAACGAACCGTGGTCCGGCCACTACGTCGTCGAGCCCGCAATCTGGATCACCGCGCACACCACCCAGTTTGCCAAACCCGGCTGGAAATACATCGATACCGCCTGCCGGATGATCGACGGCGGCAGTGTGGTGGTCATGAAATCACCGGACGGCAAGGACCTCAGCGTGATGGTGGAAACCATCGATGCCAAACAACCGCAAACGCTCATCATCCGCCCTGAAGGAATCACCCTGCGCCCGCTCGATGTGTGGCTCACCAGCGAGCGGCAGCAATTTATCAAGCTCCAACCGCTCGCGCCGGAGGACGGAGCCTATACCATCAATGTAGAGCCCGGCTCGCTCTACACGCTCACCACCACCCGCGGCCAAGCCAAAGGCGCGGCGGCTCCGCCTGCGTCAATGCCGTTTCCATTTCCCTACAAGGAAGACTTCGAAGGCACCGCAACCAACAAGACTCCCCGCTATTTTTCCGATTCCTCCGGCACCTACGAAGTCGTTGAGCGCCATGACGGGAAAGGTAAATCGCTGCGCCAGGTCATGCCCGCACTCGGCATCCGCTGGATGCATCCCAATCCGCTGCCGCAGACCCTCATCGGCTCGCGCTGCTGGCGGGACTATCAGGTTTCCACCGACGTACTCGTGGAGAAGTCCGGCGCGGCGAAACTCTTCGGGCGCGTCGGCGACCTTGATCAAGGCGGCCAGCCCGCCACCGGCTACTGCCTCAGCGTGAGCACCAGCGGAACCTGGGATCTCAGCAGCACCTTCTGGCAGGCACCAAAACAAAGCACGACTCAATCCCTGGCCAGCGGAAAAATCGATTTCAAAGCCGATTCCTGGCACCAGCTGCAACTCGTGTTCCACGGCGAAAAAATCACCGCCCTCATCAACGGAAAGACGGTTGCAGATGTGAGCGATTCCACCCAGCCGGAAGGCTCCATCGCGCTGGGTGGTGATTGGAACCACGCCCAGTTCGACAACCTCGAAATCACCGGCAAACCCATCCATCCGCTCGTCGGCACCATGACCGGCTCCAGCCAGTGGGACGACAGTTTCCGCCCCTCGGATGCGGGCGATGGCCGGGTCGAGACCCGCTGGAATGCGGCTGCTGGCCGCAGCGGCGGCGAATGGCTCGAAATCGATTTAGCTTCAACCCAAGCGATCAACCAAGCTGTTTTCCGGCAATTCGAAGAACGCGTCACCCGCTACCGCATCCAGTATTGGGATGGCACGCAATGGGCGGATGCCTTCCGAGGCGGCGCGATGAAATCCTACCAATGCGTTTCCTTTCCCGAGGTCAGATCCGCCAAAATCCGCCTCCTCATCGAACAAACCAACGGCAAGGAACCATCGCTCTTTGAATTCCAAATCCGCCATGCGCGCTGAGTCCGCCAGCTCCCCGCATTACCCGAAAGAGTAATTCGATTTCACCCCGTGGTGGGGATGACACAGCACCGAATTCACCACACACTGATTGAGTATTACAAGATCCCATCATCGATCACCTCCCCACTGCATTTTTCATTTTTAACCTGTAAAATCCATGAAAATCAACAAACTCTCATTTCTTCTCTTCGCCGCCTCCCTGCTCGGCCAATCCCAACTTTTCGCCCAGGCGACGTGGATCGGCGCGGGCACCATTGGAACCCCCGCTTTCTGGAGCGAACCCCTCAATTGGACTGGCACGGCTCCTTTTGATAACGCCACCACCAGCCTCACTTTCCTCAACGCTGCCGCCAACTCGTTTTCCAACAACGACGTCAACAACTTGACGGTCTCCGGAATCACGATCCCTGCCAATGACGGCGCTGCCATCCCCGTCAACATCAAGGACAACACGATCAGCGGAAACTCAATCACGCTTACCGG